>VYKU01000046.1_pt1 | contig 62571 bp, 58 predicted proteins | sample 5114491 | NCBI WGS metagenome assembly VYKU01 (sample SAMN12291796, study PRJNA351875) | freshwater metagenome | isolation source: freshwater lake | place: USA: Michigan, Gull Lake | collected 2011-07-05 | reverse complement strand
GGGGGCGGGGCGGGCGCACGGGCAGGTTCGGACGGGTGCGGAGCAGTTTGAGCTGACCGATGAGAAGGTCGCGCGGGCGTATCGGATGCTCTCGGCCCCTGCGCCGGCGAGCGATGACCCTGCGCGATACGCGGCGTTTGTTGCTGCGCAGATATTGGGTGAGCATGACAACAGCCGGCTGCACTGGTCGCTGGTCGAGCCTGGCTTAGCCGAGGAGGCCGATGCGAGTTATGAGCCGATGGATGGGCTTGGCGTTTATCGAGTTTTCGTGGCGACGGAGCCGGACAAACTTGAAGAGGCCTGGGCCTTGGTGCACAGGGAGATCGCGTCGCTGGCGCAGAGCATCCAGGCCAGGGACGTAGAGATGGTGCGGTCGAAGGTTGCCACGGGGATCACGGTTGCCGGCGAACGGCCCGAGGGGCGTATGCACCGGCTGGGGAGGTTGTGGATGTACCTGGGGGAGTATTCATCGCTGGAAGATGAACTGGCGCGTGTGAACGCTGTGTCTGTCGGGGATGTGCGGGCGCTCTTGGAGCGGTTCCCCTTTGCCCCGGCGACGGTGGGGACGCTGCGCCCGGCGTGAGGCGGGTGGCCCGGTGGGGGCTTATGCTCGGTGATGCCCTCACCGAGGCCGACGCTGGCGAAGATTTTGGCGACCATCGGCCCGGCGTCTGAGAAGCCCGAGGTGATCGGCAGGCTGATCGATGCGGGGGTGGCGTGCTTTCGGCTGAACTTCTCGCACGGGACGCTGGAGGAGCATGCGGTGCGGCTGGCGCGCATCCGTGCCGTGGCGGCGGAGAAGGGGGTGCCGATCGGGGTGCTGGGGGACCTGCCTGGGCCGAAGATACGGATCGGGAAGGTGCCCGAGGGTGGGATCGGTGTGCAGGCGGGTGAGGACATCGTGCTGGACCCGGGGCTTGCTTTGGCGGTTGCGTCGCCTGGGGTGGGGGTGCCGAGCCGGTTTGGGTGTACGCACGCGGGGATCAGGGGTGATGTGCGTGTGGGGCACCGGGTGCTGATTAATGATGGGGCGATCCGCGGGTTGGCCGTCGAGGGTGAGGGGGGCGATGGGGTTGGGGTCCTGCGTGTGCGTGTTACGACGGGGGGGCTTATCAGCAGTGGCAAGGGGATCAACCTGCCTGAGTCGGAGGTCTCGCTGCCGGCGATCGGGGCGCGGGACCTCGAGTGTGTGCAGTGGGCGGTTCGGAATGGGGTGGACTATCTGGCGCTCAGCTTTGTGCGGACCGCGCGCGAGGTGCTGGAGCTGAAGGAGCAGTTGGCGGGGATGTGCAGTGTTGATGGCGTTGGTGGTGGCGTGGCGGCTGCGATCCCGGTTATCAGCAAGATCGAGAAGCCGCAGGCGCTGGCGAACATAGAGGAGATCACCGCAGCGAGCGATGGGGTGATGGTGGCTCGCGGGGATTTGGGCGTGGAGATGGACCTGGCGATGGTGCCGGTGGTGCAGCGGACGATCATCAAGACGGCCGACGCTTTTGGGAAGGTGTGCATCGTTGCGACGCAGATGCTCGAGAGCATGATCGTCAGCCCGGTGCCGACGCGGGCGGAGGCGAGCGACGTGGCGACGGCGGTGATCCAGGGGGCCGACGCGGTGATGCTTAGCGCTGAGACGGCCACGGGGGCGTGGCCTGTGCTGGCCGTCGAGACGATGCGGCGGGTGATCCAGGCGGCCGAGGGGAGCATCGCCGGGGATCGCAACGAGGCGCCGACGCCGCCGGCGAAGGTGATCCAGACGGGGTACCGCACCGCGGCGCTGGCGCACGGGGCGTGGTACGTGGCGCACGATATCGGCGCGGTGCTGATCGTCTGCTGGAGCCAGCGCGGCGGGGTGGCAAGGTACCTGTCGCAGACGGGGCTGGCGATACCGATCATCGCGTATTCGTCCAGTGAGCGGGAGACTCGGCGGATGGCGCTGCTCAAGGGGGTAACGGCCCTGTGCATGGCCGCGCCTGCGGGGTCGTCGCTGGCGGAGTGGAACCGACGCGTCGATGCGGACCTGCTTGGGCGCGGGTGGGCCAAACCGGGGGAGGGTGTGGTGCTACTGGCCGGGAGGCCGCTGGGGGTGCAGGGTGCGGCCAACACGCTGGCGGTGCATTATGTGGGTGATGAGTCCAGTGGGTTTTATAAGCATTGAGGAGTTGGCGGCGGGCTGGAAGCCCGCCCCACCTGAGGCCGGAGTTGGCGGCGGGCTGGAAGCCCGCCCCACCTGGGCCGGCAATGATCGTGTGTGATCGACACGCACTGCCACCTGACGTTCCCTGACTTTGCGGGTATGGTCCCGCAGACGCTAGCCGAGGCGCGGCGGGTGGGTGTGGACGGGGTCATCACGATCTCAACGACGACGCAAGATGCGGTCGAGTGCCTGCGTCTGGCCAAGGCGCACGAGGGTGTGTATTGCTCGGCGGGGGTGCACCCGGGGTACGCGGACAGGGGGCCGCACAACTGGGCCGAGCTCGGGGCGTGCATCGCGCACGCCAAGTGCGTGGCGTGGGGTGAGCTTGGGCTGGACAACCATTACCCAACGCCCGACAAGGGGACGCAACTGGCGGTGCTGCACGAGCAGCTGGAGTTTATCGCGGCGGCGCGGGGGAGGGGGGTTGATAAGCCGATCATCCTGCACTGCCGGGAGGCGTTTGATGAGCTGGTGCCGATCTTGCGGGCCTCGGGGCTATCAACGGAGAAGATGGTCTTCCACTGCTTTACGGGAACGCCGGGGGATATGCGGCTGCTGCTGGATATCGGCGCGATGGTGAGTTTTACGGGTGTCGTTACGTACAAGAACGCCAAGGGTGTGCGTGAGGCGCTGGCGCTTGCGCCGCTGGAGCGGGTGATGATCGAGACGGACGCGCCGTTCCTGCCACCTGAGCCTGTGCGTGGGCAGCGCCCTTGCACGCCGGCGATGAGCCGGATCACCGCGGAGTTTGTCGCGCGTGAGAAGGGCGTGCCCTGGGATGTGTTCCACGCGCAGATCAATGCCAACTGCGCGCGGTTCTTTGGGATCACTTGAGGGCGTTGCGCAGGCGCACCTGCTGGAGGGGTTGCGCGTAAGGTTGCTTGTCCATGATCCTTGCGGCTTACTTCAACGCGCTGGACCCGATTGCCGTGCAACTTGGCCCGCTGGCGATCCGCTGGTATGGCCTGGCGTATGTGCTCGGGTTCACAGGGGGCTATTTCCTGCTCGTTGGGCTGGCTAAGCGGGGGCTGATCGACCTGCCCCCCCACCGCGTGGCCGACGCGCTGCTGCTGCTGGTGCTCGGGGTTCTGCTGGGCGGCCGGCTGGGGTATGCGCTGGTCTATGACCGGGGCCTGCTCACCGGCGTGAGCTCTTCGTTCCCGTTCTGGAGCCTGCTGGCGATACATAAAGGTGGTATGGCCAGCCACGGGGGGATCGCGGGCGTTGGTGTGGCGTGCTGGTTTATCTCGCGCGGGTTTCGGCGCAGCGACAACCCAGCGCTGCGCGAAGGGCAGACCAGCTTCTTGCACGTAACTGATATCGTCTCGCTGTGCGGACCGATCGGGATCTTCTTTGGGCGGCTGGCCAACTTCATCAACGGGGAGCTGCTCGGGCAAATCGTGGCCGGGCCGGGCAAGCCCGCGCCGTGGTGGAGCGTGCGCTACCCGCAGGAACTGGGGACAGCACAGGCCCCGGCACTTGACCCGCAGCAGCAGGGCGCGCTGACTGCGCTGGTCGACAAGGTCGCCTCCCCAATGGACGGCTACAACGCGGGCCTGGCCCGGCTGGTCGCCTCGGCGGGGCGGTACAGGGCGGAACTCGAGCCGCTCGTCTCGGCCCGGCACGCCAGCCAGTTGTATCAGGCCGTGGGGGAAGGGTTGCTGGTGGGTGTGGTGGTCTGGTTGATCGCGGCCACGAGGAGGTCGCCCGGGGTGGTCACGGCGTGGTGGCTGATCACCTACGCCGTGGCGCGGGTTGTTACGGAGATCTGGAGGTTGCCCGACGCGCAGTTTGCCCAGGGCCGGCCGATGGGGTTGTCGCGCGGGCAGTGGCTGAGTGTGGTAATGGCGTTCGTGGGCGCGGGGATACTGCTTTGGGTGCGCCGGCACGCGGGGGTGAAGAGGCTGGGGTGGGCGGAGCGGCGGGCATAGGGTGCCTGTGGGAGCACGCTCGGGGTGGCGCGGCCTTGGGCACTTTGGGTATGATCGATGATGCCCACCATCGGCAAGCCTGCGGCTTCATGCTTTGAGCTGCTCGCGCAGCGCAGTGAGCAGGTGCGTGTGCAGCTGGTCATCGGCGTGCTGGTGGCATTGGCCGTGCTGGCGGTTTTGCGCCGGCTTGCCGGGGGCGTGGTGATGAACTCGCCGGTCTTCTGGTGGACGCTCGGCCTGCTCGGACTTGGCGTGGCGTACGAAGCGTGGATGTTGCTGGCGACGAGGCGGGCCATTGCCGCCGATCGGGTGATCGCGGAGTGGCGTTGGCGCTTGAACGCGGCGATAGAGGTCCTGATCGCGGTGGGGCTGCTGGTGATTTTGCACCTGCTCTCGCCGAGGGGTGAGGTGGCGGCGCTCTCAGCCCCGGCCCTGCTGGTGCTGCCGATGCTGGTGCTGTTGTCGGTGCTCCGGCTGCGGCCGGCGTTCACGCTGTGGACGGGGCTTGCCGGGGCCGGGGCGCACGCGGTGCTGGCGGTGCGGGCGTTTGCCGTCAGCGGTGCTGAGGAGTCGGCGTTGCCGGTGTACCTCTCTTATTCGGTGGTGCTGGCGATGACGGGCGTGGCCGGGGCGGTGGTGGCTAGGCGTGTGCGGGGGTATGTCGAAGCGGCTGTGCGCGAGGAGGCCGAGCGTAAGCGTGTGCAGGTGCTGGCTCGCAACACGCTGATCTTTGGGCTTGCCAAGCTCGCGGAGTTTCGGGATACCGATACGGGCTCGCACCTCGAGCGCATCAGCGTCTATTGCGGGCTGCTGGCTCGGCAGATGGCCCCCAGCCGGGCGTTCATTGATGACGACTGGGTGCAGACACTGAGCGTGGCCAGTTCGATGCACGATATTGGTAAGGTGGGTATACCGGACGCCGTGCTTTGCAAGCCGGGCCGTCTGACGGACGACGAACGGCACGTGATCCAGCGGCACCCGGGGCTGGGGCACAGCGTGCTAGCCGAGGTGCTCGCCCGCAACGGCGGGGACGTGCTGCTGCAGATGAGCGACCAGATCGCCACGTGCCACCACGAGCGGTGGGACGGGGCGGGATACCCATCGGGGCTGGCGGGTGAGGCGATCCCCCTGCCGGCGCGGATCGTGGCGGTGGCGGACGTCTACGACGCGCTGACAAGCCCGCGCGTCTACAAGCCGGCGATGTCGCACGCGGAGGCGTCGAGGATCATCGGGCAGGGGAGTGGGACGCAGTTTGACCCCGCCGTGGTCGCGGCGTTCAACGCGGCGGCGGGGGAGTTTGATGAGGCTCGGGGGAGGATGGCGGGGGGGGGTGGGTGTCATCGATCGGGCCGCTGACACCATTGACGCAATTCAATCGTGCTTTCACGTGACGGGCAGTGAGGAACATTGTCGACCGCGCTCATAGGCTTGCGCTCGCTGGCGATCAGAAGGCGAAGTCGCACAATCGCCGCGGTAGGAAGATCACTGTTCGGCCCAGCAGCAGGATACGCGCGTGCAAGCACTCAGATAGACTTTGGCATCGAGAACGGGGAAAGGTCATGCGTTGCTTGATGTCCGCATCTGGCTTGCAGATCCAAGCCTGATGGCACGCTTTGGAGGTGATGCCACCCGCCATACCATCTTGGATTCCTTGGCGAAATTGGTCCGATGATCTTCACCATGAATCCTCTCCAACTTCCTGCCTCGCTGTCTGCTCTTGGTCCCGAAGAGCTTTCCAACCGCTTCCGGGCCCATCTCGAGCGATCCGTCTATCAGGATCGTCACTCAACACCGGCGCAGAGAGCGCTCGCCGACGCTCTCACCGTTGATGAACGGCGGGCGATGGAGACGCTGATCAATGAAACGTGCGCCATCTGCAACCAGATAGGGAGCAATCCCCAGGGGGAGACCTTTCTTCAGGAGCGGGCTGCTTGGCTATCGAGAGATGATCGGATTCGATTGCTGCTCGCCGCAGGGTATCTGAACCGATGAGGGCCGAATGCCGGCTTCCAAATGTCAACAAAAGGCAATAGCACCGGTACGTCATAGCGTCGTCGGCATTCGTGCTTCAATCGGGGTGACAGTACACCAATAAAACTTATCTTGGAAGGTGTTAGATCCCGCGAGCACGAGCTACGCCGATTGCCGCGCGCCGAGGCAGTTTGTGATCAATGAGAGGCTGGTCAGATCAAGGGCCTCTATTGGGTCTGACTCATGGTCATGCTTCCACTGCTCGAGGCTTGAGGTGGGTTCGAGTTCCCTGGATGTTCGCGAGCCCCCAGTCGCGGATCGTTGCGGTGGCGGACGTCTACGACGCGCTGACAAGCCCGCGCGTCTACAAGCCAGCGATGTCGCACGCGGAGGCGTCGAGGATCATCGGGCAAGGGAGTGGGACGCAGTTTGACCCCGCCGTGGTCGCGGCGTTCAACGCGGCGGCGGGGGAGTTCGATGCGGCGCGGGGGAGGATGGCGGGGGGCGGCCATAGATAGTGGTGTATGGATGCCTATACTCAAGCTTGTCGCTTTTTCGCCATTATCCCGGCCTGCTGACGGGTATTTCCGTGCTGCTTTTGGTGGTGTATCTGGTCGCATCCCTAGGCGTGATTCCGTCGCCGAGGGTCGTTATGGGTTGGTTCGGGCAGATGGTGGGCGAACGCTATCCATGCGAATCCTGCGGCTGCGGGTGCGCGTCGGCCACCGAGTGCTGGACGCACTGCTGCTGCCACACCGAGCAGCAGCGGCTGGTGTGGGCGATCGAGAACGGGGTGATGCCGCCAGCGGCGGTCGAGTTCAGCGATGAGCAGTGGATCGCTGCCGCGAACGCGGTCAAATCCAGATCGGCCCACTGCGTTTTGTGTGTTGAGCGCATCAAGGAGCAGCTCCGCCAAGGTGTTGCGACGCCGCACGAGGGCGTAGCCCTCTGCGCGTGTGATGCCGGGTGTGGTCGCGGATGCGGCAAAGCCTGCTGCGAAAAGGACGGCAAGTCTGAGGCCGTCAGCGTATCCTGCTGCTCGAAAAACAAAGGGTCGTCTTGGCCGGGGCCTTGGATTTCCGCGCTCTCATGCAAAGGGCTTGAGCAACTGCTGATGTTCTGTTTGCCACCCGCGCCACTGGTGCGAGTCGTCGAGATCATCCTGCCGGAGCCTGTTCCGTTCGTGCCAGAACGGCCGGATGACGTGGTCTGCTCATCGCGTTCTTTGGACGTGCGGGAGCTTCCGCCACGAGCATGACGCTTCGCAGCTAGCTACCGAGCCTGATGTTTGTATCCGCGCTGGAGGTCTGCCAGGCTTGTTGTGGCATGCACTGCCGTGTACACCCTTGCTTGGTGCGTCCCTTGATTGTCGTGATGGTGCTCATGTCTTCGACGCTTTCGCTGTGAGCATCGTCGCAGTGTGCTCCATCGCCATTTGTCCGCCTCGCCCCTTAGACGAGACGGCCGGTCATGTACCAGTCTGATTCTGTTCAATCACAACACTCCTGAAGGAGAGTCTGAAATGAAGTCCGTTCTTGCTTTGTGTGTCGTATCCGGTCTTGCCGTGGGTTCCGCGACTGCTGCTGAGGTCGGTATCGCTGGCGGCTCGGCCACGATGACGTTCGATCTCCCCACGTTCCTCGGGCAATCGCCCCTGAACACGTTCGACGCGGCATTCGGTATCACCGAGACTCGCGATCAGCTTCTCAACCTGCCTGGCAATAGCCCGTCGGCATCGCAAATCTGGGTAACCAACCCGGTGGGCACGCCCAGCCCCACGGGCCGCACCATCCAGGGCACGACGCTCACCATCGACCCCTCCAACGTGCTGGGCACCTGGGGCGCGGTGGCAAGCGACTTCGGCGCGTTCGCCATCGGTGGCGAGCAGATCGGCCTCGGCGGGGTGACCCGCTGGACGCTCGATCCGGGCATCCCGGGCGTGCTGTTCTTCGGTGACTGGGTGCTGCGTTACTCCCCGGCTCGCGCCGGCACGTTCGCGGGCTCGACCACGAACATCCGCTCGGGACTGGTCCTGACCAGCAACATCGACTTAGCCAATGCCACCTTCGTGGACATTGGCAACGCCAACATCTTGGTGACGGGCAACACGCTCTCGATCACCGGCGACATGCTCCTGTCCGATGGCCTCATCGCCCTCGGTTTCGCGCAGTCGAACCTGGGCCTGGACGCTGGCGACTTCAACTTCACGGCGACATTGGTCCCCGCACCGGGCGCTGCGGGACTGCTCGGCTTCGGTGGCCTGCTCGCCGCCCGTCGCCGTCGCGCATGAATCTCTGAGCAGTCTGCTCCGGGGCGTGGAAACACGCACCGGAGTCTTGTGTGCATTAAAGTCGCAAAAGAAGGGCATTCCTGTGCATCGTCAAAGAACTGCCTTCACGCTGATTGAACTGCTCGTGGTCATCGCGGTAATCGCCGTGCTGATCGGGCTGCTCGTGCCCGCGCTCTCGGGTGCCCGACGCGCGGGGCGGAAGGTCGTCTGCATGAACAACATTCGGCAGTTCGCCGCAGCGGACACGCTGTACCTGAACGACAACAAGCAGTTCCCGGCGATGAGTCAATATGTCCCGACGAGCATCAGCGTCGCGCGTCTCCGGCAGATCGGCGAGTATTTCGGTCTGAGTGTCCCGGAGGGAGAGGCTATCGACTGGCCGCGTCGCCCCGATCAACCGAAATGGATCAACTGCCCTTTCGCACAAACATCGGGGTACGCCGAAGGGCTCACGGTCGGTGGCGGTCTTTACACCGGGTATGCATACGTCGGCGGGCTCGAACATTCGGAACTGGTCCGGACGGGCCTGGGTACCGTCGCCAACAAGGGACACGCCGCTGAGTTCCGCGGGATGAATCGCGGTGTGCTGTGGGCTGACATCCTGACTGAGTTCCCGAGCACCGAAGATCGCCGGTATGAGGTCTTTCACACTGTCCCCAATGCCGGGAGGTATAGCGACTTCCGCTTTCACACCCGAGAGGTCGATGGCATCCATCGCGGCTGGTGCGACGGCTCGGTCGAGTGGTTGCCGGGCTCGAAGATCAACCTCAATGGTATCGGAAGCCCGGACCTGCGGTTGCAGACATTCATGGGCAATTACTACTTCTGAATAATGGAGCACACTTGCAAAGGATTTCGGATTCGTCAAATGAACTAAGCCGACGCGAAGCGATCCTCGCTGGGATCGGGTCGCTGGGCGCGCTCGCGGGCTTGGCTGCCATCGCCAGCGCTCAGCCGGTATCGCAGCAGCCCGCCACCGCGCCCCGCGCTTCGCAGGGCGCGATGACGCCCGAACAGCACGAGGCGATCCTCCGTCCTGGCAAGGAACGCATCGCCATCGTGCTCTACCCGCAGTTCACCGCCTTGGACGTGGTCGGGCCGCATCACGTCTTCATCAACATGGTCGGAGCCAAGGTGCTCTTGGTCGCCAAGACCATCGACCCGGTGCCGAGCGACACGGGCTTCTCGATCACACCCAACGCGACGTTCGACCAGATTACCGACAAGCAGACACTGGTACTCGTGCCCGGCGGCACCACCGGCACCCTCGATGCGATGAGAGATGAGGCGACCATGAAGTTCCTTCGTCGCCAAGGCGCAGAGGCCGAGTGGATCGGCAGCGTCTGCACCGGCTCGCTGGTGCTTGCCGCTGCGGGCTTGCTCAAGGGCTACAAGGCCACCAGCCACTGGCTCACGCGTGAAGCGCTCAAGGCCGGCGGCGCTGAACCCGTCGCTCAGCGATATGTCCAAGACCGCAACCGCGTCACCGGCGCGGGCGTTACCGCCGGAATCGACTTCGCGCTCCATCTGGTGCAGAAGTGGCGAGGCACAACCTACGCCAAGGGCGTGCAGATGTTTATGGAGTACGACCCACAGCCACCGTTCAACAGCGGTTCGCCCACCAGCCCCGACGCCGAGCCCGCGATGGTGGGCATGCTCTCGGCCATGCACGAGTCGTTCGGTCCCAAATGCGAGGCAGCGATTCGGGCAGCCCTGTTGGCGCAACGTGATAAGTGAGCATCACCGATCTTCGACAAAGTTCAAATCCTGCCAAAGGCCACCACTTTTTCGCGGTTTCGGGGGCAACTTTCCGAGGCATTTGAACCGGCTCTCGCGTGACGCAAATCCTGCCCGTGCAACGAGAAAGCCCTTCGACGCGCTCGTCAAAGGGCTTTACTCTAAACAAGTCGGGGTGGCAGGACACCAATAGAACTTTTCTTGGAGGGCGTTAGGGCCATTGAGCAGAGCGCCTTCAAGGGACTATCGTTGCTCAATAGGTAAACCAATCTGCCCAAACCATGTTGTCCGGTCCCAGTATCCGCGCTGCTCTTGAATGAGCCCGTGCTTCACCCGGAAGAAGCCGCACCCCCTCAGGGAGAATGTCCGGCCGGTCGGCACCTGATTAAGAAACGGCCCCTTCCATGTAGCGGTGCCAATCCACTCAAGGATCGACCAATCTCCGTCAGAATACAGACCAACGGGAGTTGTCGTGGAATCGGGGAACGCGATGAAAAACTCTCGAAGCCCCGCGAGGATCTGCTCGCGCCCGACAACTGGGGGACCGGCTGCAAACTGAGTGTTCACTGCATCGATCGCATACACTGCGGCCGCTGCCTCCGCATCGCACGCGTTGAACGCGGCGACCCACAACTCCACGACTTGGCGGGGTGTCCGAGACATGGATTCCATTGTAGACCGAGCCGTGAGTTCGCGGCGCGTGCCACATATATGCCCCGTCAATAGTCTGCGTTTCGGCCGGGGACCAACCGATCCCACCCGTCCTCCGCGATCGCTCGAGTTCAACATGCTGTACATCTTCAAGGGATTGCCAGGCGTGGGAAAGACGACCCTTGCAAGACACGTGGCGCGGACTCGAAAGGCAGTGCACGTTCGGATCGACACGATCGAGCAGGCACTACGCGACACGGCTGTCGCATTCACAGGACCGGAGGGTTACGTTGTGGCGTATCGACTCGCGGCTGACAACCTTTGCCTCGATGGCGATGTCGTCGCCGACTCGGTCAATCCGCTCCATGTCACGCGCAACGCTTGGCGCGAGGTCGCGAACAATGCTGGCGTCCGAGCCATCGAAATCGAAGTGATCTGCTCCGATATCGATGAACACCTCGCACGTGTTGAGTCTCGCCTGGCAGACATCTGCCACCGGATGACGGGACGCTGTTGAACTGCGATGTAAACACCGATGGCCCCGGCACTTGCCGAGGCCATAAACCCATCAAAATCGGGGCGAGAGGATTTGAACCTCCGACCTTCTGGTCCCGAACCAGACGCGCTACCAAGCTGCGCTACGCCCCGTCTGTGGCAGACTATACACGCCCCGCTCTCTCCAAGCGAATCCCCCCGGCCTGCGGTGCCCATGTGCGGGTGCCGGGGCCTATCCTTCGTCCGTGGCGTGCGGCATGGGAGGTTGCACCCACGTCGGCCTGGCCGGGGTGTCCCGGTGGTCGGTCTTTGATCGATTCGCTAGATCGGTGCGCCGCCCGCCGCACCATGCAAACGGGCCATGTCCATGAGCAGCACGAGTACCACCCTTGCCGCCACGCCTGCATCGGTCAACGGCTGGAACGCCGAGTATCTCCAGGGGCAGTATGAGCAGTACCAGGCCGACCCGGGCTCGCTGACGAGCGAACTGCGCTCGTTCTTTGCCGGCTTTGACCTGGCGATGCGCTCGGTGCCGGGTGGGGCTGCTGGCCCGGCTGCAAGTGGTGGCCCCGCGCCCGCCGGGGGGGAGTTGCGCGAGGCCCTTCGTTTGCACGCCGGGGTTGCCTCGCTGATCTCGGCATACCGCCGCTTCGGGCACTTTGCGGCACAACTCGACCCCTTCAAGCGGCCCCGCGCGGGGCACCCGGAGTTAGACCTTGCAGTGCACGGCCTGACAGCCGCCGACCTGAACAAGATCGTCGATGCTGGAACTCTGCCCGTCGGCGGTGCCGCGTGCACCCTCGCGGCAGTGCTCGACACGCTCAAGTCAATCTACTGCGGCAGCGTCGGGGTGCAGTACATGCACATCGCCGAGGTGGCCCAGCGCACGTGGCTGCAAGAGCGCATCGAGCAGTCGCGATTGGCCATTGCCCTGAGCACCAAAGAAAAAGCCGGCATCTTTGAGGCCCTCAACAAGAGCGAGCAGTTCGAGAAGTTTTTGCAGGTGCGTTACCCCAGCGACAAGCGATTCAGCCTTGAGGGTGCCGAGACGCTCATACCCGTCCTCGACCGCCTGATGCTCGCCGGCAGCGAGCTGGGCGTGAGCGAGTTGATGATGGGCATGCCCCACCGCGGGCGCATCAACGTGCTCATCAACACGCTGGGCAAGACCTACGAGCAGATCTTCACCGAGTTTGAGGGGACATTCCCGAGCGACTACGCCGACGGCGGCGGGGATGTGAAGTATCACAAAGGCTTCTCCGGCGAGCGGCTGCTGCCCAACGGCAAAACCATGGGCCTCGCCCTGGCAAGCAACCCGAGCCACCTTGAGAGCGTCGGAGCCATTGTCATGGGGCGCTGCCGGGCCAAGCAACGCCTGCGCAACGATACCGAACGCCGGCAGGTCGTCCCGGTCGTGATGCACGGCGACGCGGCGGTGATCGGGCAGGGGATCGTCGCCGAGCTTGCCAACATGAGCCAGCTCGAGGGGTACACCGTCGGCGGGGTCATCCACGTGGTGGTCAACAACCAGGTCGGCTTCACGACAGTGCCCGAGGATGGGCGTAGCAGCCCCTACTGCACCGACATCGCGTTGCAGAACGACGCGCCAGCGTTCCATGTTTGTGCCGACGACCCCGAGGCCGCCGTGGCGGTGGCGCAGATTTGCATGGAGTTCCGCCAGCGGTTCAAGCGCGACTGCTGGGTGGACCTGGTCTGCTACCGCAAGTACGGGCACAACGAACAGGACGAGCCGGCATACACCCAGCCTGTGATGGCCGGGATGATCAAGGCCAAGGCCAGCCCTGTGGCCATCTATGCCGAGCGCCTGGTGCGCGAGGGCGCGCTGAGCGAGGGGGCGATGGCCACGCTCCGCGAATCGCTGATGGCCCAGCTCAACAGCGCCCAAGACCTGGCCAAGAGCAAGGGCAAGCCGCCGAGCATCGACCCCGGCGGTCGGCGTTGGAAGGGGTATGGCAAGCAGTTCACCTTCCACCCGGTCAAGACGGCAATCTCAAAGGCCACACTCAAGGAAGTTTGCGATGCGCTGGGGCACGCGCCCGAGGGGATGGACCTGCACAAGAACGTGCGTGCCCTGATGGCCGCGCGGCAGGCGCTGGGCGCGGGGACGGGTCCGATCAGTTACGCCGATGCTGAGAGCATCGCGCTCGGGGCGTTGCTGCTGCAAGGGGTGGCCCTTCGCCTGAGCGGGCAGGACTGTCGCCGGGGCACCTTCAGCCACCGCCACGCGGTGGTGCGCGATCAGAAGACCGGCGAACCCTTCACCCCGCTCAACAACATGCGCCCCATCAGCGCATTGCCCGACGATGCCGGGAAGCCAGGTCCCGACGGTAAGCCAACGCAGGCGCGGCTGTGCGTCTACGACTCGCCCCTGAGCGAAGAGGCCGTCATGGGCTTTGACTATGGCTACTCCCTGGCCGACCCGAACATGCTGGTGATGTGGGAGGGTCAGTTTGGCGACTTTGTCAACGGCGCTCAGGTGCTCATCGACCAGTACATCGCCAGTGCAGAGTTGAAGTGGAACAGGTGGTCGGGGTTGACGCTCCTGCTGCCGCACGGGTACGAGGGGGCGGGGCCTGAGCACAGTTCCTGCCGGATCGAGCGGTTCTTGCAGTTGTGCGGCAACGACAACATTCAAGTAACAATGCCGAGCACGGCAGCACAAATCTTCCACCTGCTGCGCCGCCAGGGCAGCCCCGACCGCAAGTTCCGCAAGCCGCTGATCGTCGCGACGCCCAAGAGCATGTTGCGCGTGCAGACGAGCAAGGCCGAGGAGTTGCTGACGGGCACGTTCAGCGAACTGCTCGATGACCCGCTCTTTGCCGGGGCTTCGGGCACCAATGGCAAGCAAGGGCCGGACCGCAAGGGCGTCGGGCGTGTGGTGCTCTGTGCCGGGAAGATCTATCACGAGTTGGCCAAGCGGCGCGAGGAGTCCAAGAAGTTTGACACGGCCTTGGTGCGTGTCGAGCAGTTCTACCCCTTCCACGCGGACCTCTTTGCCGAGATCATCAAGGCCTACCCGGCCAAGGCGGAGCTGGTCTATTGCCAGGAGGAACCGCGCAACGCCGGGGCTTTCCTGTTTATAGACGATGTGCTGCGCAACCAGTGCGGGGTCAAAGCCCTGCGTTATATCGGCCGGCCGAGCAGCGCGGCCCCGGCGACGGGGAGCAAGAAACTCAGCGAGAAGCAACAAGAGGCGATCCTGGCCGAGGCCATCGCCCCCGCCGCGGGCAAGGACGCGAGCAAGGCGGTCAAGGCGTAGGCCCTTGGGGGGCGCGCCGAGTTTGGGATCGGGCCAACGAGTCTGTTTGACGATGCACCCCGGCACGCCGGCGTGCCGATAGAGAGCCACCATGCCAGCCGACATCATCATCCCCGAGTTTGGCGAGTCTGTTACCACCGGCGTCATCAGCCGGTGGCTGGTCCAGGACGGGCAGACCGTCGTGCGCGACCAGCCCGTGCTGGAACTGGAGACAGACAAGGTAACCGCCGAGGTCGTCGCCCCCGCTACGGGCGTGCTCAAGCACGCGGCCAAGGCGGGGGACACGGTGCCTGTCAAGAGCACCGTCGGGCAGATTCTCGACAGCGGCGCAACCCCCGCAGCAGCGAAGGCCACACCCGCTGCACCGGCCCCGGCTGCAACAACCGCGCCCGCAACGCCCCCCACTTCTTCCCAGGCACCAGCAGTCAAGCCCGCCCCGGCCGCGGCTGCCGAGACCAACGGCCACGCCGAGGTCCGCGCCACGCCCCTGGCCCGCAAGGTCGCCGATGAGCAGGGTGTGGACCTCGCCCGCGTCCCGGGCACCGGACCGGGCGGGCGCATCCGCGAGAGCGACGTGCTCGCGGCGGCCTCGGTGGTCGGCAAAGCGCAGGCCATCGGCTCCGGTGGCATCGCCGCCGGTGCACCCCCCAAAGGAACCCCGGCAGACAAGCCCGGCAACCGGCGCGAGAAGCTCAGCCCTCTGCGCCAGCGGATCGCCGCACGCCTGGTCGAGGCGCAGCACAACGCCGCGATGCTCACGACCTTTAACGAGGTCGATATGTCAGCCGTCATGGCGATACGTAGCAAGCACAAGGAAGAGTTTGAGAAGAAGCACGGCGTCGGGCTTGGCTTCATGTCCTTCTTCATCACCGCCGCGGCCAACGCGCTGAAACAAATCCCCATCGCCAACGCCTACCTGGTGCAAGGCCAGACCGGCCTGGAGGTCGAGTACCACGATTCGCAGGACATCGCCGTCGCCGTCAGCACGCCCAAGGGGTTGACGGTGCCGGTGCTGCGTAACTGCGGTCAACTCTCTTATGCGGGCATCGAGCGCGGGATCAAGGACTTGGCCACCCGCGCCCGCGAGGGGAAGCTCACGCTCGACGACCTGCAAGGTGGCACCTTCACGATCACCAACGGCGGCGTCTTCGGCTCGCTGATGAGCACGCCGATCCTCAACGCCCCGCAGTCGGCGATCCTGGGCATGCACACGATCAAGAACCGCCCCGTCGAGAACCCCGATAAGCCCGGCGAGATCGCGCTGCGCCCGATGATGTACCTGGCCCTCTCCTACGACCACCGCCTGCTCGATGGCTCTGATGCAGTTACGTTCCTCGTCTCGATCAAGAACGCTCTGGAGCGCCCCGAACGGCAACTGCTTGAGTTGTAGCGGCGTGTTATGACACCATGCTTGCAACGGGCCGATGGGGGCCAGACGCCAGGCCGTTGTATGCGGACCTTCGGGACGATCTGGAGGGGCAAGAGAAACTCCGCCGGCGGTTTGTGGGGCATCTTTTTTGACCGACCCGTCAGAAATGCCGCACTTTCATGGATCAGTCGGCGTATGCACTACGGAGATATACACGTGATCAAGACTCAACACGTATCGTCATCCGTGGGCTTGGAGGGTCGAATGCCTGCATCTGCATCTATTTCTGGGTTGGCGGGGACCAACCCTCTGCCGAATGATCTGGCCGAGGTCTGGCATTGTCTGAACACTGATTCCGGCGCGGACGTTGCGATCTGCAGCGCCGACGGGCGCATCCACTTCATCAGCTCCGTCCTGTCATGGTGGGCTCCGATCCGTGCCTCTGACGACCTCATCGGCAAGAACCTGCTGGAGGTCTTCCCCAGGCCCATTGCCGAGGAACGCATCACGCTGATCAAACGCGTCATCGAGACGGGCAAGCCCGTGATGCTGCACGCGGCGTGGAAGGGGATCCGCACCCGCACGGTGATCCGCCCCCTCCGCTCACCCGCCGGCACGATCGACCGCGTGCTGATCGTCGGCCGAGGGACAGTCCCATCCGATGAGACGCGAGCGGCACAGGCCGACTTTGAGGTCGTCCAGGCGCAGCACGTCGACAAGGGGCAGCTCGCCCACCTCACGCCCCGCGAACTGGAAATCCTGGCCCTGATCGGCCAGGGCCTAACGACCGCAGCGATCGCTGACCGCCTCTACCGCAGCCGCAAGACCATCGAGGCGCACCGCCTGAGCCTGGGCATCAAGCTCAAGGCACGCAACCGTGTGGACCTTGCCCGCATCGCGGTCCAGAGCGGGCTGGTCGCCCCTTCCGAGACGACTACTCCCGAGCGCAGCCGGCGCGGGCCACGTTCCAGCGGCCGGTCCCCTGGCCCCGGCGCAGGCCCGAAACTCTGACCGATCATCCAAGCACCGTTCCCCCCGCGCCCGGCCCCGTGCCGGGCGCTTTCGTACCCGCTGGCAACCCAGCAAACGACCAACTGCCGGGCGTGCGCGACGTGCGGATACTTGTCCGTGCCCCCAACCACTCCCCAGGCCAGCCAGGTTGTCCCCGCTGAGCTCAAGCCCTGGATGCTCAACTTCTTTAACGCCCGTGTGCTCGGGCCGATGGTCCGCCGGGCCTGGCACGCCGTGCGCTTGGCTGCCGACACTGGCGATCAACCCCTGCATGATCTGGCCGCTCACAAGGGGCCTGCGATCGTGGCGATGAATCACCACTCCTGGTGGGACCCGATGCTCGGGCTCTGGCTGTCGGGCAAGTACCTCCCGGGGCGTCCTTGCTATGCCCCGATGGAGCGGGCACAACTGGCCAAGTTTGCCATCCTCAATAAACTCGGCATCTTCGGCGTCGATCCCGACGACCCCGCCACCCTCCCGTTGATGTCGGCCTACCTCGGGCAACTTTGGGCACGCGACCGCAGCGCGGTGTTGTGGATCACCCCGCAGGGCCAGTTTGCCGACCCGCGCGTGCCGATCCACCTGCGCCCGGGCGCCGCCGCGGTGGCCGCCTCACTGCCGACGCCCCCGCTGGTCGTCAGCCTCACCACCGAGATGGTCTTCTGGACCGACAAGAAGCCCGAGCTGCTCATCCGCGCCGCGGCCGTCGCGGCCCCGCTCTCGCCCAGCACCCCCTCCTGGCACCGCGCCCTGACGCGGGCGATGCAGGCGAACGCCGATGCCTTGCGCGACTTGGCCATCACACGCGACCCCGGGCGTTTTATCGTCATAGGCGGCGGCGGTGCCGCACGCACCAATATCTTCTACGACGCCTGGCTTACCCTGCGCGGGCGGGGCAACCGGATCACCCCCACGCCGCGATAGCACCGGGCAACCTTGAGCAAGCAAACCGATTTATACCACTACCCTCTCACACGCCCCGGCGGGCACGGAAAGGCAGGATGATGACAGCAGTCGATTGGGTGCTCGCGTCCGGGGCCTTCATGGCGATCGTCGCCCTGGTGATGACGTGCATCAACCTGCGCCTCTACCAGCCCGCGCCGGCTGCGGGCCCGGGCGTTGTCGGTGGCTCTGGCGGCAGGGATTCCGGGCCGGTCGTCTCAGTGTGCATCCCCGCTCGCAACGAGGCGGCGAATATCCGCGCGTGCGTGCAGTCGCTGCTGGGCGGTACGCTCGAGCACATCGAGGTGCTCGTCTACAACGACCAGAGCACCGACGGGACCGGGGCGATCCTCGCCGAGATGGCCTCTCTCGACAGCCGGGTTGTCCTTCCCCCCACCCGCGCCCTGCCCGCAGGGTGGAACGGCAAGCAGTTTGGGTGCGACACCCTGGGCCGATCGGCACGGGGCGACTGGCTCCTGTTTACCGACGCCGACGTGCGCTTCCACCCCGATGCCCTCGCCCGCACGCTCGCCCAGGCACAAGCCATGCGCCTGGACCTGCTGAGCACCTTCCCCCGCCAGATCACCGGCACCCTTGGCGAGCGTCTCGCCGTGCCGATGATCTTTTTTATCCTTTTTTCCTACCTCCCTTTCCCGCGCATGCGGCGTACAAACGACCCGGCGGCCTCGGCCGGGTGCGGGCAGTTCCTCTTCGCCCGGCGTGAGGCCTACCTCGCCAGCGGTGGGCACGCGGCGTTCAAGGACTCCATGCACGACGGCGTGAAAATGCCCCGCACCTTCCGCAGGGCTGGGTTCAAGACCGACCTCTTCGACGGCACCGATCTCTGCTGTGTCCGCATGTACACCGGCTTGGCCCAGACCTGGCGCGGCTTCACCAAAAACGCCTTCGAGGGCCTCGGCTCGATCGGGCTGCTGGGGTTCATCACGCTCGTGCACCTGCTGGCGCACGTGCTGCCGTGGGTGGTGGTGCTGCTCTGGGTCTTCATCCCGGCGTTCGTTACGGTGGCACCCCATGACGAACCCAGCATGGCGCGATTCGCCGCCACGGGGCTTGTCTTTGCCGCCCTTGCCGTGCTGGCCAACATCCTCCAGCGCACGCTGCTGATGGTCCGCTTCCGCCAGCCCATCGTCGGCGTCCTGCTGCACCCTATCGGAGTGCTGCTGATGACGGCCATCCAGTGGCGCAGCTGGTGGCTGCACATCACCGGCCGGCGCGTCTGGCGCGGGCGCGTCGCTGGTGAGCCTACTTCCGCTTCTTAAACTTACTCTTGATGCTGGGCGTGAACGTCGAGCCCCGCTGCTGGGCCAGCCCGGGCATCCCCGACAGCCCCGGCAGCAGGCCGCCACCGCCGCCCATCCCTTTAACGGCGTTGACCCGGTCCGCCGCGCTCATCCCCCCGAACTGCTGCATGAGTTTGCTGACGGTCTTGAACTGATTAACAAGCCCCCCGACCTGCTCGACCTTGGTCCCCGACCCGCGTGCCACACGCCCACGCCGGCTGTTGTTCAGCAGCGACACGTCGCGCCGCTCCCTGGGGGTCATGCTGTGCACGATCCCCTCGACCTGGTCGATCTGCTTGTCATCGATGTGCAGGTTTTTCATCTCGTTGCCCACGCCGGGCAGCAGGCCCATCAACTGCTTGAGCGGGCCCATCCGCCGCAGGCTCTTGAGCTGGGCCAAGAAGTCATCCATCCCCATCTGCCCCTTAGAAATCTTCTCCTCAAGGGCCTTGGCCTCGTCGTCGCTGACCTGCTCCTTGGCCTTCTGGACCAGGCTGAGCACGTCGCCCATGCCCAGGATGCGCCCGGCTATACGCGCGGCATGAAACTCCTCGATCTGGTCCAACTTCTCACCCGTGCCGATAAACCGGATCGGCGCACCGGTAACGGCCTTGACCGACAGGGCCGCCCCGCCACGCGTGTCGCTATCAAACTTCGTCAGGATCAGCCCGTCGACTTGCAAACGCGCGTGGAAGGCCTTGGCGCTCTTGACGGCGTCCTGCCCGGTCATCGCGTCGGCGACGAGGAAAATCTGGTGCGGGCGCAGCGCCTTGTTCACCTGCTCGAGTTCACCCATCAGTTCGTCGTTGACGTGCAGGCGGCCGGCGGTGTCGAGGATCACCGTGTCGATCCCCTCACGCCGGGCCTGCGCGAGCGCTCGCTGGCAGACCCCCACAGCCACGCCCACCGCCTGGCCATACTCGGCGGCCTTGTCAGGCTCACCATAAAACACAACCTTCCCAACGCCAGCCCCACCACCGGGCCCACTGCTGGGCCCACTGCCGGGGATTGCCCCAACCTGCTCGGCCAGCGTCCGCAACTGCTCGATCGCCGCAGGGCGTTGCAGGTCAGCCGCCACCAGCATCACCGAGCGGTTGCGTTTGCGTAGCCACCCGGCCAGCTTGCCGCAGGTGGTCGTTTTGCCGCTGCCTTGTAGCCCGCACATCATGACCACCGTCGGGCCCGGGGTGATCTGCAGCACGCCCGGGCCGTCTTGCATCATGACCTCGGCGGCCTGCTGTGGCGTAGCCCCCGCGGGTATTGCCGGGGCATCGCCGAGCAGCGCGACGAGCTTGTCGTAGACGATCCCGATCATCTCCTGCCCGGGCTGCAGACTCTTGGTTACCTCCTTGCCCACCGCCTCTTGCATCACCTGGGTCGTAAAATCGTTGATGACCTCCAGCGAAACGTCCGCCTCGAGCAGACTGGTGCGGACCTCGGCAACCGCATCGGCGATGTTCTTCTCGCTCAACTTGGCGTTGCCCGAGAGTTTGCGGAAAAGCCCGTTGAACGAGTCGGTCAGGCGGTCGAACATCAGCGGTGGTCCGTAAAAAGAGTGCGGTTGCGGGGTTGCGGGCGGGTGCGTGCGTGGTGCACGCCAAGGCGGAACAATAGCAATCTACCCCACAGGCCAGGCCAGATCGGCTAAACTTGACCGGCATCGCTTGGGTTTTTCCATTCACCGCTTTGATGGAGGTGTTCGATGGGCAAGTTCATTGCGTTCCTGCTGGTTCTTGGTCTGGGCATCGGCGCGTGGTACTTTGTTGCCGGGCCTGGCAAGGGCAGGCTTGGCGGTGGGTCGTACAGTGGTGGTCAGAGCGATCAGGCCTCCTCCGGCGGGCATGGCAACCTCCCGGCGGTCTTCGCCGATCTCTCCTTCGAGAAGGCCCTGGCTGAGAACACCACCAGCGGCAAGCCCCTGGTCGTCAACATGTCCGCCAGCTGGTGCCCACCCTGCCAGCAGATGAAAAAACAAGTCTGGCCCGACCCCAAAGTTGCATCCTGGTTCGCTACCAACGGCAAGGCGATCTATGTCGATGTCGACCAAGACAAGGCCGTGGCCAGCAAACTTAACATCAAGTCGATGCCCACGATGGTCGTCTTCAAGAACGGCAAAGAGGTCGCCCGCACCTCCGGCGGGCGCGGGGCCAACGACCTGATCTCCTGGCTCGACAAATACAAGTAACCCACTCGGCAATCGCCTCAAAACACCCTGCATAGGGTGTTTTTCTACAGCCTCACCACCCCCCGGCAAGAAACTGTGTACATGGCCTAAGGGGACCTACCGGCCAACCTGGTCCTGGCGTACTACTACGTCCGCCCACGCAACAGCGAGGGCGTAACCGGCCTGACGCCCGAGGCCTTCAGCGAGCAGCTCCGCCAGGTCAAAGCCCACTACCGCATCGTCGGCGTCGATGAGTTTGTCGCCCGGCAGGCGCACGAGGCAGGCCTTGCCCTGGTGACGTTTGACGACGCGGTGCTGGACCAGTACCAACATGCCGCCCCCGTGCAGGCCGAGCACAATGCCCCGGCGGTCTTCTACGCCCCCTGCGCCCGATCGCCGAGGGCGTTGACTTTGCCAACCTCGAGGCCGCCAAAGGCCAGGCAGACCCCGCCGGTCGCAGCGGGTGGTGCACCCAGCACCTCCTGCACGCGCTGGCGCAGGAACTCGGCTTCGCACGCCTGGAAACCCTCGTCCGCAAGGCCCTCTCAAACCGCCCCGGCGACATCCCAAGCATCGATACGCAGGCGATGGACCGCCTCTACCACTATGAGGCCCCGCACAAACGCTGGCTGAAATACCTGATGGCCTTCGCCCTCACCCCGGCTGAAAGCTCGGCGGTGCTGCACGCCGTCAACGCCCAGGTCGGGCACCTCGACCACCGCGACTGGTTCTGCTCGGCCGAGCAACTCCGCGAGTTGCAAAGCGCCGGGCACGCCATCGGCGCGCACGGCTTTGACCACCTGCCCTACAGCACCCTCAGCGCGGCCGCCCAGGCCGCCGACATGCGTACCGCCAATGGGACCATGGACCGCCTGCTCGGCGCGCGCCCGCGCACGATCGCCTTCCCCTTCGGCCGTGCTGATGAGACGACCTATCGCCTCGTCGCCGAACTGGGATATACGCACAGTTTCACCACGGCCCAGCGGACCGACTGTGCCGCGCTGCCCACGCTTCTGCCAGCAAGCACAGCCGCCCAACCCGCCAACGTCTAACGCACACACACCGATCACGGACCACACATGAGCACGCATACCAAGCTGCAAGCCGCCCCCCCCACTGCTGCCACCCCGGCCAAGTTCACGATCGAGCCGGTGCGAGACGCAGAGCAACTCCGCCAGTATGTCGACCAGCACTGGCGAACCGGGCACGTGCTGGCGCGCGATGAGCGGATGTTTGACTTCCAGTACCGCACCAAGTGGGTCGATAAGCGCCTCTTCCCCCTCGGCGTCAGCGTTCTCGGTGCATACGAGGGCTCCGAGCTCGTCGGGTTCCTCGGCGCGATCATCGCGCCCTACCCACGCCCACAGAGCTACTGGCTCGCCCTCTGGCACGTCTTGCCAACACTCAAAGGTGGCGGCCACGGCGGCAAACTGCTCAACGAGATGCAACGCCTAGCCGTCGGCACCGACGGGCGCGGCAAGGGTTGGATCGGCACCTTCGGCGCAGGCCCAGAAGCGCTGCCCGTCTACCTCAAACGCGGCTACGCATGCCGGGCCGTTCGACGCTGGGTCTACACCAACCCCATCCCCGACCCCACACCTCCGCCACAATCCCTGCACGCCGGCGAGGTGCGACCGCCCGAAGAGTGGCTCGCCTACCGCTACGACGCGCACCCCATCTTCACTTACGAACGCCGGCGCGCGGGCATCTTCCGCACCGAGCAGAACGCCTGGGGCATCGTCACCCACGTCCTCCGCCTAGACGACCAAACCCCCGGCGGGTGGCGCGACGACGTCAACGAAGTCTTCCTCCGCGACTCCGCACGCGCCCTCGCCGCCGGGTGCAACTACCTCATGGACGCCTGGGCCATCGACCCCCCCGGCACAGGGTGGACACTCGCCCCTGACGACCTGCCCAGCGTCTTCCACCCCCCCACCGCCCGCGGCAACCTCATCTACACCGTCGGCCGGCCGTTCGTATGCGGCGATGTGCAAAAGGGTGAGTGCGATCAGGACCGGCCGAACTAATACTGCCCACTCATCGCTCGTCGCTCATCACACGCCCCTCACCCCCTGGGCAGTTTCCTCGCCTCGGCCAGGTACCACTCCATCTGCCCGCGCACCTCGTGCAGCGAGTCGCCGCCGAACTTCTCACGCAGGCAACGCCCGACCTCGAAGGCCACGACGTTCTCCAGCACCACCCCCGCCGCGGCCACGGCTGAGACGTCCGAACGCTCGTACGCGCTCGGCGCGCCCTGCTTAGTGTTCAGGTCCACAGAGGGCATGCCGCGCAAAAGCGTGGCGATCGGCTTCATTGCCGCCCGCACCACCACCGGCGCGCCGTTGCTCATCCCACCCTCGGTCCCCCCGGCGTTGTTGCTCGGGCGCACAAACCCCAGCCCCGGCGTTTCGAGCCTCGCCCGGTCAAACGTGATCGGGTCGTGCACCTCATGCCCGAACCGCCCGGCTGACTCAAACCCCAGCCCGATCTCAACGCCCTTGATCGCTTGGATACCCATCACCGCATACGCCAGGCGCGCGTCGAGCTTCTCAAACCAGTGCATCGTGCTACCGATGCCCGGCGGCAGGCCGAAGACGTGTGCCTCGACCGTTCCCCCAGCGGTCGTCTTGTCAACCTTGGCCTGGTGGATCGCCTCCTCCTGCCGTTTGCTCGCCGCCGCGTCTGGGCAATAGGTATCGCTCGCGTCGCGTGCTGCTCGCATCTGCTGCCAGTTGGCCTCGGTGATGGTTACGTCCGTCCGCGCCAGGTGCACGCTGCGCGTAAACGCAAAGACCTCGATGCCCAGTTCCCGCAGCAGGCACCGCGCCAGCGCACCCGCCGCCACGCGTGCGGCGGTCTCACGCGCGCTGGCACGCTCGAGCGTCTCCCGGCAGTCGGTCGTCAAATACTTCATACTCCCCGCCAAGTCGGCATGCCCCGGGCGCGGCGTGTGGACCGCTGGCGTGCGGGCAAGGTCATCTAGCCGAGAGTCCTTGTTGGGCACCTGCAGCGCGACGGGCGCGCCGGTCGTCTGCCCCAGGCGCACGCCCGAGAGCACCGTAACAGCATCGGCCTCGATCCGCTGTCGGCCACCACGCCCATACCCACCCTGCCGGCGACGCAACTCGGCATCGATAAACGCCACGTCCACCGGCACGCCCGCGGGCATACCCGAGACCAGCGCCAGCAGCGTTGGCCCGTGCGATTCACCGGCCGTTTGATAGTCCATGCGTGCCATGCGGCATTATCGGCTAGAAGCACCCCCGGCGTGCGTCGGTACCCCCACACCCACACCCGCCCCCACGCCCACGCCCACGCCCCGCGCCAAATCCCCCATCGTTACACGCCGGGCAAAGCGCGATGCGATCGACACATCATGGCTGACGCAGACCAACGCCGCGTTCACCTCCCGGCACGCGCTCTGCATCAACTCCATCGCCTGCTCGGTGTTCTGCGGGTCCAGCGAGGCCGTCGGCTCGTCGGCCAGCACCAGCGCAGGCCTGCACGCGACCGCGCGGGCAATCGCCACGCGCTGCTGCTGGCCCACGCTCAACTTCTCAACGGGACGCCTCGGGTGGGTAATCCCGAGCTTCTCCAATAGTTCCAGTGCACGCGCCCGATGCTCCGCCGGTGGCATCGTGCCAAACAAGAGTGCCAACTCCACATTCTCGATCGCGCTCATGCCGGGCAAGAGGTGGAAGGTCTGAAAAATCATCCCGATCTGCCGGCCCCGCAGCGCATCGCGGGCCGGCCCGTGCAGGGCTTGGATATCCCTGCCCGCAACCGCAACCGAGCCGGCATCGGCATCGAGCAGACCGGCGATCAGGTGCAGCAGCGTGCTCTTGCCAACCCCCGACGAGCCGGTGATCAGCAACTCCCCGCCCGGTTCAACCTCCAACTCGTGCACGGCCAGCACAAAGTCCCCATCCTCAGCGCGGTAGGAAAAACGAAGATCACGCACAGCAAGAGCAGGGACCATGCACCACCCTCAAAGCCCTCGGCACAGGCCCCAGAGCGGGCCGGGGGCCATGACTGAATCGCCACCGACAGGCCAGAAAAAGCGGGCGACGAGGCTTGAACTCGCGACCTACGCGTTGGGAACGCGTCGCTCTACCACTGAGCTACGCCCGCACATACCCATCATACCACCCTGGCCACGCCGCAACAAGCGACAGGGCAGGCCCACACTACCACACCGCGGTACACTCACATCCCCCCGGCTATCCTCCACCCCAACGCCCGCTCAATCCGCCCTGCAAAGGCCCGTTCCGCCATGAACCTTCTGGACATCCTTCAGCCCGAATGCGTCAAGGCACCCCTGGTTGCCACGGGCAAACGCGGGTGCATCGATGAACTCGTCGACCTCATGGCCGCCACCGGCAAGGTCGCCGAGGTGCAAACACTCAAAGACGCCATCTGGACCCGCGAGCAGACACGCACGACAGGCATCGGGCACGGGCTGGCCATCCCCCACGGCAAGTGCGCCGGCGTCGGCGGGATCATCATGGCCATCGGCAAGCCCGCAGAGCCGATCGACTTTGGCGCAATCGACGGCAAGCCCGTCCGCCTCATCATCATGCTCGCCAGCTCGCCCGACCGCAACAGCGACCACATCCAGGCACTCGCTCGCGTCAGCCGCATCATGATGCTCGCCGACTTCCGTGAACGCATCTATCAGGCCGCCACCGGCCAAGAACTCTTCGCCCTGCTCAAAGAGCAAGAGTCGCGCTAGGGCCTGCACATGCCCACCACCTCATCAACAACCTACCCCCCGGCCACCTCGGCCCCTGCGCCAACCATCGATGCCTATCTCGCCTCCACCGTCGATGGACTGGACATCCCGTCGAACCTCAAAGAGGCACTCCGCTACTCCCTCCTCGGCGGTGGCAAACGCCTGCGCCCCGTCCTCGCCTGGCACTGCTGCGCAGCCGTCGGGGGTAACCCGGCAGACTCCCTGCCCGCGGGCGCGGCCGTCGAACTCGTCCACGCCTTCAGCCTCGTGCACGACGACCTGCCCGCGATGGACGACGACGACTTCCGCCGGGGCCGGCCCACACTGCACAAGGCCACCAGCGAAGCCATGGCGGTCCTCGCCGGCGACGGGATGCTCACCCTCGCCTTCGGGGTCCTGGTCCAGAAGAGCACCCACCCGTCCCTAGCCGCACGCCTGGTCGCCGAACTCGCTCTGGGCACCCAAGCCATGATCGCCGGGCAGGTCTACGACACGCTCGGCGGCCTGCCCGCAGGCCTGAGCGACCAGGAACGCCTGGACCTCATCCACCGCAACAAAACCGGCGCACTCCTCCGCGCCGCATGCCGCATGGGCGCACTCTGCGGCCACGCCAGCGAGCGCGCCGTCCACCTCCTCTCGCACTACGCCCAGGCCGTCGGCCTGATGTTCCAGATCGTCGATGACGTTATCGACGTAACCCAAGAAGCACACCACGCCGGCAAACAAACAGGCAAAGACGCCGCCAAGGGCAAACTCACCTACCCGGGCCTGCTCGGGCTAGACGCCTCGCGCTCGGCCATCGCTCGCCTGGAGGGCGAGGCCCTCGACGCCATCGCACCCTTAGGCCCAACCGCCGCGCCACTGGCCGAACTCGCCCGGTACATGGCCGTGCGCACGCACTAACAACCCACCATGCTCCCCACCGCCGCGCTGCAGTACGACCTGCCCGAAGACCTCATCGCCCGCCAGCCGGCCGACCCGCGCGACTCGGCCAGGATGCTGGTCGTCTCCCGCACCGACCCCACCCGCATCACGCACGCGCACGCACGCGACCTGCCCAGTTTCCTAAACCCCGGCGATGCGATGGTCGTCAACGACTCGCGCGTCCTGCCCGCACGCCTCACCGGCGCACGCAACGACACCGGGGGCAAGGTCGAGGGCCTCTTTCTGGCCACAGCCGGCGATGAACGCACCTGGCGCGTCATGCTCAAGGCCAAACGCCCCCGCGTCGGCAACCGCATCGACCTGACCGACCCCGCCGGGCTGGACACCGGCATCTCCCTAGAGCTGCTCAGCCGCACCAGCACCGAAAACCATCGACATCAAGCCGAGGATCAAACCGCCGAGCAAACGAGCAACGACGCCGCCTGGATCGTCCACGCCCTCGGCCGCCCGGACCTCACCACAGCCGTGGCAATCCTCGAAGCCGTCGGCAGCACGCCCCTGCCACCCTACATCCGCGCCGCCCGAACGCGTGGCGAGCACCCCCCCACCCCCAAACTCGACGCACACGACCGCGCCGTCTATCAGACCATCTACGCCAACAGCGCGATGACCGGCTCCGTCGCCGCACCCACCGCCGGCCTGCACTTCACACCCCAACTCTTGGCCGCGTTGCAAACTGCTGGAATCGCACGCTACCCCGTTACGCTCCACGTCGGCCTGGGCACGTTCAAGCCCGTGCAGGCCGAGTTCGTCGAGCAGCACCCGATGCACGCCGAGTGGTGCACGATCCCCCCCGCAACCGCCGCCGCCCTCACCGCCACTCGCAAGACCGGCGGACGCATCCTTGCCATCGGCACCACCAGCGCACGCACGCTCGAGAGCTTCTCACCCCACCACCTCACCACCGGCGGCGAGCATTGGACACGCCTGCTCATCACCCCAGGGCACACCTGGCAGAACGCCGACGCCCTCCTGACCAACTTCCACCTCCCCGGCACCACGCTCATGGCGATGGTCGCCAGCCTGCTCGGCGGCACGGGCGATGCCCACAACCCCGCCTCGGGCGTCGCACGCCTGCAGCACCTCTACGCGCTCGCCATCGCCGAGCGCTACCGCTTCTATTCCTTTGGCGACGCGATGCTCATCCTCCCCTAACCGCCGCCACCAACGCCGCCGTCGCACCCGCCGGGTCCGCCGAGCCGCACACCGCCGCGCACACCGCCACCCCCGCGCACCCCGCCGCTCGCAACTGACCGACGTTCTCCAGCGTGATCCCCCCGATCGCCAAATGCGGCAGCCGCGCAACCTGCGCATCAGCAAGATACTCCCGCAGATACCCCGGCCCACTGGCAACCCTCGGCTTGGTCGCCGTCTGGAACATCGCCCCCACGCCGCAATAGTCCGCACCATCCGCAGCCGCGGCACGCGCCTCGCGCAGGTCGTGCGTCGATACACCCACCAGCAACCCCTCCCCCGCCAGTTTGCGCACCCCCCACACGGGCACATCCTCCTGCCCGACATGCACACCATCAGCCCCGGCCAAGACGGCAATATCCGCCCGATCGTTGATAATCACCGCCACACCCGCGGGCCTGGCAATCTCCACGAGCGCACGCGCACGCCCGAGCAACTCCGCCGAGTCGAGTTCCTTCTCCCGCAACTGCAAGCACTCAGCACCCCCGGCAATCGCCCCGCGCACCACCTCCTGCCATGGTCGCTTGCACGCCGACTCTGTTACCAGCACGCACACCCCCCACTGCCTCGCCCGCACACCCCCTCCCATCGCCAGCAGCAACCTCTTCTCAACCTCATACGACGCGTACCGCATCTGCTCGACACGCCGGGCCAAGCCCGCGTCATTACTCACCCCCGGCATCTTCAAGCACTCTTCGATCACCCGCAGAGCCTCGGTCAATCTCTTGCACGCCGCGCTGGCGACCTGATACAACCCGCTGCGCCTCCCCTCCGCCTCGGTGCTGATCCCCGTGCCCACATCCCCGGGCGTATCCCGCCACGCCAGCAGCAACGCTGGCTCGCCCACGCCCGCCGCCACCGCCGCGACCTCATGCCGGAGGCTTTTGAGGCGCCCGCACAAATCCTCGCTCTGGAGGCAGAACCGCGCTACATCCTCCATTACGCGCAACGCCTCCCGCGCGCGGTTGAGGTTGGCGTCAAGCATCCGCAGAGCCTGATTCATCGCCGATCCTATCGCCCCACGCACGCCGTCCTGCCACGCACCCACCCCGGACGCGGGCTAACCTCGTACGATGGAAGACCTTTCCAGATCCGTCGCCCGCGCCGCCGCCAAAACCGGCCTAGGCAAGCTCAGGCCGACGGCCTGGCTCCATGGCATCGTCGAGGTCATCGGCTCCAAAACCATCAGCATCATCGAGCAGGTCGGCGCCACCGCCAACCTCCTGCTGCAGATCATCAAGTGGATCTACCGCTCGATCGTCCGCCCCAAGGTCCGCATCGGCCGCCCGAACGTGATCGCCCAACTCGTCCGCGTCGGCGTCCGCAGCATGTTCATCGTCTCGCTTGTCTCGGGGTGCGTGGGCCTCATCCTCGTCCTCCAGATGGCCCCCCCGCTCGACGACTTTGGCCGCAAGGACCTCTCGGCCAACATCCTTGGCGTCTCCGTCCTCCGCGAGCTCGGCCCGCTCATCGCCGCCATGGTCCTTACAGGCTTCGCCGGCGCCGCCATCGCTGCCGAGCTGGGCACCATGGTCGTCGGCGAAGAGATCGAGGCCCTCGAAGCCCAGGCCCTCAACCCCATCCGTTTCCTCGTCGTCCCGCGCGTGCTTGCAACGATCATCGGCCTGGCCGTGCTCACCGTGCTCAGCAACGTCGTCGCCATCCTGTCGGGCTTCGCCGTCGCCGTAACCATCGTCGATATCCCCGGCCAGACCTTCTGGGACAACCTCATGGAGCAGGCCAAGCCCATCGACTTCATCACCGGCATGACCAAATCCCTCATCTTCGGCCTGCTCATCGGCCTCATCGCATGCAGCAACGGCATGCGCGTAACCGGCGGTGCGGCCGGCGTAGGTAAGGCAACCACCCAAACCGTCGTGCAGTCCATCGTCTGCATCGTCATCGCCGACATGATCTTCACCATCCTCTTCTTCGCCCTCAAACTCAACTAGCCCCGGCTACCCCGATCAGGCACCCCCAGGCTTGCCCATCTTCACACCCCTAACCAAGCTTCCTGACCACGCCCCGCGCCGCGTCGCAAAAAAACCTCAAATCCCTCGAACCAAAGCCCCTTGGCAACCGAAGATACCTTCGCTAGAGGCCCACGCGCATCCCGACGGCCACACACGAACCCGTCCAAGATTCCCGCGTCAAGGCCCGTGATTTCACCCGTCCTGTCAGCCGTATCTGTTGGAAGTTCTGGCCCGGCCACCCTGGGATGGTCCCAGGCAAACCAGGCCAGAGTGTGCCGCGGGCGACGGCCTGCGGAAAGAAAGCTGGGCGACCGGCGATCCCCGGTGTCGGCTCGGCAAGGCCACTGCCTGGCACTGTTTGGCACAAAGCCAAACACCCACGCCCGGCAGGCATTGAAAAGGAGGTGATCCAGTGCAGAACTCTTTCGGATCATGTTTCGCTGCGAAGTACGCAGGAGGGCTTGGCCTGAAGCCCTAAAGCTTCAGAGCCGCTCGACGGAGCTGGCTTGTTCACACCCCGCGTCGGCCACGGGCCGCACAAAGGGAAACTGAACGGCCCAGCCCTGGAAACAGCTGCGGGTTCATCCCCACAGCCAATAACAAAGCATGCCTTCATGCACGGCCCGCGCCCCACAGCGCGGGCCGTTTTTATACGTATCGCACAAGTGTTTTATTCAGAACCCCTCCCCCAGAACGTTCTGGCGGGGAGGGGCTGGGGTGGGGTTATCCACTTCGGACGCACGAAATTCAGCGGCGATCCATCTCACATCCCCGCGCAGGAAAAAACTCCCCCACCTATGCACACTGTCTACAAACCCAACCTCAATCCTCCCGATCATCCGGCTCCAGCTCATCGGTCCGGTTCTGCAACTGGCTCTTGAGCCGTGCCAAAATCAGGCTGTGCATCTGGCTCACCCGGCTCTCAGAGAGGTCGAGCGTCGAGCCGATCTCCTTCATCGTCATTTCCTCGTAGTAATAGAGGATCACAATCAGCCGCTCGGCACGCGACAACCCACGCGTGAGCATCTCCTTGATGTCCCGCCGTTGCGTCTCCAGCAGCGGGTTCTGCTGCGAGTGGTCCTTGAGCACGTCGATCTCGGTTACTTCCTTGTTCCCGTCGCTGTTGAACGCCTTGCGGTTGAGCGACACCGTCATCACCGCGCCCGAGTCCTTGAGGATCTTCTCTAGGTCTTCACCCGTCGCCCCTAGCGCCTGTGAGACCTCGTCGTCCGTCGGCGAACGCCCGTTACGCATCTCAAACTTGTCGCGGATGACCGAGACCTTCGCCGTCCGGTGCCGAACAAGCCGGGGCACCCAGTCCATCGCACGCAACTCGTCGATGATCGCCCCCTTGATGCGCGTGGCGCTGTACGTCTCAAACTTCACGCCCTTGGCCAGGTCAAACGCATCGATCGCGTCCATGAGCCCAAACTGACCGGCGGACATCAGGTCTCCAACGTCCACCTCATCAGGCAGCCGGGTATACGTCTTCTCGGCAATGTACCGCACCAGCGGCAAGTACCGCTCCCAGAAATAGTTCCGTATGTCCGGCCTCTGCGTCTTGGCATACTCCGCCCAGATCTCATTAACCGGCAACTGGTCAAACTCCACCTTGCTGCAAGCGTTCGCCGCCGTCAGACGCTTGCGCGTCCCACCCTTCATCGGCGGCTTCCCGTTGTTGCTCCCACCCCCACCCTTGCCACCGGGCACAACACCCTTGCCGATCGAGGGCTTCACAGGCAGGCCATCCGTCTGCGCAAGAGAACGAACCGCAACAACCCGTGCAGAAGCGCCCCTACCGGCACCCCCACGCACGGCGGAACTGCGAACACCAACCGCTGAAGCCTTCATCCGAGACATGGTCGACTCCTTGACCCATCTACACAGCCAGCAACAACTACCCTGCACAGCCCCGTCGGCCTCCCGGCCTCTAGCACTATGCACGATCCTGTGCCCGCCGCAACCAGAGTGGGCGAATGCCCAGCTCCTGGCCGCCCGGTGCGCTTAGCACCGGGCTTTGTCGTACACCACCGAGCAATGGCCCAGATGAGAGCCCCGCCTGATGGTCTACTTGCCTGTCCGCCCGTCCGTGGGTTTTCAGACGGATAGAGCGTAACAGCCGAAAAGAAATTTTCAAGTCCTCACACAACTATCAACAAGTCATCCACAATCTACCCACACCGATTGGCACAGAAACACCCCATCACCCCGACGCCGGCTCCTCCTGAGCCTCCTTGGCCCTCTGCCCAACCTCCGCCAACGCCTGCTCCGCGGCTAGGCGCGAGGCCTCCTTCGCCTGCTCGGCACGCTTGAAGATCGTTTCACTGATCACCCCCGTGCTGATCCGCCCGATCACGTACCCCACGACCGAGCAGACGACCATCGCCATGATCGCCCTCGGCACCGCCACCTCGATCGGGTTGGAGACCGACATGTTCGCCAGCATCGCCACCACAAACCCCGAAAGGCCCGTGCACGCGGCGATGCACTTGGTTGCGTCCTGATCGTGCATCTGATGATCTTCCTACAACCACCCAGCCCATTGAGTGCGTGCGCACGCACCGCCGGTGGCACTTGAGGTCTTTCGGCCAGCGCCGGACGCTCCTGAAGCCGCAACTGCCGGGCCAAGCGAAAATTGCCGTTGTTTTTTTGCCCGCTGGGTAACCCCACCCCTCACCTCAACCCACACGCACACCAACCAAACGGGCCAAACGATCCCAAAACCCGATCGCCGGGGGAAGGCGGTTGGCATCGCGTACGGCCACCTGCAACACCCCTGCCAAGTGCGTCGCCAACTGCCCCACTGCCAGGCTCGCCCCCGAGGCCGGCGCACCGAGCACAAACGGGCACCTCGCCCGCACCCCCTGCGGCACCGCAACATCCTGCATCAACGCCCCGGCCAGGGGCAACTGGACCCCCAAAAACCTTGCCCCCACCGCCGAGACGCGACCGGCCACCTCTGCCGCCTCCTGAGGCGAGAGTGCCTGGTTGACCACCAGTTGCGGCGGCGCAAAGTTGGTGCCCATCCGCCGGGCCGATTGGCAGAGCGTTTTGATCAGCGCGTACGCATCGGCAATACTCGTCGGCTCGGGTGTTACGACCACCAGCGTCAGGTCCGCGCACAACGCGCTGGCCCGCACCAACTGCCCCATCCCCGCGCCGGTATCCAGCAGCACCACATCCGCCCCGGCCACGCTTGCACGCAGGTTGCGCAGCAGGGCCACCTGCTGGTGCTCGGGCAGATCGGGCAATCGCCCCATCCCGACCGCACCGGGTATAAGCCGAAACCCTCCCGGCGCGGCCATCGCCAGTTCTTCAATCGGGCAGGTCGGGTCGAGGGCGGCATCGAGCCTTGCACGCGGCGAAAGCCCGCACAAAACATCCGCGTTGGCCAGGCCAAAGTCCATGTCCACCAGCGTCGTCCGCACCGACCGCGCCGCCAAGGCCGCCGCCAGGTTCACCGCCAGCGACGTTTTGCCCACACCACCTTTTCCCGATGTAATCGTAACGATCCTCGGCCCGCCCACCGCCGGCGCGTCAACGGGCCACGCCTGCCGGCGCCCCGCCCCGGCCATCGCGCGCAGACGGGCCGCCTGGTCATCCAAGGCACCCGCCGTGCCCGGGTTGGTCCGCAGGGCCGTCATGCCGGCAAAGCCCCCTCCAGCACCAGCCGGGCCATCCGCTCGGCCCGCGTCGGCTCGATGTCGTCGGGCACTTCCTGCCCGGTGGTTACGTAACTCAGCCGCACGGGCAGCTTCGCCTGCACGCGGGCGGTTACATTGACCAGCAGCCCGAAGTTCACGGCCTCGTCGAGTTTGGTAAAGATCAAATGGTCCGGCTTGAGCCGTGCGAACCGCTCAGCCGCACGCGTCAGGCTCCCCTGCCCGGCAACGCTCGACAGAACCAAGTGCGTCTGGTCGGGCTGGGCGGCCTCCAAAAACTCGGCCAGTTCATCAAGCCTTGCCGAGTCCCCAGGAGACCGCCCGGCTGTGTCGATCAAGATCACGTCGCAGTCGGCCAGCTCCGCGCACGCCGAGCGCAACTCCTGGGGCGTCAGCACCACCTTGAGCGGAACGCCGATGATGTTGGCATACGTCCGCAGCTGCTCAACGGCGGCGATGCGGTACGTATCACACGTGATCATCCCGACACGCTTGCCGTGCCTGAGTTTGTGCGCCGCGGCGAGTTTGGCCAGCGTCGTCGTCTTGCCCACACCCGTCGGCCCGACCAGCGCGAGCGTAAATGGCCTTCCAGAGGCCGGCCTCGGCGGTGGAACGTGCAGGTTTGCTGAGGGAAAGAGCCCCTCAAGCCTGCGGAGCATCCCCTGCCGCACGGCCTGGGCGTCGTTCAGTTCCGCCGGGGTCAGTTCATCGCGCAACTGCCCGACGATCTGGTCGGCCAGTTCCCGGCTGACCTCCGCCTCGATCAACCTGAGGTAATGGTCAAGCAGCGCCGAGGGCATCGGTGCCGCCCCCGTCGGGGTCGTTTGCAGCACCTGCCCGACCATGCGCTTGATCGCCGCGAGTTCGTCGCGGAGCGACTCACCCTCGACTGGCACCAGCCTGGGGCCGGGCTTGTCGAGCACGGCGGCCTCAAGCGCGATCGCCGCGACTTCTTTGGCCGGGTGGGACTGTGCAGGCACGCTGGGTGCAGCCGGGCCGTTGTTGACGCTGGGTTTGGCGGCGTTGCCAATGCTGGCCGCGTACGCCCGAGCGAACCCCGACCGGGCTGGGGGTGGTGCAGAGGCGGTGGCTGCCGGCATCGCCTCGACCTGCGCACCGACAGCGGCGCCGACAGTGGCGCCGACAGCGGCAAGTTGGGGCTGCGCCTGCGGCCTCCGCCGCGGCGGCATGGTGTTGACCCCAATCGTCGCGGTAACCTCTACCTGCGGCCTGCCGCCAAGGCCAAAGATCGTGCCGACCTTGTAGACGCGGGTGTGCAGGATCACCGCCTCTTTGCCCAGGTCTTTCTTGACCAGCACGAGCGCATCGGCCATGCTCGGTGCGCGGTACGTCTTCAATCGCATGTCTGCCATCCATGGCCCTCGCAAACGCCGGCGTCCTGCCCGCGCAAGCACGCATCATCGGCCATCGGTGCGCGATGCGTGCAGACTTGACGCACCACGCGCAACTCGTGCGCTCACGCCGCCGCCTGGGGCGACCGCGCACCCTCACCCGCGCTCAGCGCAGGCACCAGCGCGACAGACTCGGCATCCACCCCGGGCACGATCTCGTTGTACCCCAGCACCACCGCCCCAGGCGCGCCCTGCTCGATGATCTGCCGGACCACCGCACGCACCGTCGGCGAAGCAATCACAATCGGCGTGTGCCCCCCGGCTGTAACCTGCTGCAACCCACGCGTGATCTGGTCGCTGACACGCTGGGCTACCCCCGCGGGCATCGTCAGGCTCGTCCCCGCAGCCGAGCGGTCGATGTACGCGTTGATCTGATCCTCCAGCCCCGGGTCCAGCGTGCAGCAGACGATCCTCGGCCGGCCCGTCTCCCCCGTCGTCGCGTGCTGCTGGCAAATAGCCCGGCGGAGGGCGTTGCGCACATACTCCGTCAGCACGTCCAGGTCCTTGGTCTTGCCGATCCAGTCCGCCAGCGTCTCGAGGATCGTCTCGGTGTCGCGGATCGGCACACGCTCGCGCAGCAGGTTTTGCAGCACGCGGTGCAGGTCCGCCGTCCTGACCGCGCCGGCCATCGCCTCCTCGACGAGTTTCGGGCTTTTGACCTTGAGCTGCCCGACGAGTTCCGAAACCTCCTGGCGGCTGAGCAGGTCCGCCGCGTGGGTGCGGGCCGTCTCCGTCAGGTGCGTGGCCAGCACCGAGACGGGGTCAACGACGGTGTAGTTGAGCGTCTCGGCCTTGGTCTTGAGCGTTGGCTCGATCCAGTACGCGTCCAGCCCGAACGCCGGCTCCTTGCCGGGCATCCCCTCGATCGGGCCGGTAGAGATGCCCGAGTCGATCGCCAGCAGTTTGCCCGTGATCGTCGTGCCGCGGGCCACCACCGCGCCCTTGATCTTGATGCGGTAGTCGTTGGGCTGCAACTGCAGGTTGTCGCGGATGCGGATCGGGGGCATGATGATCCCCAGTTCCCCGGCCAGTTGCCTGCGGATTGCAGAGATTCGGTCGAGCAGGTCTCCGCCGCGTGTGGTGTCGACCAGAGTAACTAGCCCGAAGCCGATTTCCAGTTCCATCGTGTCGAGCTTCAGGAATGTTTCCGGCGCGGGCGCCTCGGCCTTGACCTGCTGGGCGTGCTGCGTCTGCGCCACCACCGCCGCCGCACGCTGCGTTTTGCCACGCACGAGCATGACACCCAGCAGCATCAGCACCGCGGCCGTTGCAAGCAGGGGCATCGTCGGCAACGGCGTCAACGCCAGCAGCATCAGGAAGCCGGCGGTAACAAACAGCCCCGTCGGCTGGCTGATGATCTGGATGCTCATCGCCTCGCCCAGTTCACCCTTGGCACCCGAGCGCGTAACGATCAACGCCGAGGCTATCGCAACAACGAACGCCGGGATCTGGCTCGTCAGCCCGTCGCCGATGGTGAGTTTGGTAAAAACCTCGACGCTCTGCACAACCGGCCACCCGCGGTCGAGCACCCCGATAGCGATCCCACCGATGATGTTGATCAGCGTGATGATAATCCCGGCGATCGCGTCCCCACGCACAAACTTGGATGCACCGTCCATCGCACCGAAGAAGTCCGCCTCTTGCGCGATACGCTCGCGCCGACGCTTGGCCTCCACATCGTTGATCGCACCCGCGTTCAGGTCCGCGTCGATAGCCATCTGCTTGCCGGGCATCGCGTCGAGGGTGAAACGTGCGGCCACCTCGCTAATACGCGTGGCACCCTTGGTGATCACGATAAACTGAACAATCACCAGGATCAGGAAGATGATCACGCCGACGATGATCGACTCGCCGGCGACAAAGTGCCCGAACGCCGAGATCACATGCCCGGCGACGGCCTCGGCCTCCTCCGGGCTGCTCGCGTCGGCTGTCAGAATCAGCCGCGTGCTCGCGACGTTGAGCACCAGACGGAAGAGCGTCGTCGCCAACAGCAGCGACGGGAAGACCGAAAAATCCAGCGGCTCACGCATGTACATCGTCGTCATCAAAATGACCACCGACAACGCGATGTTCAAGCAGATCAATAGGTCCAGCATGAACGGCGGCAGCGGCACCACCACCACCATCATCAGCAGCACAAAGCCCACAGGCAAAATCAGCCCGCGGTACTTCTGGATCATGTTGACCCACGCAGGTGCACTCGGATTCAAAGGCAGGTCAGACATATTCACTCGTCCCGAACCAGATCTAGAAACTCAACGCCGCCCTCGGCAGATGCACGTCTCAAACACCACTCACGCCGCTCGACCCTGCAACCGATAGACATACGCCAGCACCTCCGCCACCGTCTGATAGAACCGGCTGTCGATCGCCTGCCCCACCTTCACGTTCGCGTAGAGCGCCCGCGCCAGCTCCGGCTTCTCAACGATCGGCACCCGGTTGGCCACCGCGATCCGCCTGATCTCAAAGGCCAGAAAGTCCGCACCCTTGGCCACCACCACAGGCGCGGCCATCTTCTCAGTGTCGTACCGCAACGCCACCGCAAAGTGCGTCGGGTTCGTCACCACCACGTCCGCCTTGGGCACGTCGCGCTGCATTCGACCTTTGGCGATTTCACGCGCCACGCGGTTGATCCGCGCCTTGAGCTCCGGGTCGCCGTCGGTCTCCTTGCGCTCGTCCTTGACCTCGTTCTTGGTCATCTTCAGGTCCTGGAGGTGCTGCCACTTCTGATAAAAATAATCGAGCAGCCCGATGATGACCAAAATCGTCAGCACCCACGCGAGCACCTTGAAGACCAGCAGCGCCATCAACTTAAACGCCGGCACCACGTCCAGCAGCGGCAGCGATGCAAACTCCTGCGCATAGACCACCACCGCGCCGCCGATGGTCGTCAGGATCAGCACCAGTTTGATCACCGCAAAGCCGCTCTTGACCAGGTTCTTGAGTTTGAATATCCGCTGGAACCCCTCCACCGGGTTAAGCCGTTCGAGCTTCGGCTCGATCGCCTTGGTGCTGAGCACAAACTTCACCTGCTGCAGGTGCCCCAGCAGCGAGACGAGCGTGATGACACCCACGGCCGCCGCCAGCACCGGCAGCCCACGCACGCACGCACGGCCTAGGGCCACCCACGCCGCGCTCGGGTCGAGCATCTCCTTCATGTCCGCCGCGCTGAGGTTCTCTCGAAGGATCGCGCCGAAGACCTCCACGCACACAGAGCCAAAGTACCACAGCATCAGCACCGCCGCCGTCAGGTCCACCGCTGCGACAAGCTCGGGGCTTTTGGCGATGTTCCCGTCCTCGCGGGCCTTATTGATCTTCCGCTCCGACGGCTGCTCGGTCTTGTCGCCCATGTCCTCGGCCATGTCAGTGCCCCCCCGCCGGCGTCGCCACACGCCCGGACGACCAGAGCAGCTCGCGCCCAGCCTGCGCGATGTGATCCATGATCGCCGAGTCCATGATCCGCACCGACAGGATCAACGCCGACAGACCCAGCAGAATCTTGAGCCCAAACCCGAGGCTCATCACGTTGATCTGCGGCACCGTCTTCATCAGCATCGCCGTGGCGATCGTCTCGACGAGGATGATCCCCAGCATCGGCGCCGCCACACGCAGCGCCAGGTCAAAGCCCGAGACCAGCATCGGCAGCACGTGGTGCACCGGCGCCCACCCCGTGCTAAACCCCCCGATCGGCACCGCCTCAAACGACCTCGCCACGCTCAGGAAGAGCACCTCGATGCCCCCCAGCGATAAAAACGCCACCATCGCCAGTTGGATCAGCACCTCACCGATCAGGTCGCTCTCGGTCTCGAGCGCGGGGTTGTAGATCGCCGCCAGCCCGAGGCCCATCTGCTGGCCCATCAAAACCCCCGCCACCTGCACCGCCGCGACCGGGATCAATGCCAGCAGCCCGATCACCACGCCGACAAGCACTTCCATCACCGCGATGACCGCCAGCGAGATAAAATCTATATCTGCGGGCAACGCCGGGGCCTTGACCAGCGGGAACACACCAACCGCCATCGCCGCGCACAGCAGCACCTTCACCGGCATCGGGATCGACACGTTCGCCAGCAGCGGCGCAAAGACAAACAAACCCGAAAGGCGGAACGCCACGAGCACCAGGGGCACAAGCTGCATGACCAGTTCATTCATCCATCACCAACCACCACAGCCACCTCACACACCAAACGCGCCGATTGCCCATTGCCTATCCCCCTCTACCCCAATGTAAACATCTCCCGTGCAAACTCGATCATCCGCTGCACCGTCCACGGCAGCAGCAAGATCAACACCCCGATCATCACGATCATCTTGGGCGCAAAGCTCAGCGTCTGGTCCTGGATGCTCGTTACGGCCTGAAAAATGCTCACGATCAGCCCGATCACCAGCCCCGCCGCCAAGATCGGCAACGCGATCTTCATCGTGATCAACAGCGCCGACCGCACCGCCTCGAGCATCGCCTGGTCTTGCAGCATCACCCAATCCCCCCTTTAGCAGGCCAACGACAACAACGGGTGCACCCACGCAACGGCCTCACGCCCGAGCGACACGGCCGTCTCTATCGGCACCGGCACTGGCACCGCAGGCCGGGCGAAGCTCTGCAGCAGCGTCCCCACGATCAACTGCCAGCCGTCCACCAGCACAAACAGCAGCAACTTGAAGGGCAGACTAATCAACACCGGCGGCAACATCATCATGTTCAACGCGATCAAAATCGTGCTGATCACCAGGTCGATAACCAAGAACGGCAGATATATCCGGAACCCCATCAAAAACGCGACCTTCATCTCGCTGAGCACAAACGCTGGCACCAGCGAGATCATGTCCACGTTCGCACGCGTCAACTTCGCTGGGTTGCTCGTGTCGATCCCCCGATAGTTCAGCACCATGTACAGCGACGAATAGTTCCCCGTCGCCTCGATCTGCGCAAACATGAAATCACGCACCGGCTGCTTGCCCGCCTCCCACAACTCTCCATAGTTCGTAATCGTCCCGTTCTTATACGGCACGATCGCTTCAGTGTTGATCCGGTCGATCGTCGGGCTCATCACCAAAAGCGTCAATATCAGGCTCAGCCCCAGCAGCACCTGCGTCGGGGGCATCTGCTGCGTCCCCAAGGCCTGTTTCAATAGACTCAGCACGATCACGATCCGCAAGAAACACGTCGTCATCAGCACGATCGTCGGCGCCAGCGTGATCACCGTCAGCACCAGCAGGATGTTGATCCCCGTCGAGAACCCACCACCAGGCCGCCGGCCCGCACCTTCGCTCATCCCACCGACACCGCCCTCCCCGCTCCCGCCAGGCAGCGCCTCCGATGCGCCCGCGATGATCGACAACGGGTTGAAATCACCCACACCACCAAGTCCTGGCACTGCGGGCGTTGGCCGCACTGTCGCGCTGGGAATCCCAACCACACCCCCCCTCGCGCCCGCCCCACCATCATCCGGCGGGCCAACCTGCGCCACCCCCGGCCGCGCAAGCAGCATCACCAACAACACCATCCCAAGCACACGCCCCCTCACGCCGCACCCCCGGCCACGCCACCCCTTGACGCCACTACCTTCAGCCGAGACAACCGATCCCGTAACGCCTCATCCTTGCTCACCGCATCACCCGCCACCAACGCCTCATCCCACACCACACCACCGGAGCGCCCGAACAACCTCGCCGCCAACCCGCGTCCACCGGCCGGGGCCTTCCCCTCTGCCTCGCCGAGCATGCGGTTAAAAGCGCTGGCCGGGCCGGTGCTCTCACTCTCGGATACCTTCAGCAGGATGCTGGCAACATCCTCACCGGCGGTTACCTCTGTCAGCGTGCTCAGCGTCCCCGAGCCGGCGCGCGATGCGAGCGTCTGCCCGATCAGCAGCACCCGCTGGTCCAGCTTGATCAGCAGCAGGTTCTGACCGCGCCCAACAGGATACCTGCCGAGCATCTCCATCACGCCCGCCGGTGCTCGCACGCCGCTGGTCAGGTGCCCACCGGCACGCAGCAAACGCTGCAGCAACCCCATGCCCACAAAGATCACCACCAGCACGATCCCCAGCGGCAGCGCCATCGACCCCAGCGCCGACCACGCCGACGAATCACCACCAGCATCACTCTTCTTGCCCACCGCCGCAGGCGCAGATGGCACAACATACCCCGGCGGGAACAACGCCCGCCCCTGGTCCCCCACCACCGCTGCAACGGGCACAGCCGCCGGCGCATCAGCCCCAGGCCCCACCTGCGCCGCACCGACGTTCGCCGCCAGCAGCAGCATGAGCACAAAGGCCAACACCCACGCCAGCAGCCCGATCGCCACCTTCCGCGACGCGCCGATCCCACCACCCCGAACGCGCATCGCCGAACCCGCCGATGCCGAGATACCAGTTTGTCCCACACTTGATGCCCGCATACGCCCTCCGGGCTTCCGCCGACCACCGATGCTCACGTGTACGGCCAGGCTCCGCCCGGGCACGCGTGGCAGACATATAAACTCACGCCGCAGGCTTGCTGTCGGTCAACTGATCGATCATTTCCTTGCTGAATACCTCGCTAATGCGGATGCAGAAGTTGTCGTTGAGCACCAGCACCTCCCCCCGCGCAACCGGCCGGTCGTTGACATAGATGTCCACCGGGTCCCCTGCCAGTTTGTCTAACTCAACAACCGTCCCGTCGCCAAGCTTGAGCACGTCCTCTAGAAGCATCTTCGTCCGCCCAAGCTCGATACGCACGTTCAACGCGATATCGCTGAGCAGCTCCATCCCCGCCGGCAACGACTTTGATGACGACCCCCCAAAGTCCGGCAGGCTCACAGGCTGCACCGCGGGCGCCCCACCCTTGTGCCCACCACCTCCGCGCCCCGACGCCGTGCCGGGGTCCTCGCGCATCGCGGCCTCCATCGCCGCCATCACTTCCGTGCCTGTCTTGACCGCCGAAGCGCCCGCTTCCGCCGCAGGCTTGGCGTTCATCTCCTGCGCAGCGGCAATCGCCTCCTTGGCCGCCTGCAAGGCCTGCTCGGCTGAGGCGTTGCCAGCCGCATCGGTTGTAGGGTTGGGAATCTCGTCGGCCATCCTGGCGCTCCTGCTCGCCAGCCATCCATGGCCGGCAAACGCACTCATCGGCGCAAACGCGCACAGATCAACACTTCCACATTACCCCCAAGCCCCCCACGCGCATTTTCTGCACGCACCACCCCACCAAAGCCCGCTCAGAACTCAGCCGGGAACCCCCGGCAACGCGGGATCAGCACACGCTCAACCACCGGCTCATTGGTCTTCTCGTCCATCCCGCCCAACTTTACCAAAAACGCCGTCACCTGCCGGCTCAGCGTCTCGCGGTCAGGGCTGGCCAACTGGTTGTGGTCCGCGTTGGCCACCATCCGCCCGATCTCCTGCTTGATCTCACCCTCGCGGCTCTTGATGACCCCCTCAAACTTCTCCGCGTGCTTCTTCTTGACCTGCACCGCCACCGACAAGTCCCAGATCCACACACGCCCCTCCTTCATGTTCTGGAACTTGTCCTCAACGACCTTAATCTCCTTGATCCCCTCACCCTCGCTGCTGACGACCTGCACGTCCTCCAGCTTCGCCTGGCTCGCCTTGGGCCCGATCATGCTGAAGATCAGCACCACCACCACCGCCTCGACGATCATCACCACGCCCACAATCCCGATCATCTTGATCGGCAGCCCCTTCTTGGCAGGCTCGGCCGTGGCCTCCGCTGCTCCCTTGGCTTCTTCCTTATTGCCTGACATGGCTCATAAACTCCTTGCAACACCCACAACCAGCACCCGAACGCCCCCCACCCCCACCACACTCATCGTCGCGCCAACGCCCCGCCTGAAGTTCACGCCGCACGCGGCTGGGCGATCCCACCACCCTCACGCCCGAGAACCTCATCAAACCGACCCAACACCTCACCCTCACCCTCACCCGCACCGATCGCCACCACACCCTCGGCGATTGCCGTCGCCAGCAACTCACCACGGGCCGTGCGCTCCAACTCGATCTTCGGGAACCTCCACGCCAGCGCGTGCATCATCGGCGCGGCAACCACCAGCATCACCAGACCGATCACCCCGTTGCTGGTCATCCCACCAGGCTTCTCCAACGCTCCCAACGCCCAAAACAAAGCCCCGGCCATGAACGCAAGCCCGCAGATCGGCGCGGCAAACCCCAGCGCACGCCCAACCGACCGCCACACCCGATCACGCCGGGCGATCTCCACCGATTGCGCCAGCAGTTCACGCCGAATCTCCGCCGCGTTGCGCCCCGCCGCGACCATAGCCAGCCCACGCAACAACACCGGGTGCCCGGCATTGACCACACGCACGTTCCCACTTCCCCCCCGCGCCGCGGCGCGCAACTGATCGGCGATCTGCCCGACCGGCACCCCACCCCGAGGCGTCCACAGCCGGTCCAGACGCATCAAACGGGCGGCCACCATCGCGCCGATGACGCCACCGACCAGCCCACCGATCAACGCAAACGCCGCATGCACCACCGGGCACTCCTTCCCCTTGTTATCGGGTGGCCCGGCTACGAAGTTGAGCTTCTTCCCTCGGCTTACCGACCGATCGTCAACAACTGCTGCAAGAGCTGGTCGGTGGTCGTAATGATCCGCGACGCCCCCGAGTAACCCGTGCTCGCCAGGATCAGGTTGACAAACTCCGCAGACAGGTCCACGTTGGAAAGCTCCAGCGAACCCGCAAGCACCCCCCCGGTGCCCGATTGACCGGGAATGACTGTAACCGGCGTGCCAGCGTTGGCTCCGTTGGTGAACAGGCTCTGGCCGACCTCCACAAGACCCTCGGGGTTGCTGAACGCCGCCAGCGGCACCTGCCCCAGCGTGCGCGTCAGCCCGTTGTCAAAGCCACCCGTAATAATCCCGTCATTTCCGATGGAGAACGACGACAGCGTCCCCAGCGAACTCCCGTCGGCCGACTGCATCGTCAACGGGTTGGCCCCCGAGGGGTTGGCAGCCGCCTTGGCACGAGAAAAGTCCAGCGTGAACGTCAGCGGCACCTCCGCGCCGGCGGGGCCGCGGTTGAGCGTGATCGAAGGGGACGTGCCCGGCAAAAGATTCCCGTTGACGTCAAAGTCGATCGTACCGTTTGTGATACGCGGGTCCCCCCCCGCGTTGTCCGGGCTGTTGATGTCATATCGCCACCTGCTGCCGGGGACCGCGGTTGTGCCACGAGCCACCATTGTCATTGTCAGGTTCAGGTTCACCCTGTTGCCCAGTGAGTCGAAGACGCTGAACTGCGTGTACTGCGACTCACCGTCGGCGACGATCGCTTTAGGGGGCGTGCTAGTATCGAAAACCTGCGCGACCGCCAGCGGGTTCGTCGCCGCTCCCGTTGGAGGCTCGACCCTCAGCATGCTCGTCAGCAGGCCGATGTTGTTGTTTTCCCCCGAGTTCCCATTGATCCGCACCACGCCACCTGCAGTCAGCGTAACGCCCGGCGTGGGGGTCTCGCCCGTGTTCTGGATCCCCAACCCACGGGCAAGAAAGTTCATCAGGTCCTGCAGCGTCGTCGCTGTTGTAACCTTCAGCGTCGCGTCGGGCAGCTTTCTGCTCGCCCCCGTAAGCCCCTTGTCCACGCTGCGCAGCGCGATCACGTCCCCCACCGCGGCGATCGATGCGGGCCCGTTCCGCAGGTCTGTAACAAGGCTCGTCGCCGAGAGCGTGCCGGCAGCGACCGTCAACGCCGCCAGCGTGTGGGCCGAGCCTGTCGTGGCGACCTTACTACCAGTTATAGGGTCAAACGAGTTGTTCAACGTCCCGTTCATGATCGCCGTTGTGCTCGCCTCGGCGATCCGCAGCTTCCCCAGCGGGATCGTCAACGGCGTCAGCTGCGTCCGGTCCACCTGGAACGTGTTGTCCGAACTCCACCCGAGCACGCGGTCCCCCGAGACGTTGACCAACTCTCCGTTGGAGTTGCGCGTAAACGAGCCGGCACGCGTGTAGAGCGTCTGCCCACCCCGGTTGACCATAAAGAACCCGTCCCCGGTGATCGACAGGTCCGACGGGCCACCAGTCGCCGACAGCGAGCCGGTGGTGAAGTCGCGCTGCGTCCCGGCGATCGTTACGCCCAGGCCCACCTGCCGGGGGTTGGTGCCGCCCGTCGCCGCGCTCGGGCCACCGCCCAGGCTCAGGTTGCGCGAGAACTGCGTTGCGAAGATCAGCCTGGAACTCTTGAACGCCGTCGTGTTGACGTTGGCGATGTTGTTGCCGATCGTGTCGAGGTTGCGTGAGTTGGCCGTCAGACCCGAGAGGCCCGTGAACATTGCGACTGTTGATGCCATGATCCGTTTCCTTCCTGGCGGCTTGTCGTCGCCATGTTCCTTGCACTTGTTGTTGCCGACGTTGTGGCCCCTTGACGCGGGCCTTGATCAACTACTTCCGCCCCGATACTCATCCCCCAAGTGCCAGACCACCGACATTCCTCGCCCCAGGCACCAGCCGAGAGAGCAGCTCATCGGCCGACGCGTGCAGTACCGACGCATCAGCACCCGTGCCCCCACCGGCCGCCGACGACCACGTAACAGGCGGCACGCTCACGACGCCGTCGACCCCGTCGAGCACGCCCGACTGGTTGCTCAACTGCTCCTGGACACTTCTATTTTGCACGTCCACCACCAGCGCCATCCCGTCCATCAGCACCAGCGCACGCGAGAGGCCCGCCGCCTGCGCCTTGTCCACCGCACCGCCCAGCCGCTGCTGCTGCTCGGGCGAGAGCGACAAGCCAACCGCACGCCCCACGCTGACGACCTGTTCGGTCTCGATCTGCCCGGCCCGCGCCTGCCCGAGCAACGCGGCAAACGCATCACCCGACTGGCCCGCACCACCCGCCCCCACACTCGCCCCGGCCCCGGGCGTCGATGCACCCGCAAGCCGGGATAACAACTTGATCGCATCCATACTCATGACGGCTCAACCCCGTTGCAATACCTGCCAACACGCAACACACACATACAAACCGACGAACCCGTCTGACCCCCATCCAATCACGGTGGCGGCGGCGTGCCAGTGCCACCGGTGCCACCCGTGGCGCCGGTGCCGCCCGTGGTACCCGTGCCGCCGGTTCCACCCGTAGTGCCGGTACCACCCGTGGTACCCGTGCCGCCGGTGGTGCCGGTGCCGCCCGTGCCGCTGGTGGTACCCGTGCCGCCAGTACCACCCGTGGTGCCGGTACCACCCGTAGTGCCCGTGCCGCCGGTGGTGCCGGTGCCACCCGTGCCGCTGGTGGTCCCCGTGCCGCCCGTGCCGCTTGGCGGCCCGTTGCTTGAAAAGACACTGACGTTGTCCACGTTGCTGAAGGCCACCTTCGAGCCATCGTCGAGCGTCAGCACCGGACCGTCCTTGGTCTTGGCAACCGACAGCACCAGCCCCGAGACTCGCGCCGCCGTCCCGTTCAGCTTGGTCCCCACGCCCGAGATCGATGCACCCAGCAGCCCACTGGCCGACGCAAAGCTGTTCTGTCCCACCAGCTTCTCTAGGCTGTTGCTCAGCGAGAGCTGGCTCTCGATGTTGCGGATGCCCGAAATCTGGTTTAGCAGCGTGTTGGTATCGTTGGGCTTGAGCGGGTCCTGACGCGTCAGTTCCGTCGTGATGATCTTCATAAACTCAGAACTGGACAGCTGGTTGAACCCGCCGCCAGCACTTGAGCCGGTCGATCCTGCGGCAACACCGCTACTGCCGATCGCATTAACAGCCATGGGGGACTCCTCATCCGTAACACCGCCACCACAGCCCCCCAGGTGAAACCCTCTCAGGCCACCTGGTCCAGCCGAAGTGTCAACGTTTCGAGGACTCCGCCCTCGCCATCACCACCCGATGCCGGCCGCGCCGACACGCCAGGCTCGCGCTCCGCGCTCACCCCGGCATCAACCCCACCCGCGATCGGCGTGCCAACCGATCCAGCCCCCGCCGGGGGCACCTGTGGCGCAAGCCCTGCGTCCAACTCCACCGTTAACCCCGCAACGCGCAAACCACGACGCTCCACACTCTGGCGCAACTCCTGCACGCTCTTGGAAACCGCCGCCTGCGCCAGCTTCGTCCCAACCTGGAAGTGCAGCGACACCGCGTCCCCGGCCACACGCATCTGCACACGCACCGAACCCAACTCCAGCGGCTCCAAACGCATCGTTACCACACGCTGCCCGCTCGGCGACGGGATGTGCCGAAGCACCGCCGACATCCCCTCGGCCAACTGCTGCTCAACCGGCGCACCCGCCCCCCCACTATGAAGCCCCCCACCCTTGCCGGCCACACCGCTGGCACTCGGCCCGCCGACCTTCCCCGTCAGACCAGCAAGCGACCAGATCTCAGACCGCGCATCGGCACGCTCACTGCCACGCCCCTCGGCAACACTCCCACCCTCGCTGAGCACACCCGCGACACCTGCCAGCGTTGGCAAGTTACCCATCAGTCGCTGGCGTTCCACGCTCGCAACACTCGGCTGCACGCCCCCCGTCTGCTTCTCACCCACGGGCACCTCACCGCGCCCACCATCGCGCACATCACTGTCCCGCTCGGCCTCTGCACCCCTTGCCGATCCCCACGGCTGCTCCGCACTCTCTGGCGCCTCAGCACCCACCGGGTCTAACCCCGCTGCACCCTCATCCTCCCCGGCCGGGTCTTGCCCCTCACCCAGTCGCCGTGCCCGCGCCACCGACGCGACACCCTGCGAGCCGGACCTGCCCAGCAACTCACCAGAAACCTTCGCCGACGCTGATTTTCCAGGCAGATCGCTCACAATTTGCGCCCACCCCGCACCCTCGCCGGCAACCTTCTCCTGCCTGCCCTCCTGCACCACCTTTATCTGAGCATCTTCAGCAACCACCGGCGAAGGCCGACCCTCCTCCACCCTCGCGGCGACACCCGCCGCGTCTGACCGGAACGCCAGCTCCTGCGCGCCGGGCTGGGCCGGGGACTTGATTGTTTCCTTCTGATCCTCAACCACATTTATGTCATCACTCGGCTTTACTTCATCACCCGGCTCTGCCAACTGGCCACCCACCACGACAGGCTCGGCTTCCTTCGGCTCAGCTGCCTTCTGCACAGGCGTTTCAGACACCTCTTGCGCAACGTTGCGGATATCGACCGCTGGCCCATCCATAAGCCCTGGCCTGACAACACCCTCTGCGTTAGATTCTTGCTCAACGGCGACCTGATCCGCCGGCACCTTGGGGCCCTCTACCCCACCAGGCTGCACGGCGGTCGGGCGTTGCACAGGCTTCTTCGCAGACCGTGCCGGTGCTGGCACCTGGGTGGTCGGTTCTTCGGTCGGTGCCGGTGCTTCGGTTTCGGTTGGGGTCTTGCAATCTGGTTCTAGAACCGGATCGGTTGCCTCCACCTCATCGGGTTGTTGATCGGCACTAGGGATGAACTGGGGTGTTTGCGGCTGCTTGGTCGGAGTCGGTGTGGTGATCTGCACACCCTCAGCTGGCGTCTGGGGCGCTGAATCAACTACGGCTGGCTTGATTTGCGTGGGTTGCTGATCTGTGTCGGCACGTGCCTCTGGTGCCTGTGCTTCAACCACAGCGGGGAGCACTTGATTCTGAGCCGGGGAGGGAGATTTGGGTTCTGGACTGTTGCTCTGTCCTTCTACTTTGACCTCTTTGCCCGCGCCGTCGATTGTTTTCTGGTCATCCGGCTTGGCCTGGTCCTTGGCGTCGCGTACCTCGGCTTTTTTGAGGGCGTCCTTGAAGGGGTCCGATTCCTGCCAGTCTTTGCGCTGCCGCGCACCCTCGGCGCGGGAAGGCGCACCATCGGCGCGAGAGGGGGCGTCGGCGCGGGGTCGGGTTGCTGTTGCGTCGGCCCGGCTGGAGAGACGATCGGGCAGGAAAGGGCTCGGCAAAGGTGTTATTTTCACGGCAATGGCGCTCCGGCAGCCGCGGTTGCATCGCCGCGCTGCCGGATGGCTTCTAGCAACTCCGCTGCCAGTTTCGGATCGGCCTTGACAAACTCGGCCAGCACCCGGTTGCGTGCCCGCTCCTCCATCGCCGAGAGATACTTGACGACCAGCGAACGCTGGTTGCGCACGTGCCCGGCCACCTCCTGCTGGGCAGGGGCAGGCTCATCGAGGATCGACCGCAGCATTGCCGCGGCGTCCTTGGGCTTCTGTGCCTGCAGCGTGGCGACGGCCTGCTCGAACTGTTCATCGCCCACGCTCTGGGCAAACTCCTGCCGGGCCAACGCCAACGCTGCCTGCGCATCGGTGATCTGCTTGTTGACCACATCCAGCTCGGCGCGCTTGGTATCGAGGATCGCCCGCAACTGCCGGACTTCTTCCCGCGCACGCAGGCGGTCCTGCTCGATGAGGTCGCGCGCGTCCCGCGATGATTCAAGCCGCTCGGCGGCCGACTCGGGCACGCCCACACGCCGGACCTTTTCCGCCTCCTGCTTCTGCTGGGTCTGTTCCTTGCCCGCCACCTCCGCCTCCGCCGCGGCCTGCTGGGCGATCGTCGGCGTCAGCATCGCGCGGACCTGCCTGGCCCGATCAACGTTCAGCCTCTTGCTGGTTACCAGCCACCCGAGCAAGCCGATCAAGGCGAGCGTGTTGACCAGCAGCAGGAAAAAAACCGCGTTCTTCAAGCTGCTCATGCGGCATACTCCTGATCATCAATGCCCCCGATCCCCGCGCCCGAGGCCAGTGCGGCACGGCGCATCAGCACCAGGTCGTCGAGTTCCGCGCCCTCGCGCCGGGCCTGCTCGCGCAACCACTCTGCCAGGGCCTTGGCACGCAGGTGCTCGACGGCCTTCCGCGCCACCGTCGCCCGCAGCAACTCCGCACGCGCCGCCTCGACGCGCTTGAGCACCCCAGACAGCTCCACGGCCAAACGCCGCAGTTCCACAAGCCCAAAGAGCGCCGAGGCGCTCTGCATCCTCACGGCACCGATCTCCACCCCCCTGCCCGGGGCCAATCGGTCGCGCAGGTCGAGCCTGCGCTCATCAAGCCGCCGTCTGACGGCATCGACCTTTGCCTCGAGAGCCAGGCGCTGCGCCTGCACGCGCCCAAGGGCGAGCTGGCGTTGCCGCTCGATCCCCTTGCGCTGCTCGATGACCGCTTCGAGTTGAAAGACAAACTTTGCCAATCCGATCACTCCCAATCAATCCTATTTCCTGCCCAGCACCGGCGTGCTGCTGATCTTCATCGCCAGCGCAAGCATCTTCTTCTTCGCATCCTCGAACCCCTCACCCTTGGAGAGGTCCTGCCTGAGCAGCTCGTCGATCTGCCCGTGGAAGGTGATGGCCACGTCCGTCTCGGGGTTGCTCCCCTTGGCATAGGCGCCGATCTGCACCAGGTCTTCCACCTCGCGGTAGAGGGCCATGCTCCGCACCAGCTGCACCCGTGCGCCGCGGTGGGCCGCGTCGGTCACCTCACCTTGCACCCGGCTGACCGAATCGAGCACGTCGATCGCGGGGTAGTGCCCCTTCTGCGCAAGGCTGCGCGACAAAATAATGTGCCCGTCAAGAATCCCCCTGGCCGCGTCGGCGACCGGCTCGGTCATGTCGTCCCCCTCAACCAAAACGGTGTACAACCCGGTGATCGAACCGCCGCCAAGGTCGTCGCCGAGCTGCCCTGCCCGTTCGAGCAGGCGTGCGAGGCTCGAGAAGACGCTGGGCGTGTACCCCTTGCTCGCCGGGGGTTCGCCGGCCGTCAGGCCGACCTGCCGCTGGGCGTGGGCAAACCGTGTCGCCGAGTCCATCATGAGCATGACGTGCAGGCCACGCGCGCGGAAGAACTCGCAGACGGCGCACGCCGATTGTGCAGCACGGATGCGCATCAGCGGCGACTCATCCCCAGTAGCAACGATCACGACCGTGCGAGCAAGCCCGTCCGGCCCGAGGCTGTGGGCGATGAAGTCCTGCACCTCCCGGCCACGCTCACCGATCAGGGCCACGACGTTGACGTCCGCCTCGCACGACCGCGTGATCGCGCCCAGCAGCGTACTCTTGCCGACGCCAGGGCCCGCGAACAGACCGATCCGCTGCCCCTTGCCGAAGGTTGTAAACAGGTCGATTGCTCGCACGCCCGTAACCATCGGCTGGGTGATGCGCTTGCGAGACAGCGCGGTGATCGGCGGCGGGTCGATCGGCTGCGGGAACAGGTCGTGCAGTGCCGGCCCGCCGTCGATCGGGTCGCCCAGCCCGTTGAGCACACGCCCGAGCATGCTCGCGCCGACGCCCACCGTCTTGCTCGTGTGCAACGCCACCACCGAGTCCCCCGAGCGGATGCCGACGGACTGCCCGAGCATCATCACCACGGCCTGGTCGCCCGTCAGGCCCACAACCTCCCCCACCTCACCCGCGGGCATCTGCGCCGACGCGACACGCGGCAAACGCACCAGGCTACCGACCGGCGCGGGCAGGTCGCGCACAAGCACCGACAAGCCCCGCACCGCGGCGACGCGCCCGCACGCCTGAACGGGCTGCAACCGCTCGACCATCGACATCGCCGCGTCAAGAATCCCCATCACAGACCCCCCGGCGTGCCAGGCAGGAGCGCCTCGACGATGCGGTCGAGCTGCGTGCCAATGCTCGCGTCGATCGTCGCGCCCGACTCGGCCAGCTGCGCCACGCACGACCCGCGAGGCACGCCCTCATCGCCGACAAGTTCGACGTTGCGCCCACCCTCAAAGCGTGCCGCGAGCGTGGGCAGGGCCAGTTCGACGGTCGGCTTATCGAGCGGGTGCACCGACAAACGAAGCCGGGTCGGGCGCAAGACCATCGACAGCACCTCGCCGACCTGGTTCGTCACGATCGTCCCGTCCAGCTCGATTGCCCGCTTGACGACCCGCCCGGCGATCATGCACGCGAGCTTGACCACGTCGCGCTGTCCCTCGGCAAGGATCCGGTCGCGTGCGCTGTCAAACTTGTCAAGCGCCGCCGTCCACCCCGTGTTCAGGCGTGCGATCGCCTCACTCTCGGCCGCCAGCGCGGCCTGCGCGCCCTGCTGCTGGCCAACCTGCAACCCCTCGGCCTTGCCGGTTTCAAACCCGCGCGCCAGGCCCTGCTCAAAGCCGATTTTGTCCGCTCCCTGCACGAGCCGCTCACGCTCGGCCCTGGCCTCGCGGATGATGCCCTCGGCCTCGCGGACGATGCCCTCGGCCTGCGCGCGTGCCGAGGCGATGATCTCCTCGCCGTGGCGGCGCAAGTCGCCAAGGTCGAGGACGATTGCCTCGCGGATGAGTTCCCTCGCGTTTGCTTGCCGGACCAGTGCCACGCTCTACGCTGCTTTCAGTTGGTAACGATCCTGTCAGGTAACCATCGTCTCCGCACCACCGCCACGCCCGGCGATGATGATCTCGCCGGAGTCCTCGAGCCTGCGGACGATGTCCACAATCCGCTGTTGCGCGGCCTCGACGTCGCTGATCCGCACCGGGCCCATGAACTGCATGTCTTCCTTGATGAGCGTCGCAGCACGCTCGGACATGTTCTTGAATATCTTGGCCTTGAGCTCCTCGCTGGCCGTCTTGAGCGCAAGGCTCAGCTCGTCGTTGTCGATCTCCTTCATGATCTGCTGGATCCCCTTGTCGTCTACCAGCTTGATGTCCTCGAAGACGAACATCAGCCGGCGTATCTGCTCGACCAACTCCGCGTCGTCGGCCTGCAGGCCCTCCATCACGCCCTTCTCGGTGCTCCGGTCGGCAAGGTTCAATATCTCCGCCACCGTCGAGACGCCCCCGGCCTTCTCCATGTTCTGCATCAGCATGCTGCTCAGCCGGCTCTCAAGCCCCCTCTCGACCTCCTTGATCACCTCCGGGTTGGTCTGCTCCATGTTCGCCACACGCTTGATGACCTCGACTTGCTTCTGCTGCGGCAGCCCGCTGAGAATCTCCGCGCTCTTGTGGTGCGGCAGGTGGCACAGAATCAACGCGATCGTCTGCGGGTGCTCGTCCAGGATGAACGTCAGCAGGTTGTCGCTCTCGGCCTTCTGCAAAAATGCGAACGGCGTCTTCTGCACCTGCGTCTGGATCTGCGACAGCACACGCTCGGCCGTCTTGCTGTCCAGGCTCTTCTCCAGCAGCACACGCGCAAAGTCAAGCCCCCCCTCGCTGGCATACCGCGTCGCCATCGACAGCTGATAAAACTCCTCAACCACCGCCGCTCGAAGGTTCTCGGGCACACGCCCCAGCCCCGCCAGCTCGCGCGTGATCTCCTCGACCCGCTCAGGCTCAAGCCGCTTGAGCAGGTCTCCACCCACCGATGGTTCCAGCGACAGCATCAGGATCGCGGCCTTGGTGATCCCCTCAAGCTGCTGCGGGTCGTCGGGCAACTTGTCGCCAGGTTTCCTGACCATCCTCGCCTCGCTTTCGCCCCAAGGGGCCTGAAACTAATGCTCCGACGTCGCCCAACGCTTGACCAGCACCGCCGCGTCCTCGGGGCTCTTCTTGACAAGCTCCTGCACCTGCTCGAGCATCCGCTTGGTGTTGATCTCCTCGTCGCCAAGCTCGATGCCCACCATCGCCGACTGGCTCTCGTCCGCCTCGCCCACCACGCCGTCCTTCATCTCGATCACAGGCGGCAGGCCCGCGATCTCCTCGGGCGTCGGCAATTCCTGCGGGCGGCTCCCCTTGCGCACCAGCATCAGCATCACACCCATGGCCACCAGCGCCAGCAGGCCCATCACCGCAGTCTTGACCACACCCCCGCTGAGCAACTGACCCGCCAGACCACCATCACCCCCACCGCCACCGCCGCCCACCAGCAGCAGCCCCGCCTGCGCCACCGACCCACCCGCGAACGCCAGCCCCTGCGGCACCGGGATCATCGAGACCACCACACGCGGGTCGCTGCTCGATGTCGTCTCGATCGCAGCCGTGCGGATCAAGGGCGTCAGGTCCGCCTCCAGCCGTTTCTTCTCCTCCGCAAACACACCCTCGATCTCCTGCTGCGTCGGAGCCGTGGGCGCGGCGGCCGCGCCACCCGCTCCGGCGGCCGGCTTACGCATCATCGCCAGGCTGGCGATGTACTCCCGGCTCAGCGAGATCATCACGTTGATCCGCGTCGGGGACCCGCGCGGGTCGAAGATCTCCTCACGCTCAGAGCCGATGGCAACCCTGAAACGCTCTTCCGTGGTGTTGTCCGTGCTGCTCGTGGCGTTCCCCACCCCGCCGTCTGAACGCGAAAGGTCCGCCTGCACATTGCTGCTCACACCAGGCTCGGCCGGGCCGGTGCCCTGGCTGCTCCGCTCCTCACGCTCGGTCGTCCGCGTGTCGATCGGCACGCTTACCGACCCACCCTTGCCCACCGGCAGGAACTTCTCGGTGTTCACCTTCCGGCGCGTGTTGTCAACCTGCGCGCTCACGGCCACGATCGCCAACGGGTCATAGGCGATCAACTCACGAACCTTCGCCTGTATCCGCGACTCGGTCTTGGAGACCAGCTCGATGTAGTCCCCGGCGGAAAAATCGTCCTCCCCACGTGCCGTGAACTGCTTGTTGTTCCGAAGATCAATGACCTTCACATCAATCATCGTCAACCCAGCCTTGGCCCCAGCCACAAGCGCGGCAACCGCGTCGACCATCTCCTTATCGAGCGCCTTCCCCTGCTTCATCAGAATCCCAACACTCGCCGTCGGCTTGCGATAGGCCAGCCCCATACCCGCCGCCTCCGGCGCATCGATGAGCACGCTGGCACGCTCGACGCCCTTGAAGTTGCCCACTACCCCGCCAAGAAACTCACAAAGAGCCGCGTTGGCCAGCTGATCGCTCTGGCTCTTGCTGGCCATCCAGTTCTGGTTCTTGAGCAGGTTGCTAAAGAGCGTCTCGGCGTTGGCCGGCAGCTTCCCCGCCTGCTGCAGCATCGCCAGCGCGTACATCCTCTTCTCGGGCAACACATACACCCGCCCATCGCGCATCTCAAAGGCGATGTCCGCCTCACTCAGCGCGTCCTTGGCCTTGGTCTGGTCCTCAGGGCCCATGCCGGGCAAAAGCTCGACCTTCGTCGGCGAGCTGCTGAGGATCCCCACCAGCACCAGCGCCATCACGGCGACCACCGACAGCACGCCGATGAGCATCCGGTCGCGACCATTGAGCTGCCCGAGATATTTCTTGATGCTTGCAAGCGCGTTGCGCAGCGCGCCCATGGGTTGGTCCTCCTTGACCGATTAACGCCGGCGTCCTGCCGGCCAACCCCTTACGTCGGCCCCCGGCACCCCGGGGCTGCAACCATTCCCGCGCAATAGTCGCGCACCACCAACACCCAGGCGCATGCCGCGCATGGATTGCCGATCTCTATCCCCGGCACACCGTTCAAGGTGCAAACCCTCGGCCAACAAAATGACCACTCAGATGCGGATCAGATGCGGACCTGCTTCATCTCGTCGTACGCGGCCTGCACCTTATTCCGCACCGCCAGCAGCGCGCGGAAGGCCTGGTCGGCCTTCTGCGTCGCCAGGATCACGTTCTCCACATCGGCCCGCTGCCCGGTTACAAGGTCTTCCTGGGCTGCCGTCGCTTCCTGCTCGAGCTGGTTGACCTGCTCGATGCTCTGCAAAAGAGCATTCTTGAACGCCCCCCCATCCTGCCCAGGCTGATTCACGCCTGCGCGACCGGCCACCTGGCCAGGCAACCCCTGAACCCCACGCGATGCCCCGCCGATTAGCCCAAGTGGATCGGACATGAAAGTTCCTACAAGCAAAGGACTCTACAAACTACCCGCCAGCAGTCTATCGACCCAACCACCCCTCGAACCGCAACCCCGGTGCCACAAATACCCCCCCCACTTACGCCAACAGCCGCAGCGATGAGGCCAGAATCTGCTTGGTCGCCTCCGCGGCCATCACGTTCGCCTCATACGCACGCACCGCCTCAAGGGCGTTGACGTTCTCCACCACCGAGTTGATCCCCGTCTCGGCCACGTAACCCTTATACTTCCCCTCCTGAAACGCAAACGGGTTGCTCGGGTCCCACCGCTGCGGCACGACCTCGGCCTTGTCCAGCCCGATCGCCGCGACGTGTACGCCCAGGTTCCTCCCCTCTTTCCCAACCGCCGAGGGGTTCCCCGGTGCAAAGAAGACCTCACGCCGGCGGTAGGGGTTCAGGTTCCCCTGCTTGTCCAAGAGCGTGTTGCTGTTGGCCAGGTTCGCGGAGATCGACTCCAGGCGCACCCTCTGTGCCACCATGCCGCTTGTTGAGATGTCCAGTGAGCCGTACATGCCCTTGTCCCTTTACCAAGCACCCAAACCGGGGTGCTGTTGCCCGTCGTCGTTTACGCCCGCTCGCTGATAGCGGCGGCAATCGTCTGATACCGGCTGCGCAGCAGGTCCGCCGCCACGCGGAAGGCCGAGGCGTTCTCGACTAGCCCCTGCATACTCACTTCCAGGTCCCGGTTGTTCCGGTCGTGAAAGAGCACATTCCGGCTGGGCGTCTGCGGCAGCAGCCGAAGACCACCCGAGCCGTCCCGTTGCACCTCACGCGTGTCCTCTATCGGCAACCCACCCATCCGGTTCCGCCCCCGCCGGGCGTCCACGGCACGCTTCAACTGCGCCTGAAACCCCTCCACGCTCACGTCAGAAGGGCGAAAATCGGGGGTCGTGATGTTCGCTATGTTGTGCGATAGCACCTTCTGCCGCGCACTGGCAAAGCGCATCGCCGCTTCAAGTGCCGGTGCCGCGCCGCTGGTGGAAATCTCCCCGAACATGCCACAGGGCCCGCAAACCACGGGCCAGCGCAAAAACTAGCTCTTTGCCTCATTGCGCTCGCCCGTCACGCGGCCTCTCGGCCGGGCATCTCGTTGATCTCCTCGTCGCCGATCTCCATCGTCCGTTTGTCCCCACCCCGGCAACGGGCCTCGCGCTCGGCGGCGATCGCCAGTTCGACGTCCCGGAGCCCCTCGTCGAGCAGTTCCAGCGCCACCCCGTCGCGCGTCATCCCCTCCAAGCGTTGCAGGGCCACAAGCACCTGGCGGTACGGCCCGCTCCCATCGGCACCCACCCCGGGACCGATCTCATCGCAGCGCACAAACTGGTAGATCGGCGCAGGCTCGGCAAACCTCACCCCGATCTCAAAGACCAACCCCCGCACATGCCGGCAACGCAAGACCGACCCAGATACGCGCAAACTCTGACGCGTCGGCCCCACGAACAAGCACGCCACACCGGTGCCCGGGGGGATGAACCGCGTGTACAGCATCGACAACCCCTGCCGGGAGACATCCCGCACCACCGGCGAAACGGCCACGACCGTCTGGCCCACCGGTGTATATCCGACAACAACCCGGGTGCCAGGCAGGAGTGGGTACCGACCCGATCGGCGGCGAGAGAGTTCCGACAGCACGCCGTCTTGCTGGCTGATCTCGACCAGCGCGGCCTGAACCTCCTGCTCGCCGAGCACCACCGGCGCAGCAGCGGCCGGGGCTGGGTTGGCCAACTCGTTGGCAGGGTCGTTTGTCGGGTTTTTTGGCGTCGAATCGCTCAAGGTCCACTCCCGCACAACTAGGCACATTTACGCCCGGCACGATCCCTATCGGCGTCCACCCTTGGGCCGCGGCCAAAACAGATACCCCAATCAGGCACCCCCACGCCCACTGCCCCGCACAGACAGACCGCCACTGTGCTCATGGGTATCAACAGCCCCCTGCGCGGGGGAGGACCCCCGCGCCACCGGGTGTATACTTCCGCCCGCGCGGGGGATGACCACCACACCCCCGCGCCACGCGGCCGCGTGCCAGAGTGGTCTAATGGGGCGGATTGCAAATCCGTTTATCGTCGGTTCGAATCCGACCGCGGCCTTTCCTCACCTGTCCGAACCAGCACCACCCCCGACATGACCCCCGAGCAGATCCAGGCCCGCGCAGGGCAGTTCCGTGCCGACTTTGATGCCCTGGGCACGCAGCTTGCCCGCGTTATCGTCGGGCAGCAAGCGATCATCCAAGGCGTACTGACGGCACTGTTCTGCAACGGGCACACGCTCCTGGAAGGCGTCCCCGGCATCGGCAAAACCCTGCTGATACGCACGCTCAGCCGGGCGCTGAACCTCTCGTTCTCACGCGTGCAGTTCACACCCGACCTGATGCCCGCAGACATCACCGGCACCACGATCGTCCTGGAAACCGACCGCCCCGACGGCACCCGCGCACGCCAGTTCACCTTCCAGCCCGGGCCGATCTTCGCACAGATGGTGCTGGCCGACGAGATCAACCGGGCAACGCCCAAGACCCAGTCCGCGCTCCTAGAGGCGATGGCTGAGCGGAGCGTTACAGTCGCCGGTACGACGCACGCGCTCGAGAAGCCCTTCTTTGTGATGGCGACGCAGAACCCGCTGGAGCAGGAGGGGACGTACCCGTTGCCCGAGGCGCAGCTGGACCGTTTCTTTGTCAAGTTGCTGGTGGGGTATTCCAGCCGCAAGGACCTGGCCGAGGTGCTGGCGCGGACGACGGGGGATCAGTCAACGCCCGTCGAGGCTGTTCTTGATGCCCCGCGTCTGATCGAGCACCAGAATCTGGTGCGTCAGGTGGCGATCGCCGAGCACGTGCGTGATTATGCCGTGCGCCTGACGCTGAGCACGCACGCGCGGAACGCGGGGCTGGACTCAGCCGGGGAGTTTGCCACCCCGATGGTCAACAAGTACGTGCGTGTGGGTGCCTCCCCCCGTGCGGCACAGGCTCTGGTGCTGGGCGCCAAGTGCCGGGCGCTCGTCGACGGGCGTGCCGCGGCGAGCATGGCGGACATCCAGTGGATGGCCAGGCCCGTCCTCCGCCACCGCCTGCTGCTGAACTTCGAGGCCCAGGCCGATGCCACAACCCCCGACGCCATCATCGACAACATCCTCGCGACGCTTCCGCAAGGCGTCGTGGCTTAGCAAAGCACTCGATGTATCCCGCCTGCAACGGCCGCGCCTATTGCCGATTGCCCATTCCCTATTGCCGATCCCTACTGCCCCGCCTCACCGCCCGCACTCTTTTCCCTAAACGCATTCGCCCGCTGCACCGCCGCGTACTGCGCCGCACGCTTGTCCCCCGACTCCGGCGACGGCACGAGCACAAAGTGCCACTGGACCAGTGTTTTCAGGTTCGACGGCGCGGCCAGCAAATCAATACCAGGCTGCTCGTGCAGAGGCGTCTGCGCCTTCATCCCGGCGTAGATCGGCTCATAGCCGTCTAACCTCACACGCACGTCATAGGTGCCAAAGAACCTGAAGTCGGCCTGCAGGGGCGTGCGCCCGACCTCGGCGTCGTTGATCCACACGAGCGCGCCGGGTGGCTCGCTGGTAACCTCGATGGTCCGCTGCGTGCAGCCCGCGCCGCACAGGAGGGCAACTGCCGCGATGCTCTTGATTGCCGACCGCCGGGGGTTGGTCATTGGTGAATCCTACTGACGTGGTGCGGGCCTTGATAGTGATGGTAGTTGCAGGCCAATCAATGCCCGAAGAGGTTCTTGGCCGGGAGCATACCCTTGGCCTCAAAGTGGGCCATGGCCTCGGCGGTGCTGCTAAAGACCTTGGTTGCCGTCTCGGTGATGAACGGGCTGGGGTGCTTCTTGGGCTTCCAGACGACATAGACCTCTTTGGTGTGCTCCCAAGCGTGCTGCAGTTCGCGCTCGACGCCCGAGCTCAACCCCGGCGTCCCACCCGGCAGCTCCGGCACGAGGCTGACGATCATGTCGCTCTGGTCGATGAGCTTGAAGTCGCGCATGTAAATCTGCCCGTCGATGTCCCCGGCGATATCGAGCACCTCGCGCGTCCGCACCCGCAGACGCTCAGACCCCGGCGAGCGCGAACCCCCAAAGCTGTGCGGGGTTACGTCTACAAACTCGTGCCCCTCCCGTGCCGAGGCGATGGCACGCTCTAAGAGCAGTTTCTCGTCCACGTCCCCGGGGTCGAACGAGATAAAATGCTCAGCCAGTTTCGCGCGGAAGGCGTCGATCTCCGCCAGCGTCTCGGGCATGTCCACAACGTGGCTCATCGGGAAACTCGGATACACCTTCTTCATCTGCGGCCTGCACGCCAGGCGGAAGAGCGTGCGCGTCGTCGGCTGATGCCGGCCGCGTGAGAGGATGTAGAACTGGCAGCCGGGGATGCTCTTGCTGAGCAGCTCGGTGGCCAAGATCTCCTCCTCACGCCAGACCATGCAGTCCTTGAGCGTTGCGTCGATCTCATAGTCCTTGTGCACACGCTGGTGGACGACCTCGATGTTGTCAACCAGGCAAACGCAGACATCTGGCTCGAACGCTGCGATCTGGTCCCAGTCAAACGCGGCAAAGAGCCCGTGCCGCCAGCGGAACGTCGCGTGCGTGTTGACGATCACGTTCTTACGCCCCTTGCTCTGGGCGATGACGTCCTTGAACGCCGCCCGGCGGAGCGAATCAAGCCTCGAGATCGGCAGATTCAGGATAGTCCCGGCACGCACGTCGCGCGCCTCCTGATACATCATGTCCCCGACGTGGTAGAGGTCGATCTGCTCACCCTGCGTGCCGGCAAACTCGACGACCTCGGCGAGGTAGGGTTTTTTGTCCATCCCGATCTGACCAGTAACAATCACACGCATGAAAACCTCCGGATGCCAGGGGCCAAGCCTACGCCCCCCGTCGGCTGTGCCGAGTGGCCCCCGCTGGCGCCCCGGCTAGCACTGGGCGAAGAACCCGGAGAGGAAGACGATCAGGTCGTCGGCGGTGAACTGCCCGTCCGGCGTGCTCGACTGCCCAGGCCCGGCCACGTCCGCCAGCGCGTTGCGGGCGAAGAACCAGTTCAGGTAAACGATCAGGTCGTCGGCCGTTTTGCTCCCGTCCCCCCCTACGCGCTGCCCCGGGCCGGCGATGTCCCCCGGGCAGCGCACCTTCAGGTCGATGAACGCGACGCCATACGGCCCCGGGCGGGTTACAGGGATCGACGTATACGTGCCCGTGTTCACGCCCCCCCCGTTGTTCCCGCCACGGATGCGCACCGACAGGTCCACCGGCGTCTGCGTGTTCCCCCCGGCGATGAACCCGGCGCTCGGCACCATCTGCCCGTTCTGCGAAGGCTCAGTCGGCGCGGGAAGCAGGTACGAGACCGTGTTCCAACTGCCGATGGCCAGCACATAGTCCCCAGCCGCAAGCGTCGGCGTCAGCGTGCTAAAGGGCGCGGGGTTGTTGTCGTTCCAGGCGATCGGCGCGAAGGTCGTCGCGTTGAACAGGACCATCTCCGTGTCCGTCGTGTGCGAGAGGCCCGAGGTCGTGATCGAAAACTCCCCGGCGATCAGCCCGACCGGCCCGGTAATCCGCGTCACAGCCTCGCTAACAAGCTGCACCCGGTAAGGAGTGAACGTCTGCGCCGTGCCGGTGATCCGCACGAGCAACTCGACGCTCGGCACGCCGACGCTATAAAACTGCAGCATCCGCGCCGGCGTGGTATTGATGCTCGTCTGCTGGAAGATCTCCCAGGCATCGACCGCCACGCCGTTGGTTACCGTTTGTGCGAAGATCGCTCCCGTGTGCCCGGCCGTGCCGGTGGTGGTGATCAGGAGCCGGTTGCGTCTGATGCCCGTCAGGCCCGAGGCGGTGATCCTGAAAAAATCCATCGACGCGCCGGCCCCGCTCTGCGTCGTGCTCCCGGTCGAGGTCCCCTCAAAGCTCTGGTTCGGCGTGAGAGTTACGGGGCTAGCCGAGGCGATGGTTTCGTTCGGCTCGATGTCCTTGTTGCCGAGGTTCTGGGCCAGCGCGGGCAGGGGGGAGAGGGCGACCGCCGCGCTTGCAAGCTTGGCCAGTGAAACATGCGTATTCATCGCGTCTACATCGGCACAAGAGGTGCCGAGGGCGTAAAGAGTTTAGAACCCCTCCCCGGAGGGGAGGGGCAGGGGTGGGGTTGGCTACTTCGGGCGCGCGGCATCCAACAATCGTCGCAGTGTGATGCTGATTTCGCAATCAAAAGCACGGGCTGGAAGCCCATGCCACCGGATAAAGATATGGATGATGCCCCCCCGGCACGCTAGAACCGCACCGGCTTCTTCTCCCCCATCATCGTTACGAAGGCGTCAAAGAGGTACGCCGAGTCGTGCGGGCCGGGGCTGGCCTCGGGGTGATACTGCACGCTGAAAACAGGCCGGTCCGTCAGCCGGAACCCGGCCAGGGTCCCGTCGTTGAGGTGTACGTGCGTCGCCTCACCCCCCACCGCCTTGAGGCTCTCAGGGTCCACGGCAAAGCCGTGGTTCTGGCTCGTGATCTCGACCTTCCCATTCATCAGGTTCTTCACCGGCTGGTTGGCCCCCCGGTGCCCGAAGGGGAGTTTGAACGTCTTGGCCCCCACCGCCAGCGCAAGCAACTGGTGCCCGAGGCAGATGCCAAAGGTCGGGATGACCGGGCTGACACCTTTCCCCCCCCCCTTCCCGCCCACGCCAAGCACCTCGCG
>VYKU01000045.1_pt1 | contig 65204 bp, 68 predicted proteins | sample 5114491 | NCBI WGS metagenome assembly VYKU01 (sample SAMN12291796, study PRJNA351875) | freshwater metagenome | isolation source: freshwater lake | place: USA: Michigan, Gull Lake | collected 2011-07-05 | reverse complement strand
AGCTGCCGGGCTCCACAGACTGGTTCAAGCTCGACGGCGAAGTCGGCCTCGGGCGAACGAACAAGCGCGCCGACCTCGTGAAGGTCGAAAGCCTGCTGGCCAACAGCGGCGATCTCGACCTTTCAGACATAGGCGGCCCCACGGGCTACGGCCTCTACACGGTCGAAGACGGCCTGAAGAAGTACCAAAGCCGAAATGGCCTCGATGTCGATGGTTGGATGAAGCCTGGCGGGCCGACCATTACCAAGATGAAGGACCAGCTTGGCGGCTTGCTCAGCGGCTACCCGGCCCCGACGCCAGAGCAGGTCGATCAGCATCACCGGCTGCGCGCCGAAGGCAAAGACGGTCTCCTCAATGTCGATCTGCCGCCGATCTCGTTGAAGGGCAATCCCACCCTGCCGCCCGTCGACAAGACGACGCACGGCTCGAACGAGTCGTGGGTGAATTGGATGACCCGCCACCAGAAAGGCCTCGGCGGCGCACCCGACATGCTGGCGACCTACATCAAAAACTTCGGCACCGACGGCGTCGTGCAGGCGCGCGACTTCGTCGCGCAATGGGACAAGGCCGTGCCCGGCGACGGGGCGACGGCGATCCGCGCTGTGCTTTCCCTGCTTTCCGACCCCGCCCAGCAGCGCGCGTTCCTCGGCGGCGATCTGCCGAAGGGCACGCCGTTCGGCGTGCTAAAGCCCGATACCGCCCAACGCATCGCAGAGATGAATGCAACGCCCCTTTCAGCTGTCGGCAACGACGCCGCGCAAGTGCCCGGTTCGAAAGGCGCCAATAGCGCTTACAACGACGGACTGCTCGCGTGGATACCCAGCGGCGCCGACAGGGGCGTCCAAGTCGCAAGCGACAATTCGGCTCGGTCCGATGCGACGATCGACGAACCGACGCAGCCCCCGCCGGCGGCAGCAAGCGGCATGGGGCCGCATTCGCGGCAGCCCAAGCCGCAAGGCATCAGCATTGTATCGCAAGCGCCGCCCGTGCCCGCACATCGTGCCGAGGTGTTTCGCAGCCCCGACATGCAGGAGCGCTGGAAGATCTTCAACCAAGCGGGACATGCCCTGCCCGGGAGCGGCAAAAACGAACGGGACGTCTATGCGTCGATCTATGCCGACGAAGGCGGCGACCGCGTCAACCCTTCCAACGGCTCGTCCAGCGGCATCACCAAAACGACGTTGGAGGGGTTGCGCAAAAACAACCGCTTGCAGAACATCCCCGCCGACGCAACGCCCGAAACGCTTGCGACCGACGACAAGCCCGGAATCATGCGCGCCTATTTCGACGACGTGCTGCAGAAGGCCGGCGGCCACAAAGCGTTCGAAGGCTTGGCCCCCGACGCCGCCAAAGCCCTCGGCAGCACGCTCTACGTGCATGGCGGGCCGGAGGGTACGCGCGCCATCCAGGCGGCGATTCGGGCGACAAAAGGAGAGAAAGAGGCCGGAATCGACGACAAAAACTTGGACGACGGAAAGTTCGGCAACGATACGCTTAAGGCTTTCAAAAGCATCACAGCCGATCCTGGCCGACGCGCGGCCTTCTTGGATGCGTTAGCCGCCGAGCGAACGAGACTTCGCACCGACGCGAACGGAAACATCTCGCGAGGCGAGAAAGATCTGATCGAGCGCCATCGGTTCAACTCCCCCTAGAACGAGGGCAGCCGCCGGGGCGTCAGGCGAATAGGCCTGACGCCCCGCGGCACTCGGTATCTCGATGCGGCAGGACTGCCCGCAGTCGGCGACAAAGCGTCGCGGAAACTAGGAGCGCTCTATCTTCCAACTTCGATTTCGAGCACCTCGTAGCGCAATTCATGCGGGACAAACATTCTCAGCATTCGTGCGCCGTCATGCCGCAACATTGCCCGCAAATCCCACTCGCCAGTGCCATTGCCAGAGTAACCCGTATACTTACGTTGCGTCGTCGACCACCCGCCAAGCGCCACAGTTCCAAGCTTTGCATCGCTGAAGAGTTGAGCTTGGAACCGCACTGACCCCGTCGTTTTTTCGATCCGCCATCCGCCGTTGGACGCGAAAATCTCGCAGCGAAACCAACTTCGAGCGTTAACAACCTCGTCGTAAGTTGAAACCGACCGGCAGCGCCTGTTGCCTGCCCAGCGATCCGGGGTCTCGGAAACCGGCCTACCCAGCGGAATCGACGAAAACGGTCGTGTCGAATTGCCAAACGAGTCCTTGCCCCCCATCTTCGCGACCCAGACCTGAGCCGCCGCAAACAGCTCTTCCCACCGCTCGAGGCGGTCGCGGTCGCGCGCCGTGGCGATTTCGCGCCAGTCGCGTTCCTCCGTCGGCTGGGCGCGGACAGGAGCCGTCAAGGCCGACAGCGCAACGGCCACGGCTGCAAAAGCGAAAGACGAAAATCGCATACGCCGAAAGATAGCACAGGCGCGCGGATCGTCCAAAATGCGATCAACAAGGTGATCGAAGAGAAGCCTGGGAGCGATGTTACGCCGCAAAAAATCGACGGCAAATTTGTTGGAGACGCACGCGACGCGTATCATCGTCTATCGACCGACCCCGAGAGGCGCCAAGCTTTGTACGACGCGATCGCTGCGGGGCGCACGCAGAGCCTCATCCAGAGTCGCACAACGACAGACAAAGACGGCAACAGAATCCCGGGCAAAGTCGAGGGTGGGGAAACCAAACTGATCGAGTTTTACCGCGTGAATGGCGCGCAATGATTTCTGCGATCCAGATTCACCGCCGCAGATCGATCTCAAAAATTCCATAGCTGTTCGGAAGGGGATCGAGCATTCGCAGCATCGTTGCACCGTCGTAGCGAAGAACAAATGCGACTTTGGACAGCGTCGAGCCGTCGCTCAGGCGGCTTGATCGCTTTTCGATGTCTACCCACTCGTCGCCCAAGGCAACGGTGCCGAATTTCTCGTCACGGAACAGCCAAACGTCGAAGCGAACCGATCCGGTCGTTTTTTCGATACGCCATTGCCCGTCGGAATTGAACAGGCGGCATCTGAACCAATCGTACCGAAGGACGATGCGGGGGTTAGCTCCAACCCGTCTGCATAGCCTTTGGCCCGCCCACCGCTCGGGAATTTCGAACACGGGCGCTCCGATCGGAACCGCGTCAAAGGGCGCCGTCGGCTGACCATCCTGGCCAACCCCATTCATGGCAGCAACCCAGCCTTGGGTGCGAATGAACCACGCTTCCCAATTCTCGATACGTTCGGCCGTGGCCGGTGTGGCGAGCGTGCGCCAATCGCGGTCGGACAGATTCTGCGCTGCGAGCGGGCGCGGGGTCGCCGCCAGCGCTGTCGCGCAGAAAATCAGAAAGAACGAAAGAAACCGCATGCGGCTAAAGATAGCATGGGAGACTGTCGCGTCAAAACCGCGACCCGCGAAACCAAGCTGATCGAGCCGACCGAGCGTCGAACCTCGCGCCGCGTTCGAACTGCGTATCGTGTCCCCAGAAATGCCAAAAACAACATCCCCTCCCCCTTGCGGGGAGGGGGATCGCAAATGCTAGCGCACGACCAAAGCTTCGATCGCTTCGCCGTCTTTGGCCCATTTGAGCCAGTCGGCCGCACCGAGGCCGTATTTGTTGGCATGCGCGCGGTTGGCCCCCGCTTGCGCCAAGCGGGTCGCACACGCCGCCTGGCCGCGCGCGCAGGCATACATGAAAGCCGTGTTGCCGAAATCGTCGGTCGTGTCGGGCTTGGCGCCGCGGGCAAGCAACAGCTCGAGGGCGGGCAGGCTGCCGCGCGCAGCCGCGCGCATCAGCGCGGTCAAACCGCCCGAGCCGCGGATTTCGGGATCGGGCGTGCGGTCGAGGATGCGCGCGATTTCGGCCGTGTCGCCGCGCTCGGCGGCCGCGACCAGGGCTGGGTTTCGTTCCATGGCGCGATAGGTGCCCCGTGGCGGCACTTGCGTCAAGACCGGCGTTGGCGCGACAGTGCGGCCTCGTCTTGTTTTCCTTCGCGCCGCAGGAACCGTTCCATGGAATCTCGCCCCGTCGCCCACGCCATGCGCCGCAAACTCGAAGCTTCCCTCGCCCCGCTCGTGCTCGAGATCGACGACGATTCGGCCAAACATGCGGGCCATGTGGGCGCGCGCGCGGGCGGGGAATCGCATTTCAGCGTGCGCATCGTGAGTGCGGCCTTCGCCGGCAAATCGCGCGTCGAGCGCCAGCGCCTTGTGCACGGCATTCTGGCCGAAGAGCTGGCCGGCCCCGTGCATGCGCTGGCTCTTGCGCTGAAAGCGCCCGCCGAAATCTAGGCGACGCTACCGGACGCGGCCACGCGACGAAACGCTTGGCCGTGCCTTCTATTTTCAGTATATTTAATTCGTGAAATTTTCGGCAAAAATGAAAGTAGCGATGGCGGCCCCGCCGCGGCCGCGCAACGTTCGAATCCATGGGCGGCGCACGAGCATGCGGCTCGAATTGCCGTTCTGGACGGCCCTCGAAGAAATCGCGCAAACGCTCGAGATGCCGCTCGAGACTTTGTGCGAGCGCATCGCCGACAGCGCGCATCGCGGCAATCTCTCTTCGGCGATCCGGATTTTCGTGCTCGCCTGGTCGCGCAAACAAGCGCGCAAGCATCTGCGCGGCCGCGTGAACTAGATTTTGGCTTTGTAATGCTCGGGCCAGTGTGCGGCGACGACGGGGCTGTCGGCGGCAAGCGCGTGGCATGTGTCGAGGAAGCCGGCACGCCCCTCCTCGGACGGCTTGTCTTTGGCGCGCAGCGGCACGATCGTCTGGATTGCGGCCGTCGCCATGGCGCCCAGCGCCAGTTCGACCAGATGCGTGCAGCCATTGACCCCGCCCAAGCGCTCCTGCACCTGTTTGCGCCAGCCCTTGCCGATGCGCAAACCCACGAGCGCCTGGAAATTCGGCACGATGGCGGGGCACATCTCGAACGGGCTTGCCTCGGTCGAGGCTGCGACCGCATGCACGAGATAGGCATCGTCGATCGTGAGGCGCAGGCGCATCTCGTGCAGCGGCGTGCCGGGGGTCAAATGCCCGCGCCATTGGTTGTCGAAACCGTAGGCTTTCGTATCGATCAGATGGCCTTCGATGTCCCACAACCCGTCGCTGCGTCGGTAGCCGTTGCATTCGATGCGGCGGGTGTGGATGGGTTCGCGGGGCGCTTCGGGTTCGGGCAGGGGCATGCAAGATGTTCCCAGAAATCGCCCCCGCATACAAAAACAAAAGCGCGCAGATATCCCGGGGCTTACGTAAGCCCGTAGCCGGCCGATCCGGAAATGAACGCGTCGCGCTCCTGCAAACCCTGCTCGAGTTCGCCCAGCGCCGTCGCGTAGAGATCGCGCACCGACACCATGCCGATCAAACGCGTGCCGTCCAAGACCGGCAAATGCCGGTAATTGTGCTTGCGCATCATCTCGAGCGCGTCGGATGCGGTCTCGTCGGGGCCGATCGTGTCGGGGTTGGCCGTCATCACCTCAGCCAAAAGCGTGGCGTCCGGATCGCGGCGCGCGGCCACGACCTTCGTCATCACGTCGCGCTCGGTGAAGATGCCCGCCATGCGGCCGGCTGCGTCGAGCACCACAAGAGCGCCGATACGCCGAGTTGCCATTGCGATCGCAGCTTCCCGCACGGTCATGCTCGTGCTGGCCGTGGCAATGTTCTGGACGCCCGAAATCACGTCGGGAACGATTTTACGGTTCATCGATACCCTCCCTGTGTGCGGCGCTTGTTGGTTTGCGTCGACCGCAATGAACGAATGATAGCGCTGCTTGACCGGCGCTTGGCAAGGCCGATCGTCAGGCGGCGACACCGTCGGGGGCGGGCTTTTGCGCTGCCGCATCGCCGATCGCCAGGATTCGCAAGGTTGCGATCTGGTTGCGTTTGCGGCGCAATATTTCGAAGCGCAGGCTGTGGAAGGTCAGAATCTGCCCGACTTCGGGGATGCGGCGCGCCTCGTAGAGCACCAGGCCCGCGATCGTGGCCGCATCTTCGTCGGGCAGGCGCCAGTCGAACTGGCGATTGAGATCGCGGATCGTGACCGACCCGTCGACGATGAAACTGCCGTCGGCCTGCGGGCGCACGCCGGGCACTTTGAACTCGTGCTTCTCGGCGATGTCGCCGACGATCTCTTCGAGAATGTCTTCGAGCGTGACCACACCCATGAGGCCGCCATACTCGTCGACGACGAGGGCGAAATGCTCGCGCCGGCGCCGGAAGGCTTCGAGCTGGTCGAGCAGGCTCGTCGAGTCCGGGATGAACCAGGCGCGGCCGGCGATCTGGGCGATGTCGATCGTGGTGGGATCGCCGCCATTGGCGCGCAAGGCCGCGAGCAGCGCTTTGGCGTGCAAGACGCCGATCACGTTGTCTTGCGTGCCGCGCCACAACGGGATGCGCGTATGCGGGCTCGACAGCGCTTGCTCGAGGATGGCGGCGGGCGGCTGGTCGGCGTCGATCGCCACGACCTGGCGGCGATGGATCATGATGTCCGACACGGCCACGTCGGCCAAATCGAGGATCGAGCGCAGCATCTGGCGCTCTTTGCGCACGGTCGCAGCCCCGCTTGCTTCGCCCGACCCGTGCAGTTCGATCGCCCCGCGCAGTTCCTCGGCGGCGGCCTCCGCCGTGGGCTCGGTATAGCGCACGCCGAGCATGCCCAGCATGGTCTTGGCCGCGACGCGCGTTGCCGTGGCCAGCGGCGACAGGAACGCCATCATCGCGCGCGCAAAAGGTGCGAGCATCAGCGCCACGCGGTCGGCATTGGCAAGCGCCCACATTTTCGGCATGACCTCGCCGAACACGACGACCAGCACCGTCATGATGATTGTCGCGTAGAGCACGCCCGCATCGCCGAAGAGCGCGATCAAAGCGCTCGTGGTCAAGGCCGAGCCCAGAATATTGACGAGGTTGTTGCCGAGCAGGACCGCACTGATGAACTGGTCGCGCTGGTCGCGCAGATGGTTCACAAGGCCCGCCCGGCGCGAGCCTTGGCGTTCCATCTCGGCAAGGCGCGGGCGCGACGCGGACGTGATCGAGGTCTCGACCGCCGACAAGAGGGCCGCCACGACGAGCAGCACGATCACGGCCACGACCACGAACCATTCGGGCAGGTCCGGCATGGAAGGCAATTCGAAACCTTCGAAATTCATCGCCCGGCCTCGGCGGTCATGAATCCAAGCAAGGCAGCCGCATCGATGTCGGACGCCACGAAGGCTTTGCCGATGCCGCGGGCGAGAATGAAGGTGAGTTTGCCGTCGCGCACTTTTTTGTCGTGTCCCATGTGGTCGATCAATGTGGATGCGGCAAAGCCGCGGTTCGAATGAGGCGGCGTATCGAGGCGCGTGCGCAGGCCCGTGGCGTCGAGATGGGCCGCGACACGCGCCGCCTCAGGTGCGGCGCAAAGGCCGAGTTTCGCCGAAAAATCGAACGCCTGGCGCATGCCGATCGCGACTGCCTCGCCGTGCAGGAGATCGGGGCCGAAGCCGGTTTCGGCCTCCAGCGCATGGCCGAATGTGTGGCCGAGATTGAGCAGCGCGCGCAATCCTGCTTCGCGCTCGTCGGCCGCCACGATGCGCGCTTTGGCGGCCACGGCCGCACGCACGGCCGTGCGGCGCGCGTCGCCCGTTCCGGCCAGCACGGCCGCCGCATTGGCCTCGCACCACGCGAAAAATTCCGGATCGTCGATGAGGCCGTATTTGACCGTCTCGGCATAGCCTGCGCGCAGTTCGCGCGGCGGGAGCGAATCGAGCGTGCCGAGATCGCACAGCACCAGACGCGGCTGATGGAACGCGCCGACGAGATTTTTGCCGTAGCGCGTGTTGACCGCCGTTTTGCCGCCGACCGAGCTGTCGACTTGGGCGAGCAGCGTCGTCGGGCATTGCACGAAATCGACGCCGCGCAGCAGCAAAGCGGCCGCAACGCCGGTCATGTCGCCGATCACCCCGCCGCCGAGTGCGAGCAGAATGTCGCCGCGCTCGGGCCGGTGGGCGAGGACGGCATCGAGCAGCGTGCCCAGATGCGCCCAGTCCTTGCTGCTTTCGCCGGGCGGCTGCACGAAAGTTTCGGAGCGCAGCCCGGCTGCCTTCAAGCCCGCTTCCAAGCGTGCGAGATGCAGTGCGGCAACCGTTGCATCGGTCACGACGAACACGCGCTTGGCCGGTCGCACCGCAAGGATCGCGGCCCCGGCCGTCTCGAGCAGGCCTGCGCCGATTTTGACGTCGTAGCTGCGCTGGTCGAGGGCGACGCGCACGGTATCGACGGCACCGCTCATGGCGCGCTCGCCTCGATGCCGGGCTCGGCGCAATAGGCCGCGACGGCGGCGAACACGCGCTGCGTGGTTTCTTCGGGCGAAGCTTCGCTCGATTGCACATGCAGGTCGGCCAGCGCGTAGACCGGCTCGCGCGCCGCCATCAGGCGCGCCAGGATTTCGCGCGGATCGCCGCTGTTCAGCAGCGGGCGATGCGTGCGCTTGGCCGTGCGCCGCACCAGCGTGTCGAGATCGGCCTTGAGCCACACCGACAGGCCGCGCTCTTTGATCGCCGCCCGCGTCTGCGGATCCATGAACGCGCCGCCGCCCGTCGCCATCACGCCGCGCGCACCCTCGAGAAGGCGCAAGATCACGCGCCGCTCGACGTCGCGAAACGCCGCTTCGCCGTAGAGTTCGAAAATTTCGGCGATCGAGCAGCCGGCCGCCGTCTCGACCTCGCGGTCGGTATCGACGAACGCAAGACCGATGCGCGCGGCCAAACGTTTGCCGATCGCACTCTTGCCGGCCCCCATCAATCCGACCATCACGATCGAACGCTGGGCCCGCACAAGCGGCACGCAAGCCGCTTCAGGCGGCATTGGGGACGAAAACGACAAGGTCATCGTTGTCAGGACGTCAAAATGCGAAAGTATCGGGGAACGCGAAAATGCCGCACCGCACCCGACGCCTCGGTGCGTTCACGAACCTCGCCTTTCCTCTTGCGCAACGGCCTCATAGCGGGCGAGTGTAGCAAACCGCGAGGCCGCCTGCACGAGGCTCGCGAAAACATGATATATAACAATCTTTGCAAGGGTTTGACTGAAGATGCGACGCCCCTTCCTGCTCGTTCTTGTGGTCGTTGCGGCAGCACTTGCCGCCGGGGTGGCGTTCCTGGCGAGCTGGGATATCCCGGCCCCGACCGCTCGAATCGAGAAGACGATCCCCAATGACCGCCTGCCGCGCTGACCGCACCTTGCGTGCCTCTCTGATTGCCCTGCTGCTGGCCCCTGGGCTGCTTGCCGCCGGTGCCGCAGCGCCCGCCTTCGCGCAGAATTCGGGCTCGAACCTGCTGCGCCCGCCGCCGGTGCGCGCCGAGCCGCCCCCGGCGGCGACACCAACGCCTGCGGTCCCCGAGCCGACAGGCGAAGCGCCTGCGCGCGCAACGCCACGGCTGCAGGCACCGGCCGGGATCGAGGTCGAAGCGGCCCGCCCGCTCGACCCCGAAGCGATCGGCCTCATCGATGCGGCGCGCGGCGGCTTTCCGCCGGACGCGTGGGCGGCAAGCGGGCGCGCTTTCGCCGAGCGCCTTGTGCGCGACCTGCCGGCCCCGCTTGCCTCGCAGCCTTTGCGCGAATTGGCGTGGCGCACGCTTGCTTCGACCGCTGCCGGGCCGCTTGTCGCAACATCGCTTGCCGCGCCCAGCACCAACGCCCAACCCAATTTCGCCGGCTTGCGCGCAGGCCGGCTGCGCGCCCTTGGCGACATCGAATCGGCGGCCGAACTTGCGCGCCGCATTCCCGACAGAATGGCCGATCCCGCCCTCGCACGCCTGCTGATCGACGCGTCGTTCCTGGCGCAGGCCGACGAGCGGGCGTGTGCGCTCGTGCGCGAAGCGCTGACACGGGCGCGCGACGTCGCCCTGCAGAAGGCGCTGATGTTCTGCCAGGCTTTGGCCGGCGACGGCGACCGCGCCCAGCTCGGCCTGGCAATGCTGCGCGACCAGGGTGCGCCCGAGGACCCTGCGTTCGTCACGCTGCTGCTCGCGATCGGCGGCGACGGGCGCGGCGTGCGTATCGACACGCTGCGCAATGCCGATCCGCTGTCGCTTGCCATGCTGCGTGCGGCCAAGGTCGCACCGCCCGTCGACAGCGTGCAGAGCAACGACCCTGCCGTGCTCGCGGCCCTGGCGCGCGGCGATTGGGGCACGCCGGAATTTCGTTTGGCGGCCGCCGAGCGCGCCGAGGCGTTCGGCGCCTTGCCGGCGGGCGAGCTTGCCGATTTCTACCGCGCCATCGAACTCACCGCCGCACAATCGGCAGACCCGGCGGCGTTTGCGCGCGGCGACGGGGGCCCGCGCGGGCGGGCGGCCTTGTTCAAAGCCGCCGATGCGGCCGCCATCGGCCCTGCCCGCCTCGCGGCGTTGCAGGCTTTGTGGAACCATGGCCGCGAGCGCGGCGGCTACGCCACGCTTGCGCGCGCGAGCGTGGCGCTGCTCGCGCAAACCCCGCCCTCCCCCGACTATCGTTTCGCCGCCGCCGATGCCGCGCGCGCAATGTTGATGGCGGGCGAGCGCGAAGCCGCCACGGGCTGGATCCGGCTTGTGCGCGCCGCCCAAATCGGCGGCGATACGGCGGCCGCCAACGAGGCCGCGCGCATCTGGCTGCTCGCAACCTTGGCCGGCATCGAGACCGGCGAGGCGCGCAGTGCGGCACGCCTTGCCGCATGGCGCCAAGCCCTCGACGCAAGCGACGCGCGCAACGCGCCCGTTCGCGCAGCGCTTGGCGTTGCTCTGCTGAGCGGGCTTGGGCATTTGCCGGGCGGCGGGGCGGCCCTCGCCTTCCCGCAAGCGGCACTCGAGCGCCAGACCGCAAGCTTGCCGCATCCGGCCCTCGTCACCGCCCTGCACGAGGCCGGCATCGGCGGCAGGCCTGCCGAAGCAGCACTGCTCGTCGTGCACATGCTGGGCGGCGAGGGGGCTGCGGGTGCGCCCGTCTATGTGCTGCTCTCGGTGCTCGACGGTCTGCGCGCGGTCGGCCTCGAGGAGAATGCGCGTCTGCTCGCCCTCGAATCCGCGATCGCGTCGGGGCTGTAGGCGCTCTTGCGATGGCGCGCGGCAGGCCGCCTGCACCCAAACCCGATCTGTCGCGCCATGCGACGATGTTTCTCGAGATGATGCGCGCCGAGCGCAACGCATCGGCGCATACCGAGCGCGCCTATTCGGTCGATCTTGCCGACTACGAAGCCTTCCTGGCAGCACGCGGCAGCAGCGTCTTGGTCTGCGATGCGGCCCTTGCGCGCACGTATATGGCCAAGCTTGCGGCACGCGCCTTGAGCCCGCGCAGTGCGGCGCGCAGGCTTTCGGCGATGCGCCAGCTGCATCGCTTTCTGCTGGCCGAAAGCTATCGCGCCGACGATCCGCTGACGAGCCTCGAGGCCCCGCGCATCGGCCGGCCGCTGCCGAAAATCCTCGCTGAAGACGAAGTCGCACGCCTCATCGAAGCGGCACGCCTGCACGCCGCCAAAGACGGCGGGCGGCTCGTGTGCTTCCTCGAAGTGCTTTATTCGAGCGGGCTGCGCGTGTCGGAACTGGCCGGGCTCAAATTGTCGGCGCTGGCGCGCGACGGCTCGTTCCTGATCGTGCGCGGCAAGGGCGACAAAGAGCGCCTGATCCCGCTGGCCGCCCCTGCCCTTGCCGCGATCGCAGCGTGGCGGCAGGCGCGCGACAAACGCAGCCCCAAAGCCGCCAAATCGCTCTATCTGTTCCCGAGTGCGGCCGAAGCCGGGCATCTCACGCCCGCGCGCATTGCCCAGCTCTTGAAAGCACTCGCGCCAAAAGCCGGCATTGCGCCGCAGCGCCTGTCGCCGCACGTGCTGCGGCATGCGTTTGCGAGCCACCTCGTCGATCGCGGGGCCGATCTGCGCGCGGTCCAGCAGATGCTGGGCCATGCCGACATCGCCACAACCCAGATCTACACCCATGTCGGCGGCGAACGCCTGAAACAGGTTGTGGCCAAACACCATCCGCTGGCGCGGCGACGCTAAGAACCACCCAAAACGGGCGTCTTGCGCTTGTAACGCGCGATTCCAAAGGTTACACCAGCAAGACGAATATCTTGCCGGAGTCGCCCGGCGCTGCAAGGAATCCTGCCGATGGCTGCCAAAAAGAAGCCCGCCAAGAAATCCCCCGCGCCTAAACCCGTTGCGAAAAAGCCGGTCGCCAAACCGGCAAACAGCAAAAAAGCGACGCAAAAGAAGCCACTTGCGGCCAAAAAGCCGGTCCCGGCCAAGAAGCCCGCCCCGCCTGCGAAAAAGGCGCCAGCCGCCAAAAAGCCGGCCCCCGCCCCCAAAAAACCGACGCTCGCGGCCAAGAAACCGGCCCCAGCGCCCAAAAAACCGACCCCCGCCCCAAAGTCGGCCGCAAAAGCGCTCGCCAAGCCGATTGCGGCGCCAGCGCCGGCCCCGGCTAAGGCGGCCCCGGCTAAGGCGGCCCCGGCTAAGGCTGGCCCGGCCAAGGCTGGTCCGGCTAAGGCTGGCCCGGCGAAATCGGCGCCTGCGAAACCTGTCGCCGCCAAAACCGTTGCTGCAGCCCCAACCGCCAAACCGGCCCCGGCCAAGCCCGTCGCCGTCGCCCCGCCGCCGCCGCCGCCCAAACTGCCCGTGAAGGGGCCCGGCGGCACCGTGCTGCCCGACGACGGCGTGAAACTCGACGCCAAGGTGCAGCCCGCCCAGTTGGCGATTCTCACCCCCGAAGCGATCGCGTTTGTGGTCGAACTCGAGCGCAAATTCGGCGCGCGTCGGCGCGAGCTGTTGGCCGCGCGCACGGCGCGCCAGGCGCGGCTCGATGCCGGCGAAAAACCCGATTTTTCGCCGATGACGCGCAGCGTGCGCGAAGGCGACTGGACGGTCGCCCCGCTGCCCAAAGACATTCTCGATCGTCGCGTCGAGATCACGGGCCCCGTCGACCGCAAGATGGTCATCAACGCGCTCAATTGCGGCGCCAACGTGTTCATGGCCGATTTCGAGGATGCTTCGGCGCCGAGCTGGAACAATCTCGTCGACGGCCAGATCAATCTGCGCGACGCGGTCGCGGGCACCATCGCCTTCAACGATCCGGCCTCGGGCAAAAGCTACAAGCTCAACCCCAAACACGCCGTGCTGTTCGTGCGCCCGCGCGGGCTTGCCCTGCCCGAGAAGCATTTGACGGTCGATGGCCAGCCGACGGCCGGCGCCTTCTTCGATTTCGGTCTCTATTTCTTCCACAACGCCAAAACGCTGCTCAAGAACGGCTCGGGCCCGTATTTCTACATGCCCAAGCTCGAGAGCCATCTCGAAGCGCGGCTGTGGAACGACATTTTCGTGCACGCGCAGACCGCCCTCGGGATCAAGACCGGCTCGATCAAAGCGACGGTGCTCATCGAGACGATTCTCGCCGCCTTCGAGATGGACGAGATCCTCTACGAGCTGCGCGAACATTCGGCGGGCCTGAACTGCGGGCGCTGGGACTACATCTTCAGCTTCATCAAGAAATTCGCCACGCGGCCCGCCTGCCTGATGCCCGACCGCGGCCAGGTCACGATGGTCTCGCATTTCATGCGCGCCTACAGCCAGCTCGCGATCAAGACCTGCCACAAGCGCAACGTGCACGCGATGGGCGGCATGGCGGCCCAGATCCCGATCAAGGACGACGCGGCCGCCAACGACGCCGCCATGGACAAGGTGCGCATCGACAAGGAACGCGAAGCCGCCGACGGCCACGACGGCACGTGGGTGGCGCATCCGGGTCTCGTGGCGATCGCCAAGGCCGCGTTCGACGACAAGATGAAGGACGCCAACCAGATCGCGCGCAAACGCCAGGACGTGCACGTGACGGCCGCCGACCTGCTGCAAGTGCCGGCGGGCACGGCGACCGAAGCGGGCCTGCGCCAGAACGTTGCGGTCGGCATCGGCTATCTCGAAGCGTGGCTGCGCGGCCAGGGCTGCGTGCCGCTCTACAATCTGATGGAAGACGCCGCGACCGCCGAGATCAGCCGCGCGCAAGTGTGGCAGCAGCTGCACCACGAAGCGCATCTCGACGACGGGCGGGCGGTCGAAAAATCCTTCGTGCGCAAGATCGTCGACGAGGAGCTCGAAAAGCTCAAGAAGAGCGTGGGGGCCGAGCGCTACGCCAAGGGCCGCTACAAAGAAGCGTCCAAGATGTTCCTCGAACTCGTGGAAGCCGAAACCTTCCCCGAATTCCTGACGCTGCCCGCCTACGACTGGCTGGTCGCCAACGAAGCCAAGCTCGGCTAGAAATTTCGGCCATGCCCAATTCCATCCCGCTGCGTCTCAACCGCACCGAGCTTGCCGTTCCCGCAAGCCGCCCCGAACTCTTCGCCAAGGCCGCACGCTCGGGGGCCGACGTCGTGTTCCTCGATCTCGAGGACGCGGTCGCCCCGTCCGACAAGGTCAAGGCGCGCAAGAACGCGGTCGAAGCACTCAACGACATCGATTGGGCGGCCGTCGGCAAAACGATTTCGGTGCGCGTCAACGGCGCCGACACCGAATGGATGTATCGCGACCTCGTCGATCTCGTCGAAAAGGCGGGGAACCGCCTCGATCTCTTGATGCTGCCCAAAGTGAACCGCGTCGAAGACGTGCTGGCTGTCGACATGTGGCTCACGCAAATCGAACGCGCCAAGAAGATCGAGCGGCGCATCGGACTCGAGCTCTTGATCGAAACAGCACAGGGCCTGGCAAACGTCGAAGCGATCGCGTGTGCGGCCCCGCGCGTCGAATCGCTGATTTTCGGCGTGGGCGACTTTGCCGCCTCGACCGGCATGCGCACGACCAATATCGGCGGCCTGTCGGCGCAATATGCCGTGGACGGCAAACAGGCCGACATCTGGCACTACGCGCTTGCGCGCATCGTGGTGGCCGCACGTGCGGCCGGCAAGCGGCCGGTCGACGGGCCTTATGCCGATTTCAACGATCCGCTCGGCATGAAGGAATCGGCGTTCCGCGCGGCGGCCTTGGGCTGCGAGGGCAAGATGGTGATCCATCCCTCGCAGATCGCGACCGTCAACGACGTGTTCACGCCCGACCCCATGGAGGTCGAGCGCGCGCGCGCGATCCTGCTCGCGATGGACGCCGCCGCCGACGAGGGCCAAGGGGCCGCCACTTTCGAGGGCCGCCTCATCGATATCGCGTCGATCCGCCAGGCGCGCGCGATCGTGGCCAAACACGGGCAGATCCGCGGCGACCGCTAGACGCTCGCCGCACCGCACAAAAGGGGTCTGGACGCCCGCTTTTTCCATGCTATAGACGCGGCCAGCATGGCCCACTACCTGGAATTCGAAAAGCCGATCGCCGAACTTGAAGGCAAGATCGAGGAGCTGAAGCGCCTGACCGGCGACGGCACCCTCAATATTGCCGACGAGGTCGCCAAGCTGCAGGCCAAGGTCGACCGCCAGATCCGCACGGTCTATGCCAAGCTTACGGCTTGGCAAAAAGTGCAGGTGGCGCGCCATCCCGAGCGCCCGCATTGCAAGGAATTCGTCGCCGGCCTCATCGACGGCTTCACGCCGCTTGCGGGCGACCGGCTGTTTGCCGACGATGCGGCGATCATCGGCGGTATTGGGCGTTTTCGCGGCCAATCGGTCGTCGTGATCGGCCAGGAAAAGGGCTCGGACACCGAAAGCCGCATCAAACACAATTTCGGCATGGCCAAGCCCGAGGGCTACCGCAAAGCCCAGCGCCTGATGGCGCTTGCCGACCGGTTTTCGCTGCCCGTCATCTCGCTGATCGACACGGCCGGGGCCTATCCCGGCATCGATGCCGAAGCGCGCGGCCAGGCCGAAGCCATCGCCAAGACGATCGAAGCAGGTTTGCGCATCAAGGTGCCGTTCGTGGCGGCCGTGCTCGGCGAGGGCGGCTCGGGCGGGGCGATCGCGATCGCGTCGGCCAACAAGGTGCTGATGCTCGAACACGCGGTCTATTCCGTGATTTCGCCCGAGGGCTGCGCCTCGATCCTGTGGCGTGCTGCCGACCAAGCGCAGGTCGCAGCCGAAGCGCTGAAGCTCACCGCCCAGGATCTGCTCAAACTCGGCGTGATCGACGGCATTGTCGGCGAGCCGCTGGGCGGGGCGCACCGCGGCAAACAAGAAACGATCACCGCCTTGGGCGACGCGATCGCGGCGTCGCTTGCCGAGATGAAGGGCATCGACGGCGGCGTGCTGCGCGCGCGTCGGCGCGAGAAATTCCTCGATATGGGCCGCCGGGGCCTTTGAGCGAGCTGGGCGACCCCGCCGCATTGTTGGCGGCCATCCGCAGCGGCGAACGCCGCGCTCTCGCCCGCGCCATCACCCTCGTCGAATCGACTGCGGCCCACGACCGCGCGCGCGCCGACGAATTGCTGGCCCTGCTGCGCCCGCAAGCCACGTCGCCGGTCGTGCGCGTCGGCATTTCGGGCCCGCCGGGTGCGGGCAAATCGACCTTCATCGAGGCGTTCGGGCTCTATCTTCTGGCGCAAGGCAGAACCCCCGCCGTGCTCGCGGTCGACCCGTCCTCGCCCGTGTCGGGCGGCTCGATCCTCGGCGACAAGACGCGCATGGAATTGCTGGCGCGCGACGTGCGCGCCTTCATCCGCCCGTCGCCCTCGGGCGGCAATTTGGGCGGGGTTGCGCGCCGCACGCGCGAGGCCTCGCTGCTGTGCGAGGCGGCGGGCTTCGACACGATCCTGATCGAGACCGTCGGCGTGGGCCAGTCCGAGACGGCCGTGGCGCAAATGGTCGATCTCTTCATGCTGCTGCTGCCGCCCGCGGGCGGCGACGAATTGCAGGGCATCAAGAAGGGCATTGTCGAACTCGCCGACCTTGTCGCCATCAACAAATCCGACGGCGATCTTGAAGCCGCCGCTGGGCGCACGGCATCGGACTACACCGCCGCTTTGCACATGCTGCGCCCGTCGCATGCCGCCTGGCATCCGCCGGTTTTGCGCGTGTCGGCGCTGCAGGGGACCGGCATTGCCGAGATTTGGGCGGCGATCCTCGCCCACCGTGCGGCGCTCGGGGCCGACGGTCTCGCCGCCAAGCGCATTGCCCAGGCCAAAACCACCCTGTGGCGCGAAATCGAGGACGGGATCGCGGAAATCCTGACCGGCGATCCGACCCTCAAAAATCTCGTCGCATCGGAAGAAAACAATGTATTTCAGGGCCTTAAGAGCCCCTACCAGGCCGCCGCCGCGATTTTGGCGGCGTTGCGCTTTGGATCTGCCAAAGGCAGCGGTTGACGGCACGCCCGCCAGACCCTAAAACCGCCCCCTCTTTGCTGTGCCCCGGGCTGTCAGGGGCGTTTTGGATGAGGGTTCGTATTATGTCGCGTCGCTGCATGGTAAGCGGAAAAGGTCCGCTGGTCGGCAACAATGTGTCGCACGCCAACAACAAGACGAAGCGCCGCTTCCTGCCCAATCTGCAGGATACGACGCTGCTGTCCGACGTGCTTGGCCGCTCGGTGCGCGTGCGCCTGTCGACCAACGGTCTCAAGACCGTCGAACATTCGGGCGGTCTCGATGCGTGGCTCGTGAAGACGCCGTCGGCCAAACTCGACAAGCAGATGCGCCGCTTGAAGGACCAGGTCAAGGAAGCGCTCGTCAAGCGCGCCGCCTGATCCGCTTCGAACGGTTGCCGAAGGGATAATCAAAAACACGATCATCCTTGTTTCCGATACAAGACCTCAAAAGCCCGCCCATGCACCGGCGGGCTTTTTTTTGGCTGATTGTCGGACATTGAATATGGCTGCTGCGCATCAGCCGTGAGAAAGCCGGGCTGACAGCGGGCGCGCTTCGAGTGCCGCGATTGCCAAGACGGCCACTGCTTGCCCGACGATCAGCCCGACACCAAGCGGCGTCGGCTGCACGATCCCGAAAAACAAAACGCCGAAACTGGTAACAACCCAAAGCAAGTTACCTAGCACGACGACAGCAACACCCAACCGAGGCGGATGGAGCGGCCAGGATACTGCGAGAATGGCCAAGCCTGAGGGCAGCAGCAGCAAGCCTGCAATCAATAGAAAGCCACGCGACAAGCCTGTCGGCTCCGCAAGCATGCTGGAAAATGCGATGAGGGCGGCGCCCATCGCAATACAGACAACGCCGTCAAGGCGCAGAATTGTGCGGGGCGAGAGTGCAACGTTCATGGACATATCTTTTGCCTCCTGTGCGGTGAAGCGCATCGTGCGCGCAGCCCCGAGATTGCAGGCACGGCGCAACGCAAAGCGATTACCTATAAGGTCATTGTCGGTAAGCGACTGGTCGAACAGAGTGAGGCCATGAATACGCGCAATCCTGAATTCGGTGCGCTTCTGCAGGCGTGGCGCAAGCGGCGGCGGCTCAGTCAACTCGACCTATCCACCGAGGCAGGCGTTTCGCAGCGCCATCTAAGTTTTCTGGAATCGGGCCGTTCGACGCCAAGCCGCGACATGGTGTTCCAACTGGCCGCTACTCTCGACGTGCCGCTGCGCGATCGCAATGCACTTTTGCTGGCAGCGGGGCTTGCCCCGATCCTGGTCGATCGCGGGATTGCGCATCCCGACCTCGCCGCCGCACGTCGGGCCATCGACGCCATTCTGCACGGACATGCCCCCAATCCCGCACTGGCTGTGGATCGGCATTGGCAGCTCGTGCTGGCGAATGGCGCCGTCGCGCCGCTTTTGGCCGGGGTGGCCGCGCATCTGCTCGTCGGTATCCCCAACGTCCTGCGGCTCAGCCTGCACCCCGCCGGGCTGGGCAGCCGCATCCGCAATCTGCGCGACTGGCGGGCACATGTCTTCCATCGCTTGGCGCGCCAGATCGACGCAACGTCCGACCCGGTGCTCGTCGATCTGCTCGCTGAGTTGCGCGCCTATCCTGTGCCCTTTAGCGCAGCGCCGCCGACACCGATCGAGCGCATGTGGGGTGAGTTTGCCTTCAAGCTGGAGCTGCAAGAACCCGAGGGCGCGATGCTGTCGCTTCTTACGACAACGACCGTGTTCGGTACGGCCATCGACGTCGCCTTGTCGGAGCTTGCCATCGAGTCGTTCTTCCCGGCCGACGAGGCGACTCGGGAATATTTTGTTCGGCTTTCAAAGCGCGTGCAACCCGAGGCAGCGGCCACGACCCCTGGCTGACGCTAAGCGCGACGCTAAAGCGCGAACACCGCCAGCAGCGTGCGCTGAAGCGACATGTAGTTGTCGTCGGCGATGAGCCACAGCAGGATTGTGCCGTCGGGGCCGCGCGTGGCGGCGATGCCTTCGTAATTGTCGACGAGCAGCGGCGGGCGTAGGCGCGCAAGCTCGGTGCCTTCGACGATAGCGCCGCCGACCCACGCCCCTGCGGCCACACGCACAAGCCGCGTGCCAAAGCCGCCGAAGAACAGCGAGAAGCTGCGCTCGAGCACGATGCTCGAGCCGTCGTCGAGCACGCACATTCCGACGGGCGCGAAATTGGCGGCAGCACGGTAATTGAGCTTGGCCCAACCGGCCGGCGTCTGCACAAAACCGCGATGCAGGTCGGCTTCGAGCCCTTCTTCGACCAGCGTAAGCAATGCCCCGCCGGGCAGGCAGGCGAGTGCTTCCATGCCGCCATTGCGCGGCGTATCGCCCAAATTTGGACCTGCGACCAAGCGCGGCGGCCGCGAAAAAGGCGGTGCGGCCGCCGGATAGACGAGGATGCGTGCACGCTGCTCGAAACTCACGGCAAAGCCGCCGTCGGGCATGCGCGCGAGGCCTTCGGCGTCGCTGTCGGCGCGCAACAGGGCTTTGTCGTCGGGGCCTGTGAGACGGCCCAGACGCGCGCCGCCGAGCCCCTCCAAATGCCCATCGAAGGCGATGGCCGCATCGAGCGTCCAGCCGCGGTCGGAGATGGCGAGGAGGCGTTTGTTGGCGGGATCGATCCACAGATCGGACCAGCCGCCGAAGCGCTTGTCGGGCGATTGGAGCCACAGCCCGCCGCGCCAGGTAAGCGCCCCCACGCGGTCTTTTGCCGGCGCCAGTTCGGATGCGCGCTCTTCGAGCGGCATCTTGTGGGCGCTGAGTTCGATCGCCTCGGCAGCGCGCGTGCTGCCCGGAAACGACAACGCGGCGAGCGCACCGCCGCCAAAGGCAAGTGCGCTGCGCCGCGTTGGGTGCATCGGTTGTGCTGCGCGCGGCGTTAGGCGAGCGTGCGCGCGAACCAGGCTTCGAGACGACGCCAGCCGTCGCGCGCCTGCTCGGGCCGGTAGCTCGGCCGGTAGTCGGCATGGAAGGCGTGCGGCGTGTCGGGATAGGTCACGATTTCCGACGCGGTATTGCCCGAGGCACGCAGAGCCGCGCGCATGCGGTCCACGCCGTCGTTCGGGATGCCGGCATCCGCACCGCCGTAAAGACCCAGGATCGGCGCCTTGATGCGCGCGACCTGCTGGATCGGATGCTGCGTGCGCATGGCGTTGGTTTCGCCTTCGACCACGCCGTACCAAGCCACGCCCGATTTGAGGCCCGGATTGTGCGCAGCGTAAAGCCACACGACGCGCCCGCCCCAGCAGAAGCCGGTGATGCCGAGCTTGCTCGTGTCGCCCTTGCCGACGTCGCGACCGGCCCAACGCACGGTCGCGTCGATGTCGGTCATGACTTCGGCGTCCGGCACCTTCGCCACGATGTCGCGCAGCACGGTCTGCACGTCGGGTGCGGTCGCGGGATTGCCGTGGCGGAAATAGAGTTCGGGTGCCACGGCAAGGTAGCCGGCCTTCGCAAGACGGCGGCACACGTCTTTGATGTGCTCGTGCACGCCGAAGATTTCCTGCACCACGATCACGACGGCGAAATGGTCGCCTTGGGCGGGACGCGCGTAATAGGCGGGCATGCCGCCGGTTGCCGTCGGCACCGTGACCATGCCGGCCGCGAGGCCGGCCGTGTCGGTCGTGATCATCGTCTGCGCCTGCACGGGGCCGGCCGCAATGGCAAAGCCGGTGGCAATGCCTGCACCCGCCATGAAGCCGCGGCGGCCGACCGGGAGGGCCGGCGGCTGCAGCGAGGTTTTCTGCGAGTCGAGCAAGTCGGTGGGACGAATATCGTCGGGCATGGTCGGTCCTTCCAAGGTGGGGGGTAAGAGGCTCAGCGCGTCACGATGCGTCCGTCGGTCGGCACCCGCACCGGCGAATTGGCGCGGACATAGGCGGCCAAGGCATCGTCGAGGCCCGGGCCGAAATCGTAGGGATCGATCGCACGGTCGCGCAGCACGACGTAGCCGTCGCCGCCGCGGCGCATGAAATCGTTGGTCGCGATCGAATAGGTCGCGTTCGGATCGAACGGGCCGAAGCTGCCGTCCGGCCTGCGCAGCTCGACCGAGACGACGCGGCTGCCCACGGGGCGCGCGACGTCCCACGTGTAGCGCACGCCCGCGACCTGCGGGAAGCGCCCGCCGCCTTGGGCGACCTGCGACAGACCGTTTTCGAGGGCGGCCACGAAATCGCTGCCTTTGAGCTTCAGCGTGGCGACCGAGTTCTGGAACGGCAGCGTGGTGAGCACGGCACCGAGGCGAATTTCGCCCGCCGCAATGCCGGCGCGCAGACCGCCGCCGTTTTGCAAGGCGATTTGCGTGCCCTGGGTGCGCGTGGCCGCGAGCATCGCCTCGGCCACGAGATTGCCGAGCGCACACTCGCGCGCCCGGCAGCCGTCGAGCGTGTAGGCGATCGCGCCCTGGCCGACAAGCGTTTCGCGCACCTGGGCAAGCGGCGCGTCGAGCCGGTCGATCGTCGCCTGGATGGCCGCATGCGGCACCACCGATTGCGGAATCAGGATCGTATTGCCCGACGCCGCGACGACATTGCCGGCGGCGTCGAAATCGAGATCCAAACGCCCGACATGGCGCGAGAACGCCCCCGCCTGCACGATCGGCACGTCGCGACCCGAGGGGTTCTTGACGAGCGTGGGGTACGGTCCCTCCGCACCCTCGATGCCGTTGCCGAGCAGCGTGTGCGAATGGCCGCCGACGATCGCGTCGATGCCATCCACCGCCGCCGCCACTTCGCGGTCGCGCGGCAGACCCAGATGCGAGAGCAGCACGACGTGCGCAACGCCCTCGCTGCGCAGCTTCGCCACGAGCGGGCGCAGCACGTCTTCGGCCTTCGAGAAGCGCAAGCGCGGCCCCGGCGAGGCGATCTCGGGCGTGTCTTCTGTCGTAGCGCCCACGACTGCGATCTTCACGCCCGCGCGCGTGAGCACGACATGGCTCTTGAACAGGTCGCGCAGCACAGGCTCGGTGCCCGCGTCGATATTGGCAGACAGCACGGGAAAGCGCGCCGCGCGCAGGAAGCGCGCGAAGTTTTCCGGGCCGTCGTCGAATTCGTGGTTGCCGATCGCCATCGCGTCGTAGCCGACCTGGCTCATCACTTCGAGTTCGGCCGAGCCTTTGTAGTGGCTGTAGAACAGCGAGCCTTGGAACTGGTCGCCGGCATCGAGCGTCAGCACCTGGCGGCCGGCCGCTTCGGCGGCGGCCTTCTGCGTCTGCAGCGTGGTGGCCACGCGCGCCATGCCGCCGAAGCAGCGGTTCTGTGCCGCGTCTGCGGCCGAGCACGTGCTGCTCTGCGCGTTGACCGGCTGCAGGCGCGAATGGATGTCGTTGTTGTGCAGGATGGTGAGCTTGAGCGGGGCGGGCGGTTCGCCCGCGCAAGCCCCAAGGCCCAACGCCAGCAACGAAGCAAACAGGATCTTGCGCATGGGGCTTCTCCGGATGTTAAGCGCGGCGACGCCGACCTTGCGGAGCCGCGTCTTCTTCGAAAAGTTCGGCGAGTTTTTCCATGACAGTGCCGCCCAGCTGCTCGGCATCGACGATCGTGACCGCGCGCTTGTAGTAGCGCGTCACGTCGTGGCCGATGCCGATGGCCAAGAGTTCGACCGGCGAGCGGTTTTCGATGTACTCGATCGATTCGCGCAGATGGCGCTCGAGATAGTTGCCGGGATTGACCGACAGCGTCGAATCGTCGACCGGTGCCCCGTCGGAAATCACCATCAGGATTTTGCGCTGCTCAGGGCGCGCGATGAGGCGGCTATGCGCCCACATCAGCGCTTCGCCGTCGATGTTTTCTTTGAGCAGGCCCTCGCGCAGCATGAGGCCGAGCGATTTGCGCGCGCGCCGCCAGGGCGCGTCCGCACCCTTGTAGACGATGTGGCGCAGATCGTTGAGGCGGCCCGGATTGGCCGACTTGCCGCCCTGCAGCCAGCGCTCGCGGCTCTGCCCGCCCTTCCAGGCGCGCGTGGTGAAGCCGAGGATCTCGACCTTGACCGCACAGCGCTCGAGCGTGCGCGCCAGAATGTCGGCCGACATGGCAGCAACCGTGATCGGCCGGCCGCGCATCGAGCCCGAATTGTCGATCAGCAGCGAGACGACCGTGTCGCGGAATTTGGTGTCGAGCTCGCGCTTGTAGGACAGCGAATAGGCGGGGTTGGCGACCACACGCGCCAAGCGTGCCGCATCGAGCATGCCTTCTTCCAGATCGAACTCCCACGCGCGGTTCTGGCGTGCGAGCAGGCGGCGCTGCAGCCGGTTGGCGAGCCGCGCGATCACGCCCTGCAGATGGCTCAATTGCTGGTCGAGATGGGCGCGCAGGCGCGTGAGTTCGTCGGCGTCGCACAACGCGTCGGCCTCGACGATCTCGTCGAACTCGGTCGTGTAGGCGCGGTACATCGGCGCGTCGGTCGAGTTGCGCCCGTCCTGCGGCGGACGCGCGCGTTTGCCGGGCCGCTCGGGCCCGTCTTCGCCCATGCCGTCGCTGTCGTCGCCTTCCTGCTCCTCGCCTTCGCCCTCGCCGCCGTCTTCGCCTGCGGCTTCGCGGGTTTCGGAGCCTTGCATGGCTTCGGCTTGCGAGGTGTCGCCGCTGTCTTCGGCTTCGCCCGATTTCTGGCCGTCGTCGTCCTTCTCGCCCTCTTGGCTCTGGTCGTCGTCGGCCTCGGTCGATTGGCCTTCTTCTTCGCCAAGTTCGAGATCGGCGATGAGTTTGCGCGCGGTTTCGGCGAACGCCGCTTGGTCGTCGATGCTGCGCGCGAGATCGACGAGATCCGCACCGGTCTTGGTCTCGATCCACGGGCGCCACAGATCGACCATGCGCTTTGCAGCTTCGGGCGGCTCGCGGCCGGTGAAGGCCTCGCGTGCGAGCAGCGACAGCGCATCGACAAGCGGCGCCGATTCGCGGTCGGCGATGCGCGCATAACCCGCCTGGCGGCAGCGCTCGTCCAACGCGGCTCCCAGATTGTCGGCGACGCCGGCCATGTAGCGGGCCCCGAGCGCTTCGCAGCGCGCCTGTTCGACCGCATCGTAGATCGCGCGGCCCATCGCCCCTTGCGGCTGGCGCTTGGCATGCACGGCGGCATTATGGTGGCGCTGCTTGAGGGCGATCGCGTCGGCCTCGCCGCGCACGATCGCGACTTCGCCCGGCGGCAAATCGCGTGCAGGCTGCGGCAGCAAGGCTTCGGTCCCGCGCAGATTGGCAGGCTCGGCCGAGAAAGCGACGGTGAGTTCCGGCACGCCCGCGATCGCGCGCACGGCAGCGGCCGTCGCTTGGCGAAAGCGCTCGACCGGACCTTCGTTGTTGCGTTGGGCCATCAGGCGACCGGCTGCAAGATCAGCCGGCCTTGCGCACGGCAAGCCCCGCACCGCCCGGCAGTTCGACGCCGAAGCAGCGCTGGTAGTATTCGGCCACGGTCTGGCGCTCGACCTCGTCGCACTTGTTGAGGAACGTGACCCGGAACGCGAACGCCACGTCGCCGAAGATGCGCGCATTCTCGGCCCAGGTGATGACCGTGCGCGGGCTCATCACGGTCGAAATGTCGCCGGCCATGAAGCCCGCGCGCGTGAGATCGGCCAGCGCCACCATGGCGGCCACGATATCGCGGCCTTCCTTGGTGTCGTAGCCTTGGCTCTTTGCGAGCACGATGCGCGTCTCTTCGTCGTGCGGCAGATAGTTGAGCGTGGTCACGATGTTCCAGCGGTCCATCTGGCCCTGGTTGATCTGCTGCGTGCCGTGATAGAGGCCGGTCGTATCGCCGAGGCCGACGGTATTCGCCGTCGCAAAAAGCCGGAACGCCGGATGCGGGCGCAGCACGCGATTTTGGTCGAGCAGCGTGAGCTTGCCGTCGAGTTCGAGCACGCGCTGGATCACGAACATCACGTCGGCACGGCCGGCGTCGTATTCGTCGAACACCAGCGCCACGGGGTGCTGCAGCGCCCAGGGGAGCAGGCCTTCGCGGAATTCGGTGATCTGCTTGCCGTCGCGCACGACGATCGCGTCGCGGCCGACGAGATCGATGCGGCTGATATGGCTGTCGAGATTGATGCGGATGCACGGCCAGTTGAGGCGCGCTGCAACCTGCTCGATATGCGTCGATTTGCCCGTACCGTGATAGCCCTGCACCATCACGCGGCGGTTGAAGGCGAAGCCCGCCAGGATCGCCAGCGTGGTTTCCTTGTCGAAGCGGTAATTGTCGTCGCGGTCCGGCACATGGTCGGTGGGGGCGGCCGAAAACGCCGGCACTTCGAGGTCGGAATCGATGCCGAAGACCTCCCGGACTTTGACCTTGATGTCGGGCACGCGGGTGTGGAGGTCGGCATGCAGCGGGGCAGACGCGATCGCAGGGGACATGTGGTTGGCAACTCCGGACAGGACGAATGCAGACGGGGCGAATTCGGGCACGACAAAAGCGGACGCGGCGCGAAGCAAGATAGGGCGGCTTGCTCGGGTTACGAGCGGGCCGTCTGTTTTGCGATCTGCGCCTTCAGGACCGTGTAGGCCTGATTGATGGATTTTAGACGCTCTTCGGCGGCCTTGTCGCCCCCGTTCGCGTCCGGGTGATGGCGTTTGACGAGCGACTTGTATCGAGACTTTATCTGGTCGAACGAGGCGTCCCAATCGAGCTCGAGCAGGGCCAAAGCCTCCTCGACCGGCCCCACGGGGCGCTGTTTGCGGGGTTCCGGCTTGGCATGCGCCTCGAATCCGGGGATTTCGCCGTCGGCAAACCAGCGCCGCATCGCCTCTTCGAGGGCCTCGGTGCGCCCGAGCGGTGCCCGGGCACGCTTGCCGACCCCCATCGGCCAGGTCGGGCGGCGGCCGATCACATCGGCCCGGCGCTCGCGTTCCAGCGTGTCGGCATCCACCCCTTTGTAGAAGTCCCAGGAGGCATTGTATTCGCGCACATGGGCGAGGCAAAACCAATAGAAATCGTTGAGTTTTTTGCGATCTTTGGGGGCCCGATAAGCGCCCTGTTCGGCACAGCCCGGATGGTCGCACGCCCGCGGTGCCGATCTTGGATCGGTCTGGGGGCGATCATAAGGGCGGGTGCGGACGCGTGCCATAACAAGGGAGTATGGCCGACGATTCGCGGTTCAACAAGAACGGGGCGGCAAAATTCCGGGCCGAACCGCAATCCCGAGCAAGTTCGACAATATTTCAATAAAACGTCGGCATCTCTGGCCAATTTGGCCTATTGGCCCTACAATCAGATTTCGTAAAAGTCGAACTTCCTGAGGCTGCAGCGAAAATGGCAAGCGAGTATCGCTTGATTTTCTTCGATCAAAACGAACTGTGCCGCGCCTTGATCGAATACAACAGGCAGCGTCGCACGCCGTTTCCGCCGGGCAATTTGCGCAAGGTGGTGATCGGGCGCAGTGCGCTCAATGTCACGATCCAGGTCGATCCCGACAAGGGCGGGGCGACCGAGCAGGTCACGTTCGATACGCCCTCGATCGCCGCCGCCCTGATCATTTTCTGCAAAGAGCGCAAAATCCCGCTGCCGGCCAAATCGTCCAAGGAAATGCGCGTGGTGGCCGACCGGCTGTGCATGCTGATCCGCACCAAGGGCACGCCTGCGGAAGCCGCCATCGCGGTCGAATACACCGGCAAGATCGTCGCGACGGCGGCGGCTTAGGGCGCGATTTTTTTCGCGGGAACTATATTCCGTCCTTAGCCTGAACAATTTTATTGCGATCTTACACTGGAACACAAGCTTAAGCGGCACAAGCTGAAGCGTGACTTCGTCCGCATGCACCATCGACACAGCGCCATAAAGCGGGGCCTTGGGGCCCCGTTTTTTTGGCTGATAGGTGTTGTGAATAAATTATCCTTGAAAGGCTAAAATTTCTGTATATATTATGTTCTTACATAAACCGCCTTCCGCACTGGAAAGCACCCCCAACCGGCCCGGCGTGAAAGCCCGGCGCCGAAACGCCGGAGCCTTGCCATGTACGCCCCCAAACTCAAGTACCCAGAACAGGAAACCGCCGACAGCTAGTTCGATCTTGCCGACACAGTCGGCCTCGGCCGCATGAACGGCCGCCGCGACGTGTTCAAGGTCGAAAGCATTCTGGCCAACGCGGGCGATCTCGATTTCGCCGGCACCAATGGCCCCGCCGGATACGGCCTCTACACGCTCGACGACGGCGTGCGCAAATTCCAGAAGCGCAACGGCCTCAAAGTCGATGGTTGGCTGCGGCCCGATGGCCCCACCGTCACCAAAATGCGCGAACAATTCGGCGAGCGTTTTTCAGGATTCCCGGCACCCACGCAAGACCAGATCGAGCAGCATCATGCGCTGGCGGCAGAGGGCCAAGACGGTCTGCTCGTGGCGCAGCCGCCGCGCATCGAACTCAAGAAGCCGAAGAGCTATCCGCCCGTGGACCCCGAGACGCACGGCTCGAATACCTCGTGGGTCGAATTCCTGACGCGCAATCGCACGAGTTTCGACGGCGCGCCCGAGATGCTCGCGACCTACATCAAGAATTTCGGCGCGCGCGGCGTGTTGCAGGCGCGCGATTTCGTCGAACAGTGGGAAACGGCCAAACCCGGCGAAGGGCCGGACGTGGTGGCGGCAGTACTCCGCAATCTCAACAATTCGATCGACCGGCGCGCATTCGTGGGCGGCGACCTGCCGCAGAGTGCCCCCATCGGCACGCTGCGCCCCAAGGCGTTGCAGGCCCTCGCGCGTGCAAGCGATGCGGCGCAGCCGGGCGAAGGTGCAGGCGACTCGAACATTCAACTGGCGGCTGCTGGGCGAACGATCATCCAGGGCGCGGCACGCTATGCGCTGCCCGAACTCGGCGCAATTCTGGGCAGCGAACTCGCAAAAAGGGGAATCGACGAAACGCTGAAGCCCGGCCAAGCGCCTTCAAGCCCGCCGCCATCCGTGCCGCCGAGCGGTACGAATGACCCGCTCCCCGGCCGCACGCCGGCGCCGCCTGCCGAGCAGCTTCCGGGCCGCAGCCCGGCACCGCCGACCGAGCCATTGCCGGGCTATCCGGGGCTGACCGACGAAGACCGCGAAACGCTTAAGACCATCCCGGTCGCCCCCGACGATGCACGCAAGGAGATCGGCGGCGCCATCACAGGCCTCATCGTCGAGCGCACCTACGACAACCGCGAAGACAAGCGCGGAACAGAGGCTACCTTGGAGGGCAACAACATCTTGGCGCGCGAATGCAAAGCCGCCATCGACGCCTCGCGCCTCGCCGACGTCGTCGAACATATCGGCGGCGCGTCGAAGGATGGGGAAGATCAAAAGTATATGGAGGAGCGGACGATCAAGACGTCTGACGGTGACCGACGGCCGGACTATTCGATGGGGCAGAAAGATGACAAAGAACTTCGTCATCCGGCCGGCCACGTCAATACGGCCTCGACGCGCGCCGATGGATCGTTGACTGGGCGGGAGCAGCGCGCTCGCGACACGATTGCAAAAAAGCTCGAGGACGAAGAACTCATCCAGACAATCCCTAAGTTCAGAGAGGGCGACGACCCAAAGGAGTACGCGAAGATCGCGCGCGCTGCTTGCAACCGTGTTGTCGGCGCATTGGAAAAGCTTATGCTCGATGCCAAACGTGCAAGAAACTAGGGCAGTTCAATGGATGTGAAGCAACTTCTTTGGGAAGGACCGACGCCTGTCACCCTTCCCAATATGGGGCGGCATGTTACGTTTGCTTGGTGCCCCGAGGATTGGCGGCGTTTCGAATTGTCAGTGCGCGCGGCATATCCGAACGTGCTGTTCTACGAGCGCCTGAAGAACTCTGAGGAATCGGGCGAGGCCGAACCACCGCTGACATGCATCAAGCGATTGGACCAGTCGCGGCCGGGTCGAACCATCGAAATGTGCTTCCCCGCGCCCGAGTGGGTGCCGAGACTGATTCGTAGACCCAACAAGTGGGGCAAACTTCTTTGGACGCTCGACCAGTACTGGTCGCCGCAGATTTGGATGGGATCGCCAACTCTATCTCCGGTTGAAGGAATTTGGCCGCATCGCGACGGCGGCAAACCTGTCGTCGGTTGGCTAAGTCGCGAAATTCAAAGCTCCTTCCGAAGGCAGTTCACGCATGAGGTCAAATGCGAAGCCAGGATACTGAACTTGGCCCGCAAGATTGGCCGTCGAATGGTAGAAATCCGATGGCAATCTGCCTCCGATCACCAAGCCGGAATCGGTGCTGTAAGTCGCTTTTTTCCAATGAGCGCCTCGTTCTATGCCTCTGATTGCGTCGTCGATTGGTACCGACAAGATCGCACACGCGTCCTGAATTTCGATCCGCTGAATAGGGAAGGCTTGGTCTCCTCCTACCTTCCCCCCGAAGACGTGCCCGAGCATTTCTGGGGCGACGTCAAGAAGCCCAAATGGGTGCTCGAGGCCATCGAGAAATACCGGCGGTAAGACCAGGCTTCAGGCCGCGAACTCCGCCTGCGCTTGCTTGATCAGGCGGCCGTCGGCGGCGCGCACCCAGAAATTTCCGTCTTCTTTGCCGCAGAGGGCAAAATCTTCGCCGTCGAACAAGGGGGCAGCGCCGCGAAAGGCGAAGCGCTTGAGCTTGGCCGCACGCGACCGTTCGGCGAAATCCTGCAGCAGGGTTGCCAACAACGGTCCGTGCACGACGAGGCCTGGATAGGCTTCGACTTGCGTGGCGTAAGCACGGTCGTAATGGATTCGATGGCCGTTGAAGGTGACGGCCGAATAGCGGAACAGGAGGACGGCATCGGCGCGCAGCGTGTGCGACCAAGCCTCGTCGGTCGGGGCGGGCACAGCAGCAGCGGCCGGGCCGATATCGCGATAGACGATGTCGTGCGTTTCTTCGAGGCACAGTTTTCCATCGACGTCGATCGCGTGGTCGACCGCGACGAACACGAGATCGCCGGTGCGCCCGCGTTTGCGCACAACGTCGCGGATCGTCGAACGGCGTGTGGCGGCCGCACCGATCGGGATCGGTGCGTGGAAGCGCAGATCCCCGCCCGCCCACATGCGCCGCTGCAACGCCACGGGCGGGAGAAAACCGCCGCGTGCCGGATGCCCGTCGGGCCCCAGCTGCGAGGCTTTGGCCGCCGGATTGAAAAACGCCCAATGCCAGCCCGGCGGCAGAAAATCGGCGGGCGCATCGCGGTCGAGGCAGGCCGCCAGTTCGGCCACGCGCGTGGCGTCGATCCGCGTTTCGCGCGTTTCCGTGCGGCCGATCCAATCCGTCTCGTTCATGCGAATTCCGCGCGCAAGGCGGCATCGTGCTGGCCGAGTGCGGGCACGGGGCGCAACGGCCGGTCGCGCACACCGTCCACGATCGGCGGCGGGGCCGGGAGCGCGACGGTTCCGGCCGACGTTTCGACTTCGACGCGCCGCAATTGCGGATGGGCCGAAAAGCGGGCGACGTCGTTGACTTCGCCGAACGCGATCTTGGCCCGGTCGAGCAAAGAAACGAGCTCGGCGCGCGTATGCTTGGCGAAGAACGCGGCGATGTGCGCGTCGAGCGCTTCGCGATTCGTGACGCGCAGAATATTCGTGGCGAATTGCGGCAGCGAAGTTTCGCCCAAGACGCCTGCGCAGAAATCCCGCCATTCGCGGTCGTTCTGGATCGAGATCAGAATCGCAGCGCCGTCCGCGGACGCAAACGCGCTGTAAGGGGCGACGGATGGATGTTTGAGCCCCACACGCGTGGGCGCTTTGCCGGCATAGTCGAAATGCAGCAGCGGCACTGCCATCCAATCGGCCATGCCGTCGAACAGCGACACTTCGATGGTTGCCCCTTCGCCGGTGCGCCCGCGCCGGATCAAGGCTTCGAGCACGGCCTGCTGCGCATACATGCCGGCCGCAATGTCGCAGACCGATACGCCGACGCGCGCGGGTGCTTCCGCACTGCCTGTAATCGAAGCCAAGCCGGTTTCGGCCTGGACGAGCATGTCGTAGCTCTTGCGCTGCGCATACGGGCCGTCGGCGCCGTAGCCCGAGATATCGACGCAGACGAGCTTGGGATAGCGCTTGCGCAACTCGGCACTGCCGAAACCGGCGCGTGCCGCCGCCCCCGGCATCAGGTTCTGCACGAACACGTCGGCCTTGGCCAACATGCGATGCAGCAAGGCCGCGTCGTCGGCGCTTTTGATGTCGGCGACGAGCGATTCCTTGCCGCGATTGAGCCACACGAAATAGCTCGCCTGGCCTTTGACGGCCGCATCGTAGCCGCGCGCGAAGTCGCCCTCGGGCCGCTCGATCTTGACGACGCGCGCACCGGCATCGGCCAAGCGCGACGTGCAATAGGGGGCCGCCACCGCCTGTTCGAGGGCCAACACGAAAATGCCGTCCAGCGCACCAATCATCAGAACGACCTCGGCAGGCCCAGCACATGCTCGGCGATATAGGACAAAACAAGATTGGTCGAGACGGGCGCCACTTGATAGAGCCGCGTCTCGCGGAATTTGCGCTCGACGTCGTATTCCTCGGCAAAGCCGAAGCCGCCATGCGTCTGCAGGCACGCTTCGCCCGCCTGCCACGACGCGTCGGCCGCCAACATCTTGGCCATGTTGGCTTCCGCCCCGCAGGCCTCGCCCGCCTCGTAGCGCCGGATCGCTTCGTGCACCATCAATTCCGCACTGCGCATCGCCGCATAGGCTTTGGCGATCGGGAACTGCACGCCCTGGTTCTGGCCGATCGGGCGGCCGAACACGATTCTCGACGTTGCGTAGGCGCTGGCCGTATCGACGAACCAGCGCGCATCGCCAATGCACTCGGCGGCGATCAGAATGCGCTCGGCATTCATGCCGTCGAGAATGTAGCGAAAGCCTTTGCCTTCCTCGCCGATGCGGTTTTCGGCCGGGATTTCGACATTGTCGAAAAACACTTCCGTCGTCGCATGGTTCAGCATTGCGCGCAGCGGCTTGACGGCGAGACCCTTGGCGCCGCGCATGTCGAGCACGAAGACGGACAGCCCGTCGGTCTTTTTCGCGGTCGCGTCTTTGGGGGCGGTGCGCGCGAGCAGCAGCATCAGGTCCGAATGTTCGGCGCGGCTCGTCCATACTTTTTGGCCGTTGACGACGTAAACGTCGCCACGCCGCTCGGCCGTGGTGCGGATGGCCGAGGTGTCGCTGCCCGCATCGGGCTCGGTCACGCCGAAGGCCTGCAGGCGCAAGGTGCCGGACGCGATGCCCGGAAGGTAACGCTGCTTCTGTGCTGGCGAGCCGTGCCGCAGGATCGTGCCCATCGTGTACATCTGCGCGTGGCACGCGGCCCCGTTGGCACCGCTTGCGTGGATCTCTTCGAGAATCGCGGCGGCGGCCGAAAGCGGCAGCCCGGCTCCGCCGTATTCTTCGGGAATGAGGGCAGCCAGCATGCCGCTGTCGGTCAGCGCTTTGACGAACGCCGTCGGGTATTCGCGCGCGCGGTCGCGGTCGCGCCAATAGCTGCCGGGGAAATCGCGGCACAGCGCCTGGACGCTGGCGCGGATTTCCGCGTGGCGCGCGATCATCCCGCCGCCCGCTTGCGCAGATCGGCCAGCAGATCGGCGGGCACTTTGATGCCGTCCTTGGCCGCTTTCTCGCGCAAGGCAAGACGGCGCGCGCCCGGCAAGCGCGTGCCCGACTGGCCGAGCACCGCACCCAGCAACGTTTCGACGCGCGCGGCGAACGCATCGCCCGCAAGCCGTGCGGGATCGATCAGCAGCAGCAATTGGCCCACGCGCGGCGGCGGGCCTTTGGCGTCGAAAAACGAGCTCGCCTCGAAACCGAAATGCGACGCGGTCAACGCGGCCGACAGCAATTCGACCATCAGCACGAGGGCAGCCCCCTTGGCGTCGCCGAGCGGCAGCATCGTGCCGGCCAGCGCTTGTTTGGCGTCGGTCGTGGGCGCACCGGAAGGATCGAGCGCCCAGCCTTCCGGAATCGCTTCGCCCTTTTGTGCCGCGACCATGATCTTGCCGCGCGCGACTTTGGACAAAGACAAATCGATCACGAGCGGCGGCTGGCCTGCACGCGGACACGCAAACGCGATCGGGTTGGTGCCGAAGAGCGGCTTCGCACCGCCCCACGGCGCGATGGCCGCCGGCGAATTGCCGAACAGCAACGCCACAAGCCCGTGCTTGGCTGCGGCTTCCACATGCAAACCCGCAGCACCGAAATGGTGCGAGTTGGCAATGCCGACCGCAACCGTGCCGGCGGTTTTTGCCATCTCAGCCGCGCGCGCAATCGCCGCTGCGAGGGCCGGATACGCAAACCCGTCCTTTGCATCGACCAGCAACGTGCCGGGAGCCGTCGCCGTCAACACGGGTACGGCATGGCCATCGACTTTGCCGACTTTGGCTTGATCGGCATAGGCCGCCACGCGCGAGAGGCCGTGGCTTGCAAGCCCGTCGGCTTCCGCCGCGATCAACGCGTCGGCGACCGATGCGGCATTGGCGGGCGACGTGTTGGCGGCAACGAGGGCTGCGACGGCAAGCCGATGCGCTTCGGCCAATGCGATGGTTTCGCTCATTTGCGGCCCTTGATCCCAAGCTTCTGCAAGGCACCGCGCACATTGGCGACGGTCACGCTTGAGACGCGCACATTGCCTTCGGCGGTCACGCCCGCAATATGCGGCGTGAGCCACAGGCGCGGCACGCCTTCGAGCACCGAGCCTGCTTTGAGCGGCTCCTGGTCGAACACGTCGAGCAAGGCGCCGCCCAACGCACCGGCCTTGAGGGCGGCCGCCAACGCCGCTTCGTCGATGATGCCGCCGCGCGCGGTGTTGATCACAAGCGCCGTGGGTTTCATCGCGGCGAGGCGCTTGGCGTCGAGCAGGTTGCGCGTCTGCGGCGTCAACGGCACATGCAGCGACACGACGTCGCTCGACGCGCACAGCGTGTCGATGTCGGCCACGCGCGCCACGCCGTATTGCGCCCACGCCGGATCTTCCGCCTTCAGCATCGGATCGTACGCGACGATTTCCATGTCGAGCGCTTTGGCGCGGATTGCCACCGCGCGCGCAATGCCGCCGAAGCCGACGAGGCCCAAGCGCTTGCCCATCGCTTCGCCGAGCATCAGATCGTTGCGCGGCCATTTGCCCGCGAGCACGGCATCGTTCGCTTTCCACACGTCGCGCAAGCCCACGAGGATTGCAGCGATCACGTATTCGGCGACCGAGACGGTGTTGGCCCCGGTTGCGGGGAAAACCTGGATGCCGCGCTTGGCGCATTCTTCCATGTCGATATTGTCGAGGCCCACGCCCAAGCGGCCGATGACTTTCAGATTCTTCATCGCGGCCAACACGGCCCCGCGCACTTGCGTACGGTTGCGCACGATGATGGCGGGGCTGTCGGCCGCCAGGCGCGCGAGCTCCTCGAGATTGTCGACGAGCTTGGGATCGTAATGCACGGAATAGTCCCGCGCGAGATCGTCCACGGCCCATTGGTCCACGAATTCGGTTACGACGATGTCGTTCATGTCACATCTGCTCCATGTATTCGGCCGGATCGACGATCGCGTCGATGACCGTGAATTTGCGTGCTTTGAGCGCTTGATCGAACGCCGCCTCGAACGCGGCGAGGCTTTCGACGCGCACGCCGACGGCCCCGCAGGCTTGCGCCACCTGGTCGAAGCGCGGGCCCGCAAAATCGACGGCGCGCTGCGCCATCTGCATCTTGGCCTGCTTGAGTTTGATCAGCGACAAAGCACCGTCGTTCAGCACAACGACGACGATCGGCAGATCAAGCTCGGCCGCCAGCGGCAATTCGCCCAAGGTCATCAGCATGCAGCCGTCGCCGACCAAGGCCACGACCGGTGCTTCAGGGTCGGCCAATTGCGCGCCGATGGCGGCGGGCACGGCGTAGCCCATGCAGCACAAACCGTTCGACTGCATGAGTTGGCCCGGCGCTTGGGCCGCGATCGCGTGGCTTGCGAGAATACGGTGTGCCCCCACATCGACCGTCATGCGCCAGGAAGGCGTCACGCGATCCGACACGGCTTTGAACAAAGCCGCCGGCGAAATGCCCGTGGCGGGCATGCGTGGACGCACGATGTGCGCCACGTCCGCCCGGCATGCGGCCAGCATCTCGGGCGCCCAGGCTGGCGCGCTGGCGGCGGTCAATTGCGCCAACATCGTCGGCAAATCGCCGTAGCATTCCTGACCGAGCGGGAAGATGCGGTGGTTGAGCGGCCCCCAATCGAGCGCCACGACTTCGACCGCCGATCCCCACGCATCGACCCACGCGTCGCGCAGTTCGATCGGATCGAAGCCGACGCACACGACGAGATCGGCAGCCGCGAGCAGTTTGAGATTGGCCGCATCGACGATCGGCGACAGGCCGACCGCACCCACGCACAAAGCATGCGTGTCGCTGACCACGCCCTTGGCTTTGTAGGTCGCAAAGAACGGCATCTGGCGCGCTTCGAGGAAGGCTTGCAGCGCTTGCGGCACGCGCTCGGCCAAGGCCCCGCGCCCGATGAGTGCCAACGGTCGCTTGGCGGCAGCGAGCCTCAAACGCAATTCGGCGACGGCCGCTTCGGCAAGGCCCGTGCGCGCGATCTTTGCAGGTTGCGGCTCGGCCGTCTCTTTGCTGTCCTGGCGGCCGAGATCGGCGGGCACGTTCAGCATCACGGGGCCGGCGGGATAGCTCGTCGCGATGTCGAGTGCGCGCGCCAGATGCTGTGCCGGGCGTACGGCATTGAGATGGGCTGCGTATTTGACGACCGGGGTCGCCAGCGCCACATGGTCGAAAGCCTGGTGGTTGTAGATCTGCGCGTTCGACGTCGCCATTTCGCCGGTCAGAACGGCGATGGGCGAACGCTCCATCAAAGCGCCCGCAAGCCCCGCCGTTGCGTTGGCGATGCCGGGCCCGAGGGCCGGGATCAGCACTTGCGGCTTGCCGGTGATTTGCGCGACCGCATCGGCCATGAAGGCGGCGGCGGGTTCCGACTTCGCGAGCACGAAGCGGATGCCCGCTTCCTCGCACGCGCGCACGGTTTCGAGCACGTCGTTGCCGGGAATGCCGAAGGCGAAGCTGGCGCCCCAGGCTTTCAGCGTGCGGGCAAGGCGGTCGGCGACTTTCATGTCGCATCCATAGCAGTTTTCATCGTTGCATGCCCCAGCGGCGCACCGTGCGCGCTTCGATGGCGCGGAAGATCACGCCCTCGACGAACAGCCCGATCACGATGACGGTGAGCAGGCCTGCGAACACGTTCGCCGTCTCCAGCAGATTGCGGTTCTCGAAAATGTACCAGCCGAGCCCGCCCGAGCGCGCCGACACGCCGAACACAAGCTCGGCCGCGATCAGCGTGCGCCAGGCAAACGCCCAGCCGATCTTGAGACCCGCGAGGATCGAGGGGAACGCCGCCGGGATCAAGATCGACGTCACGTAGCGCACGCCGGTGAGACCGTAATTCTGCCCCGCCATGCGCAGCGTTTCGCTGACCGATTTGAAACCCGTATGCGTGTTGAGCGCTACCGCCCACAGGACCGAATGCACGATCACGAACACAAGCGAGGGAATGCCGAGGCCGAACCACAGCAACGCAAGCGGCAGCAAGGCGATGGCGGGCAGCGGATTGAACATCGCCGTGAGCGTGGAGAGCAGATCGTTGCCGAAGCGCGTCGAGACCGCGAGCGTCGTGAAGACGGCGGCAAGTGCCAGGCCCGAGCCGTACCCGATCAGCAGCACCTGCAACGTGGTGAGCATGCGCCCGAACAGCGGGCCTTTGGCGAAAGCCAAGTAGAACGCCTCGAGCACTTCGCTGAAGCGCGGAAACATCAAAGGATTGTCGAGGTTGCGCGCATAGATTTCCCAAACGATCGCAAGCACCGCCACGACGACGAAACGCCGCACGCCGGTGACGTTCCAGACGCGCTCGAACGTCGAAAGCGGGCGCTGCACCTCGCCGAACTGCGCGGCGGCGACGTCCGTCACTTCGTATTCGGGGCGCACATGCGGCTGGATCTTGTCGACCTTACCCATGGGCGTCGGCCTCCGCGGGTTCGACTGCTTCGGCAAACAGCATGTCGTGGATGCGGCGCTGCAGCGCTTGGAACTCCACGCCGCCTTGCGTCGTATGGTCGAACTGGTGGCAGTTGAGCTCGGCCTTCACGCGGCCGGGATGCGGCGACAGCACGAGGATGCGGCTGCCCACGACGATCGCTTCTTCGATCGAGTGGGTGACGAACAGCACCGTGAAGCGCACATCGTCCCACAATTCGAGCAGTTCCTCCTGCATCTTGCGCCGCGTGAGAGCGTCCAAGGCCGCGTAAGGCTCGTCCATCAGCAGAATGTCGGGCTCCATCGCCATCGCGCGCGCGATGGCCACGCGCTGCTTCATGCCGCCCGACAGCATGTGCGGATAGGCGTCGATGAATTTCGCGAGATTGACCTTGGCGATGAAGTCGCGCGCGCGTTCGGCCGCCTGTTTGCGGCTCCATTTGCCCGCGCACAGCATCGGGAACATCACGTTCTGGTGGACGGTTTTCCAGGGCAGCAGCTGGTCGAATTCCTGGAACACCATCATGCGGTCGGGGCCAGGCGCTTTGATCTCGCGCCCGTTGAGCGCGATGCGCCCTTCGACCGGCTGCATGAAGCCTGCCACGCCCTTGAGCAGCGTGGATTTGCCGCAGCCCGACGGCCCCAAGAGCACGAAACGGTCGCCGCGCTCGACCGCGAAACTCACGCGCCACGTCGCCGTCACGAGATGTTCGGTCGTCTTGTATTGCAGCGTGACGCCGTCGACTTTCAGAAGCGGTTCGGCCATTGGGGGGGGGTCCTGGCGTTGCGGGGGGGATCGGAACGAAACAGTCCCGCCCGGCGTCCGCCGGTCGCGGACGCCATCTTTTCGGCGCGATTACAGCACCGAATCCGTCCCGAAGGCCAGCTTCAAGGCCCGCGCGCGCGTTAGGTTTTCTGCGGTTCGTGTTGCGGAAAACTAAAGCGCGCAAGCGCGGGCCGCCGCCTCAGGCGCTTTGGTAGAGCTTGGTCATCACGAATTCGCGATGGCCCAAAGCTTCGGCGCAAGTGTAGCGGCCGTTGCACACGCGGATCATCACGTCGATAAGGCGGTCGCCCGCCTCGTCGAGATCCATCTCGCGGCGCAGAATGCCCGACACGTCGAGATCGATATGCTCGGGCATCAGGCGCGCGGTCTTCGGGTTGGCCGTGAGCTTGATCACGGGCTCGATCGGATTGCCGATCACGTTGCCCTGGCCCGTGGGGAACAGGTGCACGACGAATCCCGCCGCCGCCTGCAAGGTCACGCATTCGGCGGCCGCCGACGACGTATCCATGAAGTAGAGCCCTTTGCCCTTGGCCGGCATTTCGGCCGGGCCCAGCACGTCCACGTATTTGGTCTTGTGGCCGATCTTCTGGAAATTGCCGAAGGCCTTTTCCTCGATCGTCGTGAGGCCGCCCGCAATGTTGCCCTTGGTCGGCTGCGAGTCCGACAGATCGTCGGTCTTGTAGCGCTCGATCATGCCCTGGTACGCGTTGAACACGCCCATGAACTTGTCGGCGACGTTTTTGTTCAGCGCGCGCTTGACCATTTCGGTCTCGGCACCCGTGAGTTCGGAGGTTTCGCCGAAGCAGGTCGTCGCACCCATCGGATCGATCTTGTCGATGAGATTGCCGACCGTCGGGCACGAGGCGAGGCCCGACGTCGTGTCGGATTCGCCGCACTTGGTCGAAACCCAGAGCTCGTCGATCGTGCATTCCTCGCGCTGCTTTTCGGTCGCCCACATCACGAATTGCTGGGCGACGCGGCTGGCCGCTTCGATGGTTTTGAGATCGCCGTTGCCTTCGATCGCGAAGCCCTGCACGGGCTTGCCGGTCTTGGCGATGCCGTCCACGACGCGCGCGGTCCAGCCGGGCTCGATGCCGATCACGACCACAGCCGCGACGTTGGCGTTGCAGCCGGTGCCGATCAGCGTGCGGAAATGCAGGGCCAAATCTTCGCCGAACTGCAGACGCCCATAGGCGTGCGGCAGGGCCATCGTGCCCTTGATATTGTTGGCGACCGCCTCGGCGGCCGAGTTCGACAGATCGTCGAGCGGCAGCACGATGACGTGGTTGCGGATGCCGACGCGGCCGTTCTCGCGGCGATAGCCCATGAAGGGCAGTTTGCCGACAGAACGCGTGCGCTTTTTGATGAGTGCTGGGGCTTTGGCCATGGGCCGCTCCTTTTTGTTCGCCGATTCTCTCAAGGACACGCTTACCAGCGCTTGGTCTTCATGTTGTGGACATGGACATGGTCGCCCTTTTTGGCGTCCGCCACGATGCGGCCGATGTCGTGCCCGTATTTGAGGACCGTATCGCCCTTCTTGAGATCGACGAGGGCGATCTTGTGGCCGAGCGGAATGGCTTTGAGCGCCTTGAGCTTGACCGTGCCGTCGCCTTCCATGAGCCAGCCTTCGAGGGCGGCACCGGGCTTGACGTCTTCGACGACGATCACGCCGACCGTGTCCTTTTTGTCGTGGACGATGAATTGGGTCGCCATGTCCCTCCCCTTGGTGTCGTTGTTTTTGCTTCTCGAATGTCGAGCCGGAACGCTAGGGCGCCGGGCGTTCTTGCGTCAATCGTATCTTCTATCTTATATAAGACTATGCGCGCCAAACTCGCCCGCCCCTTGCCGCTCTATGCGCGCGCCAAACAGGCCTTGATGCAGAAGCTCGGCAGCGGCGTGTGGCGGGCAGGCGAAAAACTGCCGCCCGAACCCGCCTTGGCCGCCAGCCTCGGCGTGAGCCAGGGCACCGTACGCCGGGCGCTGGACGACATCGCCAAGGCCAATCTGATCGTGCGCCGCCAGGGCCGCGGCACCTTCGTGGCCGAACACACGCAAGCGCGCGCTTTGTTCCATTTTTTCCATCTCGTCGGCGACGACGGCAGGCGCGCTTTGCCCGGCAGCCGCGTGCTGTCGCTCAAAGCGGGCCCTGCGACGCGCGACGAAGCCCGCCGGTTGGGCCTCGCACCGTCGGCGCGCGTCGTGCGGCTGCAGCGCTTGCGCCTGCTCGACGGGGCGGCGGCGATCGTCGAGCGCATCGTCGTGCCCGCCGCCTTGTTCCAGGGGCTCGACGTGCGCGACCGCGCGGACCTGCCCAACGAACTCTACAAACTCTACCAAGACCGTTTCGGCGTCTCGGTCGCGCGTGCGGCCGAAAAGCTCAAGGCCGTCGCCGCCAGCCCCGAAGACGCCGCCCATCTGGGTTTGCGCAGCGGAGCGCCCCTGCTCGAGATCGACCGCATCGCCTTCGCGCTCGACGGGCGGGCCTGCGAATGGCGCGTGTCGCGCTGTGCCACGCATCGCCACCACTATGTTTCCGAGGTGGTTTAGCCGTAGGATCGTGCCATGGCGACACCGGACGAAATCCGCGACGGGTTGCGCGAACTCGATTTCGCTTTGCAGGCGGCTTGGAAACTCGGCCAGCACATGATTGCGGGCTGGACGGTCGCGGGCAATGTCGTTTCGATCTGTGCAGCGCCCGTGTGGCGCGTTTTGGCCGAAGCGCCCAAAGTGCCGCGCGTGCTGTCGGGCAGCCGCCAGATGGGTGCGCAGACTTTCGGCGAGGTTTCCAAGACGCTGCAAGCGCGCCCGATCCGCGTCGAACTGCCCTTCACCGTCGGCGACAACAAAGGCGACGTCGATCCGCAGGTCGTGGACCAGGTGGTGCGGCGCTACGGCGTGTCGCGCACCGAGCATCGCGCGGTGATGCTGTTCGACATCGTGGGCTTTTCGAAAGTCGATCCGCTGGCGCAGATGGCGCAGCTCGCGAGCCTCGAATTTTCGATCAACAACGCCGCCAAGAAGATGGCCGAGATCGGACTCGATATCGAGCTCGCGCGTTCGACCGTCGGCGACGGGTTCTATGTGTGGAACCGCGCGCGCGGCTTCGAGGCGGATCTGCGCACCTATGCGGCGCTCGTGCTGATCCTGGCCGACAATGCGGTCGCCCGCCTGCGCGGCCAGGCCGATTTTGTGCCGACCTTGCGCACGTGTTTTTCGGTAGGCGCCCACTACGCCTACCACCAGATCGAAGGCACGCGCCCGCGCGGCTTCGAATATCTCGTGGGCGAAGTGACGATCCAATTGGCGCGCCTGATCGGCAAGGCGCAGGCGAACCAAGTGTGCGTGGGCAGCTTCGTGCGCCCGACCGAGCCGCCGGTGGTGCGCCAGCTCGACACGATTCTGTTTCTCGCGCGCGCCGAAAAACTCGTGGACAAGCTGCAAGGCCTCACCGTGGGCGGCCACGCGATTTCGCGCATCCGCAGCCAGATCACGGGCGGCAAAGTCGGCGACACGGCCCTGCCGCTCGTCGTGCACCGCATCGTCGACAAACACGGCTACAACCACGATCTGTTCAACACGCGCCTGCTGGTGCAGCGCGAAGAGGCCGACCCGATCGTGGTGGGATTGCAGCCGCAAGACCTCGCGGGCTTCGAGGCCGAAGCGCTGCCCTACAAAATCCCGGAGATCACGTGACGCTCGTCACTGCCAGCGGCTGCGGCTGGCCTGAATCGTCGAGGGCCACATAGGTGAAATTCGCGTCCGTCACCATTACGCGTTCGCCGTGGCCCTGGCGCAGCACCCACACTTCGACGTCGAAACAAATCGAGGTGCGGCCGATTTTGACGAGATGCGTGTAGCAGCACACCGTGTCGCCGACATTGACCGGCCGGTGGAACACGATGTTCGAAACGGCCACCGTCGCCACGCGGCCGTGCGCATAGCGGGTGGCGCTCATTTTGCCGGCAACGTCCATCAGCGACATGATCCAGCCGCCGAACACGTCGCCGCGCGGATTGGTGTCGGCCGGCATCGCCAAGGTGCGCGACGCCAACTCGCCGCGCGGCTCGCGCGTCGGCGGTGCGGCAAGGTTCGATGCGCCAATGTGCTGCGTTTGATCGAGATAGCTCATCCAATGTCCCTCCTACGGAGAATCGGACGCCACCTCCCAGACAAGAAGCATCGCACATGCGGTGCTGCAGTGCAATATGCTGTGCAAATAATTCATATTATGCTGTAACAAAACAATATTGCGCTGCAGCAGCAGAGAGACCTATTCCGCCGCGAGCCGTGCTTTGGCGCGCGCATCGAGAAGGGCCGTCTCGAGCGGCAGGCCCTTGAGCTGATCGTCGTCGGCGATCGCGTCGCGCAGATCGATGCGATCGAGGCTGGCTCCGCCGAGCTTGGCGCCGCGCAGATCGACCGCGCGCAACGCCGCCTGGTCGAGCTTGGCGGCAAAGCTGCGGTCGGCCCCGATCACGAGCGGCGAAAAATCGCAGTCGCGCAAATCGGCGCGCGTGAGTTTCGCACCCGTGAGATTGACGCCGCGCAAATCCGCCCCGGCGAGTTTGCAGTCGCGCAAATCCGCCCCCATCAGGCGCGCACCCTGCAATTGGCAGCCGCTGAGGTCGAGCCCGACGAGGATCGCCTTCTCCGCGCGCAAGCCCACGAGGATGAGCCCCGCCAACGGCGGCAGGCTGCGGCAATCGTAGCCGGAAAGGTCGGCGGCCTTGCCTTGCGCCCCGCCCGTCTGCGCCCAGAGGGCGTGCAAGCGCAGCAATTCCTCGGGTGCAACGCCCTGCTCCGCGAGCGCTTTGCCCGCGAGATTGTCGTTGACGATATCGACCAGCGAAGCGCCGTCCATCACGGCATCGGCAAGCTTAGCCCCCGTCATCACGGCCCCGTCGAGCGACGCCCCCGTGCAATTGGCCCCGCGCAGATCAGCCCCGGCGAGATTGGCGCCGACGAACTGCGCCTTCTGCAGATTGGCGCGCGCCAATTTGCAGTCGCGCATGATCGCGTCGGTGAAATCGGCTTGGCCTGCCGACATGCCTTCCATCGACGCTTCCGAGAGGTTGGCGGCCGCCAGAGTCGCACCCTGCAATTCGGCCGGCCCCACTTTGCCCAGGCGCAAGGCGTGCAGATTGCCCGCCTTGTCCTTCTGCGTGATCGAGCCTTCGCGCAGATCGGCCTGGATCAGATTGGCGCGCGTGAGATTGGCGCCGCGCAAACACGCCCCGCGCAGATCGGCGCGCACGAGGCTCGCCCCCTCGAGATCGGCTTCGCGAAAATCGCAGGCGAACAGGGACGCCCGGTCGAACACGCAATCCGACAGCATGGCGCCGCGGAACGACGCCCCCGTGCAATCGGCCTCCGCAAGATTGGCGCCCGCCATCGCCATGCCCGAGAGATCGGCAAACGCCAGCTGTGCTCGCACGCCGCCGGGTTTGCCGGTGCGAAACCGCTCGTGCAACGCGATCGCATTCGCGAGTTCCGAATGCGAATATTTTTTGCGCTGGATCTTCGAGGACTGGGTCGAGAGCATCGCACCGCCTTTTGACACGTGCCAAACTGCCCGATCAGAACAGCTAATTCAAGCCTTTAGCACCTTCGCGGTGCGTAGAACCGCGCGATTTGCTAGGCTCGCACGCTTAATCCCAACATTGGAGACAGGTCGATGCAGCGTCGTCGTTTTTTGCTGGGTGCCAGTGCTGCAACCCTCGCAGCCTCGCCGCTCGCTGCCCAAAGCCTGCTCGACCAGGGACGCAATCTCTTGAACCAAGGCGGCGTCGCCGTCCCCGGCGGCAGCACCGGCGGCACGCGCGGGCGCGGAATGTCGGCCGCCGAGATCGCACAAGGCCTCAAAGACGCGCTCGAAAAAGGCAGTACAGCGGCGGTTGCCAAGCTCGGCCGCACCGACGGATTTCTGGGCGACGCGGCCGTGCGCATTCCGCTGCCCGAACAGCTCGCGCGCGTGCAAAGCGCTTTGCGCAGCATCGGCCAATCGGGCATCGCCGACGATCTCGAAACGCGCATGAACCGTGCGGCCGAACAGGCGATGACCGCCGCCAAAGACATCTTCGTGCGCGCGATCCGCAGCATGACCGTGTCGGACGCAACCGGCATCCTGAACGGCCCGGCCGATGCCGCGACCCAATATCTGCGCCGCACGACGGGCACCGAGCTTGGCGCCAAGCTGCGCCCGCCCATCGAAACGGCACTCAAAAACGCCGGCGCCGTTGCGGCCTACGACCGCATGATGGGCAGCTACCGCAATCTGCCGGGCGTGCCGAACGTTTCGGCCGACCTCGCCGACTGGACGCGCGACAAAGGCCTCGACGGCATCTTCCACTATGTCGCGCGCGAAGAGGCCGACATTCGCGCCAATCCCGCCGCGCGCACGACCGAACTGTTGCGCAAAGTCTTCGGCTAGGGTGGAGCCTGCACGCGGGCTCGAAGCGTGTTGACCGCAAGGCCTCGGCGGCTCCGCATCCTATTGAAGATATTGGACTTCGTTGCAGATTCCTTTAAAACGTCAATTGAAAACGCAGTTTATTGCTCAAGCAAAAAGCATATGATAACGTCATCATCGTAATGACCGAAAAACGATGATGCGCAGATCGGGAATTCGCAGATGAGCGGTGCCGTCGCACGAAAGCTTGAATCGATCCGTTCGAAGGGGGCGATGAAAAACACCGACATCGCCGACATTCTGGACGCACGGCCGGAGACCGTGTCGCGGTGGAACAGCGGCAAGGCCTATCCGCACGCGAGGATCGAAAAGCTTCTATTGGAATTGGAATTCATCGTCGATCAGTTGGCGGATTTCTATAGTCCGCAGGAAGCGCGTTTGTGGCTTTTTTCGCCGCAAAAACTACTGGAGGGTAGAGCACCGGCGAGTATGATAAGAGCCGGCAAGATCGATTCGGTGCGGCTGCTGGTCGATCAGCTCCGGGAGAGCGTCTACCTCTAGCGCGCAAACGCGGCGACATGAAGATCGACGGCAGGCTGGCAGAAGCTCTCGGCGCGCATCCAACGGCCACGCTGGAAGAATATGTCTTTCGCTGCACCGGCGTAACAGCCGACCCGTTGGCGCCGTCGAACAAGGGCGGCCGCTGGGCGCCGCCGCAAAACGACGTTTCGATCCTGTACACGAGCCTGAAGAGCGACGGCGCCATTGCGGAAAAGGCGGCGTTCTTGCTCGCTCTGACGCCGCCGCCGAGCAACGTGGCTCTCGGGCTTGCCGCAATCCACGTCACACTGCGCAAGGTCGTGACCCTAACCTACGACGACCTCGGCAAGCTGGGCGTCGATTTGAAACGGTTCGGCACACGCAACTACGATCGTACGCAAGCGATCGGTGCTGCCGCCAAGTTTCTCGGCTGCGACGGGCTGGTCGCACCGTCGGCGCGATGGGACTGCGCCAACCTGATGGTCTACACCGACAATCTTGCGGACAACGACGCGCTTACAATTCTCGACAAGCGCGAATTTGCTCTCGGCGATTGGCTCGCCGCCAACGAGCCCAAACTGCGCACCCGTTGATCGGCGGCTGACCGGCGGGCGCGCGCGATCTATCCAGCTCGGCCGCGAGGCGCTATGGTCGCAAGATAAAGACCTTCACGCCGGAGCCCACGCACATGCCGCCTGCCGCACAATCGACCTTCACCACGCGTCCTGAAATCGTCGGCACGTTCGGCGTCGTTTCGTCGACCCATTGGATCGCGAGCCAGGTCGGCATGTCGATCCTCGAAAAAGGCGGCAACGCGTTCGACGCGGCCGTGGCGGCGGGCTTCACGCTTCAGGTCGTCGAGCCGCACATGAACGGGCTCGGCGGCGACGCCGTGCTCATCGCCTGCACCGCCGACGGCACGCCCAAAGTAATCTGCGGCCAGGGCACGTCGCCCGCCGGTGCCACGATCGCGCACTACAAAAGCGAAGGGCTCGATCTCGTTCCGGGTACCGGCCTGCTCGCCGCAACCGTGCCCGGCGCTTTCGATGCCTGGATGCTGATGCTGCGCGACTACGGCACGATCACGCTCGCCGAAGCGCTCGCGCCCGCCATCGGCTACGCCAAAAACGGATTCCCGCTTTTGCCCGGCGTTGCCGGTGCGATCTCGTCGGTCGCCGAGATTTTCAAGAACCATTGGACGAGCTCGGCCGCCAATTGGATGCCGAACGGTGCGGTGCCGACGGCAGGCACCTTGTTCACGACGCCGAAGCTCGCCGCGACCCTTGAGCGCATCTTGGCCGAAGGTGCTTCGGCCGGTCCCGACCGCGAAGCGCAGATCGAAAAAGCGCGTGCGGCCTACTACAAAGGCTTCGTCGCCGAAGCGATCGACCGTTTTGCCCGCACGACCGACGTGATGGACGTCTCGGGTCGCCCGCACAAGGGCGTGCTGACGGGGGCCGACATGGCCGCATGGCAGGCAACGTTCGAAGCGCCCGCGACCTACGATTATCGCGGCGTGACCGTGTGCAAAGCCGGCCCCTGGAGCCAGGGCCCGGTGCTGCTGCAAGTGCTGGCATTGCTGCAAGGCTACGACGTGCCTGCCATGGACACGACCGGGCCCGACTTCATCCATCTGCTCGTCGAAGCGACCAAGCTTGCCTATGCCGACCGCGAAGCCTGGTATGCCGATCCCAATTGCACCGACGTGCCGCTCGCAGCGTTGCTGTCGGACGCCTACAACGCCGAGCGGCGCAAGCTCATCGGCGACAAAGCCTCGCTCGAATTGCGCCCCGGTTCGCCCTTGGGCCGCACGCCCGTGCTGCCGAAATTCAACGTCGTCGGCACCAAGCGCGCAATCCCGGGCATGGGCGGTTTCGGCGAACCCGCACGCGTGGAAAGCGACCAGCAAAAGCAGGATGCCTATCGCGACGGCGGGGCATCGGCCTTCGCGCGCGAAGGCAAAGCCGCACGCGGCCCCGCCGAGGGCGATACGTGCCATCTCGACGTGGTCGATCGTTGGGGCAATGTCGTGGCCTGCACGCCGTCCGGCGGCTGGCTGCAATCTTCGCCGACCGTGCCGGAGCTCGGCTTCTGCCTGGGCACACGCGCGCAGATGTTCTGGCTGCAAGAGGGCCTGCCCTCGAGCCTCAAGCCCAACATGCGCCCGCGCACGACGCTCACGCCGTCGATGGCGATGAAAGACGGCAAGCCGTGGCTCGCGTTCGGTTCGCCCGGCGGCGACAACCAGGACCAATGGATCGCGCAGTTTTTCATCCGCCATGTCGATCACGGCCTCAACATGCAGGCCGCGATGGACCAGCCGATGCTGCAGACCGACCATTGGCCGAACTCGTTTTTCCCGCGCGAAGCCCGCCCCGGCAAGGTGCAGCTCGAAGCGCGCTTCCCGAAGGAAACGATCGACGCGCTCAAGGAAAAAGGCCACGACATCGAAATCGGCGGCGACTGGTCGCTGGGCCGCAACGCCGCCGCCAAGCGCGAAGGCAAATTGCTGAAGGCTGCGGCGACACCGCGCCAACAGCAAGCCTACGCGGTCGGCCGGTAGGCGCCGCGCGAAACGCCGCCATGCTCGAAGACGGCGGCAGCCACGCGGTCCTTGCGCTCGCCTCGGCCGTGGCGTGGGCGAGCGGGCTCAATCTTTATGGGGCGGTGCTGGCACTCGGTGCCATGCAGTGGTTCGGCATTGTCGAATTGCCGGGCGAGCTCGGGCTGGTCGCACGGCCCGAAGTGATGCTCGTCGCGGGACTGCTCTATGCCGTGCAGTTCGTCGCCGACAAGATCCCAGGCGTGGATACGTTGTGGGACACGGTTCATACTTTCATCCGCATTCCGGCGGGCGCGTTTCTCGCGGCCGCGGCCGTGGGCCAAGCCGATCCGGCACTGCATCTCGCGGCCCTGCTCGGGGGCGGGGCGCTCGCACTCGGCACGCACGCGACCAAGGCAAGCGGGCGCTTGTTCGTGAACGCGCATGCGCCCGTGGTGGGTACGGCGGGGGCATCGCTCGCCGAAGACGCAACCTTGTTCGGCGGCCTTTATTTGGCGGCCGCGAACCCGACACTGTTTTTGGTCGCCCTTGCGATCCTCGTCGCCGCGATGGTCGTCGCCCTTTGGTATCTGGCGAAGTTCGTCGGCTTCCTGCTGCGCAAATTGGCGGGGCTTTTTGCGCGGCGGGCGGGCGCTTAAGTCTTCACGAACATCAAATAGAGCCCGTAGCCGAGATACCAAAGGCTCACGGCGTTGACGATGCCGTCGGCCCAGCGGCGGAACGCGACGTCTTTCATGCGCTCGAGCACGAGGCCGCCGAGGCTCGTGCCCAGCACCGCCATCGCGATCGCGACGGCCAGCACGTGCGGCTCTTCGAACACCACGTCGTCGATCAAAGCGCCGAAATAGACGAGCTTGGCGAAATGCCCGAAACTCTGCACGGCGGACTTGGTCGCCACGATCTCGCGCCGGTCGAATTTTCCGCGCAGGAAAAACGCATCGAGCATCGGGCCCGCCACGCCCGTCATCAGAATGGCGGTCATGCAGATCGCCCCGTAGAGCACGGCATCGAAGCGGTTCTCAGGGCGCCCCTGCCACGCATCAGGCACGAGGCGCACCGCAAACGGGATGAGGCCCAGCAGCACAAACGCGTGCGCGCGCTCGGGCACGTACAAAAACAGCGACCACAGCAATACGGCCCCGAGTGCGCCCGCCACGTAGAACAAAGCCGTCGCAATGCGGATATGGCGCCGCCACATGAAGGCGCGCGACAGGTTCGCGGCGATCTGCGTGGCGCCGTGCAAAGCCATGGCGGCGGGGACCGGCATGAAGCTCAGCAGCACGCCGATCAGAATGACGCCGCCCGCCATGCCGAAGATCCCCGACAGGATCGACGTGGCCACGACCAAGGCCGCAAAGCCTGCGAGCACAAGCGGCGTCATCAGACAGCTTCAGACAATCGCGAGGCGGGCGTCGAGGAAGCTTCGGCCGCTCGGCGTGACGCTGACGACTTCCGCGCCGTTTGCGAGCACGCTGCGGGCCACGAAGCCGCGCTCGAAGGCTTCCTCCCACACTTGCAGGCGCGGGCAGCTGGTGCGCCAGGCTTCGATGGATTCGCGGTAGCTGTGCGGCTCGCGCGCGAGCCATTGCAGCATGTCGCTTAAAAGCGACTCGATATTTTGTTCTGCCATAGTCCCCTTCTGGCCGTTGCGATCAGGAGATAGCTTTGGCATGGTGCGCCATCTCGAAAGGAAACGCAAATGCCCGCCATCGCACCGGACCGCACGATCGGCATTGTGGGAGCCGGCGCCATGGGAGCCGGCATCGCGCAAGTAGCAGCCCTTGCAGGCCATCGCGTGCGCTTGTTCGACCGGCGCGACGGTGCGGTCGACAGCGCCATTGCCGCGATGGCCAAAACCTTCGACGGGCTCGTGGCCAAGGGCAAGCTTGCCGCCGACAAGGCAGAAGCGACACTTGGCCGCATCGAGCCCGCCGAGACGCTCGCCGATTTCGACGTGTGCGCGCTGGCGATCGAGGCCATCGTCGAAGACGTGGCTGCCAAGCGCAGTCTGTTCGCCGAACTCGAAGCGATCGTGGCCCCCGACTGCATTCTTGCGAGCAACACCTCGTCCTTGTCGATTTCCGCAGTCGCGCGCGATCTTGCGCATCCGGGCCGCGTTGCGGGTTTCCACTTCTTCAACCCCGCACCGCTGATGAAGCTCGTCGAGATCGTTTCGGGCCTCGGCACCGACGACGCGACGGCCGCGACCCTGTACGACACCGCGCACGCCTGGGGCAAAACGCCGGTGCGCGCGATCTCCACGCCGGGCTTCATCGTCAATCGCTGTGCCCGGCCCTTCTACGGCGAAGCCTTGCGCCTGCTGGGCGAGCGCGCGATCGATGCCGCCACGCTCGATGCCGTGATGTGCGAAGCGGGCGGCTTCAAGATGGGGCCGTGCGCGCTCATGGATATGATCGGCCACGACGTCAATTTCGCGGTCACCAGCGCGGTCTATGCCGCCACCTTCAACGATCCGCGCTATCTGCCGGCACATGTGCAAAGCGAGATGGTCGCGGCCGGGCATTTCGGGCGCAAAAGCGGGCGCGGGTTCTTCGCCTACGGGCCGAACGCGCAGAAGCCGTCGGCCTCGAGCGAACCGGAAGCGCCCAAGCCCGCCCAAGTCACGCGCGAAGGCGAGGACGAACGGCTCGAGCCGTTGCTCGCACGCGCCAAAGCGGCGGGCCTGTTCGTGCATCGCCGCCCGGCGACCGAAGCAGGCCCGCGCCTGCTGATCGACGGCACGGTCTTGCATCTTTCCGACGGGCGCAGTGCGACCCAGCGCGCGCGCGATACGGGCGAGAACGAACTTGTCCTGTTCGACCTCGCGATCGATTACGCGACCGCGACGCGCATCGCGATATCGGTCGCCGACCAGGCGACGGGCCAAGCATCCGTCTCGGCCGCGGGCTTTTTCCAGGCGATGGGCATCGCCGTTTCGTTGACCGACGATGCGCCGGGGCTTGCGGTGCTGCGCACGGTGGCGATGCTCGTCAACGAGGCGCTCGACATGGCGCAGCACGGTGTGGCGAGCCCCGAAGACATCGACCTTGCGATGACGCTCGGCGTGAACTACCCCAAAGGGCCGTTCGCCTGGGGCAACGAGATTGGGCTCGACCTCGTCAAGACCGTGCTCGACAATCTCAAGCGCCATTACGGCGAAGACCGCTACCGTACCAGCCCGCGCCTCAACCGCCTTGTCGCCAGGGAATCCGCATCATGAGCGAAGCCTTTATCGTCGACGGTATCCGCACGCCGATCGGCCGCTACGGCGGCGCCCTCTCGGGCGTGCGCGCCGACGATCTCGCCGCCGCCCCCTTGCGCGAGCTTGTGAAGCGCAATGCGGGCGTGGATTGGGCGATGGTCGACGACGTGGTCTACGGGTGCGCCAACCAAGCAGGCGAAGACAATCGCAATGTCGCGCGCATGGCGCTGCTGCTTGCAGGCTTGCCGGTCGAGATTTCGGGTACGACGATCAACCGGCTTTGCGGCTCGGGCCTCGATGCGCTCGCCTATGCCGCGCGCGCGATCCGCAGCGGCGAATGCGAGATGGTCGTGGCGGGCGGCGTCGAAAGCATGAGCCGCGCGCCGTTTGTCATGCCGAAATCGGAGACCGCCTTCGCGCGCGAGCCTGCGATCTACGACACCACGATCGGCTGGCGCTTCGTCAACCGCCTGATGAAAGAAATACACGGCGTCGATTCGATGCCCGAGACGGCCGAAAACGTCGCCGCCGATTTCGGCATTGCGCGCGCCGACCAAGACGCGTTTGCGCTGCGCAGCCAGCAGCGCGCATTGGCAGCCCAAGCAAGCGGACGCTTGGCGCAGGAAATCGTCGGCATCGACACGCGCAAGGGCAAAGACGTCGTGCGCGTCGAAGCGGACGAACATCCGCGCGCAACCTCGTTCGAAGCGCTCTCGAAGCTCAAAGCGCCGTTCCGGGCGGGCGGCAGTGTTACGGCCGGCAACGCGTCGGGCGTGAACGACGGTGCGGCCGCCTTGCTCGTGGCGAGCGAAACGACGGTCGAGCGCTTCGGCCTCAACCCGCTCGCGCGCATCGTCGGTGCGGCGACGGCCGGCGTGCCGCCGCGCATCATGGGCATGGGTCCGGCGCCTGCCGCGCAGAAACTGCTTTCGCGTTTGGGCTGGACGGTCGGCGATCTCGACGTGATCGAACTCAACGAGGCGTTTGCCGCGCAAGCGCTCGCCGTCTTGCGCGAATTGGGCCTTGCCGACGATGCCGCACACGTGAACCCGAATGGCGGGGCGATCGCGCTCGGCCATCCGCTCGGCATGTCGGGCGCGCGGCTGGCACTCACGGCCGCGCGCGAACTCGTCAATACCGGCAAAAGACGCGCGCTTGCCACGATGTGCATCGGCGTGGGCCAAGGGATCGCGCTGGCGCTTGAACGCGCGTGAAAGAAGAAGGCGCGATGGGCTTCGTCTATCCGCTCTACGAATTTCGTCCAAGCCCCGACAGCACGGCTTCGCGCCCCGTGCGCCATCCAGTCGTCGTGATCGGCGCCGGGCCGGTCGGGCTTGCGACGGCGATCGACTTCGCGCAACGCGGACAAAAAGTCGTGCTGCTCGACGACGATACGAGCGTGTCGCACGGCTCGCGCGGCCTGTGCTACGCCAAGCGCACGCTCGAAATTTTCGACCGGCTCGGCTGTGCCGCCCCCATCGTCGACAAGGGCGTCACTTGGCAGGTCGGCAAAGTGTTCCACGGACCCAAGCAGATTTACGCGTTCGATCTGTTGCCCGAAGGCGGCCATCGTTTTCCGGCGTTCGTCAATCTGCAGCAATATTGGCTCGAGAAATTCCTCGTCGATCGCGCGTTGGCGCTGCCCAATCTCGATCTGCGTTTTGCCAGCAAAGTCGCTTCCCTCGAACCGCAGGCCGACCATGTCGGCCTCGCTGTCGAAACGCCTGCGGGCAGTTATCGCATCGAAGCCGACTGGGTCGTGGCGTGCGACGGGGCGCGCAGCCCCACGCGCAAAATGCTCGGGCTCGATTTCAAAGGCCGCGTGTTCGAAGACCGGTTCCTGATCGCCGATGTGCGCATGCAGGCCGAATTCCCGACCGAGCGCTGGTTCTGGTTCGATCCGCCGTTCCACGAGGGCGGGTCGACCTTGCTGCACAAACAGCCCGACGATCTGTGGCGCATCGATTTCCAACTCGGCGCCAACGCCGACCCGACGGCCGAGAAAGATCCAGCGCGCGTGATTCCGCGCGTGCAGGCAATGCTGGGGCCGGACGTGGCGTTCGAGCTCGAATGGGTCAGCGTCTACACATTCCAATGTCGGCGGCTCGAGCGCTTGCGCCACGGGCGCGTCTTGTTTGCGGGCGATGCCGCCCATCAGGTGAGCCCGTTCGGCGCACGCGGGGCCAATTCCGGCGTGCAGGACGCGGACAATCTCGTCTGGAAACTCTGCGCCGTGCTCGAGGCCCGAGCACCCGAAGCGTTGCTCGACAGCTACGATGCGGAGCGAGGGTTTGCGGCCGACGAGAATATCGGCCATTCGACGCGCGCGACCGATTTCATCACGCCCAAAAACGCCGCGGCCAAACTGTTCCGCGACGCCGTTCTCGAACTCGCCTCGCACCATGCGTTTGCGCGCGGCCTCGTCAATTCCGGGCGCTTGAGCCAAGCCACCCATTATTTGGCTTCGCCTTTGTCGACCGCCGACACGGATGATTTTACGGGCGGCCCGGCCCCAGGTTCGCCCGCGCGCGATGCGCCCTTGGCAAAGGGTTGGCTGCTCGACCGGCTCAAGGACGGTTTCACGCTGCTTGTGTTCGGCACGGCACCGCCCGCCTTGCCCGATCTGCCGATCGCGGTTGCGACGATCGACTCGGCCGACGATCCGCAAGGGCTTGCGCACCAGCGCTACGATGCGCGTCCCGGCACGGTCTATCTGTTCCGGCCCGATCAATATGTGTGCTGCCGCTTGCGCACGCTCGATGCGGCGGCACTCCGCACCGCCTATGCGCGTGCCTGCAGCAAGGAGATGTGACGATGGCCAAGCTTCGCAGCGAACCCGGTTTTGCCGATGCGGATGCGTTCTACGCCAAGCTGGTCGAGGCGCATCGCGATCTCGACGATGCCGCCTCGGCCAAACTCAACGCCAAGCTCGTGCTGCTGCTGGCGAACCATATCGGCGACATCGATGTAATCGACGAAGCGCTCGCCGCAGCAGCCCGGCCCGTTTAGCGGCTATAGGGCCGCGCAGCGATATCGACGAAGGGCTGCGGCAGGCCTTGCACGCCGGCCTGGATCAAAGCGCGCGGCCAGTCGAACTGGTCCCAATGTTCGTAAAGCTGGCCGTCGCGCACGGTCCACACATCGATCACGTCGAACTCGAGCTTCTGGCCCGTCGGTGCGATGCCGAGGAAGCCGGGGCCGGTCAGCGTGCCCGTCCACGTCCAGCGCGTGACGACGCGCGTTTCGGTCGCGAACACGTCGTGCAGGATGAAGCGCGCGTCGGGCATCGCCTGGAAGATGAGCGGGATGAAATCGATGAGGCCCTGGCGGCCCTGGGGTACGAGCGGATTGTGCTGGATGTAGTTCGTCGCAACGATGCGGTTCAGGATCCGCACGCGCTCTTCTTGCGACTTCGTATTGAGCAGCACCTCGCTGAAGGTGCGCCCGAGCCACGTGTTGTAGGCGACGGTCCCGGGGCGCGCGGTCGGCTCGGTAAAGGTTTGGGCGTGCGCCGGGGCCGTGTAGAGGCCTGCGGCAAACAAGCCGGCGCCGAGCAGCTTCGTCAAAGAACGGCGATTCATGGCTTTCTCCGATTTGGGGTCAGGGTTGGGAAGGCAACGGCGCTTGTTTAAAAATTCTTGATCGATTGGTCAATATATAAATGATCGATCGATTAAGAAAAGTCTGATAGACGCCACTTGCGTCTGGATCGTTCGATCCGCATATTGGCGCCATGGCACGCACACGCGAATTCGACATGGACCAGGTTTTGAACCAGGCGATGGCCGTGTTCTGGAAGCACGGCTATGCCGCCACGTCGATGGCCGACATCTATGCCGCAACCGGCCTCAAACCCGGCAGCCTCTATGCCGCCTTCACCGACAAAGAGACGCTGTTTCGCCGCTGTTTCGAGGTCTATGCCGGGCATTTTCGCAGCACGCTGCCGCGCGATCGCGACGGGCTCGACGCGATCGCGGCCTGGCTCGAGCTGCAGGTGCGCTTGGCTTCGGAAGACCCGGAACGCAAGGGTTGCCTGATCGTCAACACGATCGCCGAGCGCGACCAGCACTCGGAGGCGACCAAGGCGCTGGCGGCCGGAAGGCTGCAGGAGATCCGCGATTTTTTCACTCGCCATCTGGCGATCGCAAAGGCCAAGGGCGCGCTCGCACCGACCCTCAGCGGCGAAATCGAAGCCGATGCGCTGACCGGGTCGGTCGTCGCGATCATGGCGCTGGGGCGTGCAGGGGCGGATTCGCAAATGATCGCGCATGTTGCCGCGAGCGCTGTGGCGCGCCTCGGTACACCGAATCAAACGATCAAAAATAATAATTGACTAATCGATCAATTAATGGCAGTTTCGGCGGGTCTTCTCCGCCTCTCCAGCCGAAGGATTCTGCCATGCCGAAAGATCTCTATACCGCGTCGGTCCATGTTGTCGGCGGCCGCGAGGGCCGTGCGGTGGCCGACGACGGCTTGCTCGATGTCGCGATGGCGATGCCGACCGCCCTTGGCGGCCCCGGCAAGGCCACCAACCCCGAGCAGCTCTTCGCCGCCGGTTTTGTCGGGTACTTCGCAAGCTCGATCAAATTCAGCGCGCAGGGCATGAAGCTCGATGCGGGTCTCGTCGAGGTCGACGGCAAGGCCGTGCTGCTGGCCAACGACGACGGCTCGTTCGGCCTCAAAGTGCAGCTCGCCGCCAAAGTGCCGGGCCTGTCCGGCGAGGCCCGCGACAAGGTGATCGCCGAAGCCAAACGCGTGTGCGCCTACACGAATGCCACGCGCGGCAACGTGCCGTTCGAGCTCACGCTGCTGTAACCCGACGCCCTGGGGGCGCCGTCCACATTGATAAATTATCCTTTATAGGATATATTTGTCATATGTGGACGCCCAACCCGCGACTGCTCGCGATCCCCGCTTTGCCGCGTCAAAACCGGCAAAGCGGGCTTCCGGCAACCTGTAACCTGAAATCCGCGCCGAGGCGACATTCCCGCGATTTCAATGGGATAAACAGGTTGCGGTTGCCTTTTGTCGCGCTTGGTAACCTATTTCCCGACCGTCAGCACGATCTTGCCGATATGCGTATCGGCCTCCATCAGCGCGTGTGCTGCCGCCGCTTCCGCCAGCGGGAAGGTTTTGTAGATCAGCGGCCGGACCTGGCCCGTCGCCAGCAGCGGCCACACTTTTTCGCGCAAGGCGGCGGCGATTTCGCCCTTCTGCGCCACGCTGCGCGGCCGCAGCGTCGAACCTGTATAGGTCAGGCGCTTGCGCATGATCGGATCGAGGGCGACTTCGATCTTGGAGCCGCGCAAAAACGCGATCTGGACGATGCGCCCCTCGATGGCGGCGGCTTCGATATTGCGCATGAAATAGTCGCCGCCGACCATGTCGAGCGTGAGGTCGATGCCGTGGCCGCCGGTGAAATCTTTGGCCGCTTGCACGAAATCTTCGCGCTTGTAGTCGACCGCGCGGTCGGCCCCAAGCTTGGTCACGGCAACACACTTCTCGGCCGAGCCGACGGTCGCGAGCACGTGCGCGCCGAACGCTTTGGCCAATTGGATGGCCGTGGTGCCGATGCCCGACGCCCCGCCATGCACCATGAAATACTCGCCGGCCTTGAGCCCGCCGCGTTCGAACACGTTGGTCCAAACGGTGAAATACGTCTCAGGGATCGCAGCCGCTTCGATGTCGCTGAACGCGCCCGGGATCGGCAAACATTGCAGCGCCGGGGCGGCCGCATATTGCGCATAGCCCCCGCCCGCCACGAGCGCGCACACGCGCATTCCGACAACCGGCCACGCCACATCTGCGGAAACGGCCACCACGGTGCCCGCCACTTCGAGGCCGAGCGTGTCGGGCGCACCCGGCGGCGGCGGATATTTGCCGGTCCGCTGCAGCACGTCGGGCCGGTTGATGCCGGCGGCCGCCACTTCGATCAGCACCTCGCCCTCTTTGAGGGTCGGCAGCTTCGTGGTGGCCAGGCGCAGCACGTCGGGCCCGCCGGGGCCGGACATCTCGACGGCGGCCATCGTTTGAGGGAGAGTCATTGCAGCCTCGCTAGGAGCGGAGAAAAACCGTGGAATTCGAAGATCTGGAACCCAAGAACAAACTCGCCAAGCCCAAGGATCTGTCTTCCTGGGGCATTGCCGAGCTTGAAGCCTATATCGCACGGCTCCAAGGCGAAATTGCGCGCGCCCAAGCCGCCATCGACGCCAAAGGCAAACATCGCTCCGCCGCCGACGCGTTTTTCAAGAAGTAGGCGGGATACGGCCACGCCGCTTGCGCGTGGCGAACATCAGCCAGCCGATCGGCCCCAGCAGCAGCACCAACACGAGCCAGCCGAAGCGATGGCCGATCGGGCAGCCCGAGCCCGGCGGCGGGCGCCAGCCGCCGATTCCGGGGGCGAACAGCACATGCAGCAAGGGCAGGCCCCAGCCGCACAGCACCACGATCAAGGCTTGGGTTTGGGTCATGGGCAAAATCGGCGTTTGGATCGGTCTGGCTTGGGCCGTGCCCAAGCGCTAGAACTGTTTGGCACAAACGCGCAGGAACCGGAAAGGATATCGGCACATGCTTAAGGGCAAATCGGCGATCGTGACGGGCTCGACCAGCGGCATTGGCCTCGGCATTGCCCGCGCCCTTGTGGCCCAAGGGGCCAATGTGATGCTGAACGGCTTCGGCGATGCGGCGGCGATCGCGGCCCTGCAAGCCGAGCTCGGCAAAGACGGTGCGAAAATCGCCTATTCGGGCGCCGACATGACCAAGCCCGAGCAGGTCGCAGGGCTTGTGGCCGACACGGTGCGCGAATTGGGCTCGGTCGATATTCTCGTCAACAATGCCGGCATGCAGCACGTGGCGCCGGTCGATGCCTTCCCGCTCGAGATGTGGGACAAGGTCATCCAGCTCAATCTCACCTCGTGCTTCCAGGCGATCCGTGCGGCCCTGCCGGAAATGAAAAAGCGCAATTGGGGCCGCATCGTGAATATCGCCTCGGCGCACGGACTCGTCGCCTCGGCCGAAAAATCGGCCTATGTCGCGGCCAAGCACGGGCTCATCGGCCTCACCAAGGTCGTGGCCCTCGAAACCGCCAAGAGCGGCATCACCGCCAACGCGATTTGCCCGGGTTGGGTTCTGACCCCGCTCGTGCAGAAGCAGATCGATGCGCTCGCCGCGCGCAAAGGGATTTCCGGCGAGGCCGCCAAGATCGAATTGCTGGCCGAAAAACAGCCGTCGCAGGAATTCGCCACACCCGAGCAGATCGGCGGCCTCACGGCATTTTTGTGCTCGCCTGCCGCCGATCAGATTCGCGGTGCGAGCCTCTCGGTCGATGGCGGTTGGACCGCGCAATGACCGCTTCGTTACTCTCCTTCGGGCCGCACGCCCATGCGGCGCCACAATTCGTCGTTGAGGTCGCCCTGGCGCACGGGGCCGATCGCAGGCAGACGCGGGGCCGGCGTGGGCGGGCTCACATCGTCCACGGTCAAAGGCGGCGGGGCGGGTTCGCCGCTCAAACCGATATAAAGCCCCACACCCCCCACGAGCAGCACCGAGACGACGCCCGTGGCGATCAGCGCCAGCTTCAGATAACGGGCGCGATTGTTGGGCGGCGGTGCGGCGGGCGCTTCGTCTTCCGGATCGACCGGCCGTTTGCCCATGCCGGGCTTTCCGGCCATCGCTTTTCCGGGCGGGACTTTTCCAGCTTGGCCCTTTCCAGCGGGACCCTTCGCCGGGGGGCCTTTGGGCGGCAGATTCGTGCGAACGGGTGCAGCCATACCGTCATCTTAAGCCAATTTCGCCAAAACAGGGAGAGATCGCGATGGATCTGATCGTGCAGGGCCAGAATTTTCTGCTGACCTACGGCCCTCCCTTCGTGGCCGGCATCGCGATTCTCGTGGTCGGCAGCTGGATTGCGGGCATTGTGCAGCGCGGTGTCGCCACCACGCTCGAGCGTGTGGGCAAGGTCGAACTCACGCTGGCGCGCTTCCTCGCGAGCCTCTCGCGCTATCTCATTTTGGTCGTCGTGGTGCTGGCGGCGCTGTCGCAATTCGGCATCCAGACCGCGAGCTTGATCGCCGTATTCGGTGCCGCCGGTTTGGCTGTCGGCCTCGCCTTGCAGGGCACCTTGTCCAACGTCGCGGCCGGCGTGATGCTGCTCGCCTTCCGCCCCTACCGCGTGGGCGACCGCATCGATGCGGGCGGCGTGCAGGGCATCGTCGAGGCGATCGACTTGTTCGTGACCGACATCCGCACCGACGACAACATCCAAGTGCTGATCCCGAACGGCAAGATCTGGGGCGACAAGGTCGTGAACCATTCGAAGTACCAGTCCAAGCGGCTGGATTTCGAAGTAATCGTGCCCGACGAGGCCGATGTCGAGAGTGCGTGCGCGCGTTTGGTGAAGCTTGCGGCCGGCGATCCGCGCTGCCTTGCCAATCCCGCACCCGAGGCGATCATCGTCAAATACGCCAAAGACAGCGTCACCGTGCTGCTGCGCAGCTGGTGCAAGCCGACCGACGAGGGCGCGATGCGCTCGTCGATGAATCTCGCTTTGCGCAATCTTTCCAAGTCGAATTTCGCGGGCGGCTGACATGGCGATGCGCGAGGCAAAATTCCGGATCGGCGAAATCGTGCGCCACCGCGTCTACGATTTCCGCGGCGTGGTGTTCGACGTCGATCCGGTGTTCGCCAATACCCAGGAATGGTACGACGCGATCCCGGCCGATCTGCGCCCGCGCAAGGACCAGCCCTTCTACCATCTCTACGCGATCAACGACCAGCAGGGGGCCTACCAGGCCTATGTCAGCGAGCAGAATCTGCTGCCCGACGCCGAACGCGGGCCGGTCGAACATCCGGACGTCAAGCGCGCCTTCGAAGGCCCCAAAAACGGGCTCTATCGGCCGCGCGCTTCGTCCTTCGGCGCTACGATGAACTGAAAAGGCCGCGAAATCCGATGCCCCATTTGCGCGCGCCGCATTGCAATCTAAGGAAGCATAATGCTTCAGCGCGGGTGCGCGCGCACGACGTCCAAAAACGGCTTGCCGTAGCGCTCGAGCTTCGCCGCCCCCACGCCGTGCACGAGGCGCATGTCGTCGAGGCTCTGCGGCCGTATCGCCGCCATCTCGATGAGGCTGCGGTCGGCGAACACCACGTAGGCGGGCTGGCGCAATTCTTTGGCCAAACGCGTGCGCAGCGCTTTGAGGGCTGCCAGCAATTCGCTGTCGGCGGGCGCGTGGACAGGCGCTCCCTTCGCGGCCTTCTTCTCGGCCTTGCCGGCCCACAACGCATCCTTGCGAACTGCGAATTTCTCGGTCCCGCGCAGCACGGCACGGCCGAGTTCTGTCACGGACCAGGATCCATGCCCGGCAATGTCGAGGCCGATGAGGCCCGCCGCCGACATCTGCCGGAAGATCGAGCGCCATTCGCCCGCACTGCGGTCTTTGCCCACGCCGTAGGTCGGCAAGGATGCATGGCCGTAGCGCTCGATCGCGGCCCCGCCAGCGCCCGTGAGGATAAGCACAAGATGCTCGGTGCCGAAGCGCTCGCCCGTGCGCAAAATCGCCGACATGGCTTTCTGCGCATCGATCGTGGCGTCGGCCGTTTCCACACCGTCCTGGCACAGGTCGCAATTGCCGCAGGGCTGCGAGGCTTCGCCGAAATAGGCGAGCAGCGACTGGCGGCGACAGCTGGGGGCTTCGCACAAAGCCACCAGCGCATTGAAGCGCTGGCGCTCGATGCGTTTGCGTTCGTCGGGCGCATCGCTCTGCTCGATCTGCATGCGCCGCAGCCGCATGTCGTCGAGCCCGAACAAGGTGAGCGTATCGGCAGGCAGTCCGTCGCGGCCCGCACGGCCGATTTCCTGGTAGTAGCTCTCCACGTTCGACGGCAGATCGGCGTGCACGACGAAGCGCACGTCGGGTTTGTCGATGCCCATGCCGAACGCCACGGTCGCGCACACGACGATGCCGTCTTCCTGCAAAAACAGATCCTGGTTCGCATTGCGCACGCGCACATCGAGCCCGGCATGGTAGGGCACGGCGCGTATGCCGGATTTGGTGAGCGCTTCGGCCAATTCCTCGGTGCGCTTGCGCGAGGCGCAATAGACGATGCCGCTCTGGCCCTTGCGCTCGGCCAAGAACGCGGCGATCTGCTGGCGTGCCTGCTGTTTGGGGCGCATGGCAAGGCGCAGATTGGGCCGGTCGAACGAGCGCACGAACAGGCGCGGCGGGGTCGAGAAAAGCTTGCTCTCGATGTCGGCGCGCGTGGGCGCATCGGCGGTGGCCGTGAGCGCCACGGTCGGCACGTCGCCGAGCTCGCGCCGGATGCGCCCGATCGCCAGATATTCGGGGCGAAAATCGTGGCCCCATTGCGATACGCAATGCGCTTCGTCGATCGCGAGCAACGTCGTGTGCGCTTCGGCCAGCAACTCGCGCATGTCCTCGCGTACGAGGCGTTCGGGCGCCACATAGAGGAGGCGCAGCCTGTCTTCGCGGATCGCGCGCCGCACGGCCGCATTGTCGGCCGCATCGTTGGAGGAGTTGAGGCTCGCGGCCTCGATGCCGTATTCGCGCAGCTGGCCCACCTGATCGCGCATCAGTGCGATGAGCGGCGAAACCACGACCGTGAGGCCGCCGCGCACGAGGGCCGGCAGCTGATAGCACAAAGATTTGCCCGCCCCCGTCGGCATCACGGCGAGCACGTTTTCGCCCGCCAGCACGGCGGCAATCACTGCTTCCTGGCCCGGGCGGAAATCGTCGAACCCGAAAATCGATTTGAGCTTTTGGCGGGCCGAATCGAGAGATGCGTTCATCCTTTTTCTTCTGCCATCGCGCGCGCTCTGCCACAATGCCCGTCCTGTCGAAAGGCCGATAAACATGGAACTTACGCTCGGACCCGAGATCGCTTCCCACGCTGCCCCGCCGCCTGTGCATTGCGTGCTCGAGGGCCGCACGTGCCGCTTGCGCCCGCTCGATCCGGCCCGCGATACGGATGGGCTCTATGCGCTCTCGCATGGCGTCTCGAAAGAGCAGCAATGGGCCTATCTGTTCACGGGGCCGTATGCGGACAAAACCGACTTTGCCGCGCATGTGCAGAAGATTGCGGGCGGAACGGGAGATCCGATCTATTGGGCCGTGGCGGACAAAAACGACCGCGCGGTCGGCTGGCTTTCGCTGATGCGCATCGACCGCACGCATCGCGTGATCGAGGTGGGCTCGATCCTCTATACGCCCGCCCTCCAGCGCACGGTCGCGGCCACCGAGGCGCAGTATCTGATCGCGCGCCACGTGTTCGAAACGCTGGGCTATCGGCGCTTCGAATGGAAGTGCAACGATCTGAACGAACCCTCGAAGCGGGCGGCCCTGCGCTTGGGCTTCACCTACGAAGGGCTGTTCCGCCAGCACATGATCGCCAAGGGCCGCAATCGCGACACCGCGTGGTTCGCGATGATCGACCGCGATTGGCCGCCGATCAAAGCCGCGTTCGAAGCGTGGCTCGCACCGGAGAATTTCGATCCCAAGGGCTGGCAGAAACGCGAACTGGCCGCGTTTCGCGCACGCTAATCCGGTGCCCCCGCCAGAAAGTCGAAATCGCAGCCTTGCGGGGCTTGCAGCACGCTGCGGCGATAGAGATTGCGGTAGCCGCGCTTCGGGATCGGCGGCGATGCGAGCCCTTCAAGGCGCCGCGCGATTTCGGCCGAATCGACCAAGAGATCGATCGTCTTGGCCGCGACCGACAGGCGAATGCGATCGCCGTTGCGCACGGCCGCCAAAGGTCCGCCGATCGCGGATTCGGGCGCCACATGCAGCACGATCGTGCCGAACGCGGTCCCCGACATGCGCGCATCCGAGATGCGCACCATGTCTTTGACGCCTGCGCGCGCGAGCTTCTTGGGGATCGGCAGATAGCCTGCTTCCGGCATGCCGGCCGCGTGGGGGCCGGCGTTTTTGAGGACCAGAAAATCCTCGGCCGCGACGTCGAGATCGGGATCGTCGATGCGCGCGGCAAGGTCGGCCAAATCTTCGAACACGACGGCGCGACCTTCGGTTTCGAACAAAGCTTGCGTGGCGGCGGCACGCTTGAAGATCGCCCCTGCGGGGGCAAGACTGCCGCGAAGCGCTATCAAACCACCGACCGGCGAGACGGGTGCGTCGAACGGTTTTACGATAGTGCGGTCGACCCAATCGATGGGCTCGGCGAGCCGCTCGCCCAACGTCCGGCCTTCGACATCGATCGTGTCGAGATGCAGGAGCGGCTTCAATTCGCGCAACACCGCACCCACGCCGCCGGCGGCGTAGAAATCTTCCATATAGCCGTCGCCGACGGGCTTCAGATCGACGAGGACGGGCGTTTCGTCGGAGATGCGATTGAGCCGGTCGAAATCGATCGCGACCCCGCAGCGCCCGGCGATGGCGGCGAGATGCACGACCGCATTGGTCGAACCGCCGAGCGCCATCAGCACGCGCAGCGCGTTCTCGATCGACTTCTGCGTGACGATCTTGCTGGGTCGCAAGCCGCTGGCGATGAGGCCGACGGCGGCCCGTCCTGTTTCCTCGGCCGCGACCAAACGCGCCGCATGCACGGCCGGAATTGCGGCCGTGCCCGGCAAGGACATGCCGAGCGTTTCGGCAATGCACGCCATCGTGCTGGCTGTGCCCATCACGGCGCATGTGCCGGCCGTGACGGCAAGGCGGCCTTCGACCGTGTCGATTTCGGCCTTGTCGATGCTGCCCGCCCGATACTTGCCCCAGAAGCTGCGGCAGTCGGTGCAAGCGCCCAAACGCTGGCCGCGATGGCGGCCCGTCATCATCGGCCCCGTGACGAGTTGGATCGCGGGCCGATCGGCGGATACGGCTCCCATGAGTTGGGCGGGCACGGTTTTGTCGCAGCCGCCGATCAGCACGACGGCGTCCATCGGTTGTGCGCGCACCATCTCCTCGGTGTCCATCGCCATGAGATTTCGATAGACGAGGCTGGTCGGCTCGAGGAACACCTCGCCCAGCGACACGGTCGGGAAGACGCGCGCCAAAGCGCCCGCCGCCGTGACGCCGCGCACGACGGCCGCGACGAGTTCGTCCATCGTACGGTGGCAGTTGTTAAAATCGGACGGCGTTGCCGCAATGCCGACGATCGGTTTGGCGAGCGAAGCCGGAGCGAGGCCCGTCGAGCGCGCGAAAGAGCGGCGCAGGAAGCGCGCGAAGTCGCGGTCGCCGTAGTTGGTGAGCCCGATGTCGAAACCCTGCGCGTCCGCCATAACGTCCTTTGCCTTTTTTGTGCAACGACTTGCGTCGGCCATTGTGCCGAGGCGCATTGTGTAAATGCAATGTTAACATTCCTTCGGCTATATTGCCGCATGAAGAAGACGCTTCTTCCGTCGAGCTTCGAGGCGCGCGGCTTGCTGGTCCCGTTCGAGAACCCCAAGCTGCGGCCCGTGCGTCTGCGCGCGGCCCCCGACCAGCGCCTCAAGGAATGGGAGGCGGTGTTCGAAAACTATGCCGGCGATTCGGGTCGGCAGAATCTGATCATGCAGTGGATCCACCTGCCCAACTGGACGCAGATGGCCCCGCGCGACCGCGACTTGTTCGACCAGATCGGCAAAAGCTTCGAAGGGGCCGGCGGCGATCCGCTCGCCTTGCGCGCGATCGTGCTGCAGGTCGAACACAAACACGCCGAGGACGACGCGAAGCGCGCGGCGGCCAAGCAGCGCATCGACGGCGGACGGCGCGACGTGCTGACGGCCTATGTGAGCTTGCTCGCCCAAGCCACGCGCGAATGCGGCATTGCGCGCGGCGACGCGTTCATGGCGCGCGCCAACAGCGCCATCCTCATGCAGGCGATCCAGTCGGCGCCGACGGAGCTTGCGGACGGGGCGATGGCGAGTCTTTCGGCCAAGGTGTTCGCGCATCTGTCCGAGCAGGCCAAAGTGCCGCAGCGCGACGTGCCCAAGCGCATCGAGAGCCTCGCCGAAATTCTCGCCCCCATCGGCGCCATCAATCTCGATTCGGATCCCGGCGCCAAGCAGGAAGGGCACCTGTCGCTGTCCTTCGCGCGGCTCGAAAAATTCGCCGAGGCCGTCGCCGCCTACGAAAAGGACGCACGCGACGAGGCGGCCAACCGGGCCCTGCTGGTCGTCTTCAGCGCGCGCCAGTTCGTCGATCTCGTGCGCCAGAAGCTCAACGACATCGAGCAGCGCCTCAGCTTTTTCGTGGCCGTGATCCGCGACTTCGACGCCGTGGCCGAGGCCATCAAAGCCTGCTCGCGCGAAATCGCCTTTTCGATGGACGGCTGGGACGGGCTGATCGACGTATGGGACGAGGGCGTGCTCAAATACGAGCAGACGCAAGACGCCTACGCCCTCGACCTCGCGATCCAGCATATTCTGCTGTACCTGCCGACGATGCCCGCCAACGCCACCACCAGCGAGAACGAAAAAGTGTGGAACGGCCTCACCTTCCAGCGCAGCAAAATGGTGCGCCAGCTCACCAACTGGATCGACGGCTCGGTCGATACCGAGCTTCAGGCGCGCATGGACAAAGCGCGCGCGGGGGCAGCACCATGACCGGCCCCGCCGCCGCCCCGCC
>VYKU01000044.1_pt1 | contig 65366 bp, 73 predicted proteins | sample 5114491 | NCBI WGS metagenome assembly VYKU01 (sample SAMN12291796, study PRJNA351875) | freshwater metagenome | isolation source: freshwater lake | place: USA: Michigan, Gull Lake | collected 2011-07-05 | reverse complement strand
CACGCGCTCGATCGCGTCGAGCGCCGCGCGCGCATCGGCCTGGATCGCGGCACCCGGGGCCGTCGCCGCCACGCGGCCGCGCGTGCGCAACAGCAGCACCACGCCCAGCGACTCCTCAAGAGCCGCGACCGCCTGGCTCACGCCCGACTGGGTCAGCCCCAATTTGTGCGCGGCAGCCGTAAATCCGCCCTCGTCCAAAACCGCAAGGAAGGCGCGCAACTGCCCGACATTGATGCTTGAAGTGCTCATCCGACTATGATTCTCTCTAATTCCAGATTCGCCCAACCATTTGCTAAGCTTATAGCACGGGGCGCCAGAGTCCATCGAATTTAACAAATGATTAAACTGCGGCGAACCAAATAATGTCCAGCGCTTCGGCGACGTTTCGCGGCTTCGCGTGGGGCTTGTTTGCGATTTCGATCTGGGTCGCCTGGATGCTCGCAACGCGCTGGGGCGTGAAAAGCACGCTCGATTTTTGGGATCTCACGGCCCTGCGCTTCGGCACGGCGGGCCTCATTCTGCTGCCCGTCGCCTGGCGCAGCGGCCTCGATCCGCGCCGCGTCGGCCCCGGCGGCAGCACCGGGATCGCGATTTGGGCGGCGATGTTGTTGGGGGCAGGCTTCGTCTACCAACTCGTCGCCGCGTCGGCCTTTATGTTCGCGCCCATCGCCCACGGCGCGGTCTTGATGCCGGGCACGATGCCGCTGTTCGTCGCACTCTTGTCGGTGCTGATCCTCGGCGAGAAAATCGCGGGCGCAAGGCGGCTCGGCTTCCTGTTGATCCCGCTCGGCGTGGGCGCCCTTGCAGGGGCCGGCCTTGCGCACGGGGCGGGCGGCGAATGGCGCGGCCAGCTGCTGTTCGTTTGCGGCGCCATGCTGTGGGCGAGCTACACGATCGCGATGCGCAAAAGCGGCCTGTCGCCGATCGCGGCGGCTGCCCTCGTGAGCGTGTGGTCGGCGTTTCTGTACCTGCCGTATTACGCGCTGTTCCACGGTGCCAATCTCGCCCAAGCGGGCTGGGGCGAAATCGGCTTCCAGATTCTGATCCAGGGCGTTCTGTCGAGCGTCGTATCGCTGATCGCGTACAATCGCGCTTTGCAGCTTTTGGGGGCCTCGCGCGGGGCCGCCCTCGCCTCGCTGGTGCCGGTGCTTGCGACCGTGTTCGCGATCCCGCTGCTCGGCGAATGGCCGCAGCCGCTCGACTGGCTCGGCGTGGCGACGATCAGCCTCGGCGTCTATCTCGCCACGGGCGGCAAGCTGCCGTTTTTGCGCGGCACATAAAGCAGAAGGGCCGGCACCTTTTCGGCACCGACCCTTCGCCCGGGGGGCGTTTCCTCGTTTTTTTGTTATTCCGCCGCGTGCGGTACGGCTCTCGGCCCTGCAGATTTGGGCTTGTCGTGGAACTGGTCGGTTTCGGTGGAACCGGCCATCGCCGTCGTCGAGGCTTTGCCGGCCGAAATCGCGACCGCGACCGCGTCGAAATAGCTCGTCCCCACTTCGCGCTGGTGGCGCGTGGCGGTGTAGCCGTGCTTCTCGGCGTCGAACTCGGCTTGCTGCAGTTCCGAATAGGCCCCCATGCCGCGCTTGGCGTAGCCGCGCGCCAGCTCGTACATCGAGTAGTTCAGCGCGTGGAACCCTGCGAGCGTCACGAACTGGAACTTGTAGCCCATCGCGCCGATCTGCTGCTGGAAGGTCTCGATCGTCTGCGGATCGAGCTTCTTGCGCCAGTTGAACGAGGGCGAGCAATTGTAGGCGAGCATCTTGCCTGGGAATTGGCGGCGCAGCTCTTCGGCAAATTCGCGTGCTTCGCCCAGATCCGGCTCCGAGGTTTCCCACCACAGCAGATCCGAATAGGGCGCGTACGCAAGCCCGCGCGCGATCGCGTACTCGACGCCCTTGCCTTCCTTGATGCGGAAGAAGCCTTCCGGCGTGCGCTCGCCCGTGAGGAACGGACGGTCGCGCTCGTCGACGTCCGAGGTGATGAGCTGGGCCGAATGCGCATCCGTGCGCGCGAGCACCACGGTCGGCACGCCTTCCACGTCGGCGGCCAAGCGCGCGGCGTTCAGCGTGCGGCAATGCTGGCTGATCGGCACCAACACCTTGCCGCCCAGATGGCCGCATTTCTTTTCCGACGCGAGCTGGTCTTCGAAATGCACGCCCGAAGCGCCCGCCTCGATCATCGACTTCATGAGTTCGTAGGCATTGAGGGCACCGCCGAAGCCGGCTTCCGCGTCCGCGATGATGGGGGCAAACCAATACGTGTCGCCCTTGCCTTCCATGGTCTGGATCTGGTCCGCACGGCGCAGCGCGTTGTTGATGCGCTTGACCACATCCGGCACCGAAGAGACCGGATAGAGCGACTGGTCGGGATACATCTGGCCCGCATTGTTGGCGTCAGCCGCGACCTGCCAGCCGGACAGATAGATGGCCTTCAAGCCGGCCTTGACCTGCTGCATGGCCTGGTTGCCCGTGAGCGCACCCAGCGTGTTCACGTAAGGCTCGGTCTTGAGCAGGTTCCACAGGCGCTCCGCACCGCGGCGCGCGAGCGTGTGCTCGATGCGCACCGAACCGGCGAGCTTGGCAACGTCGGCGGCCGTGTAGTCGCGCTTGATGCCTTCCCAACGCGGGTTGGTGGTCCAGTCGTTTTCCATGTGCCCCTCCATGAGCCGAGATTCGATGTAAACATCTTCACAGTGCGGGTGCGTGCGCGACAGCCCAAAAACGGCCCAAAACCGTAAACCCGTCGCTGGATTTGCAAGTTTTGGCAGTGCGGTGTAAAGTTTGTAAATAAAGCCAAACCGAGGCAGGCAATGGCGCGCAAAACGCTGCTGGGCAACAAAATCCGCCGCTTGCGCGAGCAGGCGAACCTCACGCAAGCGCGCATGGCCGAGCAACTCGGCATCTCGGCGAGCTATCTCAACCTCATCGAACACGACCAGCGGCCGGTGACGGTCGCCCTGCTGCTGAAATTGGGAAAGCAGTTCGACGTCGAATTGACCGATCTGTCGGACGACGACGACCGCAAGCTCGCCACGGGCCTGCGCGAAGTCTTCGCCGACGGCACGCTCGCCGCGCAAGGGATTGCGCCCGAAGAGATCAAAGCGCTCGCCGAAGCGGCCCCCAATGCAGCCAAGGCGATCCTTGAGCTCTACCGCGCCTATCGCCTGGCGCGCGACGATGCGCAATCGATGACGTTGGGCCTGCCGAGCGGCAACACGCGCAAGATGGTGCTGCCGGCCGAAGAAGCGCGCGATTTCTTCCACGACCGCACGAACTATTTTTCCGATATCGAAGACGCGGCCGAAGCAGTCGTCGCCCAAGCCGGCGTGCCGATCGGCGAAGCCTGGCGCGGCCTTGTGGACTACGCCAAGGCGCGGTTTTCGATCGCGGTCGAAATCGTCGAGCCCGCCGCTTTGGCGGGCGGCGTGCGCCGCTACGACACGAAGACGAAAACCCTGCAGCTAAGCGAGACCTTGCCGCGCGCCTCGCGCCGCTTCCATCTCGCCTACCAGATCGGCCTGTTCGCCGCGCGCAAACAGGTGGACCTCATCGTCGCCACAGCAAAACTCGCATCGAAGGAAACCGAAACCTTGGTGCGCGTCGGCCTCTACAATTATTTCGCCGGTGCCGTGCTGATGCCGTACACGCCGTATCTCGCGGCCGCCAGAAACGTGCGTTACGACATCGAGCTTCTCTCGAACCATTTCGGCGTCAGCTTCGAACAAGCTTGCCATCGCCTCTCGACGCTGCAACGGCCCGGCGACAAGGGCGTGCCTTTGTGGCTCGTGCGCGTCGATATCGCGGGCAACGTCTCGAAACGCTTTTCGGCCGCCGGATTCCATTTCTCAAGATTCGGCGGTTCGTGCCCGCGCTGGATCGTGCACGAGGCTTTCACGAGCCCCGGCCGTATCTTGACGCAAGCCGCCCGCCTGCCCGACGGTGCGACATTTTTCTGCGTGGCGCGCACCGTCGCCAAAACCGGCGGCGGTTTCCTCGAGCCGCAAAGCCTGCTCGCGGTCGGGATCGGCTGCGAAATCGCAAACGCGCACGAGCTTGTCTATGCCGACGGCATGGACCTCGAAAAACTTGGCCATGTCGTGGATATCGGCGTGGGCTGCCGCGTGTGCGAACGCCAAAACTGCCGCCAACGCGCCTACCCGCCGCTGCAGCACCGCCTCGACATCGACGTAAACGTGAAGGGTGCGAGTGCGTATGCGTTCAAGAAGTGACGCGCGCATGGTTCGACAATCGTTTGAATGATTCGAGTGGATCGACTAGGACTGCACCATGAAACGCATCGCAGCCACCGACTTGATCCGCAATATCGGCACCTTCTTGCGCCACGCCGCCGAAGGCCCCGTGACCGTCACCTCGCACGGGCGAGACAATTCGGTGCTGATTTCGGCCACCGCCTATCGCGCGTTGGTCGCCAATCAAATCCCGGCCGCCGCCCTGCCGGCCGGCGGATCGGCGGCGGACCCAGCGCCGGAACGCGACGCCAAAGCGATGAACCATCGCGACCGCGCCGACCGTTTTTGATGCGGCTGGTCTGTAGCACGGTCTAGATCAATCGACTGGCCCGCGAGCTCGACGAGGCCAATGCCGAACGTGTGCTGGCCTTCTCGAAGATCTGCGGCGTCGCGGTGCTGGACACCAAAACCGCATTAGCAGCAGCGGACTATTACGCACGCGAAAAGTTCGCCGCTGCCGACGCGATCGTCTGCGCGACGGCTAACAACTACGACGCCGAACTTCTCACATGCGGCCGCCATCCCGCGCACCTGCCGAACATCGCCTATTTCCCGAACGCGAAGGGCTGACGACGCGAGGAACCCGCTGCCGACTAGGTCAAATTCAAATAAGGATAGTGTTCCCGGAATTCAGTTGTTATTAAGGAAATGCACAACTCAGATTGGAGCCAAATATGCAAATCCAATTCGAGCCCACCAGATCATACGCGTATAAGTTTTCACGATACATCGTATTGGCAGAACTTCAGGCCCTTCCGGAAACCAGTTCTGGCGAGCGATTCTTGTTGCGCGAGCTCGCTTGGCCAATCATCGACAAGTATCTTTCGCCCGAACAGCAGGCAATCCCTGTCAAGAAAGCGCAGTCGGACGTATATGAACCTTTAGGAAGAGTAATCAGATTCTTCGTTCAATTTCTGACAAAGCGGCTCAATATTTTTGAGAACTTGGGCGAAGGCTATTTTCGAGGCGCGTCCGAAAGCGAGACTTCAGACTCCCAATTAGAAGATGCCGCAATTGACGCCGGCGACGAAGACGCCGAAGACTTGAAGGGGTTCATTTACGCTTTTTCTTTTCCATCCATCATGAAGACCGGCGCCGCGTTTCCAATCAAGGTCGGAAAAACGACCGGAGATGTTGCGAGTAGAGTCATTGACCAGTGCAAGGGATCGGCTGCCTTCGAACGGCCAACGGTTCTTGGATCGTGGTTGGTCGAGCGAGTTGGCCCGGCCGAGACCGCTGTTCACAATATTTTGAAAGCAAGAGGCAAGCATCGCGAGGATGCGCCGGGTCGCGAGTGGTTCGATAGCACTCTTGAGGAAGTTCAGCAGATCGTTCTTTTTATTGGCCAACGGAACCGATAGGTCCTGCATTTCGCAGTGCTTCTGCAGGTTCATCCAGAGATCGGCGTAGACGCCGAGCGATCGCCGCACATTCTGCGGCGAATAACTGGGCTATTCACCGCAGAGTGTGCGGAGAAGAGGCTATTGAAGCGGAGTTAGTCCCCCCCTCTCACACCTCGAATTCCAGCCCCCAGGCTTTGTAGAAATCGCGCTTCTCGTCCCATTTTTCCTGCACTTTGACGTGCAAGAAAAGATGCACTTTGCGGTCGAGAAGTTTTGTGAGTTCGATGCGCGCGGACTCGCCGATCTTTTTGATGCGCTCGCCGCCCGCGCCGATCACGATCTTGCGTTGGCCTTCGCGCGCCACGTAGATCGTCTGCTCGATGCGCGCCGAGCCGTCGGGCCGGTCTTCGAATTTTTCGGTTTCGACCGCCGACGCGTAGGGCAGTTCCTGGTGGAGCTGGCGGTAGATCTGCTCGCGCGTGACCTCCGCCGCCAGCAGGCGTGCGGGCAGGTCGGAGATGTCGTCCTCGGGATAGAGGAACGGGCCCGGGGGCAGCTTCGAGATCAGATGGGCCTTCAGCCGGTCGCAGCCGTCGCCGGTTTCGGCCGACACCATGAACACTTCGCCCGCGAGGCCCGAATTTGCGTAGAACTGTGCCAGCGTGAGCAGCTTCGGCGGATCGATGAGGTCTGTCTTGTTCAGCACGATGTCGGCCTTGAGACTTCGCGACTTGAGGCCGTCGAGAATCAGCGCCGTTTCGTCGGCATCGGTGCGCGCGGCATCGACGACGAGCCAGCGCTGCTCCGCCTCTTCCACGCCGCGCCATGCGGCTGCGACCATCGCGCGGTCGAGGCGGCGTTTGGGCGCGAAGACGCCGGGAAGGTCAAGGAACACGGCTTGCGCTGGGCCTTCGACGAGAATGCCGGTCACGCGGCTGCGCGTGGTCTGCACTTTGGGCGACACGATCGCGACCTTGGCCCCCACCATGCGGTTCACGAGCGTGGATTTGCCGGCGTTGGGCGCGCCCAGCAAAGCCACGAAGCCGCAGCGCGTATCGGTCGTCGGATCGGTGTCGGGTTCGGTCATTTTTTTGCAGCCTCCAGTCGCTGCAACAATTCAAGGGCCGCCGCGCGCTCGGCCAAACGCTTCGAAGTTCCCTCGGCCGAGGCGGGCGGATAGTCGGCGACGGCGACCTCGACCACAAAACGCGGTGCGTGGGCCAAGCCCTCTTGCGTCGTCACGCGATAGACCGGAAGGCCCAGGCCGCGGCCTTGCGCCCATTCCTGCAACGCAGTCTTGGGCTCGCGCGGCAATTCCGATTGCGGCTGGATCAGCGGTTCGAACAGGCGACGCACGAGCGCTTGTGCGGGCGCATAGCCGCCGTCGAGATGGATGGCGGCCACGAGCGCTTCGAACGCGTCGGCCAGCACGGCCGGATTGTCGCGCCCGCCGCCTTGAACTTCGCTGTTCGACAAGGTCAGCTTTTCGCCGAGCCCGATCGTGCGCGCGTGCTCGGCAAGCTGCTCGCGCCTTACGAGGGCGGCGTGGCGCTTGGCGAGATTGCCCTCGTTTTCGGCCGGATAAGATTGCGCCAGCATTTCGGCGACCGCAAGCGACACCACGCGGTCGCCCAGAAATTCGAGCCGTTCGAAATCCGCACCCGAACTGCGCGCATTGCCGCGTCGGCCGAGCGAGGAATGCGACAAGGCCGCCACCAGCAAATTCGAATCCGCAAACGCGTAGCCGAGTGCCGCCTCGAGCGTCGTGCGCGGGCCTTTCACGGCACCGGGCCCTAGCGCACGCGGTCGAGCAGGCGGCCGTAGCGCGCGGCCGTCACCCACGTCCAGGGCAGGAACAGATTGGCCGTGCCGTCGGTCGAGAAGAACAGGATCTGCGCGCGCCCGACGAGATTTTCGAACGGCACGAAACCCACCGCACTCGCGTCGCGGCTGTCTTGCGAATTGTCGCGATGGTCGCCCATGGCGAAATAATGGCCCGCCGGCACGGTGAATTCGGGCGTGTTGTTGTAGAAGCCGTCGTTGTGGATCTTGAGCACGCGATGCTGGCGCCCACCCGGCAGCGTCTCGACGAACTGCGGCACGCGGCGCACGAAGCCGCCGTCGCTCTCGACGAAATCCTCGACGCGCTCGAGCTTGGCCGCTTCGCCGTTGATCAGCAGCACGCCGCGCGTGACCTGGATGCGGTCGCCGGGCAGGCCCACGATGCGCTTGATGTAGTCGGTCTTGCCGTCGCGCGGCAGCTTGAAGACGACGACGTCGCCGCGCTCGGGCTCGGATCCCGCGATGCGCCCGTCGAACAGTTTCACCGAATAGGGCATCGAGGCGAAGGAATAGCCGAACGAAAATTTCGACACGAACAGATAGTCGCCCACGAGCAGCGTGGGCACCATCGAGGCCGACGGGATGTTGAACGGCTCGAAGAAGAACGTGCGGATGCCCAGCGCGATCAGCACCGCATAGACGACCGTCTTGACGAGTTCGAGCAGCGTGTCGGGCTTCTGCGTTTTTGCGATCGGCGGCAGCGACATGGAATGGGCCTGGAATGTTCGGGAAAGCGGAATTCGTGTGGGCGGGATATGGCCCGGCAAGGGCCGCCCGTGTCAAGCCGGGGCGGCCGTCTCCGGCAGCGCCGTGATGATCACGATCGCCTGGGCGATCGGCGGGTCGTCGGTGAGGCTCACGTCGATCTGGGCGCGCATGCCCGCAGGCACGAGGCTCGCAAGTCGCGCGAGTGCGCCGCCCGTGAGCCGCATCGACGGTTTGCCGCCGGGCAGGTTCACCACTTCCATGTCGCGCCAATAGACGGCCTTGCGAAAGCCCGTCCCCAGCGCTTTGGCGCACGCCTCTTTGGCGGCAAAACGGCGCGCGTAGCTGGCGGCACGCGCAGCACGGCGCTCGGATTTGTCGCGCTCGGCCGCCGTGAAGATGCGATGCGTGAAGCGCGGCCCGAAGCGCTCGAGCGTGCTCTCGATGCGGCGGATGTCGACGAGGTCGGAACCGAGGCCCAGGATCATCCGCGCGCCCGCTCGGCCGAGTTGATCACGGGGGTCGCGCGCAACGCCGCGATCACGTTGGTGAGATGTTTCACGTCGCGCACTTCGACGTCGATGATCATTTCCCAGAATTCGGCGGTGCGGTTCACGATCTTGAGATTGGTGATGTTGCCCGCGTTCTTGGCGATCACGGTCGAGAGCGCGCCCAGCGACCCGGACTCGTTGCGCACGACCATGGCCACGCGGCCGACAAACGCCTCGCCCGACGAATCCTCGACGTCCCAGCCCACATCGAGCCAGCGGGCGGGCTGGTCGGCGAATTGCTCGAGCGTGTCGCAGTCGATCGTGTGCACGGTGACGCCGCGCCCCGTCGTCACGATGCCGACGATGCGGTCGCCGGGCAGCGGATGGCAGCAGCCCGCGTAATGGATCGCCATGCCGGGGATGAGGCCCTTGATCGGCACTTGCGCGTGGCTCGAGGCATTGTCCTTGCCCTTGGGCTTGCGCAGCGACACGACGTTGGGCGGCTTGGGCGGCACGCGGCTTTCGGGGAACAGAATGCCGAGCACTTCGCGCTCGCCCGTCTGCCCTGCCCCCACGCGCTCGATCAGATCCTCGACGTCTTCGGCCTTCAGCGGCTTCACGGCCCCTTCGAGCGATTTGTCGGCGTATTCGTAGCCTTCGCTCTTGAAGGCCTTCTGCAGGATCGAGCGGCCGAGATCGATGAATTGCTGGCGCTGCTGGGCGCGAATGAAGCGGCGGATGCGCGCGCGCGCCTTGCCGGTCACGACGAAGCGCTCCCAGGTCGGCGACGGCACTTGCGCTTTCGAGGTCACGATCTCGACTTGGTCGCCGTTGGCAAGGGCCGTGCGCAGCGGCATCATGCGGCCGTTGATTTTCGCCCCCACGCAATGGTCGCCGACCTGGCTGTGCACGGCATAGGCGAAATCGACGGGGGTCGCACCGCGCGGCAAGGCGATCAGATCGCCCTTGGGCGTGAAGCAGAAACACTGGTCCTGGTACATTTCGAGCTTGGTATGCTCGAGGAATTCTTCGGGGTTCGACGCGTGCTCGAGAATGTCGAGCAGTTCGCGCAGCCAGCGGAACGTGCCCTTGGCGTCGGCCGCCGCCGGCCGCCCCTCTTTGTAGGACCAGTGCGCTGCGACGCCGAATTCGGCGACGTCGTGCATGTCGCGCGTGCGGATCTGGATTTCGATGCGCTGTCGCTCCGGCCCGAAGATGCCGGTATGCAGCGAACGGTAGCCGTTGGGCTTCTTGACCGAGATGTAGTCCTTGAAGCGCCCCGGCACCACGGGCCAGCGCGAATGGATCACGCCCAAAGCGCGATAGCATTCGGCCGTGTCGGCGACGATCACGCGGAACGCCATGATGTCGGAAAGCTGTTCGAAGGCGACGTTTTTGGTCTGCGTCTTGCGCCAGATCGAATAGGGCGTCTTCTCGCGGCCCGACACCTGCGCCGCGACGCCCTCTTCGGCGAGCGTGGCCACGATCTGGTCGGCGATGCGCGCGACGACGTCCTGGCCGCGCGCGCGCAGCGCCTGCAGGCGCAGCACGATCGACTCGCGCGCATCCGTGTTGAGCTGCGCGAAGGCGAGATCCTCGAGCTCTTCCTGGATGCGCCGCATGCCGATGCGCTCGGCGAGCGGCGCATAGATCTCCATCGTCTCGCGCGCGATGCGCTGGCGCTTCTCGGGCTTCGGAATGAATCCGAGCGTGCGCATATTGTGGAGACGGTCGGCGAGTTTCACGAGCAGCACGCGGATGTCTTCCGACATCGCCAGCAGAAGCTTGCGGAAATTCTCGGCTTGCTTGGCCTTGTCGGACTGCGCCTGAAGCTCGAGGCGCGAGAGCTTGGTCACGCCGTCGACCAGCCTTGCGATCTCGGGCCCGAACACGCGCTCGATGTCGTCGATGCTCGCAAGCGTGTCTTCGACCGTGTCGTGCAGCAAGGCCGTCACGATCGTCGCGGTGTCGAGCCGGTAGCCGGTGAGAATGCCCGCCACTTCGAGCGGATGCGAAAAATACGGGTCGCCCGACGCGCGCGTCTGGGCGCCGTGCACCTTCATCGAATAGACGTAGGCGCGGTTGATGAGGTCTTCGTCGGCTTCGGGATCGTAGGCTTTGACGCGCTCGACGAGTTCGAAGACCCGCATCATCGCGGGCCGCACGCGCTTGGGTGCTGCGTCTTTCAGAAGAACTTCGGCAGCGGCACCCGACGGCGTTTCGGCCGCCGGGCTCGCGTCGCCGCCGTCGGCGCTCAAGCGTGCCTCGGGGGCAGGCGTTTAGACGTCGGCACCGGCATCGGCTTCTTCGGTACCGCCCGCCAGCTTCTCTTCGGCGTCTTCGATTTCCATTTCGTCTTCGATGCCGTCGCGCGTCGCGTCTTCCGGCACGCCCGCAATGTCGCGGTCGGCGGCGAGCAGTTCCATCGCGTCGTCTTCCGGCTCTTCGCTTTCGACCTGGCGCTGCAGACCCTGCACGACCGACTGGCGCAGAATGTCGAGATCGAGCGAATTCTCGGCGATCTCGCGAAGCGCAATGACCGGGTTCTTGTCGTTGTCCTTCTCGACCGTCAGCGGCGAGCCCGCCTGGATTTCGCGCGCGCGCTGGGCCGCAAGCATCACCAGTTCGAACCGGTTGGGGATGCGGACAACGCAATCTTCGACCGTTACGCGAGCCATGCGGGCAAACTCCACAAATCAAAAGCGCTTATGCGCCAAACAGGGGCAAAGAATATACAAGCCGCTGCAGCGCAACACAACCCCTTTTCGCGCCGAAACTGCAAGCAAGTTCAAGGACTTGGATCGGGCAGCGGCCGACAGATCGTATCGCCGGGCAGCGCCGCGATCAAATCGCGCACGCATGTACCGCTGCCGGGGTGGCGCCAATCGGGGGCGATTTCGGCAAGCGGCAGCAGCACGAACGCGCGCGCCGCCATGCGCGGATGCGGCAATTCGGGCGCTGCCAGCGGGGGTGCGCGCAGCATACCTTCGTAGTCGATGAGATCGAGATCGAGCGTGCGGGCCGCATTGCGCATGCCCCGCACGCGCCCGAATTCCTGCTCGACCGCATGCAGATGGCCCAGCAACGCCGCCGCATCGAGCGTTGTTTCGAGCCGCACGACGGCGTTGGCGTACCAAGGCTGGTCCGACGGCGGCCAGGGCGGGCTCTCCCAAACGCGCGACGCCGCCGCCACGCGCGTTGCATCCGCATCGAGACGCCGAACCGCCGCACGCACGGTTGCAGCCGCAGAGCCCGCAGGGCCCGGCAGATTGGCGCCGAGGGCAACGAGGATCAAACGCCAAACTCCATATTGAACGCGCCCGCCAATGAAGCTAAAGAACGCACGACGCATTTCGAAACGCGCGCATATTCGCTTTTGCAAAAGGAAATTCGCATGGCCTTCTATCCCCAGGAACGTCTGGCGCTGTTCATCGACGGACCCAATCTCTACAACGCCGCGCGCGGCCTCAATTTCGACATCGACTATCGGCGACTCCTGCAGCTGTTCCAGAGCAAAGGCCGCCTCATCCGCGCCTTCTACTACACCGCATTGGCCGAAGAACAGGACTACTCGCCGATCCGCCCGCTCGTCGACTGGCTCGACTACAACGGCTTCACGATGGTCACGAAGCCGATGAAGGAATTCACCGACGCCACCGGCCGCCGCCGCTTCCGCGGCAGCATGGATATCGAGCTGGCCGTCGACATGATGGATCTGGCCGACAAGCTCGACCATGTCGTGCTGTTTTCGGGCGACGGCGATTTCTGCCGCCTCGTCGAAGCCGTGCAGCGGCGCGGCGTGCGCGTGACGGTCGTCTCGACGATCCGCTCGCAGCCGCCGATGGCGTCGGACGATCTGCGCCGCCAGGCCGACATGTTCGTCGATCTGTTCGACCTCGCCGCCCACATCTCGCGGCCCGGCGGACGCGACGGCGCGGTCGGGCAATCGGGCGGCCAGCCCAACACGCTGCCGCCCAGCGACGTGCCGCCCGCATAAAAGGGCACAAGCGTGCCCGCCAACGAACCGTCGCGCGATTGCCCGCTCTGCCCAAGGCTGGCGGCTTTCCGCGACGGTCTGCGCGGGCAGCACCCAACTTGGCACAATGCGCCCGTGCCTGGATTCGGCCCTGCAACCGCGCGCTTGCTGATCCTGGGCCTCGCCCCCGGCCTCAAAGGTGCCAACCGCACGGGCCGCCCCTTCACGGGCGATTTTGCCGGCGACCTGCTGTTTGCCACACTCAAGAAATTCGGCTTCGCGACCGGCACCTACATTGCCGGCCGCGAGGATGCGGCCTGGGTGCCGGACGATGTAGCCCTTGTCGACGCGCGCATCACGAATGCCGTGCGCTGCCTGCCGCCCGCCAACAAACCGCTGCCTATGGAAGAAAAAACCTGCCGCAAATTTCTGGCCGGCGAGTTTTCGGCAATGCCGAATTTGAAAGCGATCCTGGCGCTGGGCCACCTCGCCCACAACGCGGTCTTGAAAACGCTCGCCCTCAAAGCGTCCCAAGCCAAATTCGCGCACGGCGCCCTTCACGAATTGCCCGGCGGCCTGATCCTCGCCGACAGCTACCATTGCTCGCGCTACAACACGAACACCGGCGTGCTGACGCAAACAATGTTCGAAGCCGTGTTCGCGGGCCTCAAGGCAAGGCTTTAGGCGGCGGGGGTATCCCTCCAAAGAAAACAACCCGATCCAATGCCGCCATTGCTAACTGCTGCAGTCACATTGTACCATCTTTACTATTGTTACGAATTGAATTGCACGGGAGGCAGATTATGACACTGCGTGTTTTTGCGTTCTCTATCGCTGCGCTGTTCGCCTCGCCCATTCCTATCGCGCACGCGGAGACCTTGGCGCCGGGGCAACCCCTGAATTCGGCGCCCATGATCGCACGCTATATTCTGTCGAACGATCTTTTGCAGAGCGCCACGATCGATGCCGCAGCGCGGGACCGCGATTTTGGAATCGCATGCACCGAAAGATACACCGCCACATACCAGACTTTTGGCGTCCTCAGACCCATCGAAATGGCGCCGAATGCAACTTTGCCAAGCGCGGGCGTATGGCGCGTCGGCTACGACGTGACGCGGTGCGGATCGACCAAGCGATACAACAACCTTTACGGAATCAACAATGCCGGTACCCTCGTGCGCGGGATCATGGCGCCGGGCGAAAGCATGGCTTCGCTTCAACTGCAAAACGACACGATGAAAATGGCCGTTGCGTCGCTGCAATCTCTCCGCAAGGCCGAAGACTGCGCGACGCCCAAGCTGTTCGAAACGCGCGTCAGCATGCCGCCGCAGCCGGTGGGTACGCCGTGGCAGGAAGAGTGGACGATCCTGAATTGCGGCCCACAGGTGGCGATCAAGATCGACTTCAAGCCGGCACCGGACGGCGGCACCGATTTCACGGTCCGCGTTCCGGTCGTATCGCCTTAAATCGGTGCGGCCGGATCGCGTCGGTTGAGATAAAGTCGCTGCCCGGCGGTGCCAACGTCGCATACAGCGGCCCCCCCTTCTGCGCCCTTGCTCCGCACCCGGCAAACCTGCGTATGGTGGGGGCATGGCACATGCTTCGCCCGGTCTTTGGAACTTGGCTCTCCCGCGCGCGCGCGCACTCGTCGGCGTGCTGCTGCTTGCGTTGACCGTCGGCGCGTGCACCGGCATTCCCAAAGGTGTCGCACCGGTCGATGGGTTCGACGGGCAGCGCTATGCGGGAAAATGGTTCGAGATCATGCGGCTCGACCATAGTTTCGAGCGCGGGCTTACGAACGTGACGGCGACCTACACGTTGCGCGACGACGGCTCGGTCGGCGTCGTCAATCGCGGGTTCGACGCCAAGAACTGCCGCTGGAAAGAAGCCACGGGCCGCGCCGTGTTCCAAGGGGCACCCGAAATCGCGAGCCTGTCGGTCACGTTCTTCTGGCCGTTTGCGGGCGGCTATCATGTGCTGGCGCTCGACAAGCCGGATTATGGCTGGGCGCTCGTCTCGGGGCCGACGCGCGGCTATCTGTGGCTCCTTGCCCGCCAGCCCGATCTGTCGCCCGACATCCGCAACCGGCTTGTGGAACAAGCGCGCGGGCTCGGTTTTGCGGTCGAAGAGCTGATCCTGGTGGAGCACGGGCCGTTGCCGTGTGTGCCCGCACCCTGATCCAAACAGCCGGTGCGCGCGTACCATAAAACCATGAACGACCGTCTTCGTCAGATCCTCAATCTTGTGCTCGCCGTCGCACAGTTCGCCGCCCCCGGTTTCCATGCCGTGACCGGCATTGGCGGGCCCATCGGGCGGCGCGCCATCGACGGCGGCTTTCTGCCGCCCGAGCAGCCGGCCGGCTGGGCGTTTTCGATCTGGTTCCCGATCTTCATTCTCGGCCTCGCCTATGCCGTGCACCAGGCCTTGCCGAGCGAGCGGGAAAACCCGGTCTATCGACGCATCGGCACGGCAACGGCCGCGATGTTTGCGGCCGGCACCTTCTGGATGCTGTGGACGCAGATTTTCGGCTCGTCGGTCGTATTGCTGCCGCTGATCTACGCCATGTATGCGGCGACGATGGTCGCAAGCGCCGGCCTGTCGGGATTTGCCCTCGAAGGGCGCCTGCCGCGCCTGCTGCCCGTGCTGCTGGGGCTGCAGGGCGGATGGCTCACGGCCGCCGTTATGCTGAACACCACCTCGGTCGTGCGCGGCAGCATCGCCGAGCCGTTCGGCCTGTCGATGAGCCTCTATGCGCTCGCCACCCTCTTGCCCGCGACCGTGCTCGCCATGGCGACGATCCTCGCCCGGCGTGCGAACGGGTGGTTCGTGTTTGCGTTCGGCTGGGCGCTGGTCGCGATCGCCTTCACCAACATTGTGACGCAGCCCAATTGGCCGATCGCCGCGGCCACGCTCGCCGCCCTCGGCGCCATCGTGCTCGGCCATCAAAACTTTATCAGAACATTGAAGTTTAAGGAAATATAGACTATAGTGACAATTAGCTCTTTTCGGCAGAAGCCGAGGCGGGTGCGCTGTTTGACATTGTGAATATCAGGGGTCTTCGGGCCGGCTTTTGGCGACCGGCGAAAAAAGCCGTCACATGTAACCTATTTCAAATGTGAATCTTTTAAAAACAGCGTGTTGAAGGCCACTCCTCACAGAGATGTAACCTTGGGCAACCTATTCTGACGCCTTTGGTAACCTATTGTCGCCTGCCGCTGTCGCCTATTTCGGGGGCGCCTATTTCAGAGCGGCGTCAGCCGATCTTGAGGCTGTGGAAGGTCAAGCGTCGCCAGCCGCCGCGCAGCGGGTAATGCCGCTCGACCGGGCCTTGCGGCACGAAGCCGAGCTTGGCCAGCACGCGCTCCGAAGCCCGGTTGCCGGGGAAGGTTTCGGCCACCATCTGGCGCGCCCCCAAAGCACGCGCCCGCGCGATGCAGGCCTGGCCCGCCTCGGTCGCGTAGCCGAGGCCGCGATAGGCGGCCCCGATCCAGTAGCCGAAGCCGGGTACCCCGTCGCGCGGGCCGCCAAAGCCGCTCGTCCCGATGAAGCTGCCGTCGGCCAGGAAAAGTGCAAATACATGGCCGCCAGGGCCGGTGCGCAGTTCGATCCATTCGGCGGCCGCCTTCGCCGTCAGCGGATCGGGCATGTGCGAGAGCATGGCGATGGCAGCCGGATCCGGCCCCAGCAAGGCCGCAAAGGCCGCTGCGTGGCTCGTGCGCAGCGGCTCGAGCGTAAGGCGCGGTGTGGCGAGGCGCACGTCGTTGGGCACGTAGAGGTCGATCGGCTGGCGCATCGCGGCCGGACCGCCCTTCCCGCCCTTAGCGGCGCGCGGAAAGCAGCCGGGCCTGGCTGCGTTTCCAGTCGCGCGTGGCGATGGCCTCGCGCTTGTCGGCCTTCTTGCGGCCTTTGGCGAGGCCGAGCTCGAGCTTGGCGATGCCGCGCGCGTTGAAATAGAGCTGCAAGGGCACAAGCGCCATGCCCTCGCGCGTCACCGCGCCGATGAGCTTGTTCATCTCCACGCGGCTCACCAGCAGCTTGCGCGCCCGGCGCGGCTCGTGGTTCTGGCGGTTGCCGCCGGCATATTCGGGGATATGCGCGTCGATCAGCCACAATTCGCCGTTGCGCTCCACCGCATGCGCTTCGCCGATCGCGATCCCGCCCGCCGCACGCAGCGATTTGACCTCGGTGCCGGTCAGCACGAGGCCCGCCTCGAGCGTGCGTTCGATCGCAAAATCGTGCCGCGCCTTGCGATTGGTCGCGGCGACTTTGCGGCCTTGGTCGGGTGCCGGCATTTAGCTCAACAGGCCGGCCCCCTTGAGGGCCGCCTTCACGCGCTCTTTGGTCTGGGCCGCGATCGGCCCCAGCGGCAAGCGCACTTCGTCGCTGCAGATGCCCAAAAGCGAAGCCGCGTATTTCACGGGGCCGGGGCTCGTCTCGGCGAACAGCGCCTTGTGCAGCGGCATCAAGCGGTCCTGCAGCTTCAAGGCCGTCTTGCCGTCGCCCTTGAGGGAAGCCGCCTGCATCTTGGCCACGAGCTTGGGGGCGATGTTCCCGGTCACGGAAATGCAGCCCACGCCGCCGGTGGCGTTGAACGCCAAAGCCGTGCCGTCGTCGCCGTCGAGCTGGCAGAAATCGGGGCCGCAGGCCAGGCGCTGCAGGCCGGGGCGCGTAAGATCGCCGGTGGCGTCTTTGACGCCGACGATGTTCTTGATCTGCGCAAGGCGCGCCATCGTTTCGACCGACATGTCGACCGCACAGCGGCCCGGGATGTTGTAGATGAAGATCGGCATCTTCACCGACTTCGCGATGGCTTGGTAATGCAGGAACAGGCCCTCCTGCGTGGGCTTGTTGTAGTAGGGGGTCACGACGAGGGCGGCATCGCAGCCCACGCGTTCGGCATGGCGCGTGAGGCTGATCGCCTCCTCGGTCGAGTTCGAGCCCGTCCCCGCCATCACGGGCACGCGGCCCTTGGCGGCCGCCACGCACATCTCGATCACGGCTTCGTGCTCTTCGTGGCTCAAGGTCGGAGATTCGCCGGTGGTGCCGCACGGCACCAGCCCGTCGGTTCCTTCGCGCACCTGCCACGCCACGAACTTTCGGAACGCCGGCTCGTCGACCTGGCCGTTGCGGAACGGCGTGATGAGCGCGACGAACGAACCCTTGAACATGGCGGATCTCCGGCTTGGAACTTTAGGGGGCGGCGGTGGCTGCAAAAGGAGCGCGAAATTAGACCCCCCGCAGCGCTTTCGCAACAAGTGCCTTTGGCTTGCGCTGGGGCGGCCTCGCGGTCTTAACTGCGTGCCATGAAAGTGCTTATTCGATTCGACTGGGGGGCCATGGTGGCCGTCCTTTGTTTGCCTCTGGCGCTCGGCGCCTGTGCGCGCAGCGATGCGGCCGTCGTTCCGCCTGCAGCGATCGTGGCGGACGCGCGAACAGCCGAGCCCGTCGAGGCCGCAGCCGCGCCCGCGCAAGGCGATGTGCTGCTCGCACAAGCCGTCGCAAGCCTCGCCAGCGGGCCGCCGACCGGGCCCATCGTCACGGCCGCGCGCACGATCCAGCCGATCGGCGCACCCGTGCTCAATGCGCGCCAGCGCGAGCTCTATACGCAAGCCTTCGCCGCCGTCGAAGCCGGGCGCTGGGAGGCTGCGCGCACGCTGCTTGCGCGCGGCGACCATCCGGTCGCCAACAAGCTCTTTCGCTGGCTCGAATTGCAGCTGCCGCGCTCGGGCATCGCGTTCGAGGACATCGTCCAGTTCGTCGACCAGAATCCGGACTGGCCGTCGCTCGAAACCATCTCGCGCCGGGCCGAAGAAGCGCTGCTCGACAGGCCCAGCAACAACACGCTGGTGCTGGCCTGGTTCGGCACGCGCAATCCGCTCACGCCCGACGGTGCCATGCGCTATGCCGATGCGCTCTCGGCTGCGGGCGAGCGCGAGCGGGCCTTGCGCGTGATCCGCGAGCATTGGGTCTCAGGGACCTTCAACGAGGTGCAGCACAAGCGCTGGCTCGAGCGCTATCGCGGCATGCTGGAGCCGCAGCACCACGCCGCCAAGCTCGACCGCCTCGTGTGGGACGGCAAGGCGGAAGAAGCCCGGCGCGTGTTCCCGCTGGTTCCGCCCGAGCGGCGCACGCTGGCGGATGCCAGGCTGCGCATCCGCGCGGGCGGCAATGTGGAAGCGCAGGCCAAGCGCGTGCCCGAAAGCCTCGCCAACGATCCGGGCCTGCTCTACGACCGCGTGCGCGCCTTCCGCCGCGCCAATCGCGAAGCGGCCGCGCGCGATGCCATGCGCAATCTGCCGCGCGATCTGGGCCGGCCCGACATTTGGTGGAACGAGCGCGCGGTGCTGGCCCGCCGCTCGATCCTGGCGGGCGATGCCGCCGAAGCCTATCGCCTCGCGCGCGACCACCGTATGGCGCAGTCGCACGGGGCGAATTTCCTCGAGGCCGAATTCCTTGCGGGCTGGATCGCGTTGCGGCGCCTCAACGACGCCAAGGCGGCGCAAGCGCATTTCGAGCGCGTGCACGAGGCCGCGCGCTTTCCCGTGTCGCGCGCGCGCGGCGCCTACTGGATCGGGCGTGCGCTCGAAGCGCAGAATCAAATGGCGGGCGCCAACGATTGGTACAATCGCGGTGCTGCGTTCCATACCACCTACTACGGCCAGCTCGCGGCCGCGCGCAGCAAGAGCCCGACGCGTCCGACATGGCCCGGCCCCATCCTCGCCACGGCCGAAGATCGCCAGGCCTTCGCGCGCAACGAAGCAGTGATCGCGGCGCGCATCCTGCTCGAGACGCGCGAGAAGCCCGAGCGCGTGCGGCCCTTCCTCGTGCGCCTTGCAAGCGTGGCGCGCACGCCGGGCCAGCATGCGCTGGTCGCCGAGTTCGCGCATCAGCTCGGCCGCAACGATCTCGCCGTCATCGTCTCGAAGCGCTCGGCGCAGGCCGCAGGCGTGCAGCTCCACGATCTCGGCTGGCCCATGCTGCCGATGACGGGCGAACGGCCCGAGCGCGCTTTGACCTATGCGATCATCCGCCAGGAAAGCCAGTTCGAACCGGAAGTGGTGAGCTCGGCGGGCGCGCGCGGCCTCATGCAGCTGATGCCCGCCACTGCGCGCGCGGTCGCCAAAACCGAGAACACGCTCGGCAACCACACCGACGCACGGCTGTTCGAACCTGCCTACAATATCCGCCTCGGCCGGTCTTATCTCGCCTCGCTCATCGACGATTTCGGCGGCTCATACGTGCTGGCGATCGCGTCCTACAATGCGGGGCCGGGCCGGGCGCGCGAATGGATGCGCAATTTCGGCGATCCGCGCCAGCCCAACGTCGACGTCGTCGACTGGATCGAGATGATTCCGTTCGAAGAAACCCGCGGCTACGTGCAGCGCGTGATGGAAAATCTGCAGGTCTATCGCCGCAACATCGCCCCCACCCAGACCGCCTTCGACATCGAACGCGATCTGCGCCGCCGGAGCAACTGACATGGGCGTGCTTTCGATCCGCAGCGCCGGGCCTGCCGACGCCGCCGCCGTCGCCGCCTTGCACACCGCGAGCTGGCGCACGGCCTATCGCAATATTCTGAGCGAAGCGTATCTCGCGGACGCCCATATCGAGCGCGCGCAGTACTGGCAGGCGCGCATGGCGGCGTGGAATCCGGCAAGCAGCTTTCTTGCCCTCGCCGAGCAGGACGGCCAAGCGCTCGGCTTTGCCTGCGTGATGGCCGATGCCGAGCCCGAGCACGGGGCGCTGCTCGACAATCTGCATGTGCGGCCCGACATCAAACGCGGCGGGATCGGCCGCCAGCTGCTGATGCGCGCAGGCGCTTGGGTCGCGGCCAATCGCCCCGGCACGCCCCTGCATCTCACGGTCTATCTCGCCAACGAAAACGCCGTCGGCTTCTACCGGCGCATGGGCGGGATCGCGAGCGCCCCGCACGCCTATCGCGCGGTCGACGGCCGAGAGCATCAGGTCTTCCGCTTCACTTGGGTCAACCCCGGCGCCATCGGCGCATGAGGCCCCGCCTCGTCGTCTTCGACATGGACGGCGTGCTCGTCGATTCCGAGCGCATCGCCAACCGCATCTTCCACGCGATGCTCGTCGAACACGGCGTGCCGCTCACGCTTCGCGAGAGCACGCGCCGCTATGTCGGGCGCAGCATGGCCTTCGCGGTCGCGGACATCGAAAAAAACTTCGGCATCGTGCTGCCGCCCGATTTCGCGGAAACCGAACGCGCGAAAGTGCTCGCTGCCTACGAAGGCGAATTGCAGGCGGTCGAAGGCGTGCCGGAACTGCTTGGGAGCTTGACCCTGCCCTTCTGCCTTGCCTCGTCGAGCGATCCGCCGCGCATCGCGCGCAGCCTCGAACTGTGCGGCCTCTTGGGCTATTTCGAAGGGCGCTGCTTCAGCGCCACGCAAGTGGCCAACGGCAAACCCGCCCCGGATTTGTTTTTGTTCGCGGCCGCAACGATGGGGTTCGCGCCGGCCGACTGCGTCGTGGTCGAAGACTCGCTCGCCGGGCTTGCTGCCGCCAAGGCCGCGGGCATGAAGGCCTATGCCTATGCCGGGGCCGGCCACACCGATCGCGGCGAACTTGCCGCGACCGGCGCCGTCGTGATCGACCGGATGGCCGAGCTCGCTACGGTTTTGCGAGCAGATTGATCAGCGAGGACGTATCCCAGCGCCCGCCGCCGCGCGCCTGCACGGCTGCGTAGAACTGGTCGATCACGGCCGTCATCGGCAGGCGGGCTTTGTTGGTCTTGGCTTCCTCAAGGCAGATCGCGAGGTCCTTGCGCATCCAATCGACCGCAAAACCGAAATCGAACTTGCCTTGCACCATCGTCTTGGCGCGATTTTCCATCTGCCAGGAACCGGCGGCCCCCTTGGTGATGACCGAGAGCACCTTGTCGGTGTCGAGCCCGGCCTGAACCGCGAAATTCATGCCTTCGGACAGGCCCTGCACGAGGCCCGCAATGCAGATCTGGTTCACCATCTTTGTAAGCTGGCCCGCACCCGCCGGGCCCATCAAGGTCAGCGCCTTGGCGTAGATTTTGAGCACCGGTTCGGCCTTCGCGAAGACCGCATCCGCACCGCCGACCATGATGCCGAGCTGGCCGTTTTCGGCCCCCGCCTGGCCGCCCGATACGGGCGCATCCAAAAAGCCGAAGCCTTTTTCCGTCGCGGCTTTGTCGAGCTCGCGCGCCACAAGTGCGGACGCCGTGGTGTGGTCGACGAAAATCGTGCCCTTGGCCATGCCGGCAAAGGCGCCCGCATCGCCATACACGACCGAGCGCAGATCGTCGTCGTTGCCCACGCACGCGAGCACGATGTCGGCACCCTTGGCGGCTTCGGCCGGGGTGGCGGCCGACTTGCCGCCGTGCTTGGCCACCCATGCCGCGGCTTTGGCGGCACTGCGGTTGTAGACCGTCACGCTGTGGCCGGCCTTCTGCAGATGGCCTGCCATCGGAAAACCCATCACACCCAAACCCAGAAACGCAAGATTGGCCATCGCCAAAACTCCTTCAAAGACACGCAATGAACGCAAGATCGAGCAGGATCGCAGGCCCCCGCACGACCCAAAGATACACGGCCCCCGCAAACAGCAAAGCCCCGCCCGCCATCAACCCCGATTGTGCCGCATTGAGCCGCATCGCGCCGCCTCAGCCTGCCGCCGCCAGACGCGGCTGGGGTGCGTCGCGCAGCGGCCAATGCAAGGCCGCGGCGATAAAGCCGGTCACCACGCAAAGCCCCCAAACGACGTCGTAGGATCCGTACATGTCGTAGACCTTACCACCCAGCCAAGCGCCCATAAAGCTGCCGATTTGGTGCGAGAAAAACACGATGCCGTAGAGCGTGGACATGTAGGTGGTGCCGAAAATCTGCGCGACGAGGCCCGAGGTCAGCGGCACGGTCGACAGCCAGAACAGCCCGAGGGCCGAGGCGAAAATCATCACGCTCGCTTCGCTGATCGGCGTCAGCAGAAACACGATGAACACGAGCGAGCGGCCGATATAGATGCCCGCCAGCAGATATTTCTTGCGCCGCAATTGGCCGAGAACGCCGGCCGTGTAGGTGCCGACGATATTGAAAAGCCCGACGAGCGCGAGCGACCACGCCCCTACCCAACCGGGCAGTCCCTTGTCGGCGACGTAGGCCGGCAGATGCACGCCCACGAAAACGACTTGGAAGCCGCACACGAAAAACCCGATCGTGAGCAACCAGAAGCCCGAATGGCCCATCGCTTCTTTGAGGGCCGCCCCCAGCGTCTGCTGCGATTGGGCGGCCGCCGGTGCCGCCAAGCCCCGCAAACCGTAGGCCAGCGGCAGGATCGCCAGCGCACTGATCGCGATCGCGAACAGCGCCTCGCGCCAGCCGAACATGTCGAGCAGCACTTGCGCATAGGGCATACAGGCGAACTGCCCGAACGAGCCGCCCGCCGCAACGATGCCAAGGGCCAGCGAGCGCTTCTCGGGCGGCGCTGCACGGCCCACGGCACCCAGGATGATCGAGAAGCCCGCCCCCGCCATCGCGAGGCCCTGCAGCGTATTGCCGACCAGGATCAGCGTGCCGTCCTGCGCGTTCGACAGCGCCCAGAAGCCGCCGGCATAGAGCAAGCCGCCGACCAAAACGGCGCGCGAGGTGCCGAACTTGTCAGCGACCGCACCGGCAAACGGTCCGGCAGCGCCCCAAAGCAGGTTCGACACGGCAAGCCCGAACGCAAACACCTCGCGCCCGACGCCGAGATCGATGGTCATGGGCTTGAGGAACAGGCCCAGCGTCTGGCGCAGGCCCATCATCACGGTAAGCACCAACGATCCGCAGATCAGGATCGTCAGGTAGCTGCTCTTGCGGTCCATTGTCGGCCCCCCAGGCTTCAAGGAACGATTGTCGCAAGGGCGTGCGGGCGCTTCAAGCCCGCGATTGTCGCGATACGCTTGAGGTTGCCCCCGGCGGGGCCTCGGCCAATTGGCGGCGGCGATGCGCGTTCAGGCTGATTTCGTCCATATTCTGCTGGTCTTTGCGCTCGGCCGCATCCTTGTCGTCCTTGATGCGGGCGGCGAGCGCGGTTTCGTAGCGCTTCAGCGTCTGGAAGGATTCGGACACGGCCTGGCGCGCCTCCTCCAATTGCGGTTGCATGCCCGCGATCTGTGCCGCCAAGCGTTCGCGGCGCTGGATCACGCCGCGCGCATAGCCCGCATAGGCGAACATGCCGACCTCGAGTTCGCGCGCATGGCGCTGCTCTTGTTCCATCTCGGCTTCGAGGGCCACGGCGCGCGCCTGCAAGGTCGATTCCTGCTGCTCGATTTCCACGAGCACGCGGCGCTTGTCGTCGAGATCGGCTTCGGCAAGCCGAATGAGCGAGCGCAGACCCTTGGTTTTGGCCGCCATCTAGCGGCCCTTACGTCGCAAAGGCCGGCTCTTCGGCGCGTTCGGCGGCACTGGCGGGATCCGGCATGCCGAGAATTTCGGCGAGCCCCGCATAGCCTTGCGCCAGCAGGGCGCGCTCGCGCTTGCCTTGCTTCAGGAAGTTTTCGATCTCGGGCTGGTAGTGGATGGCCTCGTCCACGAGCGCATCCGAGCCGCGGCGATAGGCGCCGAGGCGGATCATTTCGGCCATGTCTTCGTACTGCGCCATCAGCTGGCGCGCACGCGCCACGAGCGCGTTTTCGGACGGCGTATTGCAACCCGGCATGGTTCGCGAAACCGAGCGCAGAATATTGATGGCGGGATAGCGGCCGCGTTCGCCGATCGCGCGCTCGAGCACGATGTGCCCGTCGACGATGCCGCGCACGGCGTCCGAGATCGGCTCGTTCGTGTCGTCGCCTTCGACGAGGACCGTAAACAGGCCCGTCACACTGCCCTGCCCGGTTCCAGGCCCGGCGCGCTCGAGCAGGCGCGGCAATTCGGCGAAGACCGACGGCGTATAGCCTTTGGACGCCGGCGGCTCGCCCGCCGACAGGCCGATTTCGCGCTGCGCCATGGCAAAGCGCGTGACGGAATCCATGAGGCACAAAACGTCGCGGTCGAGATCGCGGAAATACTCGGCGATCGCCAAAGTCATGTACGCCGCCTGGCGACGCATCAGCGGGCTTTCGTCGCCGGTGGCGACGACAACCACAGCGCGCGCGAGGCCTTCCGGCCCGAGATCGTCTTGGATGAACTCCTGCACTTCGCGCCCGCGCTCGCCGATGAGGCCGATCACGACCACGTCGGCGGCGGTGTAGCGCGTCATCATGGACATGACCGAGGATTTGCCGACGCCCGAGCCCGCAAAAATGCCCATACGCTGGCCGCGGCAGCAGGTCAGAAACGTGTTGATCGCGCGGATGCCCAAATCGATCTTGCCGCGCACGCGCTGGCGTTTGTGGGCGGCCGGCGGCGAGGCTTTGATCGCGTAAGGGGCCGGGCCCATCGGCAGCGGCCCCTTGCCGTCGAGCGGTTCGCCGAGCGCATTCACCACACGGCCCAGCCACGAGCGATGCGGATAGATCACGGGATCGGAATCGGCGATTTCGGCACGGCTGCCCACGCCAATGCCGTCCACCGTGCCGAACGCCATCAACAAGGCGCGGCCCTGGCGGAAGCCCACGACCTCGCACGGCACGCGGCGGCGATCGCGCGTGCCCACGAAGCAGCGCGAGCCCACAGCCAGCAGATCGTCCACGCCGCCGATCTCGAGCAGCATGCCCTGCACGGCCGAAACGCGGCCGTAATAGCGATAGGTCGGGATGCGCTCGACGGCGGCTACCAATTCATGTGCGGACATGCGCGCGATCACCCGTCTCGATAAGCTGGCCGAAAAGTTGGCGGAAAATCCGAGGGTTGCGGATATTTGCCGACTGTAACCAAGTTTGATTAACGTTGCGTAAATTTCTGCATAAAGATTTGATAAATAACGCCGTTTGTTTGGAATTGTTAACAACGTATCGGCCGTGATAGCTTGTTAACCAATTTCTCGGAGGCCCTACCGATGCGCGTGCTGCTGGTTGAAGACGATCAGGCAACGTCTCGCTCGATCGAGCTGATGCTCAAGCAAGAAGGCTTTGTCTGCGACACGAGTGCGCTGGGCGAAGACGGGCTTGAGGTCGGCAAGCTCTACGACTACGACATCATCCTGCTCGATCTGATGCTGCCCGACATGGACGGCTACGAGGTGCTGCGCCGCTTCCGCGCCGGGCGCATCAAGACGCCGATCCTGATCCTGTCGGGCCTGACCGAGCTCGACGCCAAGATCAAAGGCCTCGGCTTCGGTGCCGACGACTATCTGACCAAACCCTTCGACAAGCGCGAACTGATCGCGCGCATCCACGCGATCGTGCGGCGCGCCAAGGGCCATTCGCAGTCGATCATCAAAACCGGCAAGCTCAACGTCAATCTCGAAGCGCGCACCGTCGAAGCGGGGGCACGGCCCCTGCACCTCACGGGCAAGGAATACGCGATCCTCGAATTGCTGAGCCTGCGCAAGGGCACCACGCTCACCAAGGAGATGTTCTTGAACCATCTCTACGGCGGCATCGACGAGCCGGAGCTCAAGATCATCGACGTGTTCGTGTGCAAACTGCGCAAGAAACTCTCGACCGCGTGCGACGGCGAGAACTACATCGAAACGGTCTGGGGCCGCGGCTACGTGCTGCGCGATCCGCCGGCCAAGGGCAAAGCCGCTTGAACGGCTGGGCCGCCTAGCTATCCGACCTTGGCGCCGCCGCCGGGGGCCACGACCTGATAGATGCCGCGCTGGCCCGGCATCGGCTGGAAGCGTTCGGTAACGCCCAGCACCGTTTCCGCACCGCCCAAATACAAAACGCCGTCGGCGGGCATCAGCTTGGCCATGCGGTCGAGGATCTGGCCCTTCGTTTTCTGGTCGAAATAGATCAGCACGTTGCGGCAGAAAATCACGTCGAACGATCCGAGCGACGCAAATTCGCTGAGCAGATTGAAGCTGCGATACTGCACGGCCGAGCGGATCTCAGGGGCAATGCCCCATTTGTCGCCCTGCTGCTTGAAGTATTTGACCAAGAGCGTGATCGGCAGACCGCGCTGCACTTCGAACTGCGTGTAGATCCCGGCCTTGGCGCGCTCGAGCGCTTCGTGGCTGATGTCGGTGCCGACGATATCGACGCGCCAGCCCGCGAGCTTGGCCGCTTCCTCTTTGAGGATCATCGCAAGCGTATAGGGCTCTTGGCCCGTCGAGGCGGCCGCACACCAGATGCGGAAGCTCTTTTTGGCGGCACGCGACTGCAGCAGCGCCGGCAGGATGAGTTGGCGGAACTGGTCGAACGGCTTGCCGTCGCGGAAGAAGAACGATTCGTTCGTCATCATCGCATCGACGACGTCGCGCTGCAGCGCCGGATCGCGCGCCGAGCGCAACTGGCCGACCAGCAGATCGATCGTTGCGACGTTCCATTTGCGCGCGAGCGGCGCCAAGCGGCTCTCGATCAGATACATCTTGTCCGGCCCCAGCACGAGCCCGGTCTGGTCGTAGATGTATTTCGTGAAATAGGCGAAATCGTCGGGCTTCACGCGCGCACTCCCGCGATCTTGGCGATTTCGCCCGCGATCTTGTCGACCGGCAGGACGGCCGAACAAATGCCCGCCATGGCGGCGGCCCCCGGCATGCCCCACACCACGCTCGAGGCTTCGTCCTGCGCGATCACAGTGCCGCCGGCATCGACCAGCACCCGACCGCCCTTGGCGCCGTCCGAGCCCATGCCGGTCAAAACGACGCCGAGCACGGCGGCGCCGTACGCGGCCGCCACGCTGCGGAACATCGGATCGACGGCCGGGCGGCAGAAATTCTCGGGCGGTTCCTTGGTGATGCGAATGACCTTCTGCGCCCCCTGGCTTTCGATCTTCATATGGTTATCGCCGGGGGCAAGATAGATGCGGCCCGCTTCGAGCGCCTGGCCGTCCGCGCCTTCGGCGCAAGGGCGCTTGGCGGTGCGCTGGATATGCTCGGCAAGGATCGTCGTGAAAGTGGCGGGCATATGCTGCGTGATCACGATCGGCAGACGCATCGCGGCCGGCAACGCGCCCAGCACCGCAAACAGCGCTTGCGGCCCCCCGGTCGAGCTGCCGATGGCGACGATCTGCGGCGGCGTGCGACCGGCCGCACGCAATTGGATCGGCGTCTGCGGCGACAGAAGCGAGCTGCGCGTCGACACGGGCTGCACGCCCGCGGCCGAGGCCGCCCGCGTGGCGTCGGTCGGCTGCGGGCGCACTTCGGGCACGCCTGCGGCCCGGTTGCGGTCGCGCTTGTCGCGACGGGCACGGCCGAGCGCTTTGACCTTGTCGGTGAGATCGCGCTTGAAATCGTTCGAGCCGTGGATTTCGCCGGTGGAAGACGGCTTCGGGATGTAGTCGGCGGCCCCTTTGTTCATCGCCTCGATGCTCGACTGCGCGTTGCGCTGCGTCAGCGTCGAAGCCATGATGATCTTGACGTCCGGTGCGACTTCGAGAAGCTTGGGGATCGCCGTGAGACCGTCCATGACCGGCATTTCGATGTCGAGCACGATCACGTCGACGTCGGTTCGGCCGAGCTGGCCCACGGCAAGCTGGCCGTTGCCCACGGTCGCAACCACCTGCACGCCCGGATCGGATTCGAGGGCACGCGTGATGAGGCCGCGAATGACGGCCGAATCGTCCACGACCATCACGCGCACCTGCGACGGCGCGCCAGCACCCGGCTTGGGCGGTTCGGAAGGCAGCGCCATTTAAAGCAGACCGACTTGCGTAAGCTTCGATTCGACGATCTCGCTGTCGAACGGCTTCATGATGTATTCGTTGGCCCCGGCTTCGATCGCTTGCTGGATCTTCGTCATTTCGGTTTCGGTCGTGCAGAAAAGCACGATGGGCGCGTTGCCGCCCGGCGTGGCGCGCAACGCACGCAGAAATTCGATGCCGTTCATCACCGGCATGTTCCAGTCGAGCAGGATGCCGTCGGGCATCGCGCGCTTGCACGCTTCGAGTGCAAGCTGACCGTCGGCAGCCTCCTCGATCTTGAACCCGAAGGCTTCAAGAATGCGGCGCGCGACATTCCGAATGACCCGGGAATCGTCGACCACCAGAAACGACTTCATCTCCGCCCTCCGTCCCCGCCACACACAAACTCGGCGGCGGCCGATCGACCGCCCCCACATATAGCCGAGCCGCGCGCCAGCGCCAACACCGCTTCTCAGGCGTCGCCCGGCGCTTGGAAAGCCATCGCCAGCGTCAACGCGTCTTTGCCCCAAACATATGTCGTCTTGCCGCCCAGTTCGGCGACAAGGCGCTGCAGAACGGCAGCTGGGGCCGCTTTGGGCGTCAATTCGCCGAGCGAAACTTTTGCGGCGAGCGTGGCTTCGACCTCTTCGAACAGGCGTGCACCCGTGCCGACCGCACGCCATTCGAGCGTGGCACGCCCGGCCGCAAAAGCGCCGTCGAAATAAAGATCGCCGCCGCGCGGCAACCCTTCCGACAGCACAAACCCCGCAAGCAGTGCGATGCGGGCACCCCGCCGACCGGCTTCGGCCTCAAGCTCGGGGGCGGAATTCCAGGCCGAAAGTGCGGCCTTGTCGCCCTCGAGCAAGGCGGCAAAGAGCTTTTGCGCCGCAGCAAAAGGCGCACCGGCCGGCAAAGCGCCCGGCGTGCCGTAGATTGCGCGGAACACCTGCAAACGGCGGCTCGCCTGGCGTGCCGCTTGGCCGATCATGCCCACGACGTCGGGATCGCCTGCGCCGTCCTCGGCCAGCAATTCCACGCCGTTGACCGACGCCCCAACGGGCCCGACAAGATCGTGGCTCATGCGCGCTGCAATCAGCTCGGCCAAACGCAATTCGAAATTCTGCGACATTTCCCCCGGCACCGGTAAGAATGAAACGGCATCCTACAGGGTTCTTCATGCCGCAGAATTGGTCTATACTTCGTTAACGATGACCCGTCTTTCGCCCGGAACCTATGTCTGCCATCCCGACCGCCCCGATTGGGGCATTGGCCAAGTGCAATCCGCAATCGGCATGCGCGTGACCGTGAATTTCGAACATGTCGGCAAATTGCTGATCGATGCCGAGCATGTCACGCTCGTGCGCGTCGATCCGCAGGCCGAGTTGGCCGTCAAAACGCTGTAGACCATGCGCGGCTTTTCGATTCTTCTGGCAGGCATCTTGGGCGCTGCTGCCCTTCCCGCCCCTTCCTTCGCGGAGGCCGACCCTGCGCGCGGCGAAGCCGTGTTCCGCAAATGCGCCGCGTGCCACACGCTCGAGGCGGGCGGGCGCAACCGTGTGGGTCCTCGCCTGCACGGGCTGTTCGGCCGCCAAGCCGGTGCCGTCGGCGATTTTCGCTATACGGCCGCCCTCAAGGAGTCGGGGCTCGTGTGGGACGAAACCACGCTCGACGCCTTCCTCAAGGATTCCGAAGCCTTCGTGCCGGGCACCAAGATGTACGGGGGCCTTGCGATCGACCAGGATCGCGCCGATCTGATCGCGTATTTGCGGCGTGCAACGGCCCCCTAGGGGCGCTTGCACATATGCCGGTTTGTGGTAAATTCGCTCGCAAGAAAAAGCATCGTTTGCGGAGTCTCCCATGAAAGCCATGTTCGCCGGATTTGCAGCAGCCATCGTGATCGCGATCGGCGCCCATTTCGCACTCGACAGCGTGCAGACCTCGACCGCCGACCGTTATTCGGTCCCTTCGAGCGTTCGCCTCTAAGCTTCGGCTTTATCGTCGATATCGAACGGCCCGCCTCTGGCGGGCCGTTTGCGTTTCAGCCGGCTTTCGATCAAGGAGCCGCGTCGATTTCGGCGCCGGTTTCGAGGTCCCAGATTTTCGCGACCTCGTCGTAGCCCGCCGAAATGCCGAGCTTGCCGCCCGGTACCAACGCCACCGCCCAAACAGGTCGCTTGTGGCCCAAAAACTGGCGCAGCTCGCGCCCGTCGGTCGTGCGCCACAGGCGCATCGTGCGATCGCCGCCGCCGGACAAAAGCTGTGTGCCGTCCGCCGACAAGGCAACGGACGTGACGAAGCCGCGATGGCCTTCGAGCACGCGGCGCTCCTGGCGCTGAGCCAGATCCCACAGCCGCACCGTGCCGTCGGTCGAGGCCGAGGCCGCAAGCTTGCCGTCGCCCGACACGGCGACGCCGTTCACGCTGTTGACGTGCCCTTCGAGCATCGCCAATTCACGGCCGGTCTCGCTGTCCCACAGGCGCAGCGAGAGATCGTAGCTGCCCGATAGCAACGTGCGCCCGTCGGGCAAAAACGCGACAGACATGACGTTGGCCTTGTGGCCGTTCAAACTGCGCAGCAGACGGCCCGTTGCGATGTCCCAGATCGCGATGCTGCGGTCCCAGCTGGCCGACGCCGCCCGTTTGCCGTCGCGCGAGACCGCAACGGCGGCGACATTGGCCTTGTGGCCTTCGAAGCTGCGCACAAGTTTGCCGCTGTCGAGGTCCCACAATTTCAGCGTCGAATCCCAGCTGCCCGACAGCGCCATCGCCGTGCCCGGCACGAAGGCAACGCCGTTGACCGACGCGACATGCTCGTCGAAAACTTTGAGCTCGCGCTGCGTAGACATATCCCACAGCCGCACCGAATAGTCCCACGAGCCGGTCAGCACCTGCTTGCCGTCGGCCGACACGGCGACCGCATTGACCATGGCGCCGTGCCCGGCGAGTTCGGCTGCGGCCGGCGAAGCGGCCAGCAGCAGTGCGGTCATCAAGGCTCGCATGCGCATGTTCGGGTCTCGCAAAAGAAAAAGGCCCGCGCCGATCGTCTGGCGCGGGCCGGCAGTCTACGAAATGCAGGCCCTTCAGTCGTGGCCCATCTTGTATTGCGGTGCGGCCTGGCCCTTGAGCTTGGCGAGCCACAGGCCGTGGTGCTCCTTGGCCCAGTTCTCGTCGACCTGGCCCGTGCCCATCGCATCGAACGCCTGCTCCATGCCGAGCGAGCCGATATAGATGTGCGCGATCACGATCGCGGTCAGCACGAGGCTCACGACCGCGTGGATGATCTGCATGAGCTGCATCGAGGAAACGTCGCCGAGGAAGAACGGGAACAGCAGCCACACGCCCGAAACGCTGAGCGCGACGCCGCCCGTGATCACCGACCAGAAAATGATTTTCTGGCCCGCATTGAACTTCTCGGCCGGCGGATGCACGCCCTTCGAGAACAGGCCGCCGCCGACCGCGATCCACTGCAGATCGACCTTGGACGGAATGTTGTGGCGAACCCACAGCACGAACATCAGCACCACGCCGAGCATGAAGCCGAAGGCGAGATAGTTGTGCAGGTACTTGAACGCGACCGAGATGGCCGTGAACGCGTCGGGGCCCAGCAGCGGCAGCAGGAGATAGCGGCCGTAGGTGATGTTGAGGCCGGTGATGGCCAGCACCACGAAGGCGCCCGCCGTCATCCAATGCACGAAACGCTCGAACGAGTTGAAGCGCTCGACCGTGCGGCCCGAGATGCCGCTGTCGATCATGATCTTGCCGCGCAGCAGATAGAACGCGATTAGCAAGCAGCACATGCCGAGCAGCAGCCACGAGCCGACGACGCGGATCGGGCCCTTGACGGCCGCACGCCAGTCGCGGCCCGCCGGCTGGATCAGCGTGGCGAGTTTCTGGTCGGGGATCGTGACCTGGCCGCGCGTGGGCGCAAGGGCGCGCAGCAATTCGGCGTCGTTCGACATGAGCCCCGCTTCGGGGCGCATGCTCGGACTCTGGTAGCTGCCGGGGCCTGCGGCCGGAACATTGACGCCGTCGAGGCGGCTCACCGGCGGTGCGGCCGTCGAGACGACCGGCGCCGGGGCGGCGGCTGGTGCTGGGGCGGGTGCCGCAGGTGCCGGTGCGGGCGCTTGCGCCGATGCAGCGCCCGCAACCAGCAGCGCGGCGCCGACGACGAGCGAACGAAGAATGTTGGCGGATTTCATGGTTTCTCTCTCCCCCTGCCGACGCTAGTAGCGCTGGCCGGAATTGGCGCGTTTTTCGAGCATGTCGCGCGCGTTGGCGGGCACGCTGGGGGCTGCGACGCTGCGCCCCAGATACGAGCCTTGCGCCCCTTCGCGAATGCCGGGGTCGCGTGCGCTGAACGCGGCAGCCGATATCAGCAACAGTGCGAAAACGACCCAAAGAATGCTGCGTTGACCGGATGACATTTTGCTTCAAGTCCCTCTTGGAAAGACGACCGGCCGCCGGGGACTTCCCCAGCGGCCGGGTTCGAGATCAGGTGCGCGACGGATCGCCGTAGGCCGTGGCCCAGCCCCAAGCGCCCGAGCCGTAGCCGCGCGTGGCCACGCGCTCGCGGTAGATGCCCGCGATGACGTCGCCGTCGCCGCCGAGCAGCGCTTTGGTCGAGCACATTTCGGCGCACAGCGGCAGCTTGCCTTCGGCCAGACGGTTGCGGCCGTATTTGGCGAAGCTGGCGTCCGTGGTCGAGGCCTCGGGACCGCCCGCGCAGAAGGTGCACTTGTCCATCTTGCCGCGCGTGCCGAAATTGCCGGCCTGCGGATACTGGGGTGCGCCGAACGGGCAGGCGTAGAAGCAGTAGCCGCAGCCGATGCACAGATCCTTCGAGTGCAGCACCACGCCTTCGGCCGTCTTGTAGAAGCAGTCGACCGGGCAGACGGCCATGCAGGGCGCGTCCGTGCAGTGCATGCACGCCATCGAGATCGAACGCTCGCCGGGTTTGCCGTCGTTGAGGGTCACGACGCGGCGGCGGTTGATGCCCCACGGCACTTCGTGTTCGTTTTTGCAGGCGGTGACGCAGGCGTTGCATTCGATGCAGCGTTCGGCGTCGAGCAGGAATTTCATGCGAGCCATGTCTGTCGCTCCCTAAGCCTTAGGCCTTCTCGATGCGGCACAAGGTGGTTTTGGTTTCTTGCATCTGGGTCACGGGGTCGTAGCCGTAGGTGGTCACGGTGTTGACCGCTTCGCCCAGCACGATGGGGTCGGTCCCTTGCGGGTAGGACGAACGCATGTCCTTGCCCATCCAATGGCCCGCGAAGTGGAAGGGCATCCAGGCAACGCCCTGGCCCACGCGCTCGGTGACGAGCGCTTTGACCTTGATCTTGGCGTTGTTCTCGGGCCCGAACACCCACACATCGTCGTTGTTCTTGGCGCCGATCCGGCGCGCATCGGCCGGATGGATTTCGACGAACATGCTCTGCTGCAGTTCGGCGAGCCACTTGTTCGAACGCGTTTCGTCGCCGCCGCCCTCGTACTCGACCAGACGGCCCGAGGTGAGGATCGTCGGGAACTGCTTGGAGACGTCGCGATCCTGGATCGACTTGAACAGGGTCGGCAGACGGTGCAGAACGCGGTCGGTATAGGTCGGATATTTGCGCACCATTTCGCGGTCCGCCGAATAGAGCGGTTCGCGATGCGTGGGAACCGGATCGGGGAAGTTCCACACGTTGGCGCGCGCGCGCGCATTGCCCTTGGGGTCGCACCCGTGGGCGATCGCAACGCGAATGATGCCGCCCGAGGTGTCGAAGTTCCAGGGCACGTTGTCGGCGTTGCCGCCGAACACCATCGTGCCGATCTCGAGGATCTCGGCGCGCTCGGCTTCCGTGAGGTCGCCTTCCCAGCCCAGACGCTTCAGCATGCCGTAGCTGAAAGCCGGGTACCCGTCCTTGATCTCCGAACCCTTCGAATAGAGACCGTCGGCGAGCAGGCTCACGCCCTCGCGCTCGGCCCCGAACAGCACGCGGAAATTGCCGCCGCCTTCGGACACCGGAACCGACTGGTCGTAGAGGATGTGCGTGCCGGTGTGGCGATGCTCGGGCTTGCCCCAGCACGGCCAGGGCAGACCGTAGAACTCGCCCTTCTTGATTTCGGCAAGGCCGTCCTTGGCCGGCACGTCCTTGAGCGCCTTGAGGTTCACGCGGTCGAACACGTCTTGGTTCGCCATGTGCGCCTTGAGGCGTTCCGGGCTCTGGCCCGAATAGCCGGCCGTGAAGCAGGTGCGGTTGATTTCGCGCAGGATGCTCTCGGCTTCCGGCACGTTGCCTTCGAGCTTGATGTTCTTGAACATCTGCTCGGCGAAACCGAACTTCTTGGCGAAGAGATACATGATCTCGTAGTCGTTCTTCGATTCGAAGATCGGATCGACGACCTGCTCGCCCCACTGCAGCGAGCGGTTCGAAGCCGAACGGCTGCCGCGCATTTCGAGCGAGGTGCAGGCCGGCAGCAGATAGACGCCGTCCTTGCGCTCGGCAGCCATGACCGGGATCTGCACCGGATGCGGATCGATCACGACGAGCGTGTCGACCTTTTCCATCGCCTTCTTGCCGTCGGGGCCGCGCGTCTGCGTGTTGGCGCCGTGGCCCCAGAACACCATCGCCTTGATGTTGTCGGGCTGGCCCGTGAGGTTCGCCTTGGCTTCAAGCGCCAAGTCGTGCCAACGCGACTGCGGCGTGCCCGGCATTTCCATGAGCGCTTTCGACTTGAAACGGCCGAGCATGTACTCGTACGGCACGCCCCAGCCGCGCGCGAAGTGGCGCCACGCCTGCTCGGTGAGACCGTAGTAGTTCGGCAGGTTCAAGACGTCGAGGCCGAGATCGGTTGCCCCCTGCACGTTGCAGTGGCCGCGGAAGATGTTCGTGCCGCCGCCCGACACGCCGATCGTGCCGTAGTTCATGTTGAGGATGCAGTAGGCGCGCACGTTGGCCGAACCGACCGTGTGCTGCGTGCCGCCCATGCACCAGATCACGGTGAAGGGCCGGTTGTTCCACAGCGTCTGCGCCACGCGGCGAAGCTGGCTGCCCGGCACGCCCGTGATGCGCTCGACTTCGGCGGGGTTGTACTTGGCGACTTCCTTCTTGACGTCGTCCCAACCGTAGACGCGGCGCTTGACGAACTCCTCGTCCGTCCAGCCGTTTTCGAACGCGTGCCAGAGAATGCCCCAGATCAGCGGAATGTCGGTGCCCGGGCGCAGGCGCACATGCTCGGTCGAGTGGGCGGCCGTGCGCGTGAAGCGCGGGTCGCACACGATGAACGGCGCCTGGTTGTTTTCCTTGCCGCGCAGCACGTGCAGCAGCGACACCGGATGCGCTTCGGCCGGATTGCCGCCGATCAGGAAGATCGAGCGCGAGTTCTGGATGTCGTTGTAGGAGTTGGTCTGGGCACCGTAGCCCCACGACTGGGCAACGCCGGCCACCGTCGTCGAGTGGCAGATGCGCGCCTGGTGGTCGATGTTGTTCGTGCCCCAGAAGGCGGCGAATTTGCGGTTGAGATAGGCCGCTTCGTTCGTGAACTTGGCGGAGCCCAGCCAATAGACCGAGTCAGGGCCCGCCTCTTCGCGGATCTTCAGCAGGCGGTCGCCCACTTCCGTCACGGCCTGGTCCCAGGTCATGCGCTGCCATTTGCCGGCAACGAGCTTCATCGGATATTTGAGGCGGCGGTCGCCATGCACGAGTTCGCGGATGGCCGCACCCTTGGCGCAATGGGCGCCGAGATTGATCGGCGAGTCGAACGACGGCTCTTGGCCCGTCCACACGCCGTTCTGCACTTCGGCCGTCACCGTGCAGCCGACCGAGCAGTGCGTGCACATGTTTTTGACGATCTTGGTGGCAACGCCGAATTTGGGCGCACCCGCCGCCGCACCGGCGGCTTCTACGGTCTTGAGCTGCAGCGACGCGGCTGCGGCAATGCCGCCCGCCACGAGGCCCGAACGGCGCATGAAGGCGCGGCGATCCATCGCGGCACCGGCAGCCCCTGCAAGGGCTGCGGTCAAACGAGCACCAACGGCCTTGCCCGAAGATTTCTTGGTCAGCATCGAATGGCTCTCCTTACTTCGCGAGCGCGTAATAGGTCTTCACATGCGCGGTTTCCGAGTAGCCCGCACTTGCCTGTGCCGGTTCGGCTGCCTTGGCGGCCGACGGGGCCGCGATCGTGCCGGCACCCGCAGCACCGGCCGCAACGGCGCCAAGGCCTGCGACCTTGAAGAACTGGCGGCGATTGGCCGCTTTGGTGTCTGGGTTGTTGCTCATGGTCTGCCTCGCCCCTCTATCCGTTATGCGGTTCGTGTTGTTGGTCGCCTTCGTCCATTGCGAAGGCGGCGTTTTCGATCTCGATGAAGATGCGGCCGATCTGGCCGACCGGCATGTAAAGCCGCGCCGACTTGGCTGCCGCCAAATCGGCAAAGAACTTTTCCGCCCAAGGCGCGATGTGCGCGGCAAAGAATGCGCGCTGTGTCGCCAGCGACGCGGGCTTGCCGAAAGCGCCGACGATGAGCCCGGCCATGGTTTCGCATACCGAAGCCATGTGGTCTTCGGGCTCGGGCCGGTCGGCCGCGCGCACGATGCCAAGCTCGGCCATGGCGCCGCGCAGATTGGCGAGCGGCTTTTCGTGCAGGAAGCCGGTCAGATAGTACGACGCATAGGGCAACAGCTCGCCCTGCGACAGGCCGATGAACAGGTCGTGGAATTCTTCGCGCACCTGCTCGACCGTCGTGCGCTGGGCGGTCTTGGCAAGGGCCGCGATATGGCTGCCGAGTTCGCTGTCGTCGCCCGCGAGCGCTGCAAGGCGCGCCAAGAACGCTTCGTCCGGCGCTTGCGCCAGCAATTCGCCGAGCAGCGCATACCATTGCGCGCGCAGCAATTCGTCTTCGTCGATTTCGATTTCGTCCGCCTCGGCCGCAGGCCGCACCAGGATTTCAGAGGCCGCCGCATTGGCGGGCGGATAGACGTCGGGGCGCAGTTCGGTGCGCGACACGCCGGTTGCGGTTTCGATGGCGAGCACGGCTTCGGCGGGCGCGCGCTTGGCGACCTTCACCCAATGCCAGACATGGCCCTGCGACTTGCCGATCGCACGCGCCAACGCCGACTGCCCCCCCGCTCGCTCGATGGCAAGCTCAAGGGCCGCAAGGCTGCGCGCAACGGACGGGCTCTCGCTCATCGGGATTGCCCCACAAAGCGGTTTGTAATGCCGAACGCAAAGATTTCGAGTTGACGCAGTGACATTGAATACCGGCAGTTTCTCGCGCGTGTTTTTGCTTCTTGGTACCCGAACTTATCGACCGCGAAACTCATTATTATTGTGTAGTTTCAACGATCAGACATCAAAGCTATGCGACAGCGCGGTATCGCTGTCAAGAGGCCGCAACATTGCCGAATACCGTGTGCGGTGCAGCATACAAAAGCATTTGTTGGCAGGGCTTGATGCGCAGAATTGCTGCAATGCAGCAAAAACACTCAACTCGGTTCGTCGGTTGCCTTGGCCGGCGAATCCGTCGGCAGAGCTGCGACCTGCGCTGCTTCGGCCTGTTCGGCGGCGATCTTGTCGGCCGCTTCTTTGCGCTCGATCTCCTCGACCGCCTCGACCATGCCCGAGCCCACACGATAGATCGTGTTCAACAACCCGTTGGGGAAAGTGGGTACGGCGTTGAAATCGATCGAATGGCATTCGGAAATGTCGATCGTCGCGAAATGCGGGTCCATCGTCCACAGCTTGCGCAAGGCAAGCTTGCGCGTGTCCTCGGCGACGTCTTTGTTCATGAACAGCGAAAAATCCGAATCCTTGGTGAGCGTGTCGAGCGGCGGCAATTCGGTTTTCGGCGGGGCCGCGGTCTCGGCCGGTTTTTCGGATTTCTCCGGCGGCGTTGCTTCGCTTGCGACCGGCACGGCCGCGGGCTCGACTTCCGCCGCAGGTGCCGGTGCGGGCGGTACGGCGCGCGCCTCGGCTTTGAGGCGCGACCAGCGGCCGGCAAAACCTTCGCGCGGTTGCTCTGGCTCAGCCATTGTTTTCCTTCTGCGCGAAGGAAGCGCCGTACTCGTTGCCCTCCGCCCCCTTGGCGAAACCTTTGTTCGGATCGATGCGCGTGCGCTTGCGCTTCTTGAATGTTTCTTCGACATGGTAGGCGCGCACATAATCGCCGAGCCACGCCATCAGCGCTTCGGGCATCGGCACTTTCTCGACGACATGCTCGCCGTCGACCGAATAGGCTTCCGCCTCGCCGGGGCTCACCGTCACGTGGCGCACGACGATCCCAGGTGCGGGCAGCGAAGGATCGCGGCGCAGCACGACATAGACGGCCGGGACCGGCTCGGCGAGATTCATGCGATAGGTAACGGTCTCGGCCACGAACAACGCGATCGGGAACTCGCCCGCGTACCAGATCGTCGTGTCGTCTTCGCGGCGCAATTCGGTCCAGGGGGCGAACGCAACGCCGCCCAGCACGACCGAATGCGGCCGCCATTGCGGCTCGCCCCACGCGGTGCGCGGCGGCGACTGGGCCACGAGCACGCCGATCGAAAGATGCGCGTCTTTGGGCGGGATGATTTGCGGATCGGGTGTGTTCATGTGTTTGCAAGCGCCAGCAGATCGTGGGCGGCCGCCAGATCGTCGGGCCGATTGGCGTTGAAAAACGGATCGAAGGGTTTCGTCTCGAACGCGACCATGGCGACCTTATAGCGCGCCGTCCAGCGATCGACCTTGAAGATTTTTTCGGCCACAAGCGCGTGGCGCAGCGCCTCGCGCAGATCGACGCGCCACAGCCCGAACACCGGATGCGCTTGGCCATCGGACATCGCACACGCAAGATCGGCACCCTCGGCTGCGACCGCCGCGACAAAGCGCGCCACGAGATCGCGCGGCAGGAAGGGTGCGTCGGCCGCAAAGCTTGCCATGTAGGTCGCGTCAGGCACGTTCGCCGACGCCCAATCGAGCCCGGCCAAGATGCCTGCAAGCGGACCCGCAAAATCCGGCACGCTGTCGCTTGCGACCGGCAAGCCAAATGCCGAGAACCGCGATGCATCGCCATTGGCATTGAGCACGAGTGCCGACACTTGCGGCGTGGCGCGCGCCAGAATGTGGGCGAGGATCGGCTTGCCGCCCAAATCGCGCAGGCATTTGTCGCCGCCGCCCATGCGCGTCGATTGGCCGCCCGCCAGCACCACCCCCGCAATCGGCTCAGCCATCTTCCGCACCCTTGCGGCGCTGCTTGGCGTCCTCTTCGGCCGCTTCGCGCGCACTCGCGTCGAATACGACGCGCTCGGGCCCTGCGAGCACCACAAAGCGGCTGCCGCGCGCGCGGCCGATCAAGGTGAGGCCCGCTTTGCGCGCAAGCTCGACCCCCCAGGCCGTGAAGCCCGAACGCGAGACGAGAATGGGAATGCCCATCTGCACGGTCTTGATCACCATCTCCGAGGTGAGTCGGCCGGTCGTGTAGAAAATCTTGTCGTGCGGCGCAAGCCCGTGGCGATACATGTAGCCCGCGATCTTGTCGACCGCGTTGTGGCGGCCGACATCTTCCATATAGACGAGTGCGCGATCGGCCGCGCACAGCACGCAGCCATGGATCGCACCCGCTTCGAGATAAAGCGAGGGGGCGGTATTGATCGTGCGCAGCAGCCGGTAGAGCTGCGAGGTCTTGAGCTGCGCCGCTTTGTCGAGGGCGACCTTGTCGAATTTTTCCATAAGGTCGCCGAACGCCGTCCCTTGCGCGCAGCCCGAGGTCAGCGTCTTCTTGCGCAGCTTGTCTTCGAAATCGGTTTCGCGGTCCGTGCGCACCACGACCACGTCGAGTTCGGCGTCGAACTCGACGCCCGTCACGCGCGCGTCGGCAGGCAGCATGTTCTGGTTCAGGAGATAGCCGAGGGCCAGATATTCGGGATAGTCGCCGATCGTCATCATCGTGACGATCTCGCGCGCATTCAAATAGAGCGTGAGCGGCTTTTCGGCGACGACCGAGGTTTCGACCGCAGCCCCCGTCTGGTCGATGCCGGAGACGCGCGCCACGAGCCGCGCGTCGGCGGGATCGGGCATCAGCAGGAATTCGTTTGCCATGCGCGGGAGAATGGCCCCCAATGAGGGGCCGTTCAAGGGGTGCGTTGCCAAAGAAACGCCTTGATCGTACCGCCCGGCTTTGCCACATAACGGCCGAGGATTCCGCCCCCCGAAAGCACCCATGGAAATCGACGGCAAAACGGTTCTGGTCTGCGACTGCACGGGCACCATGCCGCTCGACGGCAAGGCCTTGCGCAAAGCCTGCACGGCGGCGACCGGCAAAGACGTCGGCGAGGTCGCCCCCGACACGCTTTTGTGCCGCGCGCAGATCGGCAATTTCGAAGCGGCCCTCAAGACGGGCCGCGAGCTTGTGGTCGCGTGCACGCAGGAAGCCCCCTTCTTCGCCGAGACGCGCGCCGAGCTCGGGCTCGACAACAACATCCGCTTCGTCAACATCCGCGAGCGCGCGGGCTGGTCGGAGGAAGCCGACAAGGCCATGCCGAAGATCGCGGCCTTGCTGGCCGAAGCCGCGATCGACGTGCCGCCGACTGCGAGCGTGTCGATGCGCTCGCAAGGGATCGCCCTCGTCTACGGGCGCGACGAGACCGCGATCGCGGCTGCCAAGCGCTTGGGGGCCCGCCTCGACTGCACGGTGCTGCTGACCAAGCCCGCCTCGGTCGCCCCGCCGCGCTTGACCGACGTGCCGATCTTCCGCGGCACCATCGCGCGCGCCAAAGGCCATTTGGGCGCATTCGAAATCACCGTCGACGATTATGCGCCCGCCCTGCCCGCCTCGCGCGGCCAGCTCGGCTTCGAGCGCGCGCGCGACGGGGCGTCGTCCAAATGCGACATCATCCTCGATCTCACGGGCGGAACGCCTTTGTTCCAGGCGCACGAAAAGCGCGACGGCTATTTCCGCGCCGATCCCAAAGATCCGGCCGGCGTCGAACGCGCGATCTATGCCGCGTCCGACATGATCGGCGAGTTCGAGAAGCCGCGCTACATCGCCTACCAGGCCGATATCTGCACGCACAGCCGCAACACCAAGAAGGGCTGCAATCGCTGCCTCGACGTGTGCCCGACCGGCGCCATCGCCTCGGCGGGCGACCATGTCGACATCGACCCTTACGTGTGTGCGGGCTGCGGCAGCTGTGCGTCCGTGTGCCCGACGGGGGCTGCGACCTATGCGCTGCCGGAAAAAGACACGGTGCTCGATCGGCTGCGCACGCTGCTTGTGGCCTATGGCCGTGCGGGCGGCAGCCGCGCCGTCCTGCTCGTGCACGACGGCAAGCACGGCGAAGAGGTGATCGACATGATCGCGCGCCATGGCCGCGGCCTGCCCGCCCATGTGCTGCCCTTTGCGGTCAACGAAATCACGCAAGTGGGTTTCGACTTTCTGGCCTGCGCTTTGGCCTTCGGGGCTGCCCAAGTGCGCCTGCTCGTCGATCCCGAAAAGCGCGACGAGCTTGCGGGGCTTGCAGGCCAGATCGGCTTGGCCGAGACCGCCATGTCCGGGCTCGGCTTCGGCGAGGGCCGCGTTGCAATCATCGACGATGCCGATCCCGAAACGGTCGAGGCCTTGCTCTACGGCACCAAGGTCGCGGCGGCCCCCAAGCAAGGCGGCTTCCTCCCCACCGGCGGCAAGCGCGAGGTGACGTTGCTCGCCTTGCGCCATCTGCACGAGGTGGCCCCGGCACCTGTCGATGTGTTGCCGCTGGCCGCAGGATCGCCCTTCGGCACGCTCGTGATCGACACCGCGGGCTGCACTTTGTGCCTCTCGTGCGTCGGCACGTGCCCGACGGGCGCACTCATCGACAATCCCGACATGCCGCAACTGCGCTTCATCCAGGAAGCTTGCGTGCAGTGCGGCCTGTGCAAGGCAACGTGCCCCGAGAAGGTGATCCAGCTGAAGCCGCAGCTCGATTTCACCTCGGCCGCAAAGTCGCCCGCACTCGTCAAAGAAGAAGAGCCCGCCTGCTGCGTGCGCTGCGGCAAGCCGTTCGGCACGCTGTCGGCCATCGAGACCGTCACGGCCAAGCTTGCCGACAATCATTGGATGTTCCAGAAGCCGGAAGTCGTCGAGCGCATCCGCATGTGCGAGGACTGCCGCCTGATCCGCCAGGCCGAAGCCGCGATCGATCCGTTTGCGGGCCCGCCGCGCCCGCTCACGCGCACGACCGAAGACGATCTGCGCGAAAACGAGCGCGCCAAGCGCTTGGCCGAGCAGCAGGCCCCGCCCAAGCGCCCCACCTAAGAGCTAAACGCGACAAGCGGGCGGACAGGCGCTATATTCCGTCGAACATAACGCAAGGATTCGGAATTTCGATGGACACTGGCCTCGCCCCCCCGGCCGCACCTGCCGCCGAAAAACTCGTCGATCCGTTCGCGCGCGCGATCTCGTATTTGCGCGTGTCGGTAACGGATCGCTGCGATTTTCGCTGCGTCTACTGCATGTCCGAGAACATGACGTTCCTGCCCAAGGCCGAGATCCTGTCGCTCGAAGAGCTCGACCGGCTGTGCTCGGCCTTCGTGCGCATGGGCGTGCGCAAACTGCGTCTGACCGGCGGCGAGCCGCTCGTGCGGCGCAACGTGATGAGCCTCGTGCGCAATCTCGGCCGCCACATCGAGGCGGGTGCGCTCGACGAACTCACCCTCACCACCAACGGTTCGCAGCTTGCGAAGTATGCGCACGAGCTCCGCGATGCGGGCGTGCGCCGCATCAACGTGTCGCTCGACACGCTGGATCCGGCCAAATTCACGGCGCTGACGCGCTGGGGCAAGCTCGACCAGGTGCTGGACGGCCTCAAGGCCGCCAAACAGGCGGGGCTCGCCGTCAAGATCAACGCGGTCGCCCTCAAAGGCGGCAACGACGACGAATTCGACCGTCTCGTCGCGTGGTCGGGCGAGGAAGGCTTCGATCTCGTGTTCATCGAGGTAATGCCGATGGGCGACATCGGCGGCGAAGCGCGGCTCGACCAGTATCTGCCGCTGTCGCTCGTGCGCGCGTCGCTCGCCAAGAACTGGACGCTCGACGAAACCGACTACCGCACCGGCGGCCCTGCCCGCTATTTCACGGTGCGCGAGACCGGCCGGCGCTTGGGCTTCATCACGCCGCTCACGCATAATTTCTGCGAAAGCTGCAATCGCGTGCGGCTCACCTGCACAGGTACTCTCTATATGTGCCTGGGCCAGGACGATGCGGCCGATCTGCGCACGCCGCTGCGCGCCTCTGCCGACGACACGGCGCTGGACGCCGCGATCCGCAGCGCCGTCGCACGCAAACCCAAGGGCCACGATTTTGTGATCGACCGGCGCCACAAGGCCCCTGCCGTCGCCCGCCACATGTCGGTCACAGGCGGCTGAGGCGGCCGCGACAAGCCCCTAGAACCGCAGGGGCGGCTGGCGTACACATCTTGGCCATGTCCGACACGCCGTCCAAAATCGCTTTTGTTGCCGCCGACACGCCGCAGGCGGCCGACGCATTGGCGCGCCTCAAAAAGCGCTATGCGAACGTGCCGTTCGACAAGGCCGACCTTGTTGTGGCGCTGGGCGGCGACGGCTTCGTGCTGCAAACGCTGCACCGGTCGCTGGCGCGCGGCGTGCCGGTGTTCGGCATGCATCGCGGCTCGGTCGGGTTCCTGATGAACGATTTCCGGCCGCTCGGGCTGCTCGCGCGCCTCAAGGCCGCCCACCGCGTGACGCTGCATCCGCTGCGCATGAATGTGCGCTGCAAGAACGGCAAAACCGAAACCGCCATTGCGATCAACGAGGTGAGCCTGCTGCGCCAATTGCGCCAGGCGGCCAAGATCCGCGTGTCGATCGACGGCGTGGTGCGGCTCGAGGAACTCATCGCCGACGGCGTGCTCGTCTCCACGCCCGCAGGCTCCACCGCCTACAATCTCTCGGCCCACGGGCCCATCGTGCCGATGGGTGCCGAGTTGCTGGCGCTCACGCCGATCACGGCCTTTCGCCCGCGGCGCTGGCGCGGGGCCTTGCTGCCCGCGCGCGCGAAGGTCACGTTCGAAGTGCTCGAAGCCGACAAGCGCCCCGTCAGCGCCACGGCCGACCACACCGAAATCCGCGACGTGATCCATGTCGACGTCGCCGAAGACCGCACCAAGCGTCTCACGCTGCTGTTCGACCCCGAGCACTCGTTCGAAGAACGCGTATTGAAGGAACAATTCGCGCCGTGAGTACGACCGACGGCTACGATCTCTGGGCCGACGACTACGACCGCTTCGACAATCCGATGGTGGCGCTGGCCGCCCTCGCCTTTGCGCGGGCCAAGCTGCCGCTGAAAGACGCGGCGTTCCTCGATATCGGCTGCGGCACCGGCCGCAATCTCGGCCTCGCGCGCGACGGCGGGGCGCGCACGCTCGTCGGCATCGACGGCTCGCGCGGCATGCTGGCGCAGGCGCGCGAACGCTTGGGCGCAGCGGCAACGCTCGTCGAAGCCGATCTTTCCGCCGTATGGCCGCCTTTGCCGGGCGCACCTTTCGACGTTGCGTGCATCTCGCTCGTACTCGAGCATTTCCAAACCGTAGCACCCATCGTGGCGCAGGCCGCAACGCTGCTCAAAAGCGGCGGCGTGCTGTTCGTGGCCGAGATGCATGCCGATTTGGCGGCGGCGGGTACCGGTGCGCATTTCGAAAAAGACGGCAAAACCCATCGCCTGCCGAGCTTCGGCCACGACGCGGCGGAGTTTCGCGCGGCGCTCGAACCCGCCGGTTTTGCACCTTGCGACATCGCCGAGTGGGCAGCCGACGACCACGTCGCGCGCGTGCCGAAGCTTGCAAAACATCGCGGCAAGCGCGTGCTCACGCACTTCGTCGCGCGAAAAACCTAGACGCCGTCTTTCAGCATCTTGCGCGCAGCCGCCAAGAATTTCGGATCGATCGGCGGCGGGCGCGTGTCGACGCCTTTGCCGAGCACGTCGAGCACGTGCGAAATCGCATCGACGCGCGCGCGCCATTTGCTGTCGGCCTGCACGAGACGCCAGCGCCCGTGCTTCCAGTCCGTGCGCTCGAACATTTCGTCGGCGGCTTTGGCATAGGCGTCGCGCCGCCGATAGGCGTCGAGATCGGCCTGGGTCAGCTTCCAGCGCTTGGTCGGATCTTCGAGCCGGTCGGCGAAGCGCTTGAGCTGCACCTTGGGCGTGATGTGCAGGAACACTTTGGCGATGCGCACGCCGTCGGCCGTCAGTTGGCGCTCGAATTCGACGATCTCGCGATAGGCGCGCTTCCAGTCTTTGGGCGCGCAGAGCTTGTCAACGCGCTCGACGAGCACGCGCCCGTACCAGGAGCGGTCGAACACGGCAAGTGCCCCCGGTAGCGGCAGCCTTTGCCAAAAGCGATAGAGATAATGGCGCGCCTGCTCGTCTTCCTGCGGCGCTGCGATGGGCCACACATAGACGCCGCGCGGATCGAGCATCTGCACCAGGCGCCGGATGGCCCCGCCCTTGCCGGCCGCATCCCAGCCCTCGAACACGACGATGCCGCGCCGCTTTTCGTGCCAGTAGGTCTGCTGGAGGGCCAGCATGCGCGCCTGCAGCATGGCCAATTCGGCCTCGTAGGCCGCACGGTCGGGGAAACGCTTGCCTTGTTTCAGCGACGACAGACGAAGCGTCATCGCATACGGCCTTTTCAGCTAGCGTCGTTGAGATGGCAGGCAGCACGCCGGCCGGGGGCGATCTCGCGCAACACGGGCGCTTCGACGCTGCAGCGCGGCATTGCGTGCGGGCAGCGCGGATGGAAATGGCAGCCGCCCGGCGGGTTGAGCGGCGACGGAATTTCGCCTTTGACCGGCACGAACACGCGCTTGCGCGTGTCGAGGCGCGGGATCTCGCCCAGCAGCGCGATCGTGTAGGGATGGTTGGGATTGGCGAACAGATCGTCGGTGTTGCCCTCTTCGACAACGCGACCGAGATACATGATCACGACGCGGTCCGAGAGATGGCGCACCACGCCGAGATCGTGGCTGATGAAGAGATAGGTGAGATTGAGGGCCGCGCGCAGCTCCATGAACAGATTGAGGATCTGCGCTTGGATCGACACGTCGAGAGCCGCCACGGACTCGTCGCACACCACGAACTCGGGCTTCACCGCGAGGGCGCGCGCAATGCCGATGCGCTGGCGCTGGCCGCCCGAGAATTGGTGCGGATAGCGCTTTTTGTAGGCCGGGTCGAGGCCCACGCGGCGCATCGTCTCGTCGAGATAGGCGACCTCGCCCGCTTTGTCGGTAAGGCCGTGATAGAGCGGCGCCTCGCCGATAATGTCGGCCACGCGCATGCGCGGATTGAGCGAGGCGTAGGGGTCCTGGAAGATCATCTGCACGGCGAGTGCAGCCTTCACGCGCGCCTGCCCCGACAGCGCCGAAAGCGGCTGGCCGCGATAGAGCACCTCGCCTTGCGTCTGCGGCAAAATACCAGCGACGATGCGCCCGAGCGTGGATTTGCCGCACCCGCTTTCGCCCACGAGCCCCACCACCTCGCCTTCGGCGACCGACAGCGACACGCGATCGACCGCATGCACGGTTTCTTCGCGCACATTGGCGCCGAGCTTGGCGGCGAGCTTGCCCGCCATGTCGAGCGATTTGACGAAGCGCTTGGAGACGTCCTTGAGTTCGACGATCGGGGTCGGGCGCGGCGTTGCCATCACGCCACCTCGGTCAGCGGATGGAAGCAGCGCACTTGGCGCGCACCGCCCGACGCGGGCGGAGCCGACGCCTCGCACGTCGCGTCGGCATGCGCGCAGCGCAGGCGGAAGGCGCAGCCCGACGGCAAATTCAGCATCGACGGCATCACGCCCGGGATCTGCACGAGCTTGGTGCCTTTGACGTTGCGGCTCGGCACCGAACCGATGAGCCCGGCCGTGTAGGGATGTGCCGGCGCATCGAGCACCTGGTCGACCGAACCGCGCTCGACGATGCGGCCCGCATACATGACGCAAATCTCGTCGGCGAGCGAGGCCACGACCGACAGATCGTGCGTGATCCAGATGAGGGCCGTGCGCGTCTCGCGCGCGAGCTTCTGCACCTCGTAGAGGATCTGGCCCTGTATCGTCACGTCGAGCGCTGTGGTCGGCTCGTCGGCGACGATGAGGTCCGGCTTGTTCAGCAACGCGATCGCGATCGCGACACGCTGGCGCATGCCGCCCGAAAACTGGTGCGGATAGGAGTTGAGCCGCTCTTCCGGGCTCGGGATGCCGACTTGGCCGAGCGCGTCGCGCGCGCGCGTCCAGGCGGTCTTGCGGTCGACGTTGCCGTGCGCCTGCACGGCTTCGATCATCTGGGTTTCGACTTTGAGAACCGGATTGAGCGTCATCATCGGGTCTTGGAAAATCATCGCGATGCGGTTGCCGCGCAATTGGCGCAACTCCTCCTCGCCCATCTTGGCGATGTCGCGCCCCTGGAACAGCACGCGCCCGCCCGCAATGCGGCCCGGCGGATCGACAAGCCCCATGATCGAGAAGCCGGTCACCGACTTGCCCGAGCCGGACTCGCCCACGAGGCCCAGAATCTGGCCCTGGCGCACCTCGAACGACACGCCGTCCACGGCGCGCACGGTGCCCGCTTTGGTGTCGAAATGCGTCTGCAGATTCTCGACGCGCAATGTTGCTTCGTTCGTCATTTCTGGAGCCGCGGGTTGAGCACGTCGCGCAAGCGGTCGCCGACGAGGTTGATCGACACGATGGTGACCAGCAAGGCAACGCCGGGGAAGAAGCTGATCCAGTACACGCCCGAAAGAATGTACTCGAAACCGTTTGCAATGAGCAGGCCAAGCGAAGGCTCGGTGATCGGCAAGCCCACGCCCAGGAACGACAAGGTCGCTTCGAGGGCGATCGAATTGGCGATCTGGATCGTGCCGACCACGATCAGCGGCGGCAGGCAATTGGGCAAAATATGGCGAAACAGGATGCGCCGCTGCGGCAGCGCCAAGCACTGCGCCGCCTCGACATATTCCTTGCGCCGCTCGACAAGGGCCGAGGCGCGCACCGTGCGCGCATAATAGGCCCATTGGATGACGACGAGGGCGATCACGATCTTGCCCGTCCCCTGGCCGAATACGGCCAGCAGCACGAGGGCGATCAGAATCGCCGGGAAGGACAGCTTGATGTCGACCGTGCGCATCAAAAGCGTATCGACCAAGCCGCCGTAATAGGCGGCCGCAAGCCCGACAGCCGTACCGACGGCAGCCGCGATGAAGCCCGATGTGACCGCGACCAGGAACGAGGTGCGCAAGCCGTAGAGAATGGCCGAGACCATGTCCCGGCCCTGGCCGTCGGAGCCGAGCCAGAAAACCAACCCGTCCATCGACGCTTTTCCGGGCGGCAATTTGCCGTCCATAATGTCGAGTTGGCGCAGATCGTAGGGGTTCTGCGGGCTGATGTAAGCGCAGGCCATCGCGGCCGCGAAGATCGCGACGAACAGCACGGCCGCACCGACGGCGACTTTGTCTTCGCGAAAATCGGCGACGAAGCGCCGGAAGGGCGTGTCGATGTCGGCCATGCTATTTGCCCGTATCCGACAGCCGCACGCGCGGATCGAGCACCGAATAGAGCACGTCCACCACGAGATTGATCACGATGAACATCAAAACGATGATCAGCAAATAGGCCACGATCACCGGCCGGTCGAGATTGTTGATGCTGTCGATGATGAGCTTGCCCATGCCGGGCCACGCGAAGATCGTCTCGGTCACGACCGCGAACGCGATGACCTGGCCGATTTCGAGCCCGATCACGGTCACGACCGGGATCATGATGTTTTTCATCACATGCACAAACACGACGCGGCGCTGCGTGAGGCCCTTGGCGCGCGCGAATTTGACGTAGTCCATCGGCATGTTCTCGCGCATGCCGGCACGCGTGAGGCGGATGACGAGCGAAATGTTGAAGAGGGCGAGATTGAGAGCGGGCAACGCCAAATGCGCAAGCCCGTTCAGCGTGAAAAGGCTCGACTGGATGCCCAGGAACGTGCCGAGTTCGCCGCGCCCGCTCGCCGGCAGCCAGCCGAGCTCGACGGCGAACACGAGGATCATCATGAGCCCGACCCAGAAGGTGGGCAGGCTGAAGCCCGCGATCGACGTCGCCATGATCGTCTTGGCCGCGCGCGATTCGGGTTTGTATCCGGCATACATGCCGAGCGGGATGCCGAACGCGACCGACAGGAACACCGCGCAGAAGGCGAGCTCGAGCGTGGCCGGCAGGCGCAGCAGAATGAGATCGATCGCCGGAATATTGAACACGAAAGAACGGCCGAGATCGCCGCCGAGCGCGTTCGACAGGAAGTAGAAATACTGGAGCCAGATCGGCTTGTCGAGACCGAGGGCGGCGATGGCGCGCTCGCGCTCGGCTTGGTCGGCGTCGGCGGCGATGAAGATCTCGATCGGGTCCCCGATCGCGAACACGCCGAAGAAGACCAGCAACGACATGATCAGCAGAACGAGCGCGCTCTGCGACAGTCGGCGGATGATGAAGACGCTCATGGCTCAGAAGGAACCGCGGCGGCGCGAATTGCCGGTCATCCGGATATTCGCGCCGCCAGGGCCTTGTCTCAACGCGGCTTGACGAGATGCGCCAGCGTGTATTCGTCGGTGCGCGCCTGGTAGGTCAGGTTCGCGCGCAGGCCCCAAAGATTGACCTGGTAGTAGAGCGGAATGATGCCGACGTCGCCGACGGCAAGTTCCGAGGCTTCGAACAGAATCTTCTCGCGGGCGGCCGGATCGACCGTCTGCAGCGCTTTGTTCAGGAGCGCGTCCATCGCCGGGTTCGAGTAGCGGCCGCGGTTCGACGCGCCGAAGCCTTGCGCGCGCGTGGCAAGCAGGGCGCGCAGCGGCGACGAGGTTTCGCCCGTGTCCGAACCCCAGCCCACCAGCATGACCGAGAAGGCGAAGGTCGGGGCACTCGACTGCGAGGCGTAGGTCGCCCACGGCATCGGCACGACCGACGTTTCGATGCCCGCACGCGTGAACATGGGCCCGAGCGCCTGCAGCACCTTGTCGTCTTCCGGATAGCGGTCGTTGGGGCCGTGCAGCGTCATCTTGAAGCCGTTGGGGAAGCCCGCTTCGCGCAGCAGGCGCTGGGCGCCCGCAAGGTCCTGCGCTTCGGGCTTCAGCTTCGGCGATGCGCCGTAGAAGCCGTCGGGCAGCAGGCCGCCGGCCGGGATCGCTTCGCCGTCGAAGATGCGCTCGGCGAGCGCTTGGCGGTTGATCGATTTCGACAGCGCCTGACGCACGCGCACGTCCTTGAGCGGGTTGGTCGGCAGCGGCTGGCCGCTCGCCTTGTCGAACAGGAACGGCGTCTGGTCGCGGTTGTGGTCGATATGCAGATAGATGAGGCGGTTGCCGATCACGCGCTCAAGCCGCAGATTCGCGTTCTGCTTGAGGCGCGGCAGGTCGGCCGTCTGCACCTGGTCGATGATCTGCACGTCGCCCGCAAGCAAGGCGGCCGTGCGCGCCGACGGGTTCGTGATGATGCGCGTCGTGACGCTCGCCCAATGCGACTTCTCGCCCCAATAGGCGTCGTTGCGCGTCATCGCCACGCGGTCGCCGGGGGCGAACTGGCCGAAGCGGAACGGACCCGTGCCGTTCATGGCGACACCCGAATTGAAATCGGCCGTCGGCGATTCGGCGTTCTTGCGGTTGACGATGTTCACGACCGCAAAATCGATCGGCATCAGCGGCCGCGGGGCCGGCGTGCGGAAGCGCAGCGTGTGCGAGTCGACGACCGTGGTTTCGAGGCCGAGCACGAAGGCCACGAACGAGGACGGCGAATTGGGCACCCACGGCACGCGCTTGAAGCTCGCGACGACGTCTTCGGCATCGAAATCGCTGCCGTCGTGGAACTTCACGCCGCGGCGCAGCTTGAACTCCCAGGTATTGTCGTCGATCGAGCGCCAGCTTTCGGCGAGGCCCGGGATCGGCTTCTGCTGCGCGTCGAAATGCACGAGGCGGTCGAAGAAATACTGGGCGATGTTGTTGTTGGGTCCGAGATTGTGGAAATGCGGATCCATCGACGTGATGTTGCCGCCCACGCCGACGGTCAGCGTCTGCGCTGCCGCCGGTGCGGGCAGGCCTGCGAAGGGGGTTGCGACCGCCAATGCGGCGGCAAAAGCGAAGGCCTTGAGCGTGGCTTTTTGCATTCGAAGTCTCCCGGTCCAGACTGGAAAAACGACGCGCCCTGTCTCGGGCGTCTGACGCATGGTCATACATTTAGACGAAGGCCAGGCGTTTGTCGCATCGAATTTCGCCACGGGGTGCCCCTTGTCCGGTCGCCGCCGCTGGATGGAGCCGCCGCCCGATTACCCCGCAGCCCCAGGCTCCTACGGTTTTCACGTCGATCAGCGGTACAGTATTGCCCCCATCCGTTTCGATGGGGAGCAACGGAACGGACGTGCCGCCCAGCGCAACGCCCGCAGAATCAAAGGAGAGGCCTCAGTTCGCGGGGCGCACGAATTGCGCCAGCGTATACTCGTCGGCGCGCGGCTCGTAGCCGATCCCTTTGCGCATGCCCCACAGATTGATCTGGTAGTAGAGCGGGATCAGCCCCTGATCGGCCATGGCCGCTTCGGACGCCTCGGCGAGCAGCTTGGCGCGGGCGGGGTCGGCAACCGTCGCCATCGCGCGCGCGAGGATCTCGTCCATCTGCGGGTTCGAATAGCGGCCGCGATTGGACGCCCCCGTGCCCAGATCGCGATTGGGCGTGGCCAAGAGGGAGCGCAGCGGCGAGGAGACCTCGCCCGTGGCTGCACCCCAGCCGAACAGCATGATGCTGTAGGCGTAGTTGGGCGCACTCGACACGCTGGCATAGGTCGCCCAAGGCTGCGTGACGACGCGCGTATCGATGCCGACGCGCGAGAACATCGGCCCGATCGCCTGCAGCACTTTTTCGTCTTCGGGATAGCGGTCGTTGGGGCCATGGATCGTCATGGCAAAGCCGTTGGGATATCCGGCTTCGGCGAGCAGACGGCGGGCCGCTTCGGGGTCGAACGCGTCGGGCTTCAGCTTGTCCGACACGCCGAAGAAACCTTCGGGCAGCAGGCCGCCCGCCGGGATCGCCTCGCCGTCGAACACGCGCTGCACGATGCCCGCCCGGTTGATCGCGCGCGACAAAGCCTGGCGCACGCGCCGGTTCTTGAGCGGGTTGTTCGGCAGCAGCGCACCCTGCTTGTCGGTGATGAAGGGGGTCTGGTCGCGGTTCTGGTCGAGGGCCAGAAAGATGAGCCGGTTCGACGTCACGCGCGCAAGTGCGATCTGCGCATTGCCGCGCAAGCGCGGCAGATCGGCGGTCTGCACCTGGTCGATGAGCTGCACGTCGCCCGCGAGCAGTGCTGCCGTGCGCGCCGAGGGATTGGCGATGACGCGCAACGTCGCGCGCGCCCAGTGCGGCTTGGGGCCCCAGTAATTGTCGTTGCGCGCAAGCACGATGCGGTCGCCGGGCGCAAAATCGACGAAGCGGAACGGCCCCGTCCCCACTGCCGCCCGGCCCTGGTTGAAATCGCCGGTCGGGCTTTCCGCGTGCCGCTTGCTCACGATATTGACCGTCGAAAGATCGACCGGCAGCAAAGGTGCCGGACGCGCGGTGCGGAAGCGGATCGTGTGGCTGTCCACCACGATCGTCTCGGCGATGGCGCGCGTCGAGATCAGGAACGACGACGGCGAATTGGGCACCCACGCGACGCGTTTCAGCGAGGCGACGACGTCTTCGGCATCGAACGGCGTGCCGTCGTGGAAACGCACATTCGGGCGCAGCTTGAATTCCCAGGTCGTGTCGTCGAGCACGGTCCATTCGGTCGCAAGACCGGGGACCAAGCGCTGCTGCGGGTCCTGGTGCACGAGACGGTCGAAGATATGGGCGGCGACGCCGTTGTTGGGCGACAGATTGTGGAAATGCGGATCGATCGAGGTGACGTTGCCGCCGAGGCCCACGACCAGCTCCTGGGCCCGCGCGGAGGCCGGCAGAAAGACCGTCGCGACCGCCGCAAACGCGGCGACGGCAATTCCGAACATCGGGCGGCACAGGACGAAGCGCATCTCACTCCCTTTGGCGCTTTGTCTCGCGCACCGGACAGGTTTGCAGATCGCCCGAAGGGTTGCAAGTGTCAGGCAAGTCTCGGGCGACAGCCCCCCGCTCTTCGTGCCGCGCGATACCGCCATCGAATTTTTCGGCTGGTCGCGGGGCGCGGCCTGTGTCAGTTGAAAAGACATTGTTTGCCCCATAAGCCCCGTGAAATCCCATGCCGGACACTGAAACTGCCCTGCCCCATTCCAATACGCCCCAGCCCGCCACGCTCGAGATCGTCAAACGCCTGGTCGCTTTCGACACGACCAGCCGCGACAGCAATCTCGCTTTGATCGACTGGGTGCGCGATTACCTCGCCAAGCTCGGCATCGACAGCCATCTCGTGTTCGACGCGACCGGCAAGAAGGCCAATCTGTGGGCGACGATCGGCCCCGTCGACCGCCCGGGCCTCGTCCTGTCGGGCCACACCGACGTGGTCCCCATCGACGGCCAGGAATGGACGGTCGCCCCGTTCGAACCGTCGGTCAAAGACGGCAAACTTTTCGGCCGCGGGACGACCGACATGAAAAGCTTCGTCGGCGTGTGCCTGGCGCTTGCGCCGCATTTCCAGCAGGCCAAGCTCAAGACGCCGATCCATTTCGCGTTCTCGTACGACGAGGAGGTCGGCTGTTTGGGCGTGCGCCGCCTGCTCGACGATCTCGAAGCGCGCGGGATCAAACCGATGGGCTGCGTCGTGGGCGAGCCCACGCGCATGAAGGTGATCCGCGCGCACAAGGGCAAGATTTCGGTGCGCGCCCATGTGCGCGGCTTCGAATGCCATTCTTCGCTTGCCCCGCGCGGCGTGAACGCGATCCAGTACGCGGCCCGCGCGATCGCCGAGCTTGTGCGCATGGGCGACAAACTCGCCGCCGAAGGCCCGTTCGACCGCGAGTTCGACATTCCGTTCACGACGGTGCATGTCGGCACGATCCGCGGCGGCACGGCGCTCAATATCGTGCCCAAAGACTGCCAGTTCGATTTCGAATTCCGCCATCTGCCGGTCCACGATCCGCGCCGGCTGTTCGCCGAATTCGAAGCCTTCGTGCGCAACACGCTCGAGCCGCAGATGCAAGCGGTGCACGCCGACACGGGCTTTTCCTTCGAAGAAATCTCGAGTTTTCCGGGCTTGGGCGGCGACGAGGACAGCGAGGTCGTGCAGGCGGCCAAAGCGGCGTCGGGCGGCAATGCGACTTCGAAGGTCGCATTCGGCACCGAAGCGGGCCTGTTCGAGGCGCGCGGCATCCCGACCGTGATCTGCGGCCCCGGCGACATCGACCAGGCGCACAAGCCCGACGAGTTCGTGGCGCTCGAACAGATCGCACTCTGCGAACAGTTCCTGCGCCGCTTGGTCGAGCGTTTCGAAAACCGGCCATGAAGCCCGATACCGTCGTCTTCGATCTCGGCAATGTTCTGATCGGCTGGGACCCGCGCAATCTCTACCGCAAGCTGTTCGCGGACGAAGCGGCGATGGAAGCGTTCCTCGCGCAAGTGTGCACGCACGAATGGAACGTCAAGCAGGACGCCGGCCGGCCGATCCGCGAAGCCGAAGCCGAGCTCCTCGCCCGCTTCCCCGAGCACGCCGACCTCATCCGCGCCTATTACGGGCGCTTCATGGAGATGCTGTCGGGGCCGATCGCGGGCACGGTCACGCTGCTCGAAGCGCTGCACGCCAAAGGCACGCCGCTTTACGCGCTCACCAACTGGTCGGCCGAAACATTCGCCGTCGCGCGCCCGAGTTTTCCGTTTCTGGCGCTGTTCCGCGACATCGTGGTGTCGGGCGAGCTCGGCCTTGCGAAGCCCGATCCCGCGATTTTCGAGCATCTGCTCGGGATCGTCGGCAAGCCTGCGCACGCATGCTTCTTCATCGACGACAGTGCGGCCAACATCGCCAGTGCCCGCAAGCTCGGTTTTGCCGCCCACCATTTCGCAGCGCCGCCAGCGCTGCACCGCGACCTCGAAAATTTCGGTTTTCTCTAGGGGCCGCTCAAACTCGCGCGAACGGGGGACACGCCATGGACAACGAAGCCTATCCGATCGAACTCGCCGTACCCGACATTTCGGCCTACGCCAAAGGCAATGTCGGCGTCGAATACGCCACCAGCTTCGACAGCGGCCGCAGCGGCCCGCATGTGCTGGTGACCGCCCTCGTGCACGGCAACGAAATCTGCGGGGCGATCGCGCTCGACTGGCTGTTCAAACAGAATTTCCGGCCCCAGCAGGGCAAACTCACCTTGCTGTTCTGCAACGTCGCCGCCTACCGGAGCTTCGATCCGCAGAACCCGCAGGCAAGCCGCTTCCTCGACGAAGATTTCAACCGCGTTTGGAACGAAACCACGCTCGACGGTCCGCGCCAGTCGCAGGAGCTTGCGCGCGCGCGCCAGATCCGCGGCCTTGTCGCCTCGGCCGATCTGCTGCTCGACATCCATTCGATGCAGCACGCCACGCCGGCTTTGATGCTGTGCGGGCCGCTCGACAAGGGACGGCGCTTCGCACGCGAAATCGGCGTGCCCGAGATCATCGTCAGCGACGAAGGCCACGCGGCGGGCAAGCGCATGCGCGACTACGGCGATTTCGCCAATCCGGCGAGCGCCAAAAATTCGCTGCTCGTCGAATGCGGCCAGCATTGGGAAAAAGCCTCGGGCGACATGGCGCGCACCTGCCTCGTGCGCTTCCTCGCCGCGACCGGGGCTGCAAGTGCGGATTGGGCGGCCAAGCATCTGCCCGCCGCAGCAGCGCCCGAGCAGCGCCTCATCGAAGTGACCGAAGCCGTGGCGATCAAGACCGACGCGTTCCGCTTCGTCGCACCCTTCAAAGGCCTCGAGAAGATCGCGCGCAAAGGCGATCCGATCGCCGACGACGGCGGCACGCCCGTGCTTGCCCCTTACGACAATTGCATTCTGATCATGCCCACGCGCCGCTTGGGCCGCGGCCAGACGGCGGTGCGGCTCGGCCGCGAAATCGCGTGACGCTGAAATTCGATTGGCGCGCATTCGCGACGGCGGCCGCGCTGGGCACGGCGGGCGGGGCCGTATTCAAAGCCCTCGGCATCCCGCTGCCGTGGATGCTGGGGGCGATGTGCTTCACCACGGTCGCGGCCGTGTCGGGGGCCAAAGTCGCGATGCCGCGCCGCGTGCGCGACTGGTTTTTGACCGTGCTGGGCGTGCTGCTGGGGGCGGGCTTCACGCCCGCGATCCTCGCGCGCATGCCCGAATGGCTCGTCACGATGGCGGCCCTCGCCGTGTGGGCCGTGATCGCGGGCGGTGTGGCTTATTTCTACATGCGCCGCGTGGCGCACTACGATCCCACCACGGCGTTTTTCGCGGCCACCCCCGGCGGGCTTGCCGAAATGACGATGGTGGGCGCCCAGTATGGCGGCCATCTGCAGACGCTGGCGCTCAGCCACACCGCGCGCATCATGCTCGTGGTGCTCGTCCTGCCGATCTGGTTCCGGCTCGACGGGGCGCTCGGCAGTTCGCCCGCGCAAGCGCTGGTCGGCATCTTCGACGTTTCCGCCCTCGACTATCTGATCCTCGGCACCTGTGCGGTCGGCGGTGCGATCTTGGCCAAGCGCTTGCGCCTGCCGGCCGCAACCATGCTGGGGCCGATGCTGTGCTCGGTCGCGGTGCATCTTGCCGGCATCACCGATACGCAGCCGCCCTATGTGGTGACGGCGGCGGCCCAGATCGTGCTGGGGGCCGCGATCGGCCAACGCTTTGCGGGCATGAAGCTGCGCGCGATCGGCGTCACGGTGCTGCATGCGCTGGCGGCAGGTGCGTTGATGCTGGCCCTGACGATCGCGTTCTCGGCCGCGTTGGCGCAAGTCACAGGCCAAAGCCTGCCGGGCCTCATCCTCGCCTTTGCCCCCGGCGGTTTTGCCGAGATGAGCCTCGTGGCCCTCGCACTCGGCATCGATCCGGCCGTCGTCGCGGGCCACCATCTCTACCGCATCGTCATCGTGGTGACGTTCGCGCCTATGATCTACCGGCGCTTCTTCGCGCCCAAAACGCCGCCCGATCTCAAGACACTTTGAGCGTAATGCCGCCGTCGACCGGCAGGGCGACGCCGGTCACGTATTTGGCCTCGTCCGACGCCAGGAACAGGGCGGCGTAGGCCACGTCCCACGCGTCGCCCATTTTGCCGGTGGGGCATTGCGCGTCGCGCACCGCGATCATGTGCGCCACGTCCCCGCCATAGGCAGCACGCAACGGCTCGACGATCATCGGCGTGTTCATGAGGCCGGGCAGGATGCAGTTGGCCCGAATGCCCTTGGCCGCGTACTGCACGGCCAAGCTCTGCGTGAAGGGCACAATGGCCCCCTTCGTGGTGCTGTAGGCGATGTAGGGAATCCCGAGATAGCGGATGCCTGCGATCGACGCGATATTGACGATGGCCCCGCCCTTGCCGGTCGCCGCGAACTGTTCGAGGAACACCGGCAACACGTGCTTGGCGGTCAAGTACATCGATTTGAGATTGACGCGCAGCACGCGGTCCCAATCTTCCTCGGCGAGTTCGACCGGGCCGCCATGTGCGAGGATGCCGACATTGTTGTGCAGAATGTCGATCGAACCGAAGGCAGCGCGGCATTGCGCCACCATGTCGGCGACGGCCGCGCTCTTCGACACGTCGCACGCAACCGAAATCGCCTGCCCGCCTTCCTCGCGAATGAGCGAAGCCGTGGCGGCCCCCGCCTCCGCATTGACGTCGACGCAGCAGACTTTCGCACCCTCGCGCGCGAACAAGACGGCCGCCGCCTTGCCGTTGCCCCAGCCGGGGCCGGACGTGCCGGCACCTGTGACGATCGCGGTCTTGCCTTCAAGACGTTTTGGCATCGGTCTGCTCCTGCATGCGCAGTTCGGTTTTCAGAATTTTGCCGTAGGCGTTCTTGGGCAACGAAGCGACGAACCGGTAGCGCTTGGGCCGTTTGAAGCGCGCGATCCGGGCAAGGCACAGCGCGTCCAGTTCGGCATGTGTGGCCGCGACGCCGGGGCACAGCACCACATAGGCCACGACCTGCTCGCCCCATTCGGCATCGGGTGCCCCCACGACCGACACTTCGGCGACGGCAGGATGCGTCTGCAGCACCTCCTCGACCTCGCGCGGATAGATGTTGGAGCCGCCCGAGATGATGAGATCCTTCGAGCGGTCTTTGAGCGTCAGCACGCCGCGCGCATCGATCTCGCCGACGTCGCCCGTATGCAGCCAGCCGCCGCGCAACGCGCGCGCGGTTGCGGCCGGGTCGCGCCAATAGCCCTTCATCACGCTTTGGCCGCGCACGCAGATTTCGCCGTCCTCGGCGATTCGGATCTCGACGACCGACTGCGCCGTGCCGGCGGACGCAAGAAGGCCCACATCGCCCGCCTTGTGCGCCGCTTCGATCGCGGCACGGGTCAGCCCCGAGATGCACATCGGCGATTCGCCCTGGCCGTAGAGCTGCGCGAAGCGGTAGCCGTAGCGCTGGATCGCCAATTCGAGATCGGCCACATACATGGGTGCCCCGCCCCACACGATCGTGCGCAGATTGCCGGGATCTTGGGCGCCTGCGTGCGCGACCAAGCGCTTGACCATCGTGGGTGCCGCAAACATCGTCACGTCGGGCCAATGCCGGAACAGGCCCGCGATCTCGGCGGGATCGAAATGGCCGCTTGCGGGGATCACTTGCGTATTGCCGATCAGCGCCATCGGCAGCATGTAGAGGCCCGAGCCGTGCGACATGGGGGCTGCATGCAGAATCGCCCCGCCGGGGCTCGGCGGATCGATATCCACAAAATAGCTAAGCGCCATCGCCAGCAGATTGCCGTGCGTGAGCATCGCCCCCTTGGGCTTGCCCGTGGTGCCGCTCGTGTAGAAGAGCCACGCAAGATCGTCGGCAGCGGCCTCGGCCATCGCGATCGGCGGGCTTGCGGCAAGTGCTTGCCAAGCGGCACTTCCCATCTGCACCGTTTTCGATCTGGGTTGCGCATCGGCAACAGTCGCCGCCATGTCCTGCGAATGCAGCACCAAAGCGGCCTCGGAATGGTCGAAGCAAAAGGAAAGCTCTTTTGCGTGCAGTTTGCTGTTGAGCGGGACGGCCGCCAGCCCCGCATGCCAGATCGCATAGAGCGCCAGCGCATAATCCGGCGTGTTTTCGGCGACGATCGCCACATGCGCGCCCGCTGCGAGGCCAAGCCCGCGCAAACCGCCGGCAAGCGACGCGACCCGCGCCGCCATCTGCGACCACGTCGCGACGGTTTGCATGCCCAGCGCCAAGGCAGGCCGCTCGGGGATGCGTGCGGCGTTGCGCGCAAGATGGGCAGCGAGATTCATCGCGGCACCGCTACGACGCAAACCAAGCGAGCAACCCCGTCTCGCGGCTGACATTGACGAGCCCGCGCACGACCGCATAGGCGCAAAGCCCGAAAAACGCCGCAATGGCGAAGACCTTGAGATGGCGCATATCGGGGTTTCCGTCGCATGCGGGCTTGTTCGTTCACGTCTTTTGCGCGCATTATTGCGCCTTCCGCAGAAAGCGAGCAAGCCACCGATGCCGCCCCCCACCAAAGTCAGCCAGCACGACATCAACACCGCGATTGCCCTCCACGAAAAGATGGCCAAGGGCAGGACCGGCGGCGTGCGTCTCGCACTGTCGTTCAAGGTCGCCGAGCGCATGGATTTCCGCAATCGCGATCTGAGCGAAGCCGAACTCGTCGGCGCGTTCCTGTGCGAGTCGACCTTCGCGCACGCCAAGATGACGCGCGCCAATCTGTTCGGCGCCGATCTCACGGGCTGCGACATGTCGGACACGGACCTTTCGAAGGCCGATCTGCGCGGCGTGCAGCTCAAGCGCGCCAATCTCGAGCGCGCGAACCTGACCGCCGCCGACATCCGCGACGGCTTCATCATCGTTCGCGACAAGGACGGCAATTTCAGCTACCACAACAACCAGCCGCAAGGTGCCGTCCTCACCGACGCGAAATTCGCGCATGCGGACATGACCAACGCGAAAATGAGCCGCGTGTTCGGGCCGCGCACCGACCTTACGGGCTGCATCATGCGCGGTGCCATCCTGCGCCAGGCCGATCTTTCGAACTCGGATCTGAGCGGCGTGGTGCTCACGGGTGCCGACCTTACAAACGCCAATCTATCGAACTGCATTCTGCACGGGGCCACGCTTGCCGGTGCCTTGCTCGACAACACCAATCTCGACGGGGCCGACCTCACCGCGTCCAATTTCGGCACGCAGGATCTGGCGCGCGTCGACACGTCGAAGGCCGTCTTGCCGGTGTCGATCGACAAGCTCGAAAAATCCGTGCAGCAGATTTTCATCGACCATCTCGACTGGCTCAAGACCGAGGGGCGCACGGGCCACCAGGCCGATTTCGAGCGCGTCAATCTGGCCGATCTCGACGCGCCCGGCGTCAATCTCTCGGCGGGGCGCTTGGCGCTCAGCATCCTGCGCAACGCCAAGCTCGCGGGCGGCTATTTCCAGGTCGCCGACTTTTCGTCGGCCTTCATGGCGGGCTGCGATTTGTCGGGTGCGAAGCTGCAAGGCTCCAAGCTCGACAAGGCGACCTTGACGGGCGCCAAGCTGCGCGACGCCGACCTTGCCCCCATGCCGGTCGACACGCTCAATCAGCGTGTGTGGAACACGAAGATGAAAGAGGCCAATCTGACCGGGGCCGATCTGCGCGGCGCCAATCTCTCGAAGGCCGATCTCACCGGCTCGGTGCTGCGCCGCGCCGATCTGCGCGACGCGAACCTGACCGACGCGATCCTGCTCGACTGCGATTTTTCGGGTGCCGATCTGCGCGGCGCCGTGCTAACGGGAGCCGACACGCGCGGCACTGCGGGCCTCGAGAACGCGCTTTAAGGAAACGAGCATCCCCTTCGTGGCCGAAGACGCCAATATCCGGTTCGAGCGCAAACAGACTCTCGCCCTCAAAGGCGTGGACGGGCAGTTGCGCGAAACCACCGTCACCACGGGGCCGCGACTGCAGCGCTTCCGCTTCGCGCCCGGCGTGCGCATCTTCGCGCAAGGCGATCCGGGCGATCTTGCTTTCGTCGTCGAAAGCGGCCGCGTGGCGATCCGCCAGCGCCGCGCGGGCACCGATCTCGAAACGGAAGTCGAAATCGCGCAGATCGGCGCGGGTGCGATGTTCGGCGAGCTGGCGCTGATCGACGGGCTGCCGCGCACGGCCTCGGCCGTCGCACTTGCCATAACCAATTGCGTGGCGATCTCGGCAACGCAGCTCGAAGCGCATCTGGGCGAGGCAAGCCCCGAGCTTTCGCAGCGCTTGCGCCTGCTGCTCGCGTTCGTGCGCGCGGTGCCTGCGCGCGCGACCTGGCCCGACGGCAAACCGCCGCAGATCCCCTCGGCCGACCTTGTGGCGGTGCACGAGGCGGTCACGGCCGGCAGCACGCTCGGAAAAACCGAAGCGACGACGCCGTTCCTGCGTGCCCTTTACCAGACGCTGTGCGCCTACGCGCTGGCGCGGTTTCCGTAAGCCGCCGCTACTTCTTCGAGATCACGCGCGCGGAATAGGGGTCGCTCGTGTGGATCGCGATCACGTTGATGCCGAACGTGAAGTATCGGTAGCCCATCTCGTTCAGATACGCGGTGAGCGCGCCCAGGTCCGTCTTGATGCCTTCGATCAGCATCATCGGCTTGTGCGCGCCGATCGTGTTGCGCGCGCCCGCCAGCGCTTCCATTTCCATGCCCTCGATGTCGATCTTGACGAAATCGAGGCGCTTCAGCGCAAAACTGTCGATCGCGCGCATCGTGGTTTCGACGGTTTTGGCCGCACTGTAGTCGACGTCCTGGCCGATGAATTCGGTCTTCTCGGTCTTGCGGATTTCGAGGCTGCCGAAGCTCGACGGCTTCAGATAGTTGGGTACGGGCACCCGGATCGTGCCGTCGGTGGCACCGATCGCGGTCCACACGGCGCGCGCGTTGAAGCAATTGTTCATCGCGATGTTGCCGGCGAGCGCGTAGTAGATCTTCTCCTGCGCTTCGAAGGCCGTGACCGTGCCCCACCCGTGCATGTGCTTGGCCCACTCGATCGTGTGCACGCCGATATTGGCCCCGCAATCGAGCGCCACCACGCCCGCACCGAAATACTCCTTGCGCGCGTCGAGCAGCTGCAAGGCAACGTCGATCTCTTCCTGGCCGCAGCCCGACGTGTGGAAGATTTCGTGGCCGACGCCGAAGGTGGCGAAGGCGTCGGTATGGTGGTCGTTGCGGTTGACCATCATCGTGCCGTGGTTGGTCGCGACCAGCACGAAGGCCACGGGGCGTTTGGTGGTTTTGAGCAATCCTGCCTCCGGTGCGGTCAGCGGTTGATCACGACTTGGGTCGCGAACGGATCGGATTCGTGGATCGCCAGCAGATTGACGCCGAAGGCGAACAGCTTGTAGCCGTGCTCGAGCAGTGCCGCATTCAGCGCCAGCTGGTCGGTCTTGATGCGCTCGATCAGCATCTGCGGCTTGTGGCGCGCGATCGTCTTGCGCGCCCCTGCGAGGGCTTCGAGCTCCATGCCCTCGATGTCGATCTTGATGAGATCGAGGCGCGGCAGATCGAGATCGTCGATCGCGAGCATGCGCACGGGCCGCGTATGCGCGTCGCTGTAGTCGATCGCCTGGCCGATGAATTCGGTCTTCTCGGTCTTGCGGATTTCGAGGCTGCCGAAGCTGCCGGCAGCCAGGTAGTCGGGTTCGGGCACGCGGATTTCGCCCGCCTGCGCGCCCACGGCCGCCCACAAGGCGCGCGCGTTGAAGCAATTGTTGAGCGTGAGATTGCCCGCGAGCGCGTAGAAAATCCGCTCCTGCGCTTCGAAGGCGAGGGCTTCGCCCCAGCCGTGCATGTGGCGCGCCCATTCGACGATGTGCACGCCGATATTCGCGCCGCAATCGAGGGCGAACACGCCGTCGCCGTAATGCTTGCGGCGCGAATCGAGCAGCTGCAACGCCGCATCGATCTCCTCCTGGCCGCAGGAGGAGTTGACGAAGATGTTGTAGCCCACGCCGATCGTCTCGACCGCGTTCGTGTACGAATCGTTGCGGTTGACGAGCATCGAGCCGTGGTTTGCGGCCGTGAGCACGAAGGCGAGCGGGCGTTTGGTTGTTCTGAGCACGCGAATCCACCGCTGTTACAATTTGCAACGCGATCTTAGGCGAGCGGCGGCGTGCCGCCAACCGACATTGCCGCCGCTACAGGCTTTTCTCGAGCCGCTTGGACAGGAACCACGCAAGGGCCAGGAACGCCACGAGCATTCCCAAGGCGGCTTGCGTGGCCGCCTCGCCCAGCGCCTTGTCGGAGAGATGGCCGAACGCGTAGCCCGTCCCGACCACGACATTCGCCCACACGCCCGCCGACACGAAATTGAGGATCGTGAAGCGCAGCCGCGCCATCTGCGACAGCCCGAACGCGAATGCCGCCAGCCCGCGAATGCCGTGCGGATAGCGATAGACGAAGATGAGCCAGCTGCCGTGCCGGTCGATCACGCGTGCCGCACGCTCCACGCCCGTACGGATGCGCGGCATCTGCTCGAACAAGGCGCTGCCGTAGCGGCGGGAAAGCCAGAAGCGCAATTCGTCGCCCAGGAACCCGCCCGCCCACACGGCCGCAACGGTGGGCACGTAGGCGAGCGCATCGAGCTTCACCGCATACCCTGCGAACAGCGGCAGCAGCAGCGAGTTCCACGCCGAGCCCGAGACGATGAGCGCGTAGACCGCGTTGCCCTGATCGCGGATCAGGTCGAGGATTTGTGCGAGATCCAAGGGAATGCCTCAGCCGTTTTCGACCGGCAGGCCCAAGGCCTGCCACGCATTGAGGCCGCCCGCCATCGAGCGCACGTTTGCGGCACCGAGCACGGGTGCGAGCGCTTGGGCCGCGCGCATCGAGCGCCCGCCCATCTGGCAATGCACGATCACCTGCTTGCCCTTCAGCGACGCATGCGCATTGGGGTCGAAGGCCGACAACGGAAACAGCATCGAACCGGCGATGCGTGCAGCCGCGTATTCTTCGGCTTCGCGCACGTCGATCAGCACGGCCGCCCCGGCTTCGATCTGTTTTTTGGCTTCGAGCGGGTCGATTTCGCGGACGATATCGTCGGACATTGGAAACTCCGGGGGGTGGAACAACAAGGTTCAGTTTGGCGCAACCGGCACCGGCATGTCGAGCAAACGCTGGGCGAAGGCGCGGCCCGACGGATCGGCCGACAGATCGTGGCCGCGCCCGGCACCGGCGGCGGCCTCGAACACGAAATGCAGGGCCGCAAGCCCCGGCAGTTCGAGGCGCCGCACATTGCCCGCGCGCAAAGCGCCAAGCCACGCGCGCACGCGCGCAAGGCTCGCCCCTTCGCGCACGAGCCGCCAATCCTGCGGATCGCGCAGCGCAAGTACCACCACCAAAGCGCTGCCCGCAACATGTGCGCGCGCATGGCAGAATTCGCGAAGCGGAACCGGATGCGGGACGGAGAGGCTCACAGATCCCCCGTCATCTGCGTGGCGCGCGGCGACACGAGATTCTTGTCGATGCGCACGGCCGCCACGCGCCGCTCGGACGTTGCGCGCGCATGGAGCAACGCCCCGCCCGCCGGGCCGAAGCGCACCAGCGCCTTTGCTTCGGCAAGGGCCGCCTGCACTTGGGCCCCCGTCTCGCCGCGCACCGCAAGCCGCACGCGCACGTCGCGGCCCGGTGCCACGGCCAGATCGCGGACCTGCTCGCCCGCCGCTTTGGCCGCGGCATCGAAGCCGACGATCTCGACGCGCGCGCGCGCATCGCCCGGCAACGCCGCCAGCCGCGATTCGAGTTCGCGTGCAGCGCCAAGCCCGCGCGCGGCCGCCCCGCCGCCGCCATACGCGATCTCGGCCGCACCCTCGTAGCCGCCTTCGAACACGAAGCGCCCCGCAACCCAATTGGCCGCAGGTGCGCCTTTTGCGTCCACAAGATTGGGCCCATGCAGCACGGCATTGCCGAGATCGACCGTCACGTCGGGCTCGATCCATTGCGCAGGTGCTGCAAGCCCGTCGAGCAGCGCAAG
>VYKU01000043.1_pt1 | contig 65487 bp, 64 predicted proteins | sample 5114491 | NCBI WGS metagenome assembly VYKU01 (sample SAMN12291796, study PRJNA351875) | freshwater metagenome | isolation source: freshwater lake | place: USA: Michigan, Gull Lake | collected 2011-07-05 | reverse complement strand
CTGGGAAGCGCGCGCGGTGCGTCCGCCGCAGATCCGCGCCGGTGCGTGGATCGCGATCGTGATCGACGATCTGGGCGTGGACGCCGCGCGTGCGGCGCGCACGATGGCGTTGCCGGGCCCCTTGACGCTTTCGTTCCTGAGCTACGCGCCCGACCTTGCCGAGCAGGGGCGCCAGGGCCGCGCGGCGGGGCACGAGATCCTGCTGCATCTGCCGATGGAGCCCGAGGGGCGCGACAATCCGGGGCCGGGCGCATTGTTCGTGCGCATGTCGGCCGACGACATCCGGACGCGCACCGCGAATGCGCTCGACCGGTTGCCCAATGCGGTCGGGCTCAACAACCATATGGGCAGCCGCTTCACGCGCGATCCCAATGCGCTCGCCCCGGTGCTGCAGGAGATCGCCGCGCGCGGTTTGCTTTTTCTGGACAGCCGTACGACCGGCAATTCGGCAGGCAGTGCTGTCGCGCAATCGCTGGGTGTCGCGCATGCCGTGCGCGACGTGTTTCTCGACAACGAGATCGAGGCGGGGGCTGTGCGCAAGCAGCTCGCCGAGCTCGAGCGCGTCGCCAATCGGCGCGGTACGGCGGTCGCGATCGGCCATCCGCACGACGCCACGCTCGAAGCGCTCGCCGCTTGGATCCCGACCATGAATTCGCGCGGCCTGCAGCTTGTGCCGGTGTCGGCGGTCGTGCGCCAACAGCGCCACGCGCCGGCCAGTCCCAACCTTGCGCCGGTTGCCTTGCGCGAGCCCGTGTCCCCGACGCCGCCGCCGTCGCAGACGCGCGCCGCGAGCGTCACGCGCGCCATGCCCGAACCCGCAGCTGCCGCAACCGGAGAACCGCCGTGGAAACGATATCCTACCGAGTGACCGGCATGACTTGCGCCGGCTGTGCGCGCGCGATGACGCGGGCACTCAACGCCCAAGGTGCGAGCGCACCCGCCGAGATCGATTTGGCACAAAGCCGCGTGACGGTCGCCGGCCTCGACGACCGCCAGGTCCAGGCGGCCGCCGAGGCGGCGGGTTTCGTCTATGCGGGACGTGCTGCCTAGCCTCCGCCGCTGCGCACGCGGCCGAGGAATTCGCCGACATTGCCGCGCAGATCGTTCGACTGCGATGTCAGGCGCTCCGCGGTCTGCAGAACTTTGAGCGCGTTGTTGCCGGTTTCCGTCGCGGCCTGGGTGACGCCTGCGATGTTCGACGACACTTCCGTGGTCCCGGCCGCGGCCTGCTGAACGTTGCGCGCGATTTCCTGCGTGGCGGCCCCTTGCTCTTCCACGGCCGAGGCAATGCCTGCGGAAATCCCGCTGATCTCCTCGATCGTCTTGGCGATGCGCGCCAGCGAGTCGACCGAATGTTTGGTCGCCTCCTGGATCGCACCCACTTGGGCGGCAATGTCGCCGGTCGCTTTGGCGGTTTGGTTGGCGAGGTTTTTGACCTCCGAGGCCACGACAGCAAAGCCTTTGCCCGCTTCGCCCGCGCGCGCGGCCTCGATCGTCGCGTTGAGGGCCAGAAGATTGGTCTGGCCCGCGATCGCCTGAATGAGATTGACGACCGAGCCGATCTTCTGCCCGGCGTCGGCGAGCTGCTTCACGAGCGCGTTGGTCTCCTGCGCTTGCAAAACGGCTTGGCGCGAAATCGTCGATGCGTGGCTGACTTGGCGGCTGATCTCCTGGATCGAGGCCGAGAGCTCTTCGGCCGCGCTCGCGACCGTCTGCACATTCGTCGAGGCTTCTTCGGCTGCGGCGGCAACGACGGTCGTCTGGCGCTGCGTTTCTTCGGCCGCTGCCGCCATCGTCTGGGCGGCGTCTTTCATCGCTTCGGCCGAGCCGCCCACGCCGTCGACGACTTTCAGCACGCTGCCCTCGAAGGTGTCCGCGAGGTTGTTGAGCTTCGTCGAGAAATTCGCTTTGCCTTCCTCGATATAGATCGAGATCGCGTAGTCCATGTCGAGCATGATCGCTTTGACGAGCGCTTTGGCTGCGACCGTGCCTTCGGCGGGCTTCTTGCGGTACATCTCGAACAGCAGGCCCATGAGTTCGCTCATCGCAAGCGCATAGCCCGCAATGTACCAGCGCGGCTCGAGCCCGATGCGCTCGTGCGTGCGCCCGATGCGCTTCACGCGCCCGACATAGGCTTCGTCGAAGCTGCCCTGGAACATCGTGAGCCAATGTTTGGCCTGTTCGGCGCGCGCGTGGTCCACACCCATCTGGCCGCTGAACATCGACATGAGGTTCGGGTAGCCCTCGATATGGCCGTAGAACTTGGTCAGGACCTTCTGGATGTTGGCTTCGATCGTCGGTCGGAAGGCGCGCAAGGCCGCGGCATCCGCCTCGTGGAAATCGATAAAACGCAGGCGTTCGTGCAGATTTTCAGTTTGCATCGACATTGGCGACCCTCCGTTTTTTTGTACAAATTTTTTTGTGTACAAAACGAAGCATGCGCCGAATCAGTTAAGACTAGTTTAAGACGCCCGCGTGAAAACGTCGCAGACTGGTCCTCTGGTCAATTCAAACGCTCGACGACGCTGCGGTTGATCGTGACGCCGAATTTCTGCCGCAAAGCCTGATTGTACTCGGTCGAGAGGTCGCCGGCCATTTCGCGGGCAAGCTGCGTGCGCAACGCCGCAAGGCCGGCCGGGTCCGCCGCCGGATCGGCGGCGACGATCTCGCCCGTGCGTACGACGAACTGGCCGTCGATGCCGGCGGCAAGGCCGGTCTGGCCGGGCTTCAGCGCAAACAAGCGTGCCGAGACGGCACTCGGCACGGAAGCGTTGTCGCCGGTGCGCAGCACGGGCGGTACGGCCTCGACGCGCAGATTGAAGCGCAAAGCGGCCGCCTCGAGCGTTTCGCCCGCTGCCGTGGCCGCCACGATCTCGCGCGCGCGCGCAAGCGCTCGCTCGGCCTGGCGCTCGGCCTTCCACAAGGCCGCGACTTCGTCTTTGACGCTGTCGAAGGCGCGGCGCTGGGCGGGCGTGGCGCCGTCCACGTGCAGCAGAAAGAAGCTGCCGCTGCGCGTTTCGATCAATTGGCTTTCGCGGCCGACGAGCGTATCGAACGCGGCGCGCAAGGCTTCGGGCGCACCGGCGAACAGCGCCACGGGCGCACCCTTGTCGTCGAGGCCGCGCGCATCGACGGCGGCGATCTTCACGACGGAGGCGCCGGCATTGGCGGCGGCCTCGTCGAGCGAGCGGCCGCGCGTGACTTGGTCTTCGAGGCGGTTGGCGATCTCGAAGGCCTTCTCGGCCGCCAAGCGCTGGCGCAAGGCAGGCTCGATGCGCGCGCGCACGCTTTCGAGGGTGGCTTGCGTACCCGGCTCGATGCGCACGATCTGCAGCACGTGCCAGCCGAACGGCGTACGCACAGGGCCCACGACCGCACCGGATGCTGCCTCGAACACAGCCGCACCGATCGCGGGCAGCGTTTCGTTGCGCGCCACAAGGCCGAGCGCGATGCGGTCGGGCGACTGGCCCGGCGTTTCGGCTGCGACCGCATCGAAGCTCTTGCCGCCCGCGATCGCGGCTGCGGCCGCCTGTGCGGCCACCTCGCTGTCGAACAGCATCTGCTTGAGCTCGCGCTGTTCGGGCTGTTCGAACTCGCCGCGGCGCAGCTCGAACTCGTCGGCGAGCGCCTTGTCGTCGACCGTCACTTGCGCGGCAACGTCGTCGGCCGCAACGCGCACGGCGGAAAGGGCGCGATATTCGGGGGAAGTGAGGCGCGCGCCATTGGCTTCGTAGGTTTGGGCCAAATCGGCGTCGGACGGCGTGCCGACATCGTCGAACGCGGCGTTGGCGACGAACACGCGGTCGCCGCCGCGCTTTTCGTTGCGGTGACGATAGAGCGTTTCGGCGAGCGCAAGCGGGGCTTGCACGCCCGCTTCGACCGCCTCGCGCAGCTGGCTGCGCACGATGTCGGCGCGCACGAGCTCGATATAGCGCTGCTCGGTGAAGCCGTTGTCGAACAGCAGGCGCTGGAACAGGAAACGGTCGAACTGGCCGCCGGGGCCGCGGAAATTGGGATCGCTTGCAATGCGCTGGCGCACGATCGCGTCGCTCGCCACCAGCCCCAAGCGGGCGGCTTCCGCATCGAGGGCGGCTTCGGCCGCGAGACGGTCGACCGTCTGGTCGAGCAGGCCGAACTGGCGCAGCATCGCTTCGTCGATCTCGACGCCGAAGGCGCGGCGCAGGCGCTCGCGCGCCTGGCGGTATTCGGCATCGACCTGCTGGATCGGGATCTTGCGCGATCCGACCGTGATCGCCGTGTCGTCGCCCGAGCGCAAGAACGCGTAGTCGCCAATACCCCACGCGGCGAAGCTGACGATCAGCATGCCGAACAGCAGTTTGAAAAGTGTGCCGGAGGCTTTTTCGCGGATGAATTGCAGCATGGGCGGGCAACAGGTCCAATCGGTGGGGAGAGGGCGGGGGCGGCGGGAAAGCGGGGGAGAATAGGGCCGCACGATCCCCCCCGCAACCCTTGCGAAAACCAAGCAAAACCCTTACCCAACCCGTTGTCCGACGCGCTTTTTGCCCCCGTTGCGAGAGTCCCCCGATGCCAGCCCCCCGAAAACTCGTTGCCGGAAACTGGAAGATGAACGGCCGCAAGGCCGATGCGGAAGCGCTTGCGGCGGCGATCGCGGCGTTGCCGACGGCCGAGCATGCCGAGATTCTCGTGTGCCCGCCCTTCGTCCATCTGGTTTCCGTGGCGGACGCACTTTCGGGCAGTGCCGTGCAGGTGGGCGCCCAAGATTGCCACCCGGCGCCGGCGGGTGCGCATACCGGCGACGTCGCTGCCGAGATGTTGTTCGACATCGGCTGCCGCTACGCGATCGTCGGCCACTCCGAGCGGCGCGCCAACCATCGCGAAAGCGATGTCGATGTGAACGCCAAGATCCTTGCCGCGTGGCGCGCGGGTCTGTGCGCCATAGCTTGCGTGGGCGAGACCTTGGCCGAACGCGATGCCGGCACCACGCTCGAGATCGTTGCGCGCCAGTTGGCTGGTTCGCTGCCGGATCAGGCGACCGTGGCCAATCTTGTGGTCGCCTACGAACCCGTCTGGGCGATCGGCACGGGCCGCACGCCGACCACAGCACAAGTGGCAGAGGTCCACGCCGCAATCCGGGCTGCACTCGTGGCACGCTTTGCGGACGGACCCGCGATGCGCATCCTTTACGGCGGTTCGGTCAACGACAAGAACGCGGCCGAGCTGATGGCCGTCGCCAATGTCGACGGTGCGCTTGTGGGCGGTGCCTCGCTCAAACCCGACGCGTTTGCCGCGATCGTCGCGGCGGCAGTCTGACAGGAGGACGGAACATGGACCCGATCGACGCCGATCTCGACGCGATTTCCGCGGCCGTGCAGACCTATCTCGACGGGCTCTACGAGGCCGATGCCGACAAACTCGAGAGCGTGTTCCATCCGACCTGCGTGCTCACGCACATGACGCCCGAGGGCCTGCAGACGATCCCGCGCGACACGTGGCTTGCCGCCGTGCGCACGCGCCGCTCGTCCAAAGACCAAGGGCTCGGCCGCCACGACCGCATTCTGCTGCTCGACCGCATTGGGCCGACGATGGCGCTCGTGAAACTCAACTGCGCCATCCCGCCGCGATTCTTCACCGACCTGCTGGCGTTCCTCAAAATCGACGGGCGCTGGCTCGTGGCGCAGAAGGTCTTCGAGACCGAATGGCGCACGTGACAGCACCCGTCGTTTTCGTTTAGGCGAGATCGAACACCAGCAACTCGCTCTCGGGCGCCAAGCCCATCAGCGTCACGCGGGTTGCGTTGGTGACGGCCGCACCGTCGCCTTCGGCAAGCACGGTGCCGTCGAGATCGACCGAGCCGCGCGCGACCTGCACCCAGGCCGCACGGCCGGGGGCGAGATCGAGCGCCACGCTTTTGCCGGCATCGAGCAGGCTTGCGTACATGCGCGCACCCGAGTGCGTGGGCAGCGAGCCTTGCGTGCCGTCCGGCGACACGACGAGGGCGAGCTTGTTGCGCTTGTCGGCGGCCGCGAACATCTTCTGGCCATAGCGCGGCGTGTGGCCGTTGCGGTCGGGCAGCAGCCAGATCTGCAGGAAATGCACAGGTGCCGTTTTGTCGGCGTTGAACTCCGAATGCAGGATGCCGGTACCCGCACTCATCGCCTGCACTTCGCCCGCTTTCAGCTCTTCGACATTGCCCATCGAATCCTTGTGCGTGAGTGCGCCTTCGAGCACGTAGGAGACGATCTCCATGTCGCGATGGCCGTGCGTGTCGAAGCCCGTGCCGGGGGCCACGCGGTCTTCGTTGATGACGCGAAGGCCGCGGAAGCCCATATGGTTCGGGTCGTAGTAGCCGCCGAACGAGAAGCTGTGGCGGCTCTGCAGCCAGCCGAAATCGACGGGTCCGCGCTGGCCGGACGGGCGCACGACGATCTTCGGCGTGGCAAGCGGGGCGGTTTTGAGGGTCGCAGTCATGGGAAGCGCTCCTGTGGGGTGGGGGCGGTCACAATTGGCCGCCTCGGTTGCAGCTAAGATAGGGGTGCCCCGTTCGAATAACAATTATGCATATTTTTGATTTTTTGTTTCGCCTGATTTAATAATCATCCGCTGCCAAGGCTGGATTTTCGGCCGGGATCGCGTTAGACCTACGCCGCTTTCGGTCCCGTATCTTTATTCGAGGCGATACCCCATGGAATTGGTTCTGACGGTCATCCATCTGCTGATCGCGATCGCGTTGGTCGGCGTTGTGCTGGTCCAGCGCAGCGAAGGCGGCGGCCTTGGCATGGGCGGCTCGTCGGGCGGCGGCATGGGCGGCTTCATGTCGGCGCGCGGGACGGCCAATCTGCTCACCCGCACGACCGCGATCCTGGCCGGCGCTTTCATGCTGACGAGCATCGGCCTCGCGTTTTTCGCGGGTACGCATTCGTCGCGCGCGGTCGACCCGCTCGAAGGGCCGCTCCCGACGATTCCGGCCGCACCGGTCGTTCCGGCGCCGCCCGTCGCGCGCTGACGCGTCGAACTTGCGACTCCGCTAGGGCGGGCCCCAAGGCCCGTCAATCGCGAAATTTTGCGCAGAAGCCGGATTTGACGACGGTTCTGCTTGGGCTTGGGCACGGTTGGGGCTATAGGGGACGTCCATGACGCGGTTCATTTTCATCACCGGCGGCGTGGTGTCTTCGCTCGGCAAGGGGCTGGCGTCTGCGGCCCTCGGAGCGGTTCTTCAAGCGCGCGGCTACAAAGTGCGGCTGCGCAAGCTCGATCCCTATCTCAACGTCGATCCGGGCACGATGAGCCCGTACCAGCACGGCGAGTGCTACGTGACCGACGACGGCGCCGAGACCGATCTCGATCTCGGCCATTACGAGCGCTTCACGGGTGTGGCCTCGCGCCAGTCGGACAACATCACGACGGGCCGCATCTACTCGAACATCCTCGCCAAGGAGCGCCGCGGCGATTTCCTGGGTGCCACCGTACAGGTGATCCCGCACGTGACTGATGCCATCAAGGCGTTCGTTACGTCCGATCTCGACGACGTCGATTTCCTGCTCTGCGAGGTGGGCGGTACGGTCGGCGACATCGAAAGCCTGCCGTTCCTCGAAGCGATCCGCCAGCTCGGCAACGAATTGGGCCGCGAGCGCGCCTGCTTCGTGCACCTCACGCTGGTGCCCTACATCGCGTCGGCGGGCGAGCTCAAGACCAAGCCCACCCAGCATTCGGTGCAGCAGCTGCAGTCGGTCGGCATTCGCTGCGACATTCTGCTGTGCCGCTCGGAGCACGATCTGCCGGCCTCGGCGCGCAAGAAGATCGCACTCTTCTGCAACCTGCGCGAACAGGCGGTGATCCCGGCACTCAACGCAAGTTCGATCTACGAAGTGCCGATCGCCTACCATCGCGAAGGGTTCGACCGCGAAGTGCTGCGCCATTTCGGCCTGCCGCAGCCCGAGCCCGACCTCGGCCGCTGGACCGAAATCGTGCGGCGCCTGCAGCAGCCCGAGGGCGAAGTCGAAATCGCGATCGTCGGCAAATACACCGATCTGCTCGACGCCTACAAATCGCTCGCCGAAGCGCTCACGCATGGCGGCATCGCCAACAGCGTGCGCGTGAAGCTGAACTGGCTCGAAAGCGAACAGTTCGAGGGACCGAACCCGAACTATGAACCGCTGGCGCAGGCGCACGCGATCCTCGTACCCGGCGGCTTCGGCGAACGCGGGGCCGAGGGCAAGATCCGCGCGGTGCGCTATGCGCGCGAAAAGCGCGTGCCTTACTTTGGCATCTGCTTCGGCATGCAGATGGCGTGCATCGAAGCCGCGCGCGATCTGTGCGGCATCGAAAATGCCAACACGACCGAGTTCGGCGCCACGTCCGATCCGGTTGTGGGCCTGCTCACCGAATGGGTGCGCGGCAACGCGCTCGAGCAGCGTTCGGAGAGCGACAACAAGGGCGGCACCATGCGCTTGGGTGCTTACGAGTGCGACCTTGCGGCGGGCAGCCACGTGGCCGAAATCTACGGCCGCCGCCGAATCCAGGAACGCCATCGCCATCGCTACGAAGTGAACATCAACTACAAAGAACGTCTCGAAAAAGCGGGTTTGCGCTTCTCGGGCATGTCGCCCGACGGCCAATTGCCCGAGATCGTCGAGATCCCGGACCATCCGTGGTTCGTGGGCGTGCAGTTCCACCCCGAACTCAAATCCAAACCCTTCGACCCGCATCCGCTGTTCACGAGCTTCGTCAAAGCCGCCGTGACGCAGAGCCGGTTGGTGTAGGACCGTGCAGCGCGCCCGTTCCCGGACTTCCGATGTCCAGGACGCTGCAAAGCGCATTAAACGAGTATACTTTATCGGCGCCGGGTTCTCAGCCGGGCTCAATTACCCAATCGGCAACACGCTGCTGCCGCGTCTCGTCGACTGGCTGAAGCACCGCGACGGCTCAGGACAATTTGAACACCGGCGAGGCAATTTCGCACCTGAGGAAACGCGCGACTACAGGAGGCAACGGCTCGCGCTGGCCAGGGAGATCGAAAAGTTCCTTCTGAGATATCTACGTCCATTCAATCCGTCAGATCAGAAGAGCGCAAGCATCAAGCCTTCGAATAGCGCTTGGATGTCTGAGATACCTGTCACTTCGTTCTTTTCGATTTGCCAGACCTTGTCCGAAAATCAAGCCGTTTTCGCCACGGACTCGACGAAGCCACTTTACGACGCGATTACGGCCGCAATTCGCACCTATTTCTTAGACATTTGTTGGATAACTGGAAGCTCTGGGCGCCCGCACTTTCTGGCTCAGGCTTTCTCGAGTAAGTATTTTGATCCAACCAATTCGGCAGTTGTCAATTTCAATTGGGACGAGGAGCTTGATGCTTTTTTTTCCGGTCGTCCCGGTCTCGACTATACGTTGGGGGCTTGGAAGCCGAACATAGAGCCGTCGGTGTTGATGCTAAAGCCGCACGGGTCAGTCGGTTGGTACGAAGAGCAGCAGGAAAAAACTTGGCAGCGCGTTTTCAACAGGCGACAGTATTTCATTGCTGACGGTGATCGGCGTTTGCCCAAAAGCGATCGTCGGATAAAGGCATTTTACAGAGTCGAATTGCCGATGCGAACGAGAGAGATATACTATAGCCCATATGAATTTCCCCCTTTGATTGCTCCGCCGACATTCGCGAAGAAATTCTCCTTCGCCGAGCAGCATTTGATTTGGACAGATGTTATTTCGGCTTGCAGCCATGCCGAGGAATTTGTGTTTCTGGGATATACGCTTCCAATTGATGATTATTTGACCCGCGCCGCACTTGGAAAGGCCCTTTCTCAAAAAGGGAAGCGCTCGAGGCTACGGTGTCTAATCGTGGGGCGCGATATCGATCGTTCTTTCGATAACTTTCAACAGGCGTTTGGAGGCACTTTGGATCGCGGACGAAATTTTAGGAATTGGACATTTGGATTTCGGGACGACCGGCGGATCTTTTTTCCGACACCACTTGGTGCAAATATCGAAAAAGAGTTAAACATGGCGAAACTTGAGTTTTAAGCGAAAAGTAGATTCCGATGACCGCCCCCAAAACCGTTCCGCTCGGCAATTTCCAGATTGCCAACAACCGGCCCTTCGCGCTCATCGCGGGCCCCTGCGCGCTCGAGAGCCGCGCGCATGCGCTCGAGATGAGCCATGCGCTCGTCGAGCTCACGGGCCGGCTTGGCATTCCGCTGATCTACAAAACCAGCTTCGACAAGGCGAACCGCACGTCGGTCGGGTCGGCGCGCGGCATCGGCATGGAGAAGAGCCTGCCGATCCTCGTCGAAGTGCGCGAAAAATACGGCTGCCCGGTTTTGACAGACGTGCACACGGCCGAGCAATGCGCACCCGTGGCCGAGGCCGTCGACGTGCTGCAGATCCCGGCCTTCCTGTGCCGCCAGACCGATCTTCTGCTGGCGGCAGGGGCCACGGGCCGCGTCGTCAACGTCAAAAAGGGCCAGTTCCTGGCCCCGTGGGACATGAAAAACGTCGTCGCCAAGATCGCGAGCACCGGCAACGAAAAAGTCCTGCAATGCGAGCGGGGGACGTCGTTCGGCTACAACACGCTGGTCTCGGACATGCGCGGCCTGCCGATCCTCGCGGAAAGCGGCTATCCCGTGGTGTTCGACGCCACGCATTCGGTGCAGCAGCCGGGCGGGCAGGGCACCACCTCGGGCGGCCAGCGCGAATTCGTGCCAGTACTCGCGCGTGCGGCGATCGCGGTCGGCGTTGCGGCCGTGTTCATGGAAACCCACCAAGACCCCGACAAAGCCCCCTCCGACGGCCCCAACATGGTGCCGCTCAAGGAGATGGAAGCGATCCTCGCCGAGCTCAAGGAATACGACGCTATCGCCAAGAAGCGGGTGCCGCGCTAGTCTGCCGTCCCGGCTTTACCAAATATGGGGACGGTATGGATGTTGCTGTCGAGATCGTCCACGGCGCCATCTACATGGTGGAAAGCGGCGATTTCGACGTCGACAGCTATCTCGACGCTGTCGTCGCGATATTCGAAATGCCCGACTATGTCGATGGCATGCCCGTCATCGTCGATGCGCGCCTGCTGACGACGCCCGCCTCCGGCCGACAGCTGCAGGCCCTGCGCGATGCGCTCGATAAGCCGAGATTCCGCCGTTTCCGGCCGCGTCGCTATGCGATGGTGACGCGCACGGACATCGGCCATCTGCAGGCCAAGCTTGCCGCCACGCTGGTCGGCACGCGCGTTGCCGATCCGCCCGAGAGCTTCGTGGTGCGCCGTTTCCCGACCGTGGAAGATGCCGAAGCTTGGATCCGGCAAAACGCGGAATGACGTGCGATCGTGCCGGCGGATTGTCGGCCGCGCGCCTTACGACGCCATCGCCAAACGGCGCGCGACGCGTTAATGTGGTTTTCTTATCCTGAGATGAGGCGCAATTGGACGTCGCGGTCACCATCCGAAACGACGTCGTCTACATGACGCAAAGCGGCGACTACGATGTCGGCGCTTACTTGCGCGCCGTCGCCGAATTGCTGCGCAGACCCGACTACGTCGCGGGTATGGCGATCATCGTCGATGCGTGTGGGCTCACCACGCCCGCTTCCGCCCAGCAATTGCAGGCAGTGCGTACCGGTCTCGACGGTCCGATCTTGCGCAAATTCAGGCCGCGCCGCTATGCGACCGTGAATACGGCTGTGGTCGGTTATCTGCAGACCAAGCTTGCGGCAACGCTGATCGCCGAGCGCATCGGCAACGCGCCCGCCGATTTCGAGCTGCAGCATTTCCCCAGCGTCGAAGCGGCCGAAGACTGGCTGCGCGCCGCCGATCGCGCGACTAGGGCGCTGCCCGCCGCGGCGGGCGCGCGGGTTTTGCCGCGATCTTCAGAGTAGCTTTGAATTTGCGGTCGCGTTTGAGGGCCGCCTCGCGCTTCTGGGCGGCGCTCTTGTTCGCATGTTCTTCCGCATGCACGAGCCGCCAGGGGCCGCGGCCGCGCGTGAATTTTGCCCCGCCGGGTTTTTCGCCGTTGTGCTGGGCAAGCCTGCGCGCGACGTCGGTTGCGTAGCCCGTGTAGATCGTGCGCGCGGCATTCATCAGCATGTAGACGAAATGGCCGCCCTTCATTTGCGCGCCGCGCGCACCACGCCGAGTTTCACGCCGGGCGCCACGAGGGCCAGCAGCGCTTCGGCCTGCACCGCATGGTCGATGGCGGCGGGTGCGGCGACCAACACGGCGCGCGCGATCGGCACGTGTTTTTTTCCGGCAAGATGCCGCAGGATAAGGGCCGCCTGCAGCGGCGGCAGGCTCGGATTGTAGGCGGCGTTTTCGGCGTAGCGACCGGCAAACACGCTGTCGTCGGCGAGCTGCAGGGCGAGGCCCGCATGGCCGCGCGTGTGCGGCGCGTAGCTGCGCCGTGCGGCGTCGCATGCGGCTTCGACCAGCGCATCGCCCGATGCGGCGAGCCGCGCGGGCGGTGCCGACATGGCGCCGTGTTTGCCGCCGAGATCGGCAGGACCGAAGGCGTGCGGCAGCAATTGGTCGATGCGCTTGGTGCGCGGCCCCACCGTCACGCTGAAGCGCTTGGCCTTGGGGCCGAGCGTTTCCCACAGGAACTGGCGGCAATGGCCGCACGGCATCGCGGAGACCGCAAGGGCCGCAATGCCGGTCTCGCCCGCATGCCAGGCATTGGCGAAAGCCGCCTGCTCGGCATGGATCGACTGGCCGATGGCCGCCCCCGGAAACTCGATATTGCCGCCGAGATAGACCCGGCCGGTCTTGGCACCCACGAGGGCCGCCCCCACCGTGAAATTCGAGATCGGCGGATCGGCCAAGCCGCGCGCTTGCTGGGCCAAGCGGCGCAGCTTGGCCAATTGCTTTTCGGGCGGCAAAACGGTGCGAATCTGGGCGTCGGTCATGGCGCCATCCTAATGCAACAACGGCGGGCTTGTCCCGTTGCGGGCGGTCTGCTACGCCGTTGCGGCAACGCCATGGCAAAACCCGTCCCGACCGCGATTCTGTTCGATGTTTTCGGCACCTGCGTCGATTGGCGCACCTGCGTGGCGCGCGAAGTCGCGGCCATGGCGGCGGCCAAAGGCGTCGCTCTCGATGCGCTCGCCTTCACCGACGCATGGCGCGCCAACTATTCGCCGTCGATGGAAGTCGTGCGCAGCGGCAAGCGGCCTTACGTGCCGCTCGACGTGCTGCATCGCGAAACGCTGGTCACGCTGTGCGCGCAGTTCGGCTTGCCGTTGAGCGAGGCCGAGACCGACAATCTCAATTTCGCGTGGCACCGGCTCGATCCGTGGGCCGATACGGTGGCCGGGCTCGATCGGCTTGCGACCAAATTCATCCTGTCGCCGCTGTCCAACGGCAATGTGCGCCTGCTGGTCGACATGGCCAAGCGCGCTTCGCTGCCGTGGGACACGGTGCTGTCGACCGAAGTGTTCAAGGCCTACAAGCCGATGCCGCAGACCTATTTGGGTGCGGTCGAAATGCTCGGCTGCAAGCCAGGCGAGGTGATGCTGACGGCCGCGCACAATGCCGATCTGCGCGCAGGGCAAGCGCTCGGGCTGCTGACCGCTTTCATCCATCGCCCGACCGAATATGGCCCCGCCCAAAAGGCCGATCTCGGGCCCGAAGGCGACTGGACCTACATCGCCCGCGATCTCGAAGATTTGGCCGACCAGCTCGGCGTTTGACGACCAACCGGAGAGACTTTTCGCCATGACCGCCATCGCCAATATCCGTGCCCGCGAAATTCTCGACTCGCGCGGCAACCCGACCGTCGAAGTCGACGTGACGCTGGCGGACGGCACGCTCGGCCGTGCGGCCGTGCCGTCGGGCGCTTCGACGGGGGCCCATGAGGCGGTCGAACTGCGCGACGGCGACAAGAAGCGCTATCTCGGCAAGGGTGTGACCAAGGCCGTTGCGGCCGTGAACGGCGAGTTGTTCGATGCCCTCTCGGGCTTCGAAGCCGAAGAGCAGCTCAAGATCGACCGCACGATGATCGAACTCGACGGCACGCCCAACAAAGCGCGCCTTGGTGCGAATGCCATTCTCGGCGTGAGCCTTGCGGTGGCCAAGGCCGCCGCACAAGCGGCCCGCCTGCCGCTTTATCGCTATGTCGGCGGCACGCGTGCACATGTTCTTCCCGTGCCGATGATGAACATCATCAACGGCGGCGCGCATGCCGACAATCCGATCGACATCCAGGAATTCATGATCATGCCGGTCGGCGGCGCGACGTGCGCGGAAGCGATCCGCATCGGCGCGGAAGTTTTCCATGCGCTCAAGAAGCGCCTGTCGGATGCAGGCCTTGCCACCAATGTCGGCGACGAAGGCGGCTTTGCGCCCAATCTGCGCAGTGCCGACGAAGCGCTCGGTTTCATCGCCAAGTCGATCGAAGCGGCGGGCTACAAGCTCGGGGATGATGTGGTGCTCGCACTCGACAGCGCTTCGACCGAGTTTTTCAAGGACGGCAAATACGCGATGGAAGGCGAGGGCAAGACGCTCGATGCCGCCGGCATGGTCGCGTTCTATGCCGACCTTTGCAAACGCTACCCGATCGTGTCGATCGAAGACGGCATGGCCGAAGACGATTTCGACGGCTGGAAGGCGCTGACCGACGCCCTCGGCCGCAAGGTGCAGCTCGTCGGCGACGATCTGTTCGTGACCAACCCCAAGCGCCTTGCGATGGGCATTGGCAAGGGTCTTGCCAATTCGATCCTCGTCAAGGTCAACCAGATCGGCACCTTGTCCGAAACGCTCGAAGCGGTCGAGATGGCGCAGCGTTCGGGCTACACGGCCGTGATGTCGCACCGCTCGGGCGAAACCGAAGATGCGACGATCGCCGACCTCGCGGTCGCGACCAATTGCGGGCTCATCAAAACCGGCTCGCTGTCGCGCTCGGACCGGCTCGCCAAATACAACCAGCTGATCCGCATCGAAGAAAATCTCGGCGGCGAGGCGCGCTATGCCGGGACTACCGCACTGAAGGTCGGCTGACAGGTTCTGCTTGCGCTGCGGCGCCCGATTGGTCACGATCCTTCGACACAAAACAGTCGTACAATTACGACATCGAAGGAGACCGTCAATGTCCGTCCAGCTTACGCGTCGCGCTGCCCTTGCCCTTACGGGTTCGTTTGCATTCGCCGGATCGAAGGCTTTTGCCCAAGCGCCGGCCTTTTTCCGCATCGGCACAGGCGGGACGGCCGGCACCTACTATCCGATCGGCGGCCTGATCGCGAATGCGATCTCGACGCCGCCGCAGCTGATTTCGACGGCCGTGGCGAGCAACGGGTCGGTTGCCAATGTGAACGCCATCGTGAGCGGTGCGGCTGAATCCGGCTTCACCCAGGCGGACGTCGCGTTCTGGGCCTACAGCGGCACGGGGATTTTCGAAGGCAAGCCGCGCATCGAAGAGCTGCGCTCGATCGCCAATCTCTATCCCGAGTCCGTGCATCTTGTGGTGCGCAAGGCCTCGAACGTGAAGAGCTTCGCCGATCTGCGCGGCAAGAAGGTTTCTCTCGACGAGCCGGGCTCGGGCACGCTCGTGAACGCCAAGGCCATTCTTGGCGCCTACGGCATCGGCGAACGCGACGTGTCGGCCGAATATCTGAAGCCGAACCAAGCGGCCGAAAAGATGAAGGACGGCTCGGTCGATGCGTTCTTCTTTACCGGCGGCTATCCGGCGGCGGCGATCTCGGAACTCGCCTCGACGGGGTCCGGCATCGACATTCTTCCGATCGTGGGCGCTGGGGCCGAGAAGCTCGCCAAGGATTTTCCGTTCTTCGCCGCCGACGAAATCCCAGCCGGCACGTACAAAGACGTCGGTGCGGTGAAGACCGTCGCGGTGGGTGCGCACTGGGTCACGTCGTCGAAAATTCCCGCGGCACTCGTCTATCAAGTCACCAAGGCGCTGTGGAGCGACAAGACGCGTGCGGCCCTCGATGCCGGCCACGCCAAGGGCAAGTCGATCCAGAAGGCCACCGCCTTGAGCGGCCTGTTGGGCGTGCCGCTGCATGAAGGGGCTGCGCGCTTCTACAAAGAAGCGGGCTTGATGACGTAACGGCTGGTTTTTTTATCTCTCTTATTGCCCCTCCCTCGGGTCATCCGGGGGAGGGGATCAAGGCGTTGCCCTGAACATGCTCAAACAGCCGACTGTCGACGAACTCGCGCGCCTCGAAGAAGAACTCGATCCCGAGATGCAGTTCCGCAAACTGCCCGCCGCAACCGGGCTTTTTGTCGGAGCACTCCTGCTGATCCTGTCCTTCTTCCACTACTACACGGCCGGGTTCGGGCTGCTGCGCGAGGTCACGCATCGCGGCATCCATCTGGCGTTCGTGCTGGGTCTCATCTTCCTGGTGTTTTCGGCCCGTCATGCCGACGGGCGCACCTTGCACGCGCCGGGCTTTTGGCGCCCCGGCGGCATTCCGCTCTACGACTGGCTGATGGCCGCCGCCGCTGCGATCTCGAGCCTCTACGTGCCCTACATTTTCGAGGATCTTGTGTTTCGCGTCGGCAACCCGTCGCCGCTCGACGTCGCGATGGGCACGCTCACCGTGCTGCTGATGATCGAGGCCACGCGGCGCGCGATCGGCTGGGGCCTGCCGCTGATCGCCATGTTCGCGATGCTCTACGCGATTTTCGGCACTTGGTTCCCGGGCATTTTCCTGCATCCGGGGGCGACCTGGAACACGCTTATCAACCATCTCTATCTGACGAGCCAGGGCGTGTACGGCGTGGCGTTGGGCGTGGTTGCCACCTACGTGTTCCATTTCGTGCTGTTCGGCGTGCTCGCAACGCGCATCGGTCTCGGCCGTTTGTTCCTGGGCGTGGCGGCGGCAGGCGCCGGGCGCTTTGCGGGCGGGCCTGCGAAGATTTCGATTTTCGGCTCGGCGATGTTCGGCATGCTGTCGGGCTCGTCTGTCGCCAACACGGTGACGGTCGGTTCGCTCACCATCCCGATGATGATCCGGCTCGGCTACCAGCGGCATTTTGCGGCGGCCGTCGAATCCACCGCCGCAACCGGCGGCCAGATCACGCCGCCGATCATGGGGGCGGCCGCCTTCTTGATGGTCGAGTTTCTGAACCTGCCTTATTCGACCATCGTCATTGCCGCGATCTTCCCGGCCTTCGTGCATTTTTTCGGCGTGCTGATGCAGGTGCATTTCGAGGCCAAGCGCTCGGGCATGCGCGGCCTCACCGACGCCGAAATTCCGAAACTGCGCGACGTGTTTGCGGAGGATTGGCCTGCACTCGCGCCGTTGGTGGCTTTGGTGCTGGTGCTGTTCAACGGCTACACGCCGTATCTGGCGGCATTCTGGGGCATCACGGGCTGTTTGATCGTCGGCCTCGCACGCTGGCGCGGACCCACGGCCCTCGTGTTCGGGATATTCATGATCGTGGCCGCCCCCGCTGAATTGCTGCGCGTCCCCGGCGTCAATCTCGGGGCGGCGTTGCTGTGCGCTGCTGCCATGGCGCACGGCATCTTGAGCCGCGGCGCCGAAGGAAAACGCCTTGCCGCCGGGATCGTCGATGCCTTCGTGCTCGGCGCCAAATACGCGATCGGCGTGGGTGCGGCAGCGGCGACGGTCGGCATCATCGTGGGTGTGGTCACGCTCACGGGCGTGGGCTTCAAGATTTCGTGGATCGTCACGTCGCTCGCCGACCAATGGGCGCGGGCCCTTGTCGATATCCTGCCCGTCGCCTTGCTCGAGGTGAAAGCCGCCACGCTGTTCTTCACGCTGCTGCTGACCGCAATCGTGTGCATCATGCTCGGATGCGGCGTGCCGACGACGGCGACCTACATCATCATGGTCACGGTCGCGACACCGGCGCTGGGCATGCTCGGCGTCACGCCGCTCGTCGCGCATTTCTTCGTGTTCTATTACGGCGTCTTGGCCGACATCACGCCGCCGGTCGCGATCGCGGCCTATGCGGGGGCAAGCATGGCGGGGGCCGATCCGTTCCGCACCGGCAACACGGCCTTTCGGCTCGCGCTTGGCAAGATCCTCGTGCCGTTCGTGTTCGTGTTCTCGCCGTCGATCCTGATCATGGTGCCGGACTTCACGTGGCTCAAATTTCTGATGGCCGCCTCGACCTGCTTGGCCAGCGTCACGTTGCTGTCGGCGTCGTTCGCGGGCTGGATGCTCGCACCGCTCGCCATGTGGGAGCGCGTGCTGATCGGGCTCGCCGCTTTGCCGATCATCGCGGGCTCGGCGTCGGGTGCGGCTATAGGCGCCGCACTTGCCGCACCTGTGCTTATTCGCCAAATTTTGGCGCGCGCCCGCACGGCCGCACAGCCGGGCTGAGCGAAAAACGCGAATCTTCTGAATCGCTTGGCGGACGCTCCTTAATAAAGGGTTGACGCGTCGAGTCGCTGCATGATTTGCTGCGAGTCGCGATGCGTTTTGTGCCCGCCCTCATGCGAAGCCTGCAAGCCGCCGTGGGCCCTGTTTTGGGGTTCTGCGTCGTCGGGTATTTCGCCTATCACAGCTTCGAAGGCGAGCGGGGCATCTACGCCTATGTGCGCTTGGCCGAGCAGGTCGAAATCGCGCGCACGCATCTCGAGGACGTGCGCGCCGAGCGCATCGCCCTCGAAAAACGCGTGGCCTTGATGCGCTCGGACTCGCTCGACCCCGACATGCTCGACGAGCAGACGCGGGCCCTTCTCAATTTCACGCGCCCCGACGAACTCGTGATCCTGGAAGCGCCCGCCAATCGCCGCTGACGGTTTTTAGATATCCGCAATCGTGAGCTGGGTCTGCGTGCCGAGCCCGTCGATGCCGAGTTTCATCGTTTGGCCGGCCTTCAGATAGACCTGCGGCTTCTGGCCCATGCCCACGCCCGGCGGCGTGCCGGTCGAGATCACGTCGCCCGGGTGCAGCGTGAAGAATTTCGACAGATACGCGACCAGGAAGGCGACACCGTAGACCATCGTCTTGGTGCTGCCGTTCTGGTAGCGCTTGCCGTCCACGTCGAGCCACATGCCGAGCGCTTGCGGATCCGGCACTTCGTCCTTCGTCACAAGCCAAGGGCCCGTGGGGCCGAACGTGTCGCAGCCTTTGCCCTTGTCCCATTGGCCCGCGCGCTCGATCTGGTATTCGCGCTCCGACACGTCGTTGATCACGCAATAGCCCGCGACATGGTCGAGCGCTTTGGCTTCGTCGATGTATTTGCCGGCCGTGCCGATCACCACGCCGAGTTCGACTTCCCAGTCGGTCTTGACCGAGCCGCGCGGGATGATCACGGCGTCGTTGGGGCCGCACACCGCACTCGTGGCTTTGAGGAACAGCACCGGTTCGGGCGGCACGGCCAAGCCCGATTCTGCGGCATGGTCGGCATAGTTGAGGCCGATGCAGATGAATTTGCCGATCCCCGAAACGCAAGCGCCCAGGCGCGGATTGCCTGCGACGAGCGGCAAGCTGGCGGGATCGATTTTGGCAAGCCGGGCAAGGCCTGCCGGCGACAAGGTGTCGCCCGCAATGTCGTGGCACACTTGCGACAAGTCGCGCAGCTGGCCTTTGGCATCGAGCATGCCGGGCTTTTCGTGGCCCGGGTTGCCGTATCGCAGCAATTTCATGGTGGAGTCTCTCCCGTTTTTTTTGTCGTGACGGGCGAGACGTTAGCACCGGATGTATGCAAACGAAAACTGCCGATGCGCGGGCTCCCGCGCATCGGCCGTTCGTGGGCTTGAGGCTTGCTTCAGGCGGCTTTGGGCGCGCCGATCTCGGGCAGGAAGGGCAGGCGCACCGCGTAAGCGCCGGCACCCAGCAAGGCCTGCACGACGAGCAGCACCGTCCACAAAGCCGGGAACTCCCAGCCGCCATTGGCCGCCGAGAACACCCAGCCATTGGGCAGATGCACGAGCAAGGCGCCGAGCATGATCGGGATCAAGGCGACCGAGACGAGGCGCACTTGGATGCCCGCGATCAACGCGGCACCGCCGAGCAGTTCTGCGCCGACGACGAGATAGGCGACGATGGCCGGATAGCCGATCGATTCGAAGAACCCGACCGTGCCCGGCATCGTGAAGACGAAGAGCTTGAGGCCGGCATGGGCGAGGAACAGAACGCCCATGCTGACGCGCAGCAGGAGGGCGGCATAGGCGGCGTTGGCGGCATTGGCTGTGTCGTTCATCGGAAATCTCCGTAGGAGTGGGTGTTGCGATGGACAGACGATGCGCTATGGCCGCTGAATTGATAATATAAGATGACTTGAATTAATTGTTTCCCAAAGAGAAACTATCGGCGACTGCCTGCTGCGCGCTTGGTTGGCTGTGCGACGACCTCGGCGACCGCGTCCCACGCGGGCACGGCAAAGCGGTCGCCGAGAAAATCGACGAAGCGCCGCACTTTGGCCGAGAGATGGCGCGTGGGCGGATAGACCGCGAAGATCGCGATGTCCTCCGGCTGCCAGGTCGGCGCTAGAACCCGCACGAGGCGGCCGGCTGCGAGATGCGCGCCCGTCATGAAGGTTGGGAGAAGCGCAATGCCGCGCCCGGCAAGGGCGGCGGCCATCAGCACTTCGCCGTTGTTGGCTTTGAGCGGGCCTGCCACGCGAACGGTTTTGCCGCGCCCTTCGGCATCGACGAAGGCCCATTCCTGGCCGCGGGCGGCAAGCGTGTATTCGAGGCAGGCGTATTTGACGAGATCGTCGGGTGTCGTCGGCGTGCCGTGGCGTGCCAGATAGTCGGGCGACGCGCACACGGCCATGCGGGCAGGGGCGATGCGCTTGGCGATCAGCGAAGAGTCCGCAAGTCGGCCGATGCGCACGGCCACATCCACGCCTTCTTCGATGAGATCGATCGTGCGGTCGTTGAGCAGCAATTCGACCGCCATCTCCGGGCATTCGCACATGAAGTCGGCGATGGCGGTGCCGAGATGCAGCACGCCGAACGACATGGGTGCGGCAACGCGCAGCAGCCCTTTGGGCGTTGCTGTCGCGTCGCCGACGGCGGCTTCGGCCTCTTCGAGGTCGGCCAGGATGCGCTCGCTGCGTGCATGGAAGGCGCGCCCAGCCTCGGTCAAAGCGAGGCGGCGCGTGGTGCGGTTGAGCAGGCGTGCGCCAAGCGCTTCTTCGAGCGTTTGGATGTGTTTCGTCGTCATCGCGCGCGACAGGCCGAGTTTGGCGGCCGCAGCCGCAAACGAGCCCGTATTCACGACGGCGACAAAGGCCTTGAGCGAAACAAAACGGTCCATGACGGCAATAGTCTAACAGGAGCCATCGGAAAGGTGGAAAAGAGGCTAAAGTATGAGAATGAGAATCACTTGCAAATGATGGAATCCGGTGCTATTTGACCGTTGCGATGGTGCAAAGGATCGAAAACAGGATGCGTTTCCAGACAGCGGAGACGGCATCGACCGAGATGAAGCGCGTTGCCAGTGCCGACCTGTTCGGCGATGCCAAGGAGCTGGTGATTCGCCATTTCGACGTCGATTACCGACTGCGCATTACCGGCAACGGAAAACTGCTTTTGACCAAATAGCACCGAACGAAAATCCGTACCTAGCAAGCAAGCCCTTCCGGAACGGAAGACGTCAGCCAGCCAAGGTCCTCTCATTCTTCGAGGAGTCCTCGCGTTGGCCCAAATTTCCCGCATTTCCGCACTCGTCGTCGGTGCCGCCGTTTTTGCCGGCACCGCCGCTGCCCAGACCGTCGCTCCCGCAACGCCGCTCGATGCGGTCACGAGTTCGGCCACGCGCACGCCGCGCGTCGCGGGCGACACGCCTGCGGCGGTTTCCGTCGTCGAGCGCGAGGAAATCGAGCAGCGCCAAGGGCAGAGCATCGACGATCTGCTCAAGGACATGACCGGTGTCGATGTGAGCGGCGTGCCGCGCAACTCGGCAAAGCAGGTGTCGGTGCGCGGCCTCGGCGACGAGCGCGTCGTGCTTCGGCTCGACGGCGTGCGGAACAATTTTTCGGCCGGCCATCGCGGCCGGATGTTCGTCGACAGCGATCTCTTGAAACAGGTCGACGTCGTGCGCGGACCAAGCTCGGTGCTTTACGGCAGCGGCGCGCTCGGGGGGGCCCTCAATCTGCGCACGATCGACGCCGAGGACGTTCTCAAATCCGGCGCGACCGTCGGCGGCCGCGCGAAGATCGGCTACCAGACCAACAATTCGCAGCGCTTGGCGAGCCTGACCGGAGCGGTTCGCGACGACGGCGCCCAACTCGTCGGCAACGTCTCGCGGCGCAGCAACGGCAATTTGGAAGACGCGAAATCGACCGAAATACCGTGGTCGGGCGACGAGATCTGGAGCGGCCTTCTGAAGGGCAAGCTCGAGCGCAACGGCCACACGCTCGGCATTTCGACCGTCCAGTTCCGCAACGACCACACACTTCCGACAGAAGCCAATGCCGGCGGCACGGCGAACCTCGTCATCGCCGACCGCGACACGCTCCAGCGATCCTATGTGGTCAATTGGGGCTATGCGTCGGCAAATTCGCCGTTGGTCGACGCGAAGCTTGCCGTGTACCGCAACGAAGTCGACATCTCCGAGAAGCGCGTGCCGGGTGCGGCCGCGCGCCTCGACGAGACGGGCTTGGCGACGAACGGTTTCGATCTCCAGAACACGGCGCGTTTCGCGCTCGGCACGTTCGATGCGCAAGCGCTGACCTTCGGCTTCGACGGCTATCGCGACACCCAGCGTTCGACGCGCAACGGCGCGCCGCGCAGCGAGTATCCCGGCGCCACGCAGTCCATTCTCGGCGCTTTTGTGCAGAACGAAATCGAACTCTTCAAGCGCGTCACCTTCACGCCGGGCCTGCGCTTCGACTCGTTCAAGCAGGAGGCCGACAACAATTCGACGACGAAGGACGAAAGCCGGTTCTCGCCGAAAGCCAGCCTCGCCTATCAAGCAACGCCGTGGTTTGCACCCTATCTCAGTTACGCCGAAGCGTTCCGCGTGCCTTCGCTCACGGAGCGATTCGTCAGCGGCCAGCATTTTCCGGGCAACGTGTTCGTGGCCAATCCAAACCTCAAGCCGGAGACGGCGGCGAACAAGGAGGCGGGCGCCAATCTGAAATTCGGCGACGTGTTCGCCGCGAACGACCGCCTGCGCGCGCGCGCGGCATATTTCGTCAACGACATCAGCGACTACATCCAGGAGAGCGTCAACGCGACGACGACGACCACGTCCAACGTGCCAAGCGCGCGCATCCAAGGTGCCGAAGCCGAACTGCGCTACGATTCGGGGAGCTATTTCACCGCACTCGGCGCCACGATCTTGCGCGGCAGCAATATCAGCACCAGCCAGCCGCTCGCCGACACGCCCGCCGACAAATTCACCGCGACGGTCGGGCGCCGTTGGCTCGACAGCGGCTGGCTCGTGGGTGCGCGCACGGTGCTGGCACGCCCGCAAACGCGCGTGCCGACCGGTACGGCCGCAACCGGCGGATACGCCGTCCACGACGTGTTTGCGACCTATGCGCCGGAAGACGGCGCTCTCGCGGATTTCCGGTTCGACGTCGGCGTCGACAACGTCTTCGACAAGCTCTACCGGCGTTCGAACTGGAATTCGACGCCAAGCCCGCTTTTCTACGAGGTCGGGCGCAATGTGAAAATGTCGATGAGCTATCGCTTCTAGATGGCCATGCGTCTCGCGTCGTCCCATTTCGACCCGCGCGCGGCGTTTGTCTCGCTGGCCGCGCACGGGCTGGCGCTCGGTGCCATCGCGGCGGTCTCCGCCGGCATCGGCCCCGCACTCCAGTCCGTGGACCAGCCGCAAGCTGCCTATATGGTCGTCTTGGCGCCGTATGCACCGGTGCCAGCGGCACCGGTGGAGGCCGCACCGGTGGAGACGCCCGTCTTGACCGCGGCCGAGCCCGAGTTGTTGCCGCCTGTGCCGCCAGCGCAACCGGAATTGCCGCAGCCGTCAAAACCCGTTGCGCAAGCAGCGGCGGCAAAAGTTCCGGCACCGAAGGCCCGACCGGCGCGTCCTGCCGAATCTCGCACGGCAAGCCATAGTTCGACCGACGCTGTTTCGACGTACCAGCCGATGCAAGAGGCGGGGGACGCGTCTGTTGCGGGTGCGCGGTCCGACGCGGAAATGTCCAACACGACAGCGCAACGCGACGCGGCACTCGCGAGCAACGTGCGCGCGAGCGATGCGGCGCCCGCAAGCGATGTGCCAGCGGCGACACAGACGGCGGCGGCGGAGCCGCTCGTCCGCGCCGCGCGATTCCGCGTGCCGCCGTCGCCGCCACGCTATCCGCGCCGGGCGATCGAACTCGATCTGCGCGGCACGACGATCCTGCGCGCGCTTGTCGATGCCGACGGTGCCGCCACCGAAATCGTCGTGTGGACGTCGTCGGGTGTGCGTCTTTTGGACGACGCCGCTATCGCCGCTGCGCGCGGCTGGAAGTTCGAACCGGCGTTCGAGGGCACGGTCGCGATTGCCGCATGGGTCGAAGTGCCGGTTCGTTTCGAACTCAAATGACTCGAGAAGAGGAAAGCCAGATGACACAAACCGTCTCCGACACGCTCGCCGACCGCTGGCAGGCGCTTGCCAAGGCCAAGCCCGGGTTGCGCATCTACGATGCCGCCGAGCAGCTCGACGTTTCCGAGGCACGGCTGCTGGCGATCGATCCCGAGATACGCGCGTTTCGCCTGCGCGCCGACTGGACGATGCTGCTGGCCGCAGTCGAAGCGCTCGGCGAAGTTATGGCGCTGACGCGCAACCGCCACGCCGTGCACGAACGGCACGGCATGTACCGCAATCTCAGCGTCACCGGTGCGATGGGGCTGTTCGTTGGCGAGGATATCGACTTGCGCCTGTTCCTGTCGCAATGGCGCCATGCCTATGCGGTGTTTCCGCTCGATGCGCGCACAAGGCGCCCGAGCCTGCAGTTTTTCGACGCTGCCGGTCGTGCTGTGCACAAGATCCACGCCACACCCGAAACCGACATGGCGGCGTGGCAGTCGCTCGTCGATGCGTTTGCGGACAACGATGCGCAGCGCCAAGACGAATTTCTGCCGCCGCCGGCACAGCAGCCCGAACGACCGGACGCCCAAATCGATGCGGTTTCCCTGCGCGCCGGTTGGGAGGCCCTCAAAGACACGCACGACTTTTTCGGTCTTCTCAAGCGGCTGGGTGCGGGGCGCGTGCAGGCGATGCGGCTGGTCGGCGCGGATCTGGCCCGGCCGCTTGCGGACGGTGCCGTGCGACGCGTGCTGGAAACGGCTGCTGCCGGCGCCGTGCCGATCATGGTCTTCGTGGGCAATGCCGGCTGCATCCAGATCCATACCGGCCCGGTCGAGCGGCTGAAGGCGACCGGCGACTGGTTCAACGTGTTGGATGCCGACTTCAATCTGCATCTGCGCGAAACCGGGATCGCTTCGACTTGGCTCGTACGCAAGCCGACGGTCGATGGCGTCGTCACGTCGGTCGAAGCATTCGACGATGCAGGCGAGACGATCGCGATGCTTTTCGGCAAGCGCAAACCCGGCGAGAGCGAGCGCGCCGATTGGCGCGCACTGACCGCCGCTCTGGCGGAGTCCTGATCGATGCGCGCGGTTCTTGCGGGCTTGTTCTGCTTGTCGGCGGCGACGATCTGTGCGGCGGGCGAAACGCCCCAACGCATTGTCGTCGCCGGCAGCGGTCTCACCGAGATCGTGCATGCGCTTGGGGCCGGCGACAGGCTCGTTGGGGTCGATTCGACGAGTCTGTTTCCGGCGCGTACAAGCGTTTTGTCGCAAATCGGCTATTTGCGGGCTCTTTCGGCCGAAGGGGTCCTGTCGCTGCGGCCCAATCTGATGCTCGCGACCGAAGATGCGGGGCCGCCGGCGGTTCTGGAGCAGTTGCGCAGTGCCGGTCTTGCGGTGCTGCGCGCGCGCGAAGGCTTCGAGCCCGAGGCCGTTGCGGCACGCATCGCGTTGGTGGGCAGCGCACTCGGCAAAGAGCGCGAAGCGGCAGCCTTGCAGGCGACGTTTCTGTCCGACATTGCGCGCGTGCAGAGCGCAATTCCGGCGGCCGGACCCAAGCCGCGCGTGCTGTTTTTGCTTGCGGCAGGGTCGGCGGTGCCGATGGTTTCGGGCCGCGACACGGGTGCCTCGGCCATGATCGCGGAGGCCGGCGGGATAAATGCTGTCGATGCCTATCGCGGCTACAAACCGTTGACGCCCGAAGCTTTTGCAACGGCGGCACCGGATTTCGTGCTGACGACCGAGCAAAGCCTTGTCGCCTTGGGTGGGCGCGAGGCCCTGCTTGCTTTGCCGGCCTTTGCGGTTCTTGCGCGGTCGGGCAGGGTGCAGGTTCTATCCTACGATTCCGTCTATCTGCTCGGCTTTGGGCCGCGCACGGCCCATGCGCTGCGCGATCTCGCCGCCGCAATACATCCCGCCAGCTCGATCCCTGCGTTGCCGCATCGACCCTGGCTGGAGGCGGGTTTTTGAAGCGGTTTGCACCGCTCGTCGCCGCAGCCTTGCTGGTCCTCGCACTGCTCGGCGCACTTGCCTTGGGGCCTGTACGGTTGCCGGTCGGCGACGTGATCGGCGCGCTTGGCCAATTGGCGGGTTTGCCGGTTGCGGCCGAGCCGCAGGCAGTGGCGGTCGTGGGGGCATTGCGCATGCCGCGCGCCATCCTTGCCGCCTTGGCGGGCGCCGTTCTTGGGCTTGCGGGCGCTTTGACCCAGGGCCTGTTTCGCAATCCGTTGGCCGATCCGGGCGTGCTGGGAATCTCCGGCGGTGCTTCGTTGGGGGCCGTGTCGGCGATATTCTTCGGGTTCGCCGCCTTGTCGGTCTGGGCGCTGCCGGCCACAGGTTTCGTCGGCGGCCTTGCGGCGGCCGTGCTCGTGAGCCGAATTGCGCGCAGCGACGGCCGCACGCCGGTTGCGACGTTGCTGCTTGCGGGCATTGCCGTCAACGCGTTGGCGATGTCGCTGACCGGCATCGTCGTGTACGCGAGCGACGACCGCCAGCTGCGCGACATCTCGCTCTGGCTGATGGGCAGCGTCGGCGGCGCGACCGCAATCCGGATATGGATTCTGTTGCCGTTTGCAGCTTTGCTGCTGGTCGGGCTGCCCTTTTTCGCGCGCGGGCTCGATGCGCTGATGCTCGGCGAACGCGAGGCGGTACATCTTGGCGTCGGCATCGAGACGCTCAAGGCAGGCGTGATCGGCTGCGTTGCCTTGGCGGTCGGGGCGGTGGTCTCCTGCGTCGGGCCGATCGGCTTCGTCGGGCTGGTCGTGCCGCACATTGCGCGGATGTTTCTGGGGCCGGGCCATCGTCTTCTGCTGCCCGTGTCGGCCCTTGCGGGTGCGGCGCTGCTTGTTGCGGCGGACACGTTTTCGCGCCTCGTGGTCGCACCCGCCGAGTTGCCCGTCGGGCTTGTGACGGCCGCGATCGGCGCACCGTTTTTCGCGGCGATGGTTGCCCGCAGCAAAAGGCGTCTTGCACTATGATTTCGGCGGTCGAGGTCGGTTTGCGGGTCGGCGGCAAGAGCTTGCTCGACGACGTCAATCTCGAGATTGCGGCCGGTACGTTCCTGGGCCTCGTGGGGCCCAACGGGGCGGGCAAGTCGACGCTGCTGCGACTTTTGGCCGGCGAGCAACGCGCGACCAAGGGGGCGGTATCGATTTCGGGGCGGCATGTCGCGCAATGGTCCGGCGCCGAACTGGCGCGCTGTCGTGCGGTCTTGCCGCAGCAAAGTGCCATGGCCTTCGAGATCGGGGTCCGCGACGTTGTCGAACTCGGGCGATTGCCGCACGAGAACGCCGTTTCGCGCGCGCAGAACCAGGCGGCCGTCGCGCGCGCCTTGCATGTTGCCGACGTCGCGCATTTGGAGGCGCGCAACTACGCCACCCTCTCGGGCGGCGAGCAACAGCGCGTTCAACTGGCGCGGGTTCTCGCACAGATCGACGGCGTGCGATCGGCAGCCTTGCTGCTCGACGAGCCGACTGCCAGCCTCGATCTTTCGCACCAACATCGCGTTTTGCAGGTGGCACGCCGCCTTGCCGAAGCCGGTGCGGCGGTCGTTGCGGTTCTGCACGACCTGTTTACGGCGTCCCTCTATTGCGATCGCATTGCCGTCATCTCGAGCGGGCGCATTGTCGCCGACGGCGCACCGGCGGCTGCACTGGACGCGGCGACCGTAAGGTCCGTCTTCGAAATGGATTCCATGTGGGTCGCGGCAGGCACGCGCCGCGCACTTCTTGCCTTCAAAAGCGATGGCGGGCCTTGACGGGCGGGGGTGGCGGGCCAACATCCTGAGGTATCCATTTTGCGAAAGTGAAAATGCCGATGCCAACGCGTAAAATAATCGCCCGTTCAATGTCGCGCCGGTCGGCACTTGCCGCCGCGACGACGCTCGCCGCCGCAACACTCGTGGGCGCAAAAGCGGCCCAGGCGCATCATGGCTGGTCGGGCTTCGACAGCGGCCAGGTGCTGCGCCTCAACGGGCGCATTGCGGCCATGACCTTCGACAATCCGCACGGCGAACTGCGCCTCACCACGGCGGGCGGCGAATGGTCGATCGAACTTGCCCCGCCGTCGCGCATGGTGGCGCGCGGCCTGTCGCGCGAGATGCTGGCCCTTGGCGCGGAAGCGACAGTCGAGGGCTATCCGCATCGCCAGACGGCGCGGCTGATGCGCGCCGAGCGCATCGTGGTGGCGGGCAAGACGACCGAGCTGCGCTGAGCGGCAACGCAAGCGCGGGGCCGCTTCAGCATGGATTGGCTGCTCGCCCTGCAGGGCTCGGGGTCGGCGCAAGCATTGCGCGCCTCGACCTGGGCCTATCCGATCGTCGCGACGGCGCATGCGGTGGGCGCTTCGCTCGCCGTCGGTGCCGTCGTGCTGATGGATCTGCGGCTGCTCGGATGGGGATCGAGCCTCGATCGCACGGCCGTGCTGCGCTTTGCGCTGCCGGTCGCGTTGGCCGGGGCCGCCCTTGCGGTCGTCGCGGGGGCGGCGATGTTTGCGACAGGCGCTGCGCATTACGCGCGCAACCCTGCCTTCCTGTTCAAAATGGCGGCTTTGATCTTCGCGCTGTGGAATGCGCTGGCGTTCCATCGCCTTGCGGCCGCCCCCGGGCGCCTGCACGCAGCAGCCTCGCTGGTCGCTTGGCTTGCCGTCGTCGCAGGCGGCATCTTCACGGCGTATTTTTAGGGTTTGAGGTCCTGTCCGTCGGTCCCGCGGCTTGCCCACTCGACGAGGCGCACGAGGGCCGGCAGCGATTTCGACGCCGATTTGCGCATGATCGCCGCACGGTGGCTTTCGACGGTGCGCTGGCTGATTCCGAGGTCGGCGGCGATGTTTTTGTTCGCGACACCGGCCACGACCATGTCGAGCACTTGGCGCTGGCGCGCGGTGAGGCCGTTCAACTTGCGAACGGCATCGTCGCAATGGCCGCGCGCTTCTTCGCGGGCGGGCAAGGCACCGAGAGCCGCGCGCACGGTCGCAATGAACCGCGCGCACGAAATCGGCTTTTGCATGAAATCGATCGCACCTGCCTTCATCGCTTCGACCGCCATCGGCACATTGGCTTGGCCCGCGATCATGATCGCGGCGAGATGGTAGTCGTCCCTGTGCAGTTTCTGCACAAGTTCGAGCCCGCTCATGCCCGGCAGTCCCGCATCGACCACAAGGCATCCGAATGCGCCGGACGGGTGGGCCGCCACGAAGGCCTCGCCGCTGTCGAATTTTTCGACCGCCAGCTCCTCTTCGGCCAGCGCGGCGTGCAGCATTTCGCCGACATCGCGGTCGTTCTCGCCAATATCGACAATTGCGTTGCCTGCCATCGCGGGGCCCATCCGGAGCGCGAAGAGGGCCGAGAGCGCGGCCGTTCGCGCGAGCGCGACTGACCTGCACGCGGTGGTTATGCTGCGGCTGCAAAAAGGTGGCGGCCTGCGAAAAGTTGCGAAAAACAGGGCTTGCGCGGTCGTTGGGCACCGCCAAAACTCGTAAGAATGTTGCGTTGCAGTAAATTAACTCATATCGAGTTAAAACATATTTTCTTGTTTATTATCATATATTTGAATATCTGGCTGACTTGCAAAGTCCGGGCGCTGATGCTTTCCTGCGGGCAATTCGACAAGTGCTGCCCAAACGAGGAAACCGCCATGGCCCCGTTGCCGCCGAAAAAGAAAGCCAAATCCGAAGAGAACGTGCCGTCGGCCGACGCGCTGATCAAATACTATCGCGACATGCTGCTGATCCGCCGCTTCGAGGAGAAGGCGGGGCAGATGTACGGCATGGGCCTTATCGGCGGCTTCTGCCATTTGTATATCGGGCAGGAAGCCGTCGTCGTCGGCATGCAATCGACGATCACGCCCGACGACGCGGTCATCACGAGCTATCGCGACCACGGCCACATGCTCGCCTGCGGCATGGAGCCGGGCGGCGTGATGGCCGAACTCACCGGGCGCATCGGCGGCTACTCGAAGGGCAAGGGCGGCTCGATGCACATGTTCTCGAAAGAGAAGAACTTCTACGGCGGCCACGGCATCGTGGGCGCGCAAGTTCCGCTCGGCACGGGCATCGCGTTCGCGTCCAAATATCGCGGCAAGACCAACGTGTCGCTGACCTACATGGGCGACGGGGCCGTGAACCAGGGCCAGGTCTACGAAAGCTTCAACATGGCGCAGCTTTGGAAGCTGCCCGTGATCTTCATCATCGAGAACAACAAATACGGCATGGGCACGTCGATCGAGCGTGCGTCGTCGACGACCGATTTCTACCATCGCGGGGCGGCCCACGGCATTCCGGGCGAAGCGGTCGACGGCATGAACGTGCTGTCGGTGCGCGCGGCAGGTTTGCGCGCGGTCGAACATGCGCGCACGAAGGGCCCGTACATTCTCGAGATGCAGACCTACCGCTATCGCGGCCACTCGATGTCGGACCCCGCCAAGTACCGGCAGAAGGAGGAGGTCGACAAGATGCGCAGCCAGCACGACCCCATCGAAAGCCATGCGAAGTTCCTGCTCGAAGGCGGCTTTGCCGACGAAGCAGCCCTCAAAGCCATCGACCGCGAAGTGAAGGATATTTCGAGCAAAGCGGCCGAGTTCGCCCAGAACAGCCCCGAGCCGCCGGTGAGCGAACTCTTCACCGACGTGCTGATCGAAACGAACTGAGCGCTGGCTTTCGAAGAAGGAAACGACCAATGCCGACCAATGTTCTGATGCCCGCTCTGTCGCCGACCATGACCGAAGGCAAAATCGCGCGCTGGCTCAAAGCCGAAGGCGATACGGTCAAGTCCGGCCAGGTGCTGTGCGAAATCGAAACCGACAAGGCGACGATGGAAGTCGAAGCGGTCGACGAGGGCACGCTTGCCAAGATCGTGGTGCCGGGCGGCACCGAGAACGTCAAAGTCAACGACGTGATCGCAATCATTGCGGCCGAAGGCGAAAGCGTTTCGGCCGCCGCGTCTGCGCCTGCCGCAGCTCCGCTGGCAGCCCCCGCGATCGTTGCCGCTGCAGCCCCGCAAGCCGCATCCGCCGTAGCCGCTGCACCTGTCGCAAGCGAACCCGACATGGGCGAGACGAAGGTCATGACCGTGCGCGAAGCCTTGCGCGACGGCATGGCCGAGGAAATGCGCCGCGACGAAAACGTGTTCCTGATGGGCGAGGAAGTCGCCGAATACCAGGGGGCTTACAAGATCAGCCAAGGCCTGCTGCAGGAATTCGGGCCGCGCCGTGTGGTCGACACGCCGATCACCGAGCAGGGCTTTGCGGGCCTCGCTGTGGGTGCGGCCTTCATGGGCTTGCGCCCGATCGTCGAGTTCATGACCTGGAACTTCTCGATGCAGGCGATCGACCAGATCATCAATTCGGCCGCCAAGACGCTTTACATGTCCGGCGGCCAGATGGGCTGCCCGATCGTGTTCCGCGGGCCCAACGGGGCCGCGAGCCGCGTGGCCGCCCAGCATTCGCAATGCTACGCGTCGTGGTACGCGCATTGCCCGGGCCTCAAAGTGATCGCACCCGCGTCGGCCGCCGACGCCAAGGGCCTCATGAAGGCCGCGATCCGCGATCCCAACCCCGTTCTGATCCTCGAGAACGAAATTCTCTACGGCACGTCGGGGCCGGTATCCCTGTCGCCCGACTATGTCGTGCCGATCGGCAAAGCGAAAATCGTGCGGCCGGGCAAGGACGTGACGATCACGGCCTTCTCGATCATGGTCGGCAAGGCGCTGGCGGCGGCCGAAGCGCTTGCCAAGATCGGCATCGACGCCGAAGTCATCGATCTGCGTTCGATCCGCCCGCTCGACACCGAAACGATCGTGCGCTCGGTGCAGAAGACGAACCGCCTCGTCTCTTGCGAAGAGGGCTGGCCGTTCGCGGGTATCGGCGCCGAGCTTGGCATGCAGATGATGGAGCAGTGCTTCGATTGGCTCGACGCACCCGTGAAGCGCGTGCACGGTCTCGACATTCCGCTGCCCTACGCCGCCAATCTCGAGAAGCTGGCGCTGCCGCAGGCCGACCACATCGTCGAAGCCGCCAAGTCCGTCCTCTACAAGAACTGACGCCGCGCGCGAGGGAGATACCGACATGCCCACCAATGTGCTGATGCCCGCTCTGTCGCCGACCATGACGGAAGGCAAGATCGCGCGCTGGCTGAAAGCCGAAGGCGATACGGTCAAGTCCGGCCAGGTTCTGTGCGAAATCGAAACCGACAAGGCGACGATGGAAGTCGAAGCGGTCGACGAGGGCGTGCTGGCGAAGATCGTCGTGCCCGGCGGCACCGAAGGCGTGAAGGTCAACGACGTGATCGCCGTGATCGCAGGCGAGGGCGAAGACGCCAAGGCCGTCGCCGCCAAAGGTGCCGCACCCGTGGCCGCGCCCGCAGCTGCCGCAGCACCCGTTGCCGTCGCATCCGCGCCGACTGCCGCACCGGCACCGGTCGCTGCAGCCGCCGCACCGCAGGGTGCGCGCGTATTTGCATCGCCGCTCGCGCGCCGCATTGCCGAGCAGAGCAATCTCGATCTCGGCAAGATTGCAGGCACGGGCCCCGGCGGGCGCATCGTCAAACACGACGTCGAAACGGCTCTCGCGGGCGGTGGCGCCAAGAAGTCGGCTGCTGCTGCTGCACCCGCGGCCGCTTCCTCGGCCGCACCGGCACCGGTTGCCGTCTCGTCGGCGGCGTTGGCCGCAATCGGCCCGCACAAGCTTGTTCCGCTCTCGACGATGCGCAAGGTGATCGCGCGTCGCCTGACCGAGAGCAAACAGCAGGTGCCGCATTTCTATCTGACGGTCGATTGCGACATCGACAAGCTGCTCGCCGGCCGTGCGGCCCTCAACGCCAAGAGCCCCGAGAAGGGCCCGGGTGCGTTCAAACTGTCGGTCAACGACTTCATCATCAAGTCGGTTGCGGCCGCCTTGCGCCAAGTGCCCAACGCGAATGCCTCGTTCTCGGACGACGGCATGCTGTTGTGGGAGAACGTCGATATCTCGGTGGCCGTCGCCATCGACGGCGGTCTCATCACGCCGATCATCCGCGACGCCGACAAAAAGGGCCTCGTCGAAATCTCGAACACGATGAAGGATCTCGCCGCACGCGCCAAAGCCGGAAAGCTCAAGCCCGAAGAATTCCAGGGCGGCACGTTCTCGATCTCCAATCTCGGCATGTTCGGCATCAAGGATTTCGCCGCCGTCATCAACCCGCCGCAGGGCTGCATCCTCGCGGTGGGGGCAGGCGAGCAGCGCCCGGTCGTGAAGAACGGGGCGCTTGCCATCGCCACGATGATGAGCGTGACCTTGTCGGTCGACCATCGCGTGGTGGACGGCTCGGTCGGTGCCGAGTTCCTCGCCGCCTTCAAAAAGATCGTTGAAGACCCGCTGGCGATGCTGCTCTAGGGGGAGGTGCGAGCCATGGCGAATGCGGTTCGCGTCGATCTCGCCGAGAAATTTGCGAGCTTCGACAAACATTGGTCGCCGAAGCTCGTGGAGACGCTCGACGGCTACGACATCAAGCTCGTCAAGATTAAGGGCGATTTCGTATGGCATAAGCACGACGATCTCGACGAGATGTTTTTGGTCATCAATGGCCGCTTTTGCATGAAGTTTCGCGACCGCGACGTCGATCTTGCGGCAGGCCAAATGATCGTGGTGCCCAAAGGTGTCGAGCACTGCCCGACGGCGGCCGAAGAATGCGAGATCATGCTGTTTGAGCGTGCGGGTGTAGTGAATACCGGCGACGCCGCGCCGAACAGACTGACCAATCCCACCGAACGAATCTGATCCGAAAGGTAGACGGACATGCCCGACCAAAATTTCGATCTGATCGTCGTCGGCGGCGGGCCGGGGGGCTATGTTGCGGCCATCCGCGCTGCCCAGCTCAAGATGAACGTCGCCCTCGTCGAAGCGCAGCATCTGGGCGGGATCTGCCTCAATTGGGGTTGCATCCCGACCAAGGCGTTGCTGCGCTCGTCGGAGATCTATTCGCTGATGCATCATCTCGATGCGTTCGGCCTGTCGGCCGACAATGTGCGCTTCGATGTCGCCAAGGTCGTCGCACGCTCGCGCAAGGTGGCGAGCCAGCTCTCGGGCGGCGTCAAGCATCTGCTCAAGAAAAACAAAGTCACCGTCTTCGACGGGTTCGGCAAACTCAACGGCATTGCCGCCGGTGGCCTTCGCAAAATCGCGGTTGCCAAAGACGGCAAGCCGGTGGCCGATCTCGTCGCCAAAAACGTGATCCTTGCGACGGGTGCGCGCGCGCGCGTGGTCCCGGGCCTCGAGCCCGACGGCAAGATCGTGTGGACCTACAAAGAGGCGATGGTGCCGCCCGCGATGCCGAAATCGCTGGTCGTTGTCGGCTCGGGTGCGATCGGCATCGAGTTCGCGTCGTTCTACCGCGCGATGGGGGCGGAAGTTACGGTCGTCGAAATGATGGACCGCGTGCTGCCCGTGGAAGACGAAGAGATCAGCGCGTTTGCGCGCAAAGCCTTCGAAAAGCAGGGCATGAAGATTCTGACCTCGGCGACCGTCAAGGGCGTCAAGAAGGGTCCCGACAACGCGACCGTCACGGTCGAGGTCGCGGGCAAGACGCAGGAGATCACGGTCGAGCGCGTGATCTCGGCGGTTGGCATCGTCGGCAACGTGGAAAATCTCGGGCTTGAGGGCACGAAGGTCAAAGTCGAGCGCACGCATGTGGTGATCGATCCCTATTGCGCCACGGGCGAGCCGGGCGTCTACGCGATCGGCGATCTTGCGGGCGCACCGTGGCTTGCGCACAAGGCGAGCCACGAGGGCGTTTTGTGCGTCGAGAAGATCGCCGGCATCAAGGGCGTGCATCCGCTCGACGTCACCAACATTCCGGGCTGCACCTATTGCACGCCGCAGGTGGCGTCGGTGGGCCTCACCGAGAAGAAGGCCAAGGAGCTCGGCCGCGAGGTTAAGGTCGGCCGTTTCCCCTTCATCGGCAACGGCAAGGCGATCGCGCTGGGCGAGCCCGAGGGCATGGTCAAGACCGTGTTCGACGCCAAGACCGGCGAGTTGCTGGGGGCCCACATGATCGGCGCCGAGGTGACCGAGCTCATCCAGGGCTACGGCATTGCCAAGACGCTCGAAACGACCGAGGCCGACCTCATGCACACGGTTTTCCCGCATCCGACCCTGTCGGAAATGATGCACGAGAGCGTCCTTGACGCCTATGGGCGCGCGGTCCATTTCTAGGGGTATGGACAGCACCACCACCGTCAAGCCGCGCCATCCCGAGAAGGCCCATCGCCCGGACAATCCGGTGCGCGTGGGCAAGCCCGAATGGATCCGCGTCAAAGCGCCGGTTTCGCCCGAATACGCCGAGACCAAGCGCATCGTGCGCGAGCGCGGCCTCGTTACCGTGTGCGAAGAGGCGGCGTGCCCCAATATCGGCGAATGCTGGAAGAAGAAGCACGCGACGATGATGATCCTGGGCGCTGTGTGCACGCGCGCCTGCAGCTTCTGCAACGTCGCGACCGGCATGCCCGACAAGCTCGATCCGCACGAGCCCGAGAAAGTGGCGGATGCGGCGGCCGCCATGGGACTGCAACATGTCGTGATCACGTCGGTCGATCGCGACGATCTCGACGACGGCGGGGCCAACCATTTCGCGCGCGTGATCGGCGCTTTGCGCGAACGCTGCCCGAGCACGACCATCGAAGTGCTCACGCCGGATTTCTTGCGAAAAGACGGCGCGCTTGAAATCGTCGTGGCGGCGAAGCCCGACGTGTTCAACCACAATCTCGAAACCGTACCGCGCCTCTACCCGACGATCCGCCCGGGTGCGCGCTATTTCCATTCGCTGCGGCTCTTGCAGCGCGTGAAGGAACTCGACCCGACTTTGTTCACCAAGTCGGGCCTGATGGTGGGGTTGGGCGAAAACCGGCTCGAGATCATGCAGGTGATGGACGATATGCGCTCGGCCGATATCGATTTTCTCACCATCGGCCAGTATCTGCAGCCGAGCCCCAAACACGCCGCGCTCGACCGGTTCGTGACCCCCGACGAATTCGGCGAATACGCGGCGACGGCCAAATCGAAGGGCTTCCTGCTGGTCTCATCGAGCCCGCTCACGCGCTCGTCCTACCATGCCGACCGCGATTTTGCGGCCCTGCGCGCGGCCCGCGAAGCCAAGCTCGCTGCCTCGCGCTGAGCCCATTTCGCCGCCGCCTATCATGCCCACACACGCCGAAAAACGCGCGATGCCCTACACGCCCGAACAATTGTTCGAGCTCGTCCAGCGCGTCGACCGCTATCCCGAATTCCTGCCCTGGTGCATCGCGGCACGCTTGAAGGGCCAGGAGAACAATGTCGCGATCTGGGATCTCGTGATCGGCTTCAAGATGATCCGCGAGCGCTTCACAAGCCGCGTGACGTTGCAGCCGCCGGCCCCCGATCTGCATCCGCGCATCGACGTGTCCTACGCCGACGGGCCGTTCCGCTATCTCAACAACCACTGGATTTTCGAGCGCCAGGCGGACGGCACCACCGTGATCGACTTCTTCGTCGATTTCGAGTTCCGTTCGAAGCTGTTGCAGTCCATCATGGGCGTGCTGTTCAACGAGGCGGTCAAGCGCATGGTCGCGGCTTTCGAGACGCGCGCGCGTGCGCTCTACGCGCCTGGCGCCCCCACCCCGTCTGACAAAACGGAGGCGAAATGAGCGGAGCGATCGAACTTCTGCTGACCACCAGCCCGCACGATATCGGCGCGTTCGAAGTGCGTCGCGCACTGCCCAAACGCGAACGCCGACACATCGGGCCGTTCGTGTTCTTCGACCATTTGGGGCCTGCGACGCTCGCACCCGGTGCGGGCATGGATGTGCGCCCGCATCCGCATATCGGGCTTGCGACGGTGACGTACCTTTTCGACGGCGAAATCATGCACCGGGATTCGCTGGGCTATGTGCAGGCGATCCAGCCGGGCGCGCTGAACTGGATGGTCGCGGGTCGCGGCATTGCGCATTCCGAGCGCACGGCGACCGACAAGCGCGACGGCAGCCTCACCATGCACGGCATCCAGACGTGGATCGCCTTGCCGCCCGACCTCGAAGAATGCGAGCCGAGCTTCTCGCACCATCCGGCTGCCACGCTGCCGACACGCACGCAAGACGGCGTGTGGCTCAAATGCATTCTGGGCGAAGCCTACGGCCTCAAAGCGCCCGTCGAAGATCCGTGGCCGATTTTCTATCTGCACGCCGAGTTCCCGGCGGGTTCGGAATTGGCGCTTCCCGCAAACTACGCCGAGCGCGGCGCCTATGTCGTGTCGGGTGCGTTGGAAGTGGACGGGACCACGATCGAACCCGGCACGCTCGCCGTGTTCAAAGAGGGTGCGGCCGTGACGTTGCGCGCGGCGACGCCCACGCGCGCGATGCTGCTCGGCGGCGCGACCTTGCCGGGGACGCGCACCATCTGGTGGAATTTCGTGTCGTCCGACAAAGACCGCTTGGCCAAAGCCAAAGCCGACTGGAAAGCCGGCAACTTCGCAAAAGTCCCCGGCGAAACAGAATTCATCCCGCTGCCCGAGTAGGCGCTTAGCCTAAGGCTTCGTCGCCCCGTCGAGCAGCAGTTCGAGCGCGAATTCGACGGCTTGCGCGCGCACCATGGCGCGGTCGCCGCCGAAGATACGGTGCGTGGTTTGTGTGGCCCGCGCTTTGCGGGCGAGGCCGAAATGCACGAGGCCGACAGGCTTTTCGAGCGAGCCGCCGCCGGGGCCGGCAATGCCGGTGATCGACACGGCCATGTCGGCATGGCTGCGGTTGAGAGCGCCCTCGGCCATTGCGCGCGCCACGGGCTCGCTCACGGCCCCGAACGCAAGCAGCAAAGCGGGCGAGACGGCGAGCATCTCTTCTTTGGCTTCGTTCGAGTAGGTCACGAAGCCGCGCTCGACGATTTCGGACGAGCCCGGCACTTCGGTCAAAGCGGCCGCGACAAGGCCGCCCGTGCAGGATTCGGCCGTCGCGACCTTGAGCTTTGCGCGTCTGCAGGCCGCCAGCACGTCGAACGCTGCACCGATGACGGCTTGTTTATCCAATCCAAACTCCCAGCGCCCATATCGCTGCCGCCGACCATAGTGCGGCAAACAGATCGTCGAGCATCACGCCCAAGCCGCCGCCGACATTGCGGTCGGCCCAATTGGCGGGATAGGGCTTCAAGATGTCGGCAATCCGAAATAGCACGAAGGCAGCAAGCCAGCCCAGCGGCGTGAACGGAGCGGCCAGCAAGGTGAGCCACATGCCCGCCACCTCGTCGATCACGATGAAGCCGGGATCCTGCACATTCGTGTTCGCAACGACGCGTTCGCTTGCCCACACGCCCAAGGCCGATACGGCGACGGTGCCCGCCGCAAGCGCGATCCAGCCGCCAAGTAGCCAAATGCCGTAGGCGAAGGGCAGGGCGGCAAGGCTGCCCCAAGTGCCCGACGCGAACGGGATCAGGCCCGAGCCGAACCAAGTCGCGGCCAAGGTCGCGGGATCGCGCAAGGTGAGGCCGGGCGGCAGGCGCCCGTAGGTGAATTGCAGTTTCATTGAAAAGGCGCTTCGAACGGCAGGGCGATCGTGGCGGCGGCTTGGGCGGCAATGCCTTCGCCGCGCCCGGTAAAGCCGAGCCCTTCGGTCGTGGTGGCTTTTATCGATACGCGGCCCTCGGGCACGCCGAGCAGCTCGGCGAGGCTCGTGCGCAAGGCCGCACGGTGCGGGCCGACCTTCGGGCGCTCGCAAATGATCGTCACGTCGACATGGCGGATCGTACCGCCGCGTGCGGCCACGAGGCTTGCCGCATGGCGCAGGAACCGGCTCGAGGCAGCACCCTTCCAGCGCATGTCGCTCGGCGGAAAATGCGAACCGATATCGCCGTCGCCGAGTGCGCCGAGGATCGCGTCGACGAGGGCGTGGATCGCCACGTCGGCATCCGAATGGCCGACGAGCGCTTGGTCGAACGGCAGCTTCACGCCGCACAGCCACACGCCGTCGCCGGGGCCGAGGCGGTGCACGTCGAAGCCCGTGCCGACGCGCAAATCGGCAAGTGCCGAATGGCGCTGGGTTTGGGCACGCGCCAGATCGGCCTCCGTTGTGATCTTGAAATTTGCCTCCGCCGCTTCGACCACGGCAACCATCCCGCCGGCCGCGCGAAGTACTGCGGCATCGTCGGTCAGCGCTTGGCCTGCGGCCTTGCGATGGGCGGCGAGAATGTCGGCATAGCGAAAAGCCTGCGGCGTTTGCGCGCGCCACAGCCCATCGCGCGGCACCAACGCATCGAGTGCACCGTCGGCGGCCCGCCATAGTGTGTCGACCACGGGGACAGCCGCGATCGCACCGGGCGCTGTGTCGAGGGCGGCAATCAAGCGATCGACGAGATCGGCCGTCGCGAAGGGGCGCGCGGCATCGTGGATCAGCACGGCGGCAGGCTTCTGTGCGGCGAGGCTCTCGAGCCCGTTCAGCACCGAGGCCTGGCGCGTTGCACCGCCCACGACCGGCGGCAGCAGGGCGAGCCCTGCGGTTGCGGCGTTGTAGAGCGCGTCGTCGTCCGCGCCGGTCACAACGCGGATCGCGTCGATGCGCGGATGGGAAGCGAAGGTTTCGAGCGTTCGGCGCAGCACAGGTGCGCCGCCCAAATCGCGATATTGTTTGGGAATGGGGCCGCCCATGCGCGTGCCGCGTCCGGCGGCGACGATCAGGGCGATGCAGGCAGGTTCGGAGGTCGGATTGGCCATTGTGCGCTTTGTCGAAGTCCGTATGCTGTCGCGCAATCTAGCAGCCCGCACGCCAAGAGGCACGTCCCATGCCCGCCTATGTGATCGCCGACATTGAGGTTTCCGACCCCGCCAAATACGAGGGCTATCGCGCCTTGTCGCCCGGCGCCATTGCGGCCTATGGCGGGCGCTTTTTGTCGCGCGGCGGCAATATGCAGGCGCTCGAAGGCAGCTGGGCGCCGTCGCGCGTGGTGATCGTCGAGTTTCCGACGGCAGCACAGGCACAAAAATTCTACGATTCGCCCGAGTACCGGGCCGCACGCACGGCGCGCGCCGGGGCAACAAACCGTTTCAACATGATTGTGGTCGAAGGCGTCTAGTCGGCGCTAGACTCCGCCCTCACGATGGATACGCAGTTCCTCCTCTCGTTGGCGGCGATGGCGGCCTTGTTGCCGGTGGGGCTCGTGCGCCACGACGACGACGCGCCCGCTTTGCCGTTCTGGCTCGCACTGGCGGTCGGCATTGCGGGGCCGGGTGCGTGGATCGCCGACAATATCGGCGACGGCTGGCGCACCGGCCTTGCGGCGACTTTGTGGGTCGCGGTGTTCGCGAGCATGCTGCTGTTCGCAGGGCTCGTGCGGCTCGAGCGCACGGCCATGCGCCTCACGTCGCTGTTGGTGCCGTATCTGCTGTCGCTCGCAGCCCTCGCGACGATTTGGCAGCATGCACCCGCACGCCCGCTGCTCGGCAACGAGCCCGAAGCGTGGCTCATCTCGCATATTCTGATGGCGGTCGCGGCCTATGGTTTGCTGACCCTGGCGGCCGTGGCGGGGCTTGGCGTCTATCTCCAAGAGCGCGCTTTGCGCCTCAAGCGCCCGACCGAATTCACGCGCAGCCTGCCGTCGGTTGCGGCCGGCGAGGGGCTCCTCGTGCGGCTCTTGATTGCGAGCGGCATGGTGCTGGCCTTCGCCCTCGTTTCGGGCGTCACGGTTTCGTGGCTTGTGCAAGGCAAGCTGATCGTGCCCGATCACAAAACCCTGCTGTCGCTGGCGACCTTCCTGGCGATCGTAGTCTTGGTCGTGGTGCATTACCGCGGCGGATTGTCGGGCCGCCGGGCGGCGCGATACGTGCTTTTTGCCTATTTGTTGCTCACACTTGCATACCCAGGTGTGAAATTTGTGACCGATGTCTTGATCGGCTGAATTTGTTATTGCACTGCAATAGATTCCCAGAATGCACCCCTGGATACGGGTGTGTAAGTGCTGTTGCGGCGCAGCGAATCGCGAATGCAGATCGGCTCTTGCCAGCGGCGGGGACGTGCGGTAAAACGACCAATCCTTAGCCACAGCCGCGAGCAGCCTATTTTATGAGCATTTCGATTGGCCCCATTCTCCTCGAGGCGCCAGTGGTTTTGGCGCCGCTTAGCGGCATCTCGGATTTGCCGTTTCGGCGCTTGGTCAAGCGCCATGGGGCGGGGTTGGTGGTATCGGAGATGATCGCAAGCCAAGCGATGATCCGCGAAAACCGCCAATCGCTGCTGATGACGCGCTCGGTGCCCGAAGAATTCCCGATGGCGGTGCAGCTTGCGGGGTGCGAACCGGCCGTGATGGCCGAGGCCGCCAAGCTCAACGAAGATCGTGGTGCCGCGATTATCGATATCAATTTCGGCTGCCCGGTCAAAAAGGTCGTGAACGGCCATGCGGGCTCGGCGCTGATGCGCGACGAAATCCAGGCCGCACGCATTCTCGAAGCGACGGTCAAGGCCGTCAAAGTCCCGGTCACGCTCAAAATGCGCCTGGGCTGGGACGCCAATTCGAAGAACGCGCCGCAGCTCGCCAAAATCGCCGAGAATTGCGGCATCAAGTCGTTGGCCATCCACGGCCGCACGCGCCAGCAATTCTACGAAGGCAAGGCCGACTGGGCGTGGATCCGCAACGTCAAACAGGCCGTGTCGATCCCGGTCTTCGCGAACGGCGACATCGTGCGCTACGACGATGCGGCGGCGGCACTCGCCCAATCGGGTGCCGACGGCGTCATGATCGGGCGCGGGGCGTGCGGGCGGCCGTGGTTCCCGGCCAACGTGATCCATTTTCTCGCCACGGGCGAGCGGCTGCCGGATCCGAGCGTCGAAACGCAAATGGCGACCGTGCTTGCGCACTACGAAGACATGCTCGCGCATTACGGTGCGGAGACCGGCATGCGCATGGCGCGCAAGCATCTGGGCTGGTACGCGCGCGGCTTTCCGGGGGCGGCCGAGTTCCGCGGCAAGGTCATGACGCTTGCTTCGCCCGACGCCGTCAAAGACCTCGTCCGCGCCGTGTGGGGCCGCGCCATCGAGGCGGGCTATGTGCCGCCGCTCGACGGCGGGGCTGCAAGCGATCTCAAGGAGGCCGCATAGATGGCGCGCCCGTTTTCCAAAAGCGAACGCCTTGCGGCACGCGGAGCATTGCAGGTCGGCATCGGCGATTTGGGGGCCGTACTCGGCGCCATCACCGACGTGATCGCCGTGCTCGATGCCGACCGCGTGCTGCGCTACGTGAACCCGGCGGCCGAGAATTTCTTCGAGCTCGGGGCCGGCATGATGCTGGGCCGCCGCCTCTCCGATTTTCTGCCCGACGACAGCCCGATTTTCGGCACGATCGACCAGGCTCGCCAGTACGGTGCAAGCGTGTCGGACGAAGAAGTGCTGATCGACACGCCGCGCATCGGCAAACACATGGTTTCGGTGCGTGCGGCCTCGATGTCGGACGGGGACGTCGAAGGGCTCGTGGTGCTGACGATCCAGCTGCGCACCATCGCGCGCAAGATCGGCCGCCAGCTCGTGCATCGCAACGCCGCGCGCTCGGTGGGGGCGATGGCTTCCATGCTGGCGCACGAGGTCAAGAACCCGCTCTCCGGCATTCGCGGGGCTGCACAGCTGCTCGAGCAGACGGCCCAGCCCCAGGATCGCGAACTCACGCGCCTCATTTGCGACGAGGCCGACCGCATTCGCGCCCTCGTCGATCGCATGGAGATTTTCAGCGACGGCCTGCCGCTCGATCTGATGCCGGTCAACATCCATCGCGTGCTGGGCCATGTGCGCATGCTGGCGCAGAACGGTTTCGGCCGGCATGTGCGCTTCGTCGAGACCTACGATCCGTCGCTGCCGCCGGTGCTGGGCGACCATGGCCAGCTGATCCAGATTTTTCTGAACCTCGTCAAAAATGCGGTCGAAGCCTGTCCGCGCCAGGGCGGCGAGGTCACCTTGTCGACCGCCTTCCAGCAGGGCGTGCGTTTTGCCGTGCCAGGCGTGGGGCAGCGCGTACCGCTGCCGCTGGTCGTGACCGTCCAGGACAATGGCGACGGCATCCCCGACGAGATCCGCCCGCATCTGTTCGAACCGTTTATCACGACCAAAAAGAACGGAACTGGCCTAGGACTTGCTTTGGTTGCCAAAATCGTTGGCGACCACGGGGGAGTCATCGAATTCGATAGCCAGCCGCGACGGACCTCGTTTCGTGTCCGGCTGTCGGTCGCGAGCGGCGAGCAGGCGCTCGGCGATCAGTTTCACGACGCGGGTGCGGAGAGGTAAAAGGTCCCTATGGCTCAAGCCACCATTCTGGTCGCCGACGACGACAAGGCGATTCGGACTGTGCTGAACCAGGCGCTTGGTCGTCTGGGCTACGATGTACGCTTGACCGGCCATGCGGCACAGCTTTGGAAGTGGGTCGCGGACGGCGACGGCGATCTTGTGATCACCGACGTCGTGATGCCCGACGAAAACGGCCTCGATCTGGTGCCGCGCATCCGCAAGGTGCGCCCGGATCTGCGCGTGATCGTGATGAGTGCGCAGAACACGCTGCTGACCGCGATCAAAGCGACCGAGCGCGGGGCTTTCGAATATCTGCCCAAGCCCTTCGACCTCAAAGAACTCGTTTCGGTCGTCGAACGCGCCCTCACGGCCCCCAAGGCGCCGGTCGCCTACGACGGCGACCCGGAAGAGCCGGACGAAAAACTTCCGCTGATCGGCCGCTCGGCGGCGATGCAGGAAATCTACCGCGTGCTGGCGCGCCTGATGGCGACGGATCTGACCGTGATGATCAACGGCGAGTCCGGGACCGGCAAAGAGCTCGTCGCGCGCGCGCTGCACGACTACGGCAAGCGGCGCAACGGTCCGTTCGTGGCGCTCAACATGGCTGCGATCCCGCGCGAACTCATCGAAAGCGAATTGTTCGGCCACGAGAAGGGCGCTTTCACAGGCGCAACGTCGCGCTATGCCGGCCGCTTCGAGCAGAGCCAGGGCGGCACGCTGTTCCTCGACGAAATCGGCGACATGCCGCTCGAAGCGCAAACGCGCCTGCTGCGCGTGCTGCAGGAGGGCGAGTACACGACCGTCGGCGGGCGCACGCGCATCCGCGCCGATGTGCGCATCGTGGCTGCCACGCACCGCGATCTGCGCCTGCTCGTGCGCCAGGGTCTGTTCCGCGAAGATCTCTACTACCGCCTCAATGTGGTGCCGATCCGCCTGCCGCCATTGCGCGAGCGTGCGGACGACGTGCCGCTGCTGGTGCGCCATTTCCTGCAGACCACGGCGACCGAAGGCTTGCCGGTCAAGAATATCGACGCGACTGCGATGGAGCGTCTGAAGCAGCATCGCTGGCCCGGCAATGTGCGCGAGCTCGAAAACCTCATTCGCCGCCTCACGGCCCTCTATTCGCAGGAAGTGATCGGCATCGACATCGTCGAAAGCGAGCTCGCCGAAGCGGGCCCGGCGCCGGTCGTCGAGACCGCGGCCAGCGACGAGTCGCTGGGTACGGCCGTCGATCGCCATCTCAAAGCCTATTTCGCCGCGCACAAAGATGGGCTGCCGCCGATCGGCGTCTACGACCGCATCGTGCGCGAGGTCGAGCGCCCGCTTCTGTCGCTGACATTGATCGCCACGCGCGGCAACCAGATCAAGGCCGCCCAGCTCCTCGGGCTCAACCGCAATACGCTGCGCAAGAAAATCCGCGAATTGGACATCCAAGTCGTCCGCGGCCTAAAATAAGCCTCTTCGCGCAAGGGCAACGCGCCGCATCCTCGGCCGTCGGCCTTGGCCCTCTTTTCCGGCGTGGAAATGGCTGAAACCCGATCCCACGAAACTCCGGCATCGGCCGACCCGCTGCTGAAGCGTCTGCTGAATTGGGCAGTGCGCGTCGGCTTCACCCGCAAATTCGCCTTTTTGCTCGTGGCGCTCTCGGTGCTGGCGGGCGTGCTCACCTATCTCGTGATCACCGGCGCCGAAGGGCCCGATCCGCGCACGCTTGTGTGGCTGCTGCTCGCCAATCTCGTGCTGCTGCTCGCCCTTGCCACGGTCATCGCGCGCGAGATCGTGCGGCTGTGGCTGCAGCGCCGGCGCGGCGAGGCGGGGGCCCGCCTGCATGTGCAACTCGTCGTGCTGTTTGCAGCCCTTGCCGGCGCACCCGCAGCGATCATGGCGGTGGCGACCGTGCTGTTTTTCAATCTCGGCGTCCAGGCGTGGTTCTCCGATCCGGTGCGCGACGCGCTCGGCCAGTCGCTCGCCGTCGTCGAGGCGTATCTCGAGGAGCATCGCAACAATATCCGCGGCGACATTCTGGCCATGGGCAACGACCTGTCGCGCGCAGGCTCGCTGGTGCTGGCCGAGCCCGACGAGATCCAGGCCCTGCTCGACACCCAAACGCAGTTTCGCTCGCTCAGCGAGTCGGTCGTGTTCGACGGCCGCGGCCGCGTCTATGCGCGCAACGGCTTCACGCTCCAGCTCGCCGTACCTTTCTGGGGTCTCGACCGGGCGCGCGGCGGCGAGGTGGTGGTGTTCGCACCCGAGGAAAACGCCGAAAACGCGAGCCGCAGCGACCGCGTGCGCGCGCTCGCCCGTCTCGACGGGTTCGACGACACGTTTCTGCTCGTCGGGCGCTTCGTCGATCCCGGCGTGGTCGCACACGTCGACAGCACGCGCGCGGCCGTGCAGATCTACCAGTCGCTCGAAGACAAACGCTCGGGCTTCCAGATCACGTTTGCGGTGATTTTCGTCGTGGTGGCGCTGCTGCTGCTGCTCGCCGCGATTTGGATGGGCATCGCCATCGCCAACCGCGTGGCGCGCCCGGTCGGCGCTTTGATCGGTGCAACCCAGCGCGTGCGCGACGGCGACCTTTCCGTGCGCGTCGAAGAGGGGGCGCGCGACGACGACCTCGGTTCCTTGTCGCGCGCCTTCAACCGCATGACCGCCCAGCTCGGCGCCCAGCGCGCCGAACTCGTCGACGCCAACCGCCAGATCGAGTATCGCCGCCGCTTCACCGAGGCGGTGCTCGCAAGCGTGTCGGCGGGCGTGGTCGCACTCGATGCGCGCGGCCAGATCGATCTGCCGAACCGCTCGGCCTCGCAATTGCTCGAGGCCGATCTCGATGCCGCGATCGGAACACCGCTTGCAGCGCAGGCGCCGGAGTTTGCGGCCCTCCTCGAGACGGCGATCGCCAATCCCGACCGGCCCGCGCAAGGCACCGTGCAGCTCGTGCGCGGCGGGCGCAAGCGCACCTTCGTCGTGCGCGTGGCGCGCGCCCAGCTCGACGACGGGGCGGCCGGGCTCGTCGCCACGTTCGACGACGTGAGCGAGCTCGAGACCGCACAGCGCACGGCCGCCTGGGCCGACGTCGCGCGGCGCATCGCGCACGAGATCAAGAATCCGTTGACGCCGATCCAGCTGTCGGCCGAACGGCTGCAGCGCAAATATCTTGCCGAAATCAAGAGCGACCCCGACACGTTCCGGCTGTGCGTCGAGACCATCGTGCGCCAGGTCGAAGACATCGGCCGCATGGTCGACGAGTTCGCTTCGTTCGCGCGCATGCCCGCCCCCCGCATGCGCAGCGAAGACCTCAACGAACTCGTGCGCCGCACGGTGCTGCTGCAGTCGAGCGCCCACGGCGAAGCGGTGTTCGACGTCGAGCTGCCGCCGGGCCGCTTGGCCCTCAAGCTCGATGCGGGGCTGATCGGACAGGCCTTGACGAATCTGCTGCAGAACGCGCTCGACGCGATCGCCGGGCGCGAGGGCACGGACCTTCCGACCCCGCACGTGGCGGTGCGCGTCGTGCGCGACGCGCAAGGGCGCTTCTGCCTGTCGGTTGCCGACAACGGCAAGGGCCTGCCGACGGCCGACCGCCATCGCCTGACCGAGCCCTACATGACCACGCGCGCCAAGGGCACGGGGCTTGGGCTTGCGATCGTCAAAAAGGTCATGGAAGACCATGGCGGCACGTTGATCTTGGGCGACCGGCCGGGCGGCGGGGCAGTCGTAACGCTGGTATTCCCCTCCGCCGTGCAGACGGATACTATTGCGCCCGCAGACTCGCCCGCCGCGTCGGCACCCGTATCGAAGACGGCGGTTTCCTGAATTAGACGAAGGACAGCGGCCCCCTCCAAGGGTCCCCCCGACAATGGCGCACGACATACTCATCGTCGACGACGAAGCCGACATCCGGATGCTGATCGCAGGCATCCTGGAAGACGACGGCCACCAGACGCGCAATGCCGCCAACAGCACGGCCGCCCTCGAAGCGATGCGCGCGCGCCGGCCGAGCCTCGTGATACTCGACGTATGGCTGCAAGGCAGCGCGCTCGACGGGCTTGAAGTGCTCGACGTCGTCAAGCGCGAGCATCCGGAAGTGCCGGTTGTGATCATCAGCGGCCACGGCAACATCGAGATGGCGATCGGCGCCATCCGGCGCGGGGCTTACGATTTCATCGAAAAGCCGTTCAAGGCCGACCGGCTGCTGCTGATCGTGCAGCGGGCGCTCGAGAGTGCGAGCCTGCGGCGCGAAAACGAAGAGCTCAAGCTGCGCGCGGGCGACCCTGCGGCGATCGTCGGCCGCTCGACCGCGATCAACCAGGTGCGCACGCAGCTCGAGCGCGTCGCACCCACGGGCAGCCGCGTGCTGCTCCAGGGACCGGCCGGAGCGGGCAAGGAATCGGCTGCACGGCTTGTCCATGCGCTGTCCAAGCGTGCCGACGGGCCGTTCGTCGCGGTCAATTGCGCGAGCCTGCGGCCCAATGCCATGGAAATCGAGATGTTCGGTATCGAGCCGGGCTCGGCCGTCGATGCGGCGGACGCGCCCTTGCCGAAGGTTGGCCTGTTCGAGAAGGCGCACAACGGCACGCTCTATCTGGACGAAGTCGCCGACATGCCGCTCGAAACGCAAGGCAAGATCGTGCGCATGCTGCAGGAGCAGAGCTTCGAGCGCGTCGGCGGTCGGGCGCGCGTGCAGGTCGATGTGCGCGTGATCGCGTCTTCGAGCCGCGATCTGATGCGCGAAATCCAGGAAGGCCATTTCCGCGAGGATCTGTTCTACCGTCTCAACGTCGTGCCGATCCGCATTCCCGCCCTCAAAGAGCGGCGCGAAGACATCCCCGACCTCGTGCTGCACTTCATGGCGCGTGCTGCCGCCGCCACGGGCATGAACCCGCGCGGCGTGGCCGACGACGCGATCGCCACACTGCAGACGCACGAATGGCCCGGCAATATCCGCCAGCTGCGCAACGTCGTCGAATGGCTGCTGATCATGGCGCCGGGCGAGGCCGGGCAGCCGATCCGTTCGGAAAATCTGCCGCCCGATCTGGGGGCCGCCGTGCCGAGCGCTTTGCGCGGCGAGAGCGGGGCCGAGATCATGGGGCTGCCGCTGCGCGAGGCGCGCGAATTGTTCGAGCGCCAGTATCTGATCGCCCAGGTCACGCGCTTCGGCGGCAATATCTCGCGTACCGCGAATTTCGTCGGCATGGAGCGCTCGGCCCTCCACCGCAAGCTCAAAGTGTTGGGCGTGCACGGCGTGGACCGCGAGCGCGGGCCGGCACTGGATTCCTGAAACGCCGGATTGCTGAAACGATCGAGGGGATTTCGATGTCGCGCATTGCCTATGTGAATGGCCGCTACGTGCCGCATGCGCAGGCGCGCGTGCATATCGACGACCGCGGCTACCAGTTCGGCGACGGTATCTACGAAGTATGTGCCGTGCGCGGCGGCCACATGATCGACAGCGTGCCGCATCTCGACCGGCTCGAGCGGTCGTTGCGCGAAATGGCGATGGCGATGCCGATGGCGCGCGCTGCCCTCGAATGCGTGATGCGCGAAACGATCCGGCGCAATCTCGTGCGCGACGGCATTGTGTATCTGCAGATGACGCGCGGCGTGGCCCCGCGCGACCACGCGTTCCCCAAGCATCCCAAGACGCAGGTCGTGGTGACCGCGCGCAACGCCAAGCCGCACGCGGCCGCGATGATCGAAGACGGCGTCAAGGCGATCGTGCAGCCGGATATAAGGTGGGGGCGCTGCGACATCAAGACGATCTCTTTGCTGCCCAACTGCATCGCGAAGCAGGCCGCGCGCGTCGCGGGTGCCTACGAAGCGATTCTGGTCGACGAAAACGGCGTCGTGACCGAGGGCAGCTCGTCCAACGCCTGGATCGTCACGCCGGAAGGCAAGCTCGTCACGCGTCCGCCGTCCAACGACATTCTGAACGGCGTCACGCGTCTTGAGATCATCAAGATCGCCAAAGAGCTCGGGCTTGCTTTCGAAGAGCGCGCCTTCACGCTCGAGGAAATGCGCCGGGCGCGCGAGGCCTTCGTGACCTCGGCCTCGTCCTACGCGATGCCGGTCACGCAGCTCGACGACGCCCCCATCGCCAACGGCAAGCCTGGCACGCTCGCGTTGCGGCTGCGCGCGGGGTATCTCGCGCACATGGACCGGCAGGCTGGCGCTGCATGAGCGCTGGCCTCGCTCGGCCGCGCGCGGTTCTGTTCGATTGGGACAACACGCTCGTCGACAGCTGGGAAACGCTGCGCGTGGCAATCAATGCCGCTCTCGTCGCGTTCGGCCAAGCGCCGTGGACGATCGACGAGACGCGCCAGCGCGTGCGCCGCTCGCTGCGCGACTCGTTTCCCGAGCTTTTCGGCGACGATTGGCAGCAGGCTCGCGACGTTTTCTACAAAACTTTCGAAGCCGAGCATCTCAAGACGGTGACGGCCCTGCCGGGGGCGGCGGCTTTGGTGGCCGAACTTGCCGCCGAAGTGCCGCTCGGCGTGGTTTCGAACAAACAGGGCAATCTCTTGCGGCGCGAGGCAGTCCATCTCGGCTGGTCGGGCTATTTCCGCAGCCTCGTAGGGGCGACGGATGCGCCGCGCGACAAGCCCGACCGCGCCCCGGTCGATCAGGCCCTGGCCGCCCTCGCCGCGAGCGGTATCGAAGCACCGCAAGGCCAAGATGTTTGGTTTGTCGGCGATACGGCGCTTGATATGCAGACCGCGCATGCGGCAGGCTGCATCCCAGTCCTTTTTGGCGCAGGACATGGCGAGGACGCGGCTTTGGCCGCCTATCCGCCGCGTTTTCGCGTCGAAAGCTTGGACGATTTGGGACGTATCTGGCGGGGGCTGCAATTGCCCCGGGATCGCCCTAAATCACTCCCATGATGGCGACCTGCACCGGGATTTAGGTGTTGGTTTTTGGTCCATCTTACGCACCGGCCGCTGTCGCCAAAGGCAGCGGTCGCAAAAACAGAAGGGCACCGACCATGTCCGCCGAAAAATCGCAGAACGTCCAGGACGTTTTCCTGAACCATATCCGCAAGAACAAGACCTCCGTCACGATCTTCCTCGTCAACGGCGTGAAGCTGCAGGGCATCGTGACGTGGTTCGACAATTTCTCGGTGCTGCTGCGCCGCGACGGCCACAGCCAACTCGTCTACAAGCACGCGATCTCGACCGTGATGCCGACGGGCCCGATCGCGCTGTTCGACGGCGACAAAGACGGGGGCGAAGGCTAACGCCTTGTCGCGCAAACCCGCCGAACCGGCTGTCGATCTGAAGGCGCAGAAAGCCGAAGCCGAGGAAAAGGCGCTCGTCGAATTTGCGGCGCGCAAGACCGAAGGCAAGTGCCTCGTCGTGCATCCGGCGCACAAGGGCAAATCCCGCTCGCCGCTCGAGCGCTCGCCCGAAGCCAAGCTCGAAGAGGCGGTGGGGCTTGCGCGCGCGATCGACCTTATGGTCGCCGCACGCGAGGTCGTGCGCCTCAACGCGTTTCGTCCGTCGACCTTGCTGGGCATGGGCACGGTTGCGCGCCTCAAGGAGCTGATCCGCGAGGAGGGCATTGCCGTCGTCGTGATGGACGCGACGTTGGGGCCTGTGCAGCAGCGCAATCTCGAGAAGGAATGGGCGTGCAAGGTGCTTGACCGCACCGGCCTCATCCTCGAGATTTTCGGCGCGCGTGCGCGCACCGCCGAAGGGCGATTGCAGGTCGAGTTGGCGCAATTGAGCTACCAGAAGAGCCGCCTCGTGCGCACCTGGACGCACTTGGAGCGCCAGCGCGGCGGTTTCGGCTTTTTGGCCGGTCCTGGCGAAAGCCAGCTCGAAAGCGACCGGCGCATGATCGGCGACAAGATCATCCGCCTCAAGCGCGATCTCGAAGAGGTCAAGCGCACGCGCGCTCTGCATCGCCGCTCGCGCGAGCGCGTGCCCTATCCGGTCGTGGCCCTCGTCGGCTACACGAACGCCGGCAAATCCACGCTGTTCAATCGCCTCGTGCATGCGCGCGTACTCGCAGCCGACATGCTGTTCGCCACGCTCGATCCCACGATGCGGGCGCTGGAACTGCCGTCGGGCCGCAAGATCATCCTTTCCGACACGGTCGGTTTCGTGGCCGATCTGCCGCACGATCTGGTCGCGGCCTTCCGCGCCACGCTCGAAGAGGTGCTGGCGGCCGACCTCGTGCTGCATGTGCACGACGTGGCACATCCCGAAACGGATGCGCAGGCAAGCGACGTGCGCGCGGTTCTGGCCGAACTCGGGCGCAGTGCCACGGCCGACAACCCTTTCATCGACGTGCTGAACAAGGCCGATCTGTTGGCGCCCGAGGCGCACGCGGCCTTGCTCGAACGCGCGGCGCGCGAACCCGACACGGCCGTGGTGTCGGCCGTTACGGGCGACGGGTGCGCCGATCTGCTCGAGCGCATCGAGAAGCGCCTGGCCGCGATCCGCGAGACGGTCGAGTACGATCTCGACTTTGCCGACGGGGCCGGGCTCGCTTGGCTGCATTCGCATGGCCGCGTGCTCGAAAGCCGGAGCGAAGAGGGACGCTTGCACGTGGTCGTCGCCCTCGATCCGGCCGACCGCAAGCGCTTCGAACATCGCCGTGCAGCGGCCTCTTGACCTCGAACTTCGGAACCGCCGCCATGCCCGAATTGCCGCCCATCGAAGTGCTGCCGCGCGATTTGTCGGCGTGGGAAGCGGGCAATACCGGCACGCCGTTTGTGCATCGCTTCGAAAGCGGTGTCGCCGGCCCCACCGCGATGGTCGTGGGCCTCACGCACGGCAACGAATTCTGCGGCGCCGAAACGCTGCACTGGGCTTTGTCGCAAGGCTTGCGGCCGCGCAAAGGGACCTTGGTGCTGGCCTTCGCCAATGTTGCGGCCTATCGCAGCTTCGATGCGGCCAAGCCGCTCGACAGCCGCTTCGTCGATCGCGACATGAACCGCGTGTGGCGCACCGACTGGCTCGAAAACGAACAGACGGTCGAGGCCGCGCGCGCGCGCGAGTTGCGCCCGTTCGTCGACGAAGCCGACTTCCTGCTCGACATCCATTCGACGACGTTCGACGTGCGGCCGTTTTTCGTCGGTGCACGTGTGCCGCGCGCACGCGCGTTGGCGACGCGCATCGGCTATCCGCGCACGATCCTGCTCGAAGACAGCGTGTTCGAAGGCCGCACGCTCATCGAATACACGCCCTTTGCCGCCAAAGACGGCGACAAGGCAGCGCTCGTCGTCGAATGCGGCGCTCATTTCCTGGCGCGCTCGGTCGATGTCGCCAAGGCGACCTTCCTCGATTTTCTCGCCAGCCTCGACATGGTGGATTTGGCTTTCGTGAAAGCCCACCGCCCGGCCGTGGCGCCCGCACCGGCGGGCATCTACGACGTCTCGGTCGTGCATGTCGCCCAGTCGGACGCCGTGCATTTTGTGCAGCCCTTCGTCGGCTTCGAGGAGGTGGCGGAGGGGACCTTGATCGCGCGCGACGGCGATCTCGAAATCCGCGCCCCCTATCCGCGCTGTACCGTGCTGTTCCCGAAGGCGATTCCGGTCAAGGGGCGCGAGCTCGTCACGCTCGGCCGCCGGGTTGATTGAAAACGTCGTCTAACTTTCTGAAAATATTAATTTTCTATTCGTTTGACTTCCCCCGGGCCGGAGCCTAGAAGCTTTGGCACTCGCCCGGGGAGACTGCTAACAGGCATCTCCGCCCGGCGTTTTCGAAGAACCCTCCCGGAGGAGATTGCACGATGAAATTCCGGCCGTTGAACGACCGAGTCCTGGTCGAAGCCCTCGACCAAGAAACCAAGACCAAGGGCGGCATCATCATTCCCGATACCGCCAAGGAAAAGCCGCAGCAGGGCAAGGTGATTGCCGCCGGTCCCGGTGCGCGCACCGAAGACGGCAAGCTGCAGCCGATGGGCGTGAAGTCCGGCGACAAGATCCTGTTCGGCAAGTGGTCGGGCACGGAAGTGAAGATCGACGGCAAGGACCTTCTGATCATGAAGGAATCCGACATTCTCGGCGTGATCGAATAAAGCTGCGGATTTTTCGCAGCGCAATTTTTTGGAAGGAACAGCATCATGGCAGCTAAAGAAGTTCGGTTCGGCGGCGACGCCCGCGCGCGCATGCTGCGCGGCGTCGACATCCTCGCCGACGCAGTCAAGGTGACGTTGGGCCCCAAGGGCCGCAACGTCGTGATCGAGAAGTCGTTCGGCGCCCCGCGCATCACCAAGGACGGCGTTACGGTCGCCAAGGAAATCGAACTGCTCGACAAGTTCGAAAACATGGGCGCCCAGATGGTGCGCGAAGTCGCCATCAAGACGGGCGATCTCGCCGGCGACGGCACGACGACGGCCACGGTTCTGGCCCAGGCGATCGTGCGCGAAGGTGCCAAGGCCGTGGCCGCGGGCATGAACCCGATGGACCTCAAGCGCGGCATCGACATCGCGGTCGAGAAGGTCGTCGCCGATCTCAAGAAGCGTTCGAAGAAGATCTCGACGTCGGACGAAGTCGCCCAGGTCGGCACGATCTCGGCCAACGGCGAGCGCGACATCGGCGAGATGATCGCCAAGGCGATGCAGAAGGTCGGCAATTCGGGCGTGATCACGGTCGAAGAAGCCAAGACCCTCGAAACCGAACTCGACGTCGTCGAAGGGATGCAGTTCGACCGCGGCTATCTGTCGCCGTACTTCATCACCAACGCCGAAAAGATGATCTGCGAGCTCGAAAACCCGTACATCCTGATCCACGAAAAGAAGCTCGCGAGCCTGCAGCCGCTGCTGCCGGTTCTCGAAGCCGTGGTCCAGACGGGCAAGCCCTTGCTCATCATCGCCGAAGAAGTCGAAGGCGAAGCCTTGGCCACGCTCGTGGTCAACAAGCTGCGCGGCGGCCTCAAGGTTTCGGCCGTCAAGGCGCCGGGCTTCGGCGATCGCCGCAAGTCGATGCTTGAGGACATCGCGATCCTCACGGCAGGCCAAGTGATCTCGGAAGATCTCGGCATCAAGCTCGAGACCGTGACGCTCGACATGCTGGGCCGCGCCAAGCGCGTGACGATCGACAAGGACAACACCACGATCGTCGACGGCTCGGGCAAGAAGAAAGAGATCGAAGCGCGCTGCGCCCAGATCAAGGCCCAGGTCGAAGACACGACCTCGGACTACGACCGCGAGAAGCTGCAGGAGCGTCTTGCCAAGCTCGCGGGCGGCGTTGCGATCATCCGCGTCGGCGGTGCCACGGAAGTCGAAGTCAAGGAACGCAAGGACCGCGTCGACGACGCGATGCATGCGACCAAGGCTGCGGTCGAAGAAGGCATCGTGCTCGGCGGCGGTGCGGCTCTGCTCTACGGCAGCCGCGTGCTCGAGGGCGTCAAGGCGGGCAACCACGACCAGCAGGTCGGCATCGACATCGTGCGCAAGGCGCTGCAGGCTCCGGCCCGCCAGATCGCCGAAAACGCCGGTGCGGACGGCTCGCTGATCGTCGGCAAGCTTCTCGAAGGCAAGAACGAGAAGATGGGCTTCAACGCCCAGACCGGCGAATACGTGGACATGATCAAGGAAGGCGTCATCGACCCGACCAAGGTCGTGCGTTTGGCGCTCCAGGACGCGGCCTCGGTCGCAGCCCTGCTGATCACGACCGAAGCCATGATCGCCGATCGTCCGAAGAAGGACGAGGCCCCCGCCGGCGGCGGCGGCGGCATGGGTGGCGGTATGGGCGGTATGGGCGGCATGGACTTCTAAGTCCGGTCTGTCTATATTTCTCGGGAATAGGCGGGGCGGAAGGGCAACCTTCCGCCCCGTTTTTTGACAAAGGCGAGATGCCGCGATGGCCAGCAAAATCGGCGAATTGGTCAGCCTGGTGCGTCGGATCGGCGATCCGACGACCGCTCAGGACGACAACTGGGAACAGGACGCACGCAAACTCGGTGCGTCCGACGAATTCATTGAGGCCTGCCGTCAGGTCCGCAGCAATGCTGAGGCGGGCATGTCGAACGAGACTCTGACCGCAGCGATCGACCGCGCGACCAACATTCTCCTGTATTTCCTGTAGGCGTGGCGCCGCTTACGCGGCGCGCACGCTTGCAAGGAACCGATCCACCTCTTGGCGCAGGCGTGCGGACTCGGTCGACAGTTCGGCCGATGCGCTGCTCATCTGTTTGGCCGAAACGCCGGCGTCTTGGGCGGCCTGCGTGACGCTGCCGATCGTTTGCGACACTTCCTGCGTGCCTTGCGCGGCCTGCTGGACGTTGCGCGCGATTTCGGCCGTCGACGCCCCTTGTTCTTCGACGGCAGCGGCGATCGCCGCGGCGATCGCGTCGATGCGCTCGATCGTTTCGCGGATCGTGCGGATCGCACCCACCGTCACGCCGGTCGCCGACTGGATTTCGGCGATCTGGCTGCCGATTTCGTCGGTTGCGCGCGCGGTCTGGCTCGCGAGATTCTTGACCTCGGAGGCGACGACCGCAAAGCCCTTGCCGGCATCGCCCGCGCGGGCCGCTTCGATCGTCGCGTTGAGCGCGAGCAGATTGGTCTGCGAGGCGATGCTGCTGATGAGCTTCACCACTTCGCCGATCTTCTCGGCCGCCGTCGAAAGCGTATCAACCTGCTGCGACGTGCGCTTGGCCTCGTCGACCGCATTGCGTGCGATCGTCGCCGATTCCGAGACCTGGCGGCTGATTTCCTGAATCGAGGCGGTGAGCTCTTCGGCGGCCGAGGCGACCGTCTGCACGTTCGTCGAGGCTTGTTCGGAGGCCGACGCAACAATGGTGGATTGGCGCATCGTCTCGTCGGCGGACACGCCCATGGCGGCCGAACTTGTCTTCATCTGGGCGGCCGCGCTTGCGACCTGATCGACGACGCTCTTGACGTTCTTCTCGAAATCGTCCGCCAGCATCGTCTGGCGCGTGACGACGTTCCACACGAGCATCGGGCCGACATAGGCGCCGGCCTTGTCGCGGATCGCCGAGGCGCGCACGTCGAAAATCTCTTTGCCGATATGCAGGCTGGCACGGCGCGGCAACGCGGCGGCGTCGGCGAGCGTGGCCGACTGCAGCAGCGAATCCCGGTGGAGGGCGCCGAGTTCGGTGCCGACCAAAGCTTCGGGCGTGCAGGGCAGATGTTCGGCGACGCTGCGCAAGGTTTCGACGGCGGCCCGGTTGGCGTAGCCGATGCGGAAGCCGTTTTTGGGATCGGCCGTCATGACCGGCGTGGGCATCTCCTCGACCATCTGGCGCAGGCGGAAGGACTGGCCGACCGTCTCGCAGAGCGCGCGCATGGCGTTCAGCAACGCGCCGAGTTCGTCTTTGCGCGTGCTGGCAGCGACAGCGACATCGTCGCGGCCGTTGGCGAGCTTGCTGGAGACATCGACCAAGATCGCAAGCGGGCGCCTCAGGCTGGCCACGAACGCGACGGCGATCAGGAGTGCAAGTGCGAGCGCCAAAGCTCCGCCGATCGACATGAGCCATTCGCGCTGCTTGACGGCAGTTGCCGCTGCAGCACTCGTCTCCTCGGCTCGGGTTTCGAGCGATTTGCGGATGTTGTCGGTCAGCACGGAGAGCGCATTGCCCTGCGCGCGGAACACGGCTCGCACGGCTTCGATGTCTTTGGCCGCCTGATTCACTTTCGCGTATTCGTCGCGATAGGCCGTGACTGCGGCAATGGACGCGTCGATGCGGGCTGCAAAGGCGGGATTTGCCGTACGCTTGGCTTCGAGGGCTGCGGCAACCGCGTCGTTGAGCGCGCGTACGCCGTTTTCCATGTCGGCATCCGCAAGGCTCGTGCGGTAGCGCATCATGCGCACGCGGCCGAGCATGTAGTGTTCGGCGGAAAGATTGAGGGCGACACCCGCCGCCGCGTAGCCGCCTGCGATCATCTCGTCGCGCAGACGTTGCAGCGCCGTGCGGTTCGGCGGACCGACGCGGTCGAGTTCCGCGATAATGGCGGTGCGCGTTTCGAAATGGCGTTGGATCGTCGTCCAGCTTTCGTCGCGATACTTGGCGAGTGTTGCCGAATAATCGGCGACGAGCTTGCGTTCGGCGTCCGTGAGGCTGCTTCCCTGGAGATCCTTCACGGCCGCTTCGAGGCGGCCAAAGCTTGCGTTTGAAGCCGCGGCCTGCTGCGCGTTGGGCGCCTGCAGCCAGATGTTTATGGCGTTGCGCGTTTGCGTCAGGCGCAGATCGACGAGCTGGGCGTGGTTGGCTTGCTGCGCCAATTCGGCGACCTGGCTCGTGTCGCGCTCCGTCTGGGTGAAGCCGACCACGCCGTAGGTTGCGGCCCCAGCCAGAAGCAGCCCCAGCAAGCCGAACGCAGCATAGACTTGGCCCACCAGCGAAAAGCGGCCAAACGGATTGAGCGATGTGAGTGCGGACATGGGGGGAGCCTCCAAAACGGATTACCCCGCATTGGAGGCAAGAAATGTTTAATGACCGATTAACATAAATGTAGAAAATGCAGCTTTTCATACAAACGTAATCGGGCTACCGCCTGTGGTACTAAGCAACGACTCCTTGTGTCTGGTGTGCGATTTCCTCGATCGGATTGACCGGGAAGCGTTCGCCGGCCTGGAAATAGATACGCCCCGCAAGGCCCGCCAAGCTGCAGCCTTCGAGGAAAACGACTTCGATTTCGTCGCGCAGATCGGCCGGAATCTGCTTGTGCGTGCGCAGCATCAGTTCGAGCTTGGGCTTGCGCATGAGCCCGTCGATCTGCACGTCGCCGAGTTCGGAGAAGGCGACCTCGACGACGAAGCGTTTCGAATCGCGGTCTTTTTTGTCTTTGCTCTGTTCGCGGCGCGAGAAGATGCGCAGCTGCCGCAATTCGCCGCCGTCCTGGAACGGCACATAGGCGACGCGCCAATCGGTCGGCACGGCCGCCTGGCGCTGCATTTCTTTAAGGTCGCCGTCGAGGCGCTGCAGAATGTCGCCGCGCCCGGATCGCTCGAGGGCCGTTGCGACCGCTTCGCCGAGCAGGCTGCGCGCGTCCGTGCGGTCGGCGGCCAGATACGACATGATCTGCACCGCGAGTTTGGGGCCGGGGCGCGGGATCGCTTCGTCGAGCACGCGACGCGCGAGGGCCGGGCTTGCGTCGGCAAGACTCTTGAACGCCTCTTTGAGGGCTGGCCATTCGCGCGCCAGCGGTACGTTCGATTTGAGCGCGTCAGGGGCGGCGGCGTTGCCGGTCGGCGGCTGGGCAAGCGGCACTTCAAGCGCCAGTTTCGCCCCCTCTGCCGGGCGCGCCAGCCCAGGCGGCCAGATTGCCGCAAGCCGGCCGATCGGCGTGTCGAGCAGCGTTTGCCCGCCGGGCAATTGCGCCAGAACGCGCGCTTCGATGCGCTGCGGCGTTTGCGCGGCAGCGGCGGCGGGCGGCGGTGCAGCGGCTTGCGTCGGTGCGGGCGGAGCCGCCGTCGCGGGTGCGCCTTGTGGCGCGAAGGCATTCGTCGTTGCGGCGGGGACGCGCAATTGCACCGTCGCACCTGCGGCGAGCGGGGGCTGGTTGGCGCCGGGCTGTGCGGACGCTGCGACAACCACGGTCGCGGTGAGCACCGGTGCCGGGCGCGACTGCACCGCTTGCGCGATCTGGGCGACGGGCGCTTCGGGCAAGGCCGTTCGCGCGACCGGCGGCTGCGGTGCGGCTTGGGTCGGCGGCGGCGCGAGCTGGACGAGTTGCGCCAGGATCGCTTTGGGCGTGCCTGAGAGCAGCAACGTCGCCGTCGATCCTTGCGGCAAGACGATGGCCGGCGGCAGCTTGACGACCACCATGCCGGCGTCGGTTTTAACCACCGTGTGGCCGGTCGCGTCTTTGCCGAGAATTTGGCCGAGGATTTTGCCGTCGTTGGCGAGGGCGGTCGCAAAGGTCGTGCTTTGGGCGGCGGCCGCGAGAAACTGGTTGCGCAACTGCGCCACGAACTCGGCGGCGGCATTTGCAGCGGCGGCAGCGGCCGGCGGGGTCGGCGGCGGCGTCGGCGCTGCTGCAGGTGCCGAAGCGACTTTTGCCGCCGTCGTTTCTGGCGATGGGGCGGTCGATGCGGCGGTCGCCGGGGCGGGGCTCGCTGCGGCGGCGGATGTCGGGGCAGGGGCCGGTGTGGGCGCAGGCGCAGCGGGGCTCGGCAACGGCGCGCCGGTCGGCGGAAGATTCGAGGGAAGCGATCCGCTCACAAGCGCTCGAGCAGACGGGCCGCGATCGCGTCCACGTCCAGGGCGGCGTGTGCGGTCGGATGGCGCACGGGCAGCGGCGTTTGCGCGTAGATCGTGTCGCGAACGCGCCCGTCGCGGCGCACCACGCCCAGCAGCGGCGGCTCGAAGCGCAGGAATTCGCGGCACGCTTTGGTCAGCGTTTCGTGGATGCGCTGGCCTTGCGTGGGGTTGGACGCACTGTTGACGACGATGCGCAGATCGGTGCGCTGGCGCTGCTGCGTCAGCACTTTGATGAACGCGTAAGCGTCGGTCAGCGCCGTCGGCTCGTCGTTGGTCACGACAACGCAGGTGCGCGACAAAGCCGCGAGCCCGCGCGTGTGCGCTTCGATGCCGGCCCCCAGATCGATCACGGTCGCTTCGTAGTCGGCCGAGAGTTCGTAAAGATCGCGCACGAGCTGCGCAAAACGCGGCTGCGGCAGCGAGGCAAGATTGCCCGAGCCCGAGCGCCCGGCCAGAATTTCGAAGCCGCCGGTCGGATAATAGGTCGTGCATTCGCGAAGCGCGTGCGCACCGGCAAAATAGTGGCCGAGATCGCGCTTCGGGAACAGGCCGAGCTGGATGTCGACGTTCGCAAGCCCTAGATCGCCGTCGAACAGCAGCGTCTTGAGGCCGCGCTTGGCTAGGCAGGTGGCGAGCGTGACCGAGAACCACGTCTTGCCCACGCCGCCCTTGCCGGACGCAACCGCAATGATGCCCAGCGACCGGCTCGGCCGTGCATCCTGGCCGGTCTCGACGACCGCCCGCGTATGGGCTTCGGCGTAGGGCAGGGTGTGGATCTGGCTCACGATACGGCCTCCGGGTTGCGGGCCGCGCGCGCTTGGGCGGCGGCGGCCACGAGAATGCGGGCAAAACGTTGGGCATCGACGGCTTCGAGACCGTCGGCGGGGCTTGGCGATACGGAAACTTCGGCAAAGGCGTAGGTGCCGTCGGCGGCTGCGGCCAAAAGGCCGCCCATGCGGCGCGCAATGTCGAGGCGCGTGGCCACAAGGCGCGTGCAGCCGATGCGCGCAAAGGCCTCGGCCATCTCGGCGCTCTCGGACACGTCGAGGCCCGCCGGCAGCGTGAGCACGGGCTCGCCGCCCGTCGCGACGACCAGGCGCGCAAGGCCCGCAAGTTCTGCCGAGTTGTAGGGATTGACGGCCGCCGTGTCGATCAGCAGCGGGGTGGTGTCGCGCGCGGCATAGGCAAAGCGCTGCAGATCTTCAGGCCCGTCGGCAATGTCGAACGGCACGTCGAGGATCTGCGCGAACGCGGCGAGTGCGGGCACGCCGCCCGCCGAATTGCGGTCGGTCGAGACGATGCGCACGCGCGTGCCCTCGAGGATGGCTTGGGCCGCAAGCTTGGCGACGACAAGCGTCTTGCCCGAACCGGGCGGGCCGACGATCAGCAACGGGGCGGTCGAGCGCGCTGCGGCGAGCGGCGCAAAGCGATAGAGGCCGGCCAATCGCTGGGCGAGGGCGGCACCGACAGCCGCATCGCTGCCCGCGCGGCCGAGCTTGGGGCTGTCTTCGAAGCGTGCGGCGAGCATCGCGGGCACGTTGTGGAAGGCGAGGACGCGCGCAAGCGCGCTCTGTTCGGGCGGCGGTGCCCCCCGCCCGAAGCGCGGGGCCTCGTCGCGCGCCGGCGCGAATTCCGGTTCGTCTTCGACCGCATGCAGCGCAAAGCCTGCTTCGGGCGCATCGGGCTCTTCCTCGACCGCGACCATGACCCGCACGCCGGAGGCGTCGCTCTCGGTCGAGACGACGAGCGCGTCGTCGCCGAGCTGGCTTTGCACCAGTCGGATCGCGTCCTCGGCCGTCGCGGCATGGAAGGCTTTGAGGCGCATGGTTTAGATCGTCCCCACCGTCTTGATGCGCGCTTTGGGGTGGATTTCGTTCTGCGACATCACAGTCGTGGCCGGGCGGAAACGCTCGACGATCGAGCGCACGAAGGGCCGCGCGAGCGGGCTCGTGAGCAGCACCGGATTTTCGCCCATCATCGAATGGTGTTCGAAGACCGAGCGGACCGTCTGGATGAATTCCTGCAAGCGCGACGGCTGCATCGAAAGCTGGCGCTCTTCGCCCTGACCCACGATCGATTCGGCGAAGCTCTGCTCCCATTCGGGGCCGAGCGTCACGAGCGGCACCACGCCGCCGTCGGCGGCACTCTGCTCGCACAGCTGGCGGGCGAGGCGCGTGCGCACATGCTCGGTGATCGCCGTGATGTTGCGCGTATGGCTCGTGGCTTCCGACACGCCCTCGAGGATCGCGGGCAGATCGCGGATCGACACGCGCTCGGCGAGCAGGTTCTGCAGCACGCGCTGCAGCCCGCCGACGGTGATCTGGCTCGGCACGATCTCTTCGACGAGCTTCTTGTGTTCCTTGCCGAGCTCGTCGAGCAGCTTCTGCGTTTCCGTGTAGGACAGAAGCTCGGCCATATTGTCTTTGATGATTTCGGTCAGATGCGTGGTGATCACGGTCTGCGGATCGACCACGGTCATGCCTTTGAACAAGGCTTCTTCGCGCAAGCCCTCGTCCACCCACATGGCCGGCAGGCCGAAGGTCGGCTCCTTCGTCGCTTCGCCCTGCATCCCGATCGCTTCGCCGCGCGGATCCATGACCAAAAGCTGGCCCGGGCGCAGATCGCCGCGGCCTGCGATGATTTCCTTGATGCGCATCGCGTATTCGGTGGCGGGCAGCTGCATGTTGTCTTGGATGCGCACCGACGGCATCACGAAGCCCATGTCGGAGGCGAGCTGGCGGCGCAGCGCCTTGATCTGGTCGGTGAGGCGCTGGCCGCGATCGGCGTTGATCAGCGGCAGCAGGCCGTAGCCGAGTTCGAGGCGGATGAGATCGATATGCAGCGACGACTGGATCGTCTCTTCGGGCGGCGGCGGGGGCGCGTCCGCGATCGCCTTGCGCGCAATTTCCTCCTGTTCGAGGGTTTCGCGCTGTTTGAACATCTCGTAGGCCGCATAACCGCTGATCGCGGCCAGCACGGCGAAGGGGAAGAAGGGCAGGCCCGGAACGAGGGCAAGGCCGCCGGTCAGCACGGCGCACAGCACGAGCGCCTTGGGATAGCCGCCGAGCTGGCCGAACATCGCCTTGTCGGCCGAGCCGCGAATGCCGGCCTTGGTCACGAGCAGGCCGGAGGCGACCGAGGTGATGAGGGCGGGCACCTGGCTCACCAAACCGTCGCCGACGGTCAGCAGCGTGTAGTTCTGCGCTGCCTGCGCGATCGTGAGGCCGTGGCTCGTGGTGCCGATGATGATGCCGGCGATCACGTTGATGAAGACGATGAGCAGGCCCGCGATCGCGTCGCCGCGCACGAACTTGGCGGCACCGTCCATCGAGCCGAAGAAGGTGCTTTCGTCTTCGAGTTCCTGGCGGCGCTTGCGCGCGGCCGCTTCGTCGATGAGACCCGCCGAAAGGTCGGCGTCGATCGCCATCTGCTTGCCGGGCATGGCGTCGAGGTTGAAGCGCGCCGACACTTCCGCGATGCGGCCCGAACCTTTGGTGATGACGACGAAGTTCACGATGATCAGAATCGCGAAAATGATCACGCCGATCACGAAATTGCCGCCCATCAGCAAGCCGCCGAAGGCGCGGATGACTTCGCCCGCCGCACTCATGCCTTCGTGCCCGTGCGACAGGATGAGGCGCGTGGTCGCCAAATTGAGCGCCAAGCGCAGCAAGGTCGCGATCAGAAGGATGGTCGGGAACGAACTGAAATCGAGCGGGCGCTGGATGAACAGCGACACGAGCAGGATCAGCACCGAGAACGTAATCGACAAAGCGAGCAGAATGTCGACGAGCCAAGTCGGCAGCGGGACGAGCAGCACGACCAGGATCGCGAACACGCCCAAAGCGAGCATGACGTCGCCCTGGCGGCCGAGCTGGCGCAGGCTCGCGATCGGATCGAAGCCGAGATTGAAGCCGCCGCGGGCGGGTGCACCCGATGCGGGGGCTGCCGGGGCTTCGAGCATCGGCTGGGCGTTGGGTTCAGCCATGGGCAACGGCTCTCGTCATCAATAGGCGGCGCGCGGTTCGTTGCCGGCGGGCGGCGGGGGTGCAAAGCCCTGGTCGTTGTAGATCTTGAGCTTGTTGCGCAGCGTGCGGATCGAAATGCCGAGAATGTTGGCCGCATGCGTGCGGTTGCCGAGGCAATGGTTCAGCGTGTCGAGGATGAGCTCGCGCTCGACGTCGTCGACCGTGCGGCCCACGAGCCCGGCGCGTGGGATCCCGGCCTCGCCGCTGCTCGAACTTTGCGGGGCACCCGCACTCGGGCGGTCTTCGGCGCGCGTCGCACCCTGCAGCACGATCGCTTCCGGGCCGATCGTCGGGCCCTTGGCGAGCAGCACGGCGCGGTGCATCGTGTTTTCGAGTTCGCGCACGTTGCCGCGCCACGTATGGGCGCGCAGCATGGCCATCGCCTCGGGCGCGACCGCGCGCGCGTCGGTGCCGTTGGCTTCGGCGTATTTGCGCATGAAATGTTCGGCCAGAACGTCGATGTCGAGCGGGCGCGCACGCAGCGGCGGCAGGCGCACGGTCACGACGTTGAGGCGGAAATAGAGATCCTCGCGGAAACGCCCGGCGCGCACTTCGCCTTCGAGGTCGCGGTTGGTCGAGGCGAGGATGCGGATGTCGATCTTGATGGGCGTCGTGCCGCCCACGCGGTCGATCACGCGTTCTTGGATCGCGCGCAGGAGCTTGGCCTGCAGGCGCATGTCCATTTCGCCGAGTTCGTCCAAGAACAGCGTGCCGCCATTGGCTTCTTCGAACTTGCCGATGCGGCGCGCGACGGCACCCGTGAAAGCGCCCTTTTCGTGGCCGAACAATTCGCTTTCGAGCAGATTGTCGGGGATCGCCGCACAGTTCACGCAAATGACGGGGGCTTGCGCGCGCTTGCTCTTCACGTGGATGTAGCGCGCCATCAATTCTTTGCCGGTCCCGGACTCGCCCGTGATCAGGATCGAGGCATCGGACGCGGCAATGCGGTCGGCCAAGCGCAGCGTGTCGCCCATCGCCGGATCTTTGAAGACGATGGCCGCACTTTCTTCCGTGACGGCCGCGAGCACGGCGGCGATCAGTTCGGGTTCGGGCGGGAGCGGGATGTATTCTTTGGCGCCCGCCTTGATCGCGCGCACGGCGGCAGCCGAGTCCGCCCCGATGCCGCACGCCACGACCGGGATGTGGATGCGTTCGTTGCGCAACGCATCGACGAGGCCGCCGATGTCGAGGCCCACGTCGATCATCACGAGGTCCGCACCCTTGCCGCCGCGCAAGGCTTCGAGCCCGCGCGCCACGTCGTCGGCTTGGCTTACTTTGGCGCCGCGCGCGATCGCGATTTTGGCGGCCGTCGAAACCTGGCCGCTCAGCGTGCCGATAATCAGAAGACGCATGCCCTACGCACTCCCACTCGCCGTTTTTCCGTCAGCTCCGGTCGACCTTGACGATTTCCGTCATGGTCACGCCGAGGCGCTCGTCCACAACCACGACTTCGCCGCGCGCGACGAGGCGGTTGTTGACGTAGATGTCGATCGCTTCGCCGACCTTGCGGTCGAGTTCCACGACCGCACCGCGACCGAGCTTCAGCAGCTGGTTGACCTGCATCGTGGCTTTGCCGAGCACGGCCGAGACCGTGACGGGAATGTCGTAGACGGCTTCGAGTTCTTTGGCCGTGCGCGCTTGGCGCCCGTCGCTGCCGCCGCTGC
>VYKU01000048.1_pt1 | contig 67157 bp, 48 predicted proteins | sample 5114491 | NCBI WGS metagenome assembly VYKU01 (sample SAMN12291796, study PRJNA351875) | freshwater metagenome | isolation source: freshwater lake | place: USA: Michigan, Gull Lake | collected 2011-07-05 | reverse complement strand
CCTGCTCATCAACCTGCCCCAACTCCAGCAGCTCATGGCCCAAGAGCCGGTCCAGTTCGTCGATGCCCGCTCTGCCGCCGACTTCGCAACCTCCAGCATCCCCGGCGCAGTGCATCTCTCGCCGGACATGTTCGCCGGCAACCTCCCGCCCGCCGCTCTGGCCCTGGACCGCTCACTACCGGTCGTCATCTACTGCTCTGGCGGCACCTGTGAGAGTTCCCACCTCGTCGCCATCCGCCTCGGGCAGCTCGGCCTGACCCGCCTGCACGTCTACGAAGAGGGCTTTGACGGCTGGCGCAACGCAGGCCTGCCCATACAGAGCACCCCCGGGGTCCCACAATGACCCCCGCTGGCACGCTCTCACTGCTGCTCCGCCTCTCCCTCGGCGGGCTGCTCATCCTCTCAGGCGCAATGAAGCTCGGCCTCTTCAAGGCCATGGGCATCAATGCCCTGGCCATGGACCCGCTCGACTTCGCCTTCTCCATCCGCGCCTTCCAGCTCGGCCTGCCCGACACGCTCATCCGTGTGCTCACCTTTGCCGTCCCTTGGGGTGAACTGCTCGTCGGCCTGCTCCTCGTCGTCGGCTTCTGGGCGCGCGGCGCCGGCCTCGCCGCCGCCGGTCTCATGCTCATCTTTATCGTCGGCATCGCCTCGCTCATGCTCCGCGACCTCGACGTCAACTGCCCCTGCTTCGGCAAACTCAAACTCTTCTGCGGCGACGCCCCCATGGGCACCTGCCACATCATCCGCAACTCCGCCTTCGCGATTGCCGGGCTGCTCATCGCTATCCTCGGCCCAGGCCCCGCCGCGCTCGACCGCCGCGTCAGGCCCGTGCCAACACGCCTCTGAACCACCCCCAACCAGCTTGCGTACGAAGGGATGCCCGCACCCCGTTTGACCTATCATTCTCAGCGACAGCCCCGCCGCATGATGAGTAGACGCGATGGGCCGCAGCAGGGCCAACGCCGATAGAGACAACGACCCATGCCCGAACTCCCCACACACAACCCATCCCAGCCCGAGCCACCCCCAGACAACAGGGGCGACAACAGGGGCGACAACCGCAGGCCCAACGAACCCCTCGAAAAACGCGGCCCAGGCCCCGACCGCCCAGGCTCAGGCCCAGGCGGCAAACCCTCACGCAGCCTCTTCGGCATGCTCGCCGTTGTTTCCATCGCCATCCTCTTTATCCTCATCATGAGCCCGGGCATGTCCCGCGGCGGCGCGGAACTGACCTGGAAAGAGTTCGCCGCCAAATACGAGGCCGGGCAGATCGACAAGGCCTCCGTCCGCTACGTCCAAGGCTGGGGCGTCCGCGCTACCACACGCGGCTCAACCGCCGGCGACGCCAACGAGCAACCCTCCGAGGTCATCGTCCGCACCAACGGCCAGGAAAGCTTCACCAAAAAACTCGACGACCTCACCGCCAGCGATTACAAGGTCGAGACCCAGCCCGTCTGGCAGCAGGCCCTCTGGACGATCCTCCCCTTCCTGCTCATCGCCGTCCTCCTCTGGGTCCTGTTCATCCGCGGCCTCCGCTCGGCCACCGGCGGCCCCGGCGGCATGCTCGGCAACTTCGGCAAGAGCCGGCACCGCGTCTTGCAAAAAGAAAAAACCGGCATCACCTTCGCCGACGTTGCCGGCATCGACGAGGCTCGAAGCGAGGTCGATGAGATCGTACAGTTCCTCAAAAACCCCAAAAAGTTCACCAAACTCGGCGGCCGCATCCCACGCGGGGTCCTGCTCGTCGGCAACCCAGGCTGCGGCAAAACCCTCCTGGCCAAGGCCATCGCCGGCGAGGCCGACGTCCCCTTCTTCTCCATCAGCGGCAGCGACTTTGTCGAGATGTTCGTCGGCGTCGGCGCCTCACGCGTACGCGACCTCTTCAAGCAGGCCAAAGAAAGCGCACCCTGCATCATCTTCCTCGACGAGATCGACGCCGTCGGTCGCCGCCGTGGCGGCGGCTTCAACTCCGGCGGCAGCGATGAACGCGAGCAGACGCTCAACGCCATCCTCGTCGAGATGGACGGCTTCGCCACCGGCGACGGCATCATCGTCATCGCCGCCACCAACCGCGCCGACGTCCTCGACCCCGCACTCACACGCCCAGGCCGCTTTGACCGACAGATCACCGTGCCCCTGCCCGACGTCCGCGGCCGCCTCGAAATCCTCAAGGTCCACGCCAAGGGTAAAAAACTCGGCCCCAACGTCAACCTCGAACGCGTCGCCCGCGCCACGCCCACCTTCAGCGGCGCCGACCTCATGGCCATCATGAACGAGGCAGCCATCGCCGCCACGCTCGCTGACAAAGACTTCATCGAGCACGAGGACCTCGAAGAGGCCCGCGACAAAATCCGCTTCGGCCGCGCCAACAAGAGCCGCATCCGCGAGGCCGAGGACAACCGCTCCACCGCCTACCACGAGGCCGGCCACGCCGTCCTCAACGTCCTGCTCAAGGACGCAGACCCACTGCACAAAGTAACCATCATCCCCCGCGGCCCCTACGGCGGCGCATCCTTCAGCCTCCCCGAGCGCGACCGCCACGGCTTCGGCCTCAAGTGGCTCAGCGCCTTCATGCGCATCAGCTGCGGCGGGCGCATCGCCGAGCTCCGCGCCACAGGCGATATCTCCTCCGGCGCCTCGGCCGATATCACCTCCGCCACACGCACCGCACGCGTCATGATCGAAGAGTGGGGCATGTCCCCCAAACTCGGCTTCGTCCGCTACGCCGGCGAGGACACCAACCGATCCTACATCCCTGAGAAAAACTACTCCGACACCACCGCCAAGATCATCGACGAAGAGGTCAAGCGCCTCGTCGACGAGGCCTATACCGACGCCGAGCGACTCTTAGACGAAAACTGGGACAAGGTCGAGGCCGTCGCCCAGGCACTCATCAAGCACGAAACCCTCGACGCCGCTGACGTCCTCAAACTCATGCGTGGCGAGCCGATCGGCAAGCCCTCCATCAGCGACATGCTCGCCGCAGAGGCCCGCAAAGCACGCCCAACCCCCGCGCCAAGCCTCGCGCAGGACGATGCCCCCCAGCTCCCACCAGGCACGCTCCCAAACCCCGCGTAACGCAGAACATCCTCTGTGTACCCCGATGGGACCCCCGGGTACCCCGGACCTCCGGGCCGGGCGTATATGCGCACCACACCACCCCCGCCTATCGCACAACAAACGGCATCACCCAAGCCCACACCCACATGTGCAGATACAGCACGCCGGCTATCCCCGCGTGCAAACCCAGCACCACGTTCGCCCGGTCCACCCGATGCCCAAAGAACAAAAACACTATCCCCCAATACGCACCACCCGCCAGCAACGCCTTGATCACACCCCCAACCCACGGCACCGGGATCGACAGGCAGATCACGGCCAAAAACGCCGACACCGCCACAAACACCCGCGCCGCCGCCAACCCCAGCGGCCCCAACTTGCACCCTAAAAACTTGCAAGCCACCCCGAGGGCCACCAGCCCCGTCCCCGTGTGGATTGCCGCCGCCGCCAGCACCACAAAGACACGCGCCGCACGGTGCAACCCCGTCGCCTCCGCACCCAGCCCAACCCCCGTGCCCGTATCGATCTGCATCGGCCCCATGTTGTACGCCCCCAAAAACGCCGCGCTCAACGCCAGCACAACACCAAACCCGATCACCACACCCCTGGGCACTCCCCCCGGCGGGCTGATGAACTCCTCGTGCAAGTCCAACTCCACCTCCGCAGGCGCAGCAGGCTCGGCACGCACAAACGCATTCGCAGGCTCTACCGCCGCCGCGGCACTCACACCCTCGCGCGCCAGCGCAGGCTTTGCAAACTCACCCCCAGCACTCCCCGGCGCAGCCGTAGACAGCGGTGGGGGGGGTGCCGGCGCCTCATCAAGCTCAAACGGCTTGACAACCTCACCACCCGGCGTAAGCGACCCTTGCCCACCCGCATCTCCCGGCCGCGCCTCGTCTGCCATATCCAGCTCCCCTTCTATCTTCCCTTGACCGACGCCAAACCACCACGTAAAAAAAACTCCATCAGCTCATGCCCGTGCGCAATATGCAGGTCGCTCTCACCAGCGTTCACCTCATCAAACGGCCCCGTCCGGTGCCCATGCACAAACTTACCCGCCATCGCAAACGGCACCGGCGTCGCGTCGTGCTTCCGCGTCCCGCACAGCGTGTAGTGGTCCGGCATCACCAGCACACGCCAATCCTCCCCCTCACCCTCGAGCTTCCTCAACACCGGCAGCACCACGTGCGTATCGATCGCCTCCAGCGCCTGCACCTTGCCCGCAAAGTCCCCCTGGTGGCTCAGCTCATCCGGCGCCTCAACGTGGCAGCAGACCACGTCGCACACATCCAATGCCCCGCACGCCGCACGACCCTGCCCGGCATAGTCGTTGTCCGCGTAACTCGTCGCCCCCGGCACCACCAGCCTCTTCCAACCGATCAGCGCCGCCAGGCCCGACAACAAGTCCACCGCCGTCGTCATCGCCCCAGTCAGCCCAAACCTTGACTGAAAACTCGGCATCGCCGGCCGCGTCCCACCCCCCCAGATCCACGCCATATTCGCCGGCCGCTTCCCCGCGCCCACCCGTGCCGCGTTCACCGCGTGCGAGGGCAAATACTCCGCCGACAACTCCATCAGCCGGCACAGCACGTCGCTGCTCGCGTTCGCCGGGCCGCTCCCGTGCGGCAAATGCGCGTCCCAACCCTGCCCCGGAATCTCATGCGGCGGCACCGTCCGCACACCCACATACCCACGCCCAGACCGATCCAGCAAAATCCCCCGATAACTCACACCCGGATACACCCCAAGCCCAGACATCAACTCCGGCTCACGCAATCTCCAAAACCCCTCCAAATCCCCCAGCAGCACCCGCGCCTCCGCATCGCTGATCCCCCCGGCTGAGTGGTCCAGCATCAACCCCTCCTCCGCCGAACCCTCCTGCCCAACCGTTACCAGGTTCACCCGAAACACCCAGTCCGCCCCACCCATCGGCACACCCAGCGACGCCGCCTCCAGCGGCGCACGGCCCGTGTGATACACCGTCGGGTCATATCCCAGCAGGCTCATCGTGCACACATCACTGCCCGCCTGCCAACCCTCAGGCGTCGTCCGCGCCGTCCCCAGTCGGCCCATCTGCGCAACCCGGTCCATCCCAGGCGTCCGCGCGACCTGCAACGGCGTGCGCCCACCCAACGCCGCGATCGGCATGTCCGCGGCCCCATCAGCGATGATGATCGCATACTTCACAGTCCGAGGTTAGGACGCAAGCCACCAGCAGTGCGCAACCCATCCCCCAAGGGGAGGGGCAGGGGTGGGGTTGGCTAACGCTGAAAACCAAGAAGAAGATGTTCGCGGAGGTTGCGGAGGTTAGCGAAGGGACGCGGAGTAAAAACCATCAATGAAGTGATCGCTCGCCAAAGTCATCCCCACAGACAACCCAAAAAACCACTCTGAAAACCTCCCCCCCTCCGTCCTCTGAGTAATTCCCCGTCTGAGCGCTTCCCCTCAGGGCCCTCTGGGACCTCTGGAGTAAAACACGTTTCCCTCATCCCCGCAGCATCCACAAATACCAAAACCCCACCGGCGCGGCAATCAAAAGCGAATCAAGCAGATCAATCAAACCCCCAAATCCCGGTATGTTTCCAGAATCCTTCACGCCCGCATCACGCTTAAAGACCGACGCCGAGAGATCCCCCAACTGCCCCATCACCGCGAGCAACCCGCCAAGCGCGACCCCCTGCACCACCGTAAACGACTGCAAACTCTCCAGCCCCTCCCACCCCCAGCGCCCCGCTAGCAGCGACATGACCGCCCCGCAGACGCACGACAGCGCGATCCCGCCAACCAACCCCTCCCACGTCTTGCCCGGGCTCAGCCACGGGATCATCTTGTGCTTGCCGATCGCCTTGCCCGTGAAGTAGGCACCGATATCGCACGCCTTGATCGTCAGCACAACGCCGACCATCACCCACACTTCGTAGTCCCGCCGCAGCGCCATCAGAAAGCCGAGCATCAGCCCCACGTAAACAAACGCCACCACAGCCCCGGCCACTGCCCCAGCCGCACCGCGCGTGTCCTTGTCGCGCACAAACGCCAGCATCGTTAAAAAAAGCGAAAGCCCCGCCCCCGTCGCCAACACCGCCCCGGCCTGCTCCCCATGCAGCGGCGCCGACGCGCCCACCGTCAACGCCGAGGCGATCAACCCCGCCGACGCGCAGAACGTCAAACTCTTGGCCGAAGCCGCGATCCCGCTGCTGCGGAACAGCCGCGACAACTCATACCCCGCCCGCCCGCACAAAATCACACCCGCCACCAGCATCGGCAACCCCACCAACCCCCTCCCATCAGCCCCGCTCAAAAACCGCAACGCCCCCGGCATCTGCACCCGCGCAAACCACCAGTCCACCCACATGAGCAAAACCCAAACCCCAATGAAGACCGGTCCCAGCAGCAGCCGAGCCACCATCGACCCCCTGGGCTTGGCCTGCGCACCCACCATGCTGGACTGACCATCAACCACCCCCAACCGTACGCCCGGCACCCGCCCGCCCAGCACTCCCTACTTCCCCCCNNCCCAGCACCAGCATCCGCCCCTTCACCCACACCACCGCCGTCTGGCTTGATTCCGAGAACAGCCCGGCAAGTTCCAGGTCGTCGATCTCCACCGCCCGCACACCCTTGGGCGCCACGCTCAACCTCGACAGCAACCCAGGATCGCTCACAACATATTCCGCACGAACCACCCCCGGCCCCCTCGGCAACACAACAGGCACCACCGGCCCAACTGGCCCAACCGGCCCAACCGCAATCGGCTCCGGCACCACCGCCGAGTTCCTCGGCACCACCATCCACACCGCCGCGACCACCAGCATCACCACCACGCCCACACCGCCCCCCACACGCGCCACCATCCGCCGACGCCTACGCCCCTTGCCGACCTCGAGCATCATCCCCAGCGCCCGCTCGCGCCGCGCCTCACCCGCTGCCGACAGCGTAACGCCCACATCCTCCTGCCCTGTCAGCACTTGCTCATTCATCGCCAAACCGCTCCTTCCCTACCCGCCGCAGCGAATCCAGCAACCGGCGCAGCCGACCGTGCGCCGCCGGCCCACTTAGCCCCGTCGCCTCACCCGCCTGCGCCAGTGTCGCTCCGTCGGCAAACCGCAGCCGAATAAGCCGCCTGTCCACCTCGTCGGCACGCGAGAGCGCATCCTCCAGCCACGCCAATCGCTCGGCCACACCCTGCTCAGGCCCATCACCACCCTCCACACGCACCCCCGCACCCTCCGCCCGCAACCGCCGTATATCCGCCCGCAACCGGTCGATCGCGCACGAGCGCACCACACGCTCAAACCACGCCCCCAACTCTGCCGAGGTCTTCACCGCACGCACACGCCTAGCCGTTCGCATCATCGCCTCCTGCACCACGTCCAGGCAGAGCGCCTCATCACCACCGGTCACCCGGCGGGCCGACCTGTACGCACGATCAAACCAGCACCTGTAAAACTCCGCCAAGTGCTCGGCACTCCCCCGCGACATCCCGGCTGAAACCTCCACCGCCCAAGCATCACCCTCGGCGGCACCATAACGACATGACTGGCCCTCAGCTTCAGGCAAGACAGGCTCGCACAGCAGGAAAAAGTCCAACCACAGCACTCAACCGGCCAGCAAGTCTACTTCCTCCTACCCCTACTTTTTCCCCTCCCCAGCCGCTCGCAACGCCGCGACCTCGTTGCGTAGTTTCTCGACTTCCTGGCGGAGCCGGGCCACATCGCCACCCTGCTCCCGAAACTGGCTGTTCCGTAGTGCCCGTTCGGGCAAGTCGTCCGCACTGATCCGGAGGCTGTCGAGTTCATTCTGTGTGTTTCTCAGCGACTCAGTAAGTAACTCGATTTCTTTATCAATCTGCCGGCTATCTGGCGTTACCTCGCCAGGCTGGGCCGCATCCTTGCGGCGCTGCGCAAGCGACCCCAGCCGACTCTTTGTCTCCTCCGATATCTTCTCTAAATCCTTGATGTTGACCTCCCGTTCCTTCCGCAGCCGCCCAAGCTCTTCCTCAAACACAATGCCCGGCTTGGCCTCCTTACGCCGCAATGCCACGTCCGTGCCCAGCCTCTGAACAACCTCTCCCGCCACGTCCACCTGCCTGCTATAGCCCTTCACCAGCACCAGGTTCGACTCGCGGTGCACCACCACCTTCGCCGGCGGGCGCGATGCCCTCCCTGTCGTCACCTCGGCGTCAAGGCTCAACGCCGCCTCTATCGACTGCACCACCTGCTCCAGGCTCATCCCCGCCCCGTCCCCCGGCCCGCTGCTGAGCAGATCACGCACCGAAAATGAACGCGTAACGATCGGCTCAGATAGCCCCTGATATCGGGGTAATATTTGCAGCACATACACCGGCTCGGCAGGCCCCGTCTTTTCGATCGTCGACACCTTAAACGGTTGGTTCTGCGAGCCCTCAGGCGCAAACGCAAACTCCAGCGACCGCAGCGCACTGAGCACAGGCACATTCTTCAGCGAGATCGCCGGCAGCGTCATCTCACTGGCCTCCCCGGGCATCACCACGTTGATCGGCCGCGCGGAGCCACGCTTGAGCTCCTCCACAAACTCCCTGATCGACCCACCCGCAAACTCCACCGACACCACCACCCCCGCCCCGGCCGGTGCAGGCTGTGCTCCCTTGGAATCCAATATCACCACCTCACCCTGCCCACCACCCCCATCCTGCCGCGCCCCCGCCCCAGCCACCAGCAACGCCAAGGCCGAACCGGCCAACAACATCATCGCACGCTGCCGCATAGTCGTACTCCTTGTTTACAGCCCACACACCCTTATACGCCCCCCCCCCCCCAACTTGGCGCAATCCAACCCCAAACGCCGCAACCTCCCCAAACACCCTCCTCTTGCCACCCCCGCCCCCCCACGCTATCCTTGCCCCCCTCGGCACCATCCGAGGCTGATCCTCACCCTTTACACGCCCAAAACCACCCTCCGGAGCCTCCCTTGTCAACCCCCGGCACCATCACCCAGGTCATCGGCTCCACCTTCGACGCTCAGTTCGCCGAGGACAAACTCCCGGCCATCTACAACGCCGTCAAAATCCAGGCCGATACACCCGCCGGCCACCTTAACCTCACAGGCGAGGTCCAGCAGCACCTCGGCGGCGGACGCGTCCGCGCCGTCGCCCTCGGCACCACCGACGGCCTCCGCCGAGGCATGAACTGCGTCGACACCGGCAGCCCCGTTACCGTACCCGTCGGCGAGGCCGTCCTCGGCCGCGTCTTCAACCTCCTTGGCGACCCCATCGACCGCGGCGCACCCGTACCCGCAAGCGTCAAACGCAACCCCATCCACCGCGCACCACCCGAGTTCAGCCAGCTCAACCCCAAAACCGAGGTCCTCCCCACGGGCATCAAGGTCATCGACCTGCTCTGCCCCTTCGTCCGCGGCGGCAAAATCGGCCTCTTCGGCGGCGCAGGCGTCGGCAAAACCGTCATCATCCAAGAGATGATCGCTCGCGTCGCACGCAACTTCGGCGGATACTCCGTCTTCGCCGGCGTCGGCGAACGCACACGCGAGGGCAACGACCTCTGGCGCGAGATGAAAGAGGCCGAATACATCGACAGCACCGGCAAAAAATGCCACGTCATCGACAAGGTCGCCATGGTCTTCGGCCAGATGAACGAGCCGCCCGGCGCCCGCCTCCGCGTCGCCCTCTCGGGCCTGACCATGGCCGAGAACTTCCGCGATGAATCCGGCAAAGAAACCCTCATGTTCGTCGACAACATCTTCCGCTTCACCCAGGCCGGCTCGGAGGTCTCCGCACTCCTGGGCCGCATGCCCAGCGCCGTCGGCTACCAGCCCACACTCAGCACCGAGATGGGCGACCTGCAAGAGCGCATCACCAGCACCGACAAGGGCGCCATCACCTCCGTCCAGGCCATCTACGTCCCCGCAGACGACCTGACCGACCCCGCACCCGCCACCGCCTTCGGCCACCTCGACGCCTTCGTCGTCCTCGCCCGCGGCATCGCCGAGAAGGGCATCTTCCCAGCCGTCGATCCCCTCGCCAGCACCTCACGCATCCTCTCGGCCGACATCATCGGCGAACGCCACTACCGCGTCAGCCGACGCGTGCAGATGACTCTCCAGCGATACAAAGACCTTCAGGACATCATCGCCATCCTCGGCGTAGACGAACTCAGCGAGGAAGACAAAAAAACCGTCCAGCGCGCCCGCAAGATCGAACGCTTCCTCAGCCAGCCCTTCTATGTCGCCGAGGTCTTCACAGGCTTCCCAGGCGTAACCACCTCCCTCGAAGAAACGCTCGACAGCTTCGAGCGCATCTGCGACGGCGAGGGCGACAACCTCCCCGAGGGCGCCTTCATGTACGTCGGCACGCTCGACGACGCCCGCAAAAAGGCCGAGAAGATGGCCAAGGGCTAAACCCTCACCCCTGCCGCACCCTCCGCTGGCCCACCCTGTCGTCTCTGTTGCGCGTCAGAGCCCGCCCTACCCATCAGGGGCTCCTGTTGTGTTGTTCCCGCGGTCTCGTGCATCACTTGCAACCGACCCCGGCATCTACAAAACCTCGCCCCGCACCCCCGGCCTGATCCCAGGCCGGGCACAGAACGGGCATTTTCAGGAGCCTTCACGATGGATTCCGCAACCACAACACAAGACCCCACTGACATGCAACGCGAGATCGACCGCCTCAAGGCCGACCTCTCCCGCCTGCGTGGCGACTTTGCCCACCTGGCCGAGGACGCCGTCCACGCCGCCAAGGTCGGCGCCTCCGAGGCCAAAGACAAGTTCGAGAAAACCGCCAAGGCCGCCGCCGCCAAGGGCCGCGAGTCCATCGAGGCCGTCGAGCACCAGGTCGCCGCCCACCCGCTCATCGCCCTCTCCACGGCCTTTGCCGTTGGTCTCGTCGTCGGGCTGGTCCTGACGCGCAGCAGAGACTAACCCCGTGCAGAAGATCACCGAACTGGTCGTCCGCATCGCCGACCTCCTCGAGGCCGAGGGCCGTCTGCTGCGTGCCACCACCATGCGCCTGGCGACGGGCATCGCCCTGCTCATCATCGCCGCCTGCACGGCAGCCGTGGGCCTCATCTTCATCATCTCGGCGGTCTTCATCGCCGTCGCCGAGCGCGCCGGCACCGCCGCCGGTGCCGCAACTACTGGCCTGCTCGCCCTGGGCCTCGGAGGGCTGCTCGCATGGCTGGCACGCAAGACCGCACGCTGACAACCGTCGCCGAGGCCAAAGCACGCCTCCTCGAACTCGGCCAACGCCCTGCCGAACCGCACACCCTGCTGGGCAACCCCATCGTCCGCGCTGGCATCCTCCTGGCCGGGGGCGCGCTCCTAGGCCGGGCCCTCGGCAAACGCAACAAGCACGCCCAGCCGGGCAAAGACCAGCCAACCAGCACCGAGCCCAACCCAACCTCAGCCGTCCGGCACATCGCGATGCAACTGCTCCTAGCCGCGGCACCCCTGCTCATGAAGCACATCGCCGAGAGCATCAGCAAAGCGACCGCCACAAGCAAGCAAGACGATCCCCAACCACCGACCTAATCCCAGTACCCCGGGTATCTGGGTACCCCCACGCTCCGCGTGGGGCCGCACACCAACACGCCACGCACAACACCTAGACCTGCATAACCCCCACGCGGAGCGTGGGGGTACCCAATCCCACCTTCACTTGAAAATCAAAACACTCGGCGACACCGCACCCCGGGTACCCCCATGCTCCGCGTGGGGCCGCACACCAACACGCCACGCACAACACCTAGACCTGCATAACCCCCACGCGGAGCGTGGGGGTACCCAATCCCACCCTCACTTAAAAATCAAAACACTCGGCGACACCAGCACCACCGGCTCCTTCTGCATCTGCATCAACGCCTGCGCACTGGCCGAAACTTGCTGGAAGTTCGCCTCACCGATAAACGTTTTGGCCAACGCACCCATCTCGGCGAGCGGACCACCGACCATGGGCATCTGCCCGACCGGCGCACGCCCCGTCATCCCGCCGCCGTTGAACAGGTTCTCCATCACCTCCTGGAACGTCTTCGGTGCCGGGTAATCCATGATGTCATACTGACCATCCTTGAGCGTCAGGTTCTGTGCCAGGTCTCCCAGTGCAACCTCGATCCCGCCGATGTTGTCGGCCATCTTCAGGTCGATCGCTTGGTTCCCGGCAAAGATCCTCCCCTCGGCCGTCTTGCCCAGGTCGATCCCCTTGCGGCCGGCCGAGACACGCTTGGTGAACAGGTCGTATGTCTCGGTCATCTTGCCACGCACCAGCGCACGGTCGGCCTCGCTCCAGGGCGACACGCTGCCAAACATCCCCGCCCGCGGCCCCCGGCTGCGTGGCACCACGTTCATGTGCAGCTTCGAATACACACCCTCCAAGGCCATCTTCCCACCCACAACACCGATCGACCCGACAATGCTCGACGGGTTGACGTAAATCTTGTCCCCAGACACGGCAATGTAATACCCGCCGCTTGCGGCCATCCCGCCGATGCTCACCCACACCGGCTTCTTGGCCGCCACGCGACGCACGCCTTGCCAGATGATCTCGCTGGCGATCGCGCTGCCGCCCGGCGAGTTGATGCGGATGACGACACCCTTGATCTTGTCGTTCTCCTCGATCTCGCCAAGCGCACGCCGGATGGTCCGCGAACCGACCGAACCCTCACCGCCAAACAGCCCGCCGCCGGTGCTGTTGCCGTCCACGATCGCCCCATCAATATGCAGCACCGCCAGCGTGTCGCGTTTGGGCGTGTGCGTCGGGGTCTTCAAGAGGTTGCTAAAGAGCGTAAACGGGTTGGCGGCCATCTCCTCAAGCTTGGCCTTGCTGTCGGGCAGGATGTCGCTGTCAAAGTCCACAGGCGACGTCCCCAGCGCCTTGCCGATCTTCGTATCCAAGTCCGGCAGGTCAACCTGTGCATCAATCAAACGGTCCTTGATAGCCTGCTCACCGCTGGCCATCCACGCACGCTCCATCGCGCTGTCGAGCTGCGCATCGCTCAGCCCACGCCCGCTCATGAGCTTGCTGCGAAGGTTGCCGTAGATGCCGTCGAGCAGCGAGTTGATGTTCTGGTCCCACTGCGGGCTGGGCTTGCTGTTGGCGAACATCTCCTGAGCGCCCTTGTAATCGCCGATCTGCACAAAGTCCGGCGTGATCCCCACCCACTTGAACATGTCCGCCAGGAACATCTCCTCCATGTAAATGCCCGGCAGGCTCACCTCCCCGCCCTGCTGCAGATAGACCTGATCGCAGAACGACCCGAGTGCAAGCGAAACATTGTCATACCCCTCGGCGTACAAGAAAACCTTCTTGCCCGCATCCCGCACACCCTTGATCGCGGCCCCGAGTTCCTCAACGTTCGTCTGCGTCAACTCCGCATCCTTCAGCCGAATCGCCAGCCCGGCATAGTCGGCATCAGTTGCTGCGAGGTTGATCGCATCGAGCACATCGCGCAGCGTCGTCCCCTGCGCAATCCCACCCAGACCGACAGACCGCACACGCTCGCCCAGGCTCCCTTGCAGTTCGATGAACGCGACGGTCGTCGCTTTGTTCGCTTTCGCGCCCTTGGCCTGCGCGTGCGCCGCGCCATTGGTCGCTGCCCCCTGCGCCAGCACCGACCCGGAGAGCAGGCACGTTGCCAGTGCAGCCGAGCAGAACACACGCACGCCAACACGGCTGAGAAGTTTGGAACCAAAGGGAGTGGTCATGGTCGAGCCTTTCATGGTTTACGGGTGCTTCGGGCACACAGGTCGCACAGAAAATCATCTTAGCAGCACGCACACCAACCCCGCACGGCGGGTCGGTAGCACATTGTTCCATGTGGAACAATCCAGGTTGCACGCATTTGCACCCCAAAATCCAGCATCCCCGCGATCTTGCGCCCAACCGCGACCATCAGCCATCGAAGACCAAAAATTCGTATCCCCTCTGACACCCTCTGCCCCTCCCTCCTCTGAGTAAGCCCCCCGCAGTTCTGGAGTTCAAGCGGTAATCAGCTGTACCCCAACTGATCCAGATCATCTTCATCAAGCCCGAAGTGGTGCCCGAGTTCGTGCAGGAGTGTGATTTTGATCTCTTCCCGCACGCGTGCGTCGGCATCGGTGCCGTCCCAGCCTCCTGCTGCGTCGACGATCGGGGTTCTGAAGAGGTGGATTTGTGTTGGCATCTCGGCGGGGGCTTCGATCTCCTGCTCGGTGAGCATTCGGCCTGTGTGCAGGCCGAGGATTTCGTCGTCGGCATCTTCGATGATCCCGTCGCGCCGGAGTTCTTGCAGCAGAGCCGGGCTGGGCTGGTCCTCGATGATGACGGGGATTTGGTCCAACGACCGTCGGGCTTGGTCGGGGAGGTCTTTGGTCAGTTCGCGGACGATGGCGTCAAAGCGGGCGCGGAGCTCGGGGGTCATACCTTGGCTCCCTCTGCAAGAGAAGCCGATAGCCCGGCGGGTGTGAGCACGGCATCGAGGCTCGGGCCTGGGGTGATGACCGAACGGGCGATCCGGACCGCATCGACAAGCCCGCCGAGCAGGCCCAATGTCAGCAAGATCGAGCCGATGAGGACCATCGCTGCGCCGGCGGTTCCCATGCCGGTATAAGGCATCCCCGAGCCGACGCTGGCCAGGCCGAGGCCGTCGCCGAGGAAGACGACGGCGACGGCGGCGGCGATGGCGACCATGGTTTGGCGGTCGACGCGCCCGGTGCGTATAGCCAGCGAACGCGCCACCAGCGCGCGGGCGACGGGGCGGATGAGCACGATGATGAGCAGCCCGAGCACCCAGGCGGACCAGCGGTGGAGCGTGCGGTCGGGCGCAGGCTCCCAGAAGGTATCGACCTGCCAGCCTCCGGTGGCGTGCGAAGCGATGGTGCCGAGTTTGAGGGCCAGGATGCCCATGGGGACGTGCAACGCCGCACCCAGCAGTATGCAGGCGGTCATCCAACGCGGGATCAACCTGTGTGGTCGGCAGATGCAGAGTGCGCCGAGGCCGGCGGTCCATATCAGCAGAGCGACGAGCAACCCCCATTGTTCTTGGAAGCCGGGCATCGGCGTCGGGGTGCTCCAGTTGACGATGATCTGCACCAGCGCGGCGAACCAGCACGCCAGCACGGCCAGGAGCATCCCGCCGACCCATACGACCAGCCCGAGTGCGACAAGCCACGGGAAGCGGATCGGTGTGAGTTCGGCGGCGCGTGGATCGACGCGGGCGAGGATGGTAGCGCGGATGGCGGTGCCACACTCGGGGCAGAGGCCGCGGATTGAGATGCCACGCAGGTCATACCGGCAGACAACGCACGGCAGGGGCCCGGCAAGGATGCGTTCAAGCCGCTCGGCGGTGGCGATGGAGTCGAGGTAAGCCTGTGTGTCGGGATCAGGACCGGCTATGCCTGGGTTCTGGCCGATTGTCTGTTCTGGTGGGTCCTCTGGCATCGCAAGGGTAAGGATAGCGGGAAGGGTGGGGGGTGGGGGAGAGTGTGTGAGTGCGTTCCTACCGTCCCACGCGGCCCCGTGGCGGAACGGCAGACGCAGCGGACTTAAAATCCGCGGCCCGTAACTGGGCGTGTGGGTTCAACTCCCACCGGGGCCATTCTGGAGATTCGGGCACAAGCGAGTGAGCGGAGAATGCCAAGGCGCAGTAATGACGATCGGCAACTACACCAACCCCGATCTCGATACGCTTGCCCGGAAGATGAACACCGTGCTCTGGCTTGCGATCGTGAAATCGTAACAACACCACCCTAACCCCACCCAACCCGGTCGCCACAACGAGCACCGGGAGCACCGGCGAGCCCGGTGAGCACAGCGAGCACGGGAGCACCCCAGGAGGCCCCTAAACCACCTCAAACGCCGTGGAGAGAGGTCAAGTGGATGCGAATAATCGCTAGTTCGTCGTTTGTAGGCGGCATCGGCCGCGCATTTGACGTTATCGTTGAATGCGTCGCACCGGCCCCCCGTTGACTTTGCTGGCTACTCCCCTCGTCTTTCACGCCTCGCCGAGAGAAAATGTTCCCTACGAGCCGCACACGCCACTGCGGTCCTCGAAAAGGGCGCGAGCGCCAGTCCCGTCACGAGTTGCGGTGCCCAAGACCAATGGGATGGCCGAAACAAACGACTTTGGGGCTGGCGCTCGACCTAGCCCGATGCTGTGAAGGAATATGCCCATGAATGCATCACCCATCAAGTCCGATCCCCTCATTGACGCGAAAGGTTCACAGCGCCAACGAAAGAAGCTTTCGGAACGGCGAAGCGATCTCCGCGAGGAATACTGGCCCAATTCAGAGGCGGAAATCTGGAGCCGAAAGAGCTCGGATGGGTATGCCACCATCCCGCGTGTTCTCCCACTCGTGGCAGCACTGGCGAAACATCTCGCCAAGGGAAGCGAGGGTGATCCGACCAGTGTCTACATGGAGCTTTGGTCTCGTGCGACCGACGAGGGAATCGTGCAGATCAAAGACGAGCAAGAGTGCGCATATGCAGCGGGCTATACCGGTAACCGTGCTCACCGAACATGGAAGGAGCGGATGGGCACGCTTGTTGACTTTGGGCTCATCAAGGCGCAGCCATCGGGCAACCGTGACTACGCCGCGATTCTGCTCGTGAATCCATTGCGTGCTGTCGTCCGCCTGAAGGCTAACAAGAAATACAAGGTGCCACCGGAGTGGTGGGCCGCATTCAAGGCTCGCACTGACGAGGTCGGGGCCGAGGTTCCCAAGATTGAGAATCTCCTATAAGTGAATACCGCTACCTTTGGCGTGCGGCCATTCGGCTGACGCTGCGGCTTATTCGATCGGTCAGGGCCTTCGCTGCAAGGCGGTTGCAGGGCTCCGTGTTGCCGTTAGGGCCGAGCGACCGTCCCCGCGTCCGGTCTTAAATGACCCTTTGAGGCCAAATACAATCACACGAACGCGATTTAACGAAGGGTACGACTGAGCCCTCAAAATCCGCGGCCCGTAACTGGGCGTGTGGGTTCAACTCCCACCGGGGCCATTGGGTGGTTGTGGGAGGGGAGTGGGTGGTGGCCCCGTGGCCGCGCATAGGATGTTTGGTCGGGGACTCACAAGGGATACACCATGGCAGGGATCAAGAACACGGCGTTTGGTAGGAGCAAGGACAAGTTTGCGCCGGTGCCGCCTGGGAACACTCTTGCCCCGTCGGGTAAGCCGCTGGATGGGCCTGGGATCAAGGGTGCGCCGGTGGCTAAGCCGTTGGGTGGGGCGTTGCCGGTGCGGAAGGGTGGGTTTAAGACGCGGAAGGGTTGAGGTGTCGCGGCGGGTGGGTTTGGTGGCTGCTAACCTGCTGGCCTATGCCCTCACCGCACGAACCGAACCGGCCGGAGTTGGACCCGGTGAACCCGTCATTGATCGACCCTGATAAGGGGACGATTGCCCCGGCGGAGTCTGTAACGCATAAGCGTGCGGATGACCCGGGGATTCTTGCCGCGCTGGATGGGCTGGTGGTGCAGGTGGGGGGGAAGGTTGACTCATCGCACGGGAGGTACGTCAAGGATTTGCTGGTCAATGCGTTGAAGTTGATCCCCGACGGTCGGAGCACTGGGGAGTTGAAGCTCATGACGGGGGCGGTCAAGGAGTTGCGGTATGCCTTTCGGATTTTTGGGGAGTATCCCGAGCCGCACAAGGTGACGATCTTCGGCTCGGCACGTACGCCCAAGGACCACCCGGATTATGTGCTGGCGGTGGAGTTTTCGAGGTTGATGGGTGAGCGTGGGTGGATGTCGATCACGGGGGCGGGTGGTGGGATTATGGAGGCGGGGCTGGCGGGGCCTGGTCGTGAGAAGTCGTTCGGGGTGGGGATTCGGCTGCCGTTTGAGCAGACGACCAATCAGGTGATCGCCGGGGATAGTAAGTTGATGGTGTTTCGGTATTTCTTTACGCGGAAGCTGATGTTTATAAGTCAGGCCGAGGCGGTGGCGTTGTTCCCGGGTGGGTTTGGGACGATGGACGAGGCGTTTGAGACGTTGACGCTGATCCAGACGGGCAAGGCGGCGATGCTGCCGGTGGTGATGCTGCAGGGTGAGGGAGTTACGTACTGGAACCAGTTTGACCGGTTCATACGCGAGGACCTGTTGGCGCGGGGTTGGGTGGGGGAGGATGACTTGTCGCTTTATAAGTTGTGCGCGACAGCGAAGGAGGCCGCAGACTACATCGAGGGGTTCTATCGCGTGTACCACTCGTCGCGGTATATCAAGGATGATCTGGTGATACGGCTCAAGAGGGAGCTGAGCGATGCGGATGTGGCGGGGCTGAACAAGCGGTTTGCGAGTTTGATCAAGCCGGGGGGGCTGGCGATGCACATGCGCGGGCCGTTCCCGGTGGAGGACGACCATCTGGGGCTGCCGAGGTTGGTCTTTACGCACACGCGGCACGCGTATGGGAAGGTTCGGCAGTTGATTGATGCGATTAATGCGTGCGGGGGGTGAGGGGTAGAGAGGATCGCCGAGATGCGATGGGTAGATCGGCTCTCCGAGCCGATCGATCTATGTTTTTTGATAACACAAGCAATAGCCAACCCCACCCCTGCCCCTCCCCTCGGAGGAGGGGTTCAGAGGCATGCCCATCCCCCGAGGGGAGGGGTTCTGAGGCATGCTATCAGCTTGGTTGCAAGAACCCGAGGTGCAGCTCGGCGTGGCGGAGGTGCAGATTGAGCCAGTCTTGCTGGCTCATTTTGCCGAAGACGGGGTGGCGTGGTGGGAAGTTGCCTTGGTTGAGGCGTTGGACGGCTGCACGGAAGCGGGTGAGGCCTTCATCGAGGGTGGCAGGGGCGTCGCCGTGGGTGCCGGTGGGGGCGCCGGGGAGTTTGACGCCGGGCTTGGGGGTGCCGGTGATGAGTTTATTCTTTATGATCGGGCCGAGGAGTTTGACGAACCACGGCAGTGGTGGGGCTTGGTCGGGTTGGTCGATGGTTTCGATCCACCAAGCGAGGTGGGAGAGGGTCTGGCCGGGGGTCCAGTTGCCGAGGGTTTGGAGTTTGCCGGCGCGTGAGGAATGGGCGATGCGCTCGGCCTCGGCGAGGGCCTGGTCGGGGTTTTGGAAGTGGAGCGTCCGCGGGCGGACCTTGGCGGTGTCGATAGGCATGGTGCAGTATTCTAAGGATGGGTGTTATGTGCGAGCGGCGACAATCTGCCCTGACCTGGCGGGGACGTAGATTTGCACGGACTGTTTCATCTCATCCCAGGGTTGGGCTTGTGCGGGGTAGGTGTGCCCGGGGGTAACGAGGGCGTGGCCGCCGAAGGGTTGGGCGTCGGTGTCGAGGATGCTGGTGAACGCTGCTGTGGGTGTCGATGGTGAGCCGGGCACGCCGATGCGCCAGTTTGTGAAGCTCATGGCCGGGTGGAGGTTGACGGCGAGGATGAGGTTTGCCCGCTCGGCGACGATTCGTTTGCCGAGCTCATCGCACTGCATCAGGCGGGCGCGTGGGCTGGTGAGGAGGTGGTGCTGTTCGTCGAGTTGTTGGAGGGCGAGGTCAAACCGGGCGAGTTGCTCGTAGTGCAGGTCGGGGTTGTCGGCCAGAGACCACTGCCGGCGTGCGTATTTGTAGGAGAAGTCGTTGCCCTGGCGTGGGAAGTCGACCCACTCGGGGTGGCCGAACTCGTTGCCCATGAAGTTGAGCCAACCCTCGCCGCCGACGAAGAAGGTGAGCAGGCGGATGAGTTTGTGCAGTGCGAGGCCGCGGTCGATGACGAGGCTCTGGCTGGCCTTGTTCATGTGTGTGTACATGGCCGAGTCCATGAGGCGGAAGGCGAGTGTTTTGTCGCCGACGAGGGCCTGGTCGTGGCTCTCGGCGTAGGCGATGTGCTTCTCGCTGTCGCGGCGGTTGCTGAGTGTGTGGAAGAGTTCGCCCATGGACCAGGCTTCATCGGGGCGTTCTTTGAGGAGTTTGATCCAGTAGTCGGGGATGCCCATGGCCAGGCGGTAGTCGAAGCCGAAGCCCCCTTCGCGGACGGGTCGCGCGATGCCGACCATCCCGGAGACGTCCTCTGCGATGCAGACGGCGTCGGGCTTGACGGCGTGTGCGACCTCGGTGGCGAGGGCGAGGTAGGCGCCGGCGTCGTGGTCGATGTTGGGGCCGAAGTAGTCATCGTAGGAGGTGAAGGTTTTGCCCAGGCCGTGGTCGTGGTAGAGCATGCTTGTTACGCCGTCGAAGCGGAAGCCGTCGACGCGGAACTCTTCGAGCCAGAAGCGGACGTTGCTGAGGAGGAAGCGGAGGACCTCGTGCTTGCTGTAGTCAAAGAGCATCGAGTCCCAGGCGGGGTGGAGGGCGCGTGGCGGGGCGTGGAAGTAGTGGTGGTCGGTGCCGTCGAGGGCGTTGAGGCCCTCGACGGTGTTTTTGACGGCATGGCTGTGGACGAGATCAAGGAAGACCTTTAGCCCGAGCGCGTGCGCGGCGTCGACGAGGCGTTTGAAGTCCTCGGGCTGGCCGAAGCGTGAGGAGACGGCAAAGAAGTTACTGACGTGGTAGCCGAAGGAGCCGTAGTAGGGGTGCTCTTGCACGGCCATGAGTTGCACGCAGTTGTAACCGGCGCGGGCGATGCGGGGGAGGACGTCGCGGGAGAACTCCGCAAAGGTGCCGACGCGCTGGGCTTCGAGGGCCATGCCGATGTGGGCCTCGTAGATGCGCGGGGCGGCGGTGTGCACGGGGTTTGGGTGCTTGAACTGGAAGGTCGGCGGTAGCCAGAGGCGGCCGGTGGCGTTGCTCCCGTCGGGGTCGAAGGTAACGCGGCGGATGTATGCGGGGATGCGGTCTTGACCTTTGGAGTGGGCGTCTACGACGTGGACCTTGACGCCCGAGTCGTGGGTGAGGCGGCTGGCGTAGGTGTCGTCGGGAAGGAAGAGGGCCCATACGCCGAAGGTGTCGCGGAGCATGGGGTTGGCGGCGCGGTCCCAGTTGTTGAAGTCGCCGATGAGGCTCAGGCGTGCGGCGCCGGGCGCCCACTCGCGGTACCAAAGGCCCGGCTTGCCCAGGTGCGTGCCACGCGTGAAGCCGAGGTAGTGGTGCCCGGTGGCGAAGTCGGCCAGGGAGGGGACGCTGAGCGTGATCGCGTTCTTGACGCGGCGGTAGTTGTCGCAGCGGCGCGCCAGGGCACCGGCGTATGGGGCAAGCCACGGGTCGAGTGCGACCAGGGGTGTGCCGTCGTGGGGGATGCCCGGCGGTTGACCAGCGGTGTTGCTCGGTGGGCTGCTCACGCCGGTAGCCTAGACGAGCGGGGGTGTGGGTGCGGGGTGAGGTTTTTGCGGGGCACAGAGCAGTGGGGGGTGGGTCAACCCGCTAGGGCTCGAGCGATCGATTTGGCCAGGTCGGTGCCGGCTGCGTTGTCGAGTTTACTTGCGGGCCAACCGATCCCCAGCCCGCGTGAGGGGTCGGGCTTGGGGATGATGTGAAAATGCACGTGCATAACGGCTTGGTGCGCGCCGCTGCCGTTGTTTTGGAGGACGTTGTAGGCGTTGCAGCCGGTGGCCTTGCAGACGGCCCGGCACAGGCGTGGGAGCAGGCGGCCGATGGCCGCGGCGGAGTCGTCGCTGAGTTTGTCGAGCGTCTCGGCCGGTTCGGTGGGGATGACGAGGGTGTGCCCGGGGGCGATGGGGTTGATATCGAGCATCGCCAGGACGTGAGAGTCTTGGTAGACTTTGTGGCAGGGGATCTCGCCGAGGATGATGCGTGTGAAGATGCTGGGCATGGTCGAGCGTAGGGGTTGAGCGGGGTGCGGGGAGTGGCAATAGGGAATGGGCACTTAAGAGAGGCAATAGGGAATGGGCACTTAAGAGAGGCAATAGGGAATGGGCAATCGGCAATAGGCGCGTAGGGGTGTGCGGGTGTTTGTTATGTTTGCTTTGGCCAGCCCGTTTGGACCGGCGTGAGCCCACCGGGGGGCGTATGATCGCGGGTGACTATGCAGCGGTGTGGATTGTTTGATAACTGGGGCCGATATGGTTTCGACCGAGCGTGTGACGCTGCGGGTCGCGTGTCGTGGAGCATGAAGGCCACGTAAAAATCATGCACACAATAGTTGCCAATAACAACTACGCTCTCGCTGCCTAATTTTAGGTAGCATGTCCTGGCTGGCTCGGCCCGTGGCCGGCCAGGACACATGCAACGGGCTGGTCTTGGTGGGGCGAGCCCGGCAACCAAGATGAGATGCACCGGGTTCCTAGGAACGAGGCCAGCCTGCCGAGGGCGTGCCCGGACTGAATGTAAATCATCGGATACACACGTAGAAGCTTGCAGCCGACCGTCTTGGCACGGGGGTTCGATTCCCCCCGGCTCCATTGAGTAGGAAAAGCGGGGCTTGCGGTTGGGTCCGCAAGCCCCGGCTCATTGAGGTTAGTCGCACAGTTTTTCTAGCTTCCCCTATCAGGCGCGGATGCTCTGCCGCCGGCGACGGGCGCACATGAAACCCCCGGCAGCGAGCAGCAGGCCTGCTGTGCCGGGCGTGGGGACGAGGTTGATGTTGACCCACTCGATGGCCGCGTCGTGCTCGATCTCGGGGCGGTTCTGGTTGAAGACCAACCAGAACGGCAGCGAGGCTTGCGTTGTGGGCGTGTTGCCGACCAGGTTCATCTGGAGCAGGTAGATCCCGTCCGCTGCCGGGTTTTGGAGCGTGTACTCCAGATGCCGGTGCCATTCGCCGTTGGAACTGACGGCCAGGCTGAAGCCGGGTGTGAAAGTGTCCGTCAGCGGGGTCAGCACGGGCGCCAGCGGGCCGAAGCCGATGCTGATGCGCTCGGCGGGGATGAGGTTCCCAAACCGGCCGCCCTCCCATACACGCAGCGCCCCGAGCACGTTGAATGTAATGGTGGACGGCACGGGGAACGTGCCGGGGATCGAGGTGAACCCCGGTTCGTCGGTAAAGTTGGGGAAGAGTTCCCCGAACTCGGACCCGAAGACCCGCTGCCCGGGCGTGAACACGCCGAGGTCGTACGAGCCGGTGACGATGTGGTTGTCGATGATGTTGATGCCGACGTCGCCCGCGTGCTGGGCGAGGGCGGCCGGGGCTGCCGCGAAGGCTGCCGCGGCGAAGGACAGGGAGATGGCAGTCTTGAATTGCATAGGTGATCTCTTTCTTGAACAAAGCTGAACGAACGTGAAAGAACGAACAGGAAATACGATGACAACCCCGACGGGTCCGCGAGCCGTGGGCTAGCGGATGGCCTTCGGGTCGAACTGGTTGCGGGAACGATTCTCGAACACGTCTCGAAACTTCAGCGTGGCTGCGTGCCCGTCGACGTAGCCGTAGTTGCTGACGGCCTCCCACGCGCGGGGCTTGCCACCCCAGGCGTGGGTTTTCATCTGGCCTGAGGCCAGCACGGGTGGGGCGTTGATGGGACCCGGGTCCCACCCTTCGGCGTGCACGTGATCGCTCACGGCAAACGAACCCTCCTCGGTCATCAGGAAGAACTGCACGGTCGCGCTCGGGAACGCGACTTTGTTGAGCCGGTCGAATGGCTCGCTTGGGTAGACCCCGGGGTTGTAGGTACGGCTGAGCCAGTTGTTCATGCCGTAGGAAGTCCGGCGCGGCTGATCGCCCAACAGAAGACCCTGGCCGCCCTGATCGACGGGCCAGTACGCGCCTTGGTCGCCCGGCGAGCGCACCGCGACGGGCGTGCCGTAATACTCGGACAAGACGTTGTAGAACGACAGAGCCGGATCACCCCCGCCGCCGTGCGGGAGCCCCACGTCCACGAAGTACTCCTTGTAGTCGTTCATGTAGAGCGCGTGGATGGTCTGTAGGCTGCGGACGTTGGCAAGGCACTTGACGGCACGGGCCGCCTGTCGCGCCTTGCCAAGCGACGGGAGCAGGATGCCAATGAGCAGCGCGATAATCGCGATGACCACGAGCAGTTCGATGAGCGTGAACGCGCGAGGAGCGCGCCACGACCGCCGAAGACGGGTGTGGAGAAGCATGGGTTCCTTCCTTGGCAGAACCGAACACCGGCGCGGGATGACCGCGCCGACAGCAACGATGAAGAATCAAGCGTGTTCAGGCCAAGGGGGACGGCGGGCCGCAGGACCACAGGACCGGCAGGAAGCGGACGACAGGCTCGTCGTAGAGTTGAGCTTGTGTTCGATCGATCTGGATCAGCGCCAGAACGATCGCCGTACCCCCCGGCAGGCCGCTGCCGGTGGGCGTGTAAATGGCGATGCAGACCGGGCAGTCGTGGTCATCGTGCCGGTCCTGGTCGGGATTTCGGCGGTCGTCGGGCAGATCGTTACCGCAACTGTGGCTGTGGCTATGGCCGCACTTGGCCGCGACGTGGCTTTCTTCGTGGTGGCGGTGCCAGGCGGGCGCGGTTGCCACCGCGAGCAGCGCGAGGATAACCGCGCAGACAACAAGCGAGCGGGCTTTGCCTGCCGGGGGCATTCGATCATTGTAGCCACTGCGGGGGTATGTGCAACAAACTTGCACGTATCTCCCGCCCGATCCCGCGTCGTCCAAACGCGCCGACAAGGAGGCCCAGCTGCTCATCGGGCCGAAGATAGACCCAATGCTCGGCCCCCTCGGCGACCGAATCGGTGCCAACTCGCACACCCGCCCCCATGCCATGTCAGATAAGTGAAGCCGACTCAGCACAAGAGAAATGGTCGGCGGTCGATGCCCTGATCGAGCGGCTGATGCTGCCAGATGATGATCCGCTCGCCGCCGTGGCACATTGCTGCGAGCGCGCCGGGCTGCCGGGTATTACCGTCTCACCGGCGCAGGGGAAGTTGTTGCACGTGCTGGCAAGGATGTGCAGCGCACGCCCGGTCCTCGAGGCCGGCACCCTCGGCGAGCAAGCAAAGTGTGTGGCCTGTGAGCGCGGCCAAGCCCGACGCAGCCACGCCAAGCCCGCTGGCCGTTGGCTTATGGCCGGCACGCGCGTTGAGCCAACGCGCCAGCGATCGGGCTCCCTGCCACGCCTTACTATGGACGGCGTCCCTAAATGAAGTGGCTGGTGCGAGCATCGGCCTGGACAAGGAGGAAGAATGGGTATCCGCAGGCTCGTTGAATCCGCATCTTTCAACAACTTTATTGTTGGTGTCATCCTGCTCAATGCCGTGCTCATCGGCTTGGGCACCTACCTGACCGACGAGGCGACCCTCCGCACCATCGCCAGGATCGAGTCCATCTGCGTGGTCATCTATTTCGTTGAGATCGTTCTCCGCTTCATCGGCCGCGAGTCAACCTCGGCGTTCTTCCGCGACGGCTGGAACATCTTCGACATCCTCATCGTGGCCGCGGCGTTCGTCCCGGCGGCCAACGGCGTCGGCCCGGTGCTGCGCATCCTCCGCGTCTTCCGCGTGCTGCGCCTGGTCAAGACCATCCCCGAACTCCGGCTGATTGTCTCGGTCCTGCTCAGGTCCGTCGTCAGCATGAAGTATGTCGCCCTCCTGGCCACGATCCTCTTTTATGTCTATGCCGTCATCGGCGTCAAACTCTTTGGCGCCAGCGACCACCCCATGCGGCCATACTTCAGCAGCATCCACGAGGCGTGCTTCACGCTCTTCCGCATCCTCACCGGTGATGATTGGACCCAGATGCGCTACGAGCTCGCCCAGGCGGGCCACCCGCTGGGAGCCTTCACCGCCTATCAGGTCTCGTGGATCGTCGTCGCGACGTTCCTGCTTGTGAACCTCATCGTCGGTGCCGTCATCAACAACTATCAGAAAGTGCAAGATATCGAGGAGCACCGCGCACTCGCGCCCGACACCAGCGATCGGCGTGTGCGCGAACTCGTCCGCGAGCTCGACGCGATCCTCAACTCCCGCGCAAACGCCCCGGCTGCCCCAGCCGGCCACCCCTCGCCGGCAACGCCCAACACATAACAACCACCCACACCGCCCGCTCACCTCCCACTTACCATCCCCCCTCAATGACGAAACCCGCACAACCCTCACCCCGATCGGCAAGCCTGCTCGACCGCATCGAGCGCATCGGCAACACCCTGCCCGAGCCGGTGTTGCTCTTTGCACTGCTGGCCGCCGTGGTTGTGGTTGTCTCGGCCATCGGCTCGGCCGCGGGGTGGAGGGTCCAGCCCACCACCCCTCGGCTTGTGCCCGTGCCGGTCGTTGATGCCAATGGCCGGGCCGTTCTTGACGCCCAAGGGACCCCCATCACCACACCCAAGCTCGACGCAGCCGGCAGGCCTGTCGTGGTGCTCGTCGGGCAGACCGACAAGGATGGTGCCCCCGTCGAACTCCGGCCCAGGAGCCTGCTCACAGGCGACGGGGTCTATTGGATGCTCTCCTCAATGGTCCGCAACTTCACCGGCCTGCCGGCACTGGGCCTGGTCTTCGTCTCCATGCTCGGCATCGGGCTGGCCGAAAAGTTCGGCCTCTTCGGTGCGCTGATGCGATGGCTCGCCCTGCTCACCCCGCGCAGGCTGCTGACACCAATGATCGTCCTGATCGGGGCGAACGCCTCGGTGGCGTCCGACGCGGGCTACATCATCCTCCCACCTCTTGCCGCCGCCCTTTATGCCGCTGTCGGGCGGTCCCCGATCGCCGGCCTTGCCGCGGCGTTCGCGGGCGTGGCCGGGGGCTTCGGCGCCGGGGTCTTCCCCACCGCCGCCGACGGCTTCCTTGCAGGCGTCGCCACCCAGGCCGCACACATCATCGACCCCTCCCTCCGCCCCGTCGACGCCACGCACAACCTTTACTTCAAGACCGCCAGCGCCCTGGTCATCATGCTCGCCGGGTGGTTCGTTACCGACCGCATCGTCGAGCCTCGCCTGCTCCGGCAATCACCCATCGCCAGCGTCGATACCTCGGCCACCACCGACATGGCCCTCAAGCCCATCGAGAAACGCGGCCTGCTCTGGGCGGGCGTCGTTGCCGCCGTGCTGATGGCCGCCTTCGCCTCTGCCGTGCTCATCCCCGGCGCACCGCTCTACGGCTCGGGCCAGCCCACCCTGGCCAGCGGGGCACCGGCCCCAGGTGAGCGCGCAGGGGACCGGTGGTCCCAGGTCATCGTGCCGATGATCTTCCTGCTCTTCCTGCTGCCGGGCATGGCCTTCGGGTTTGCCACCGGCGCACTGCGCAAGCAGGCCGACTTTGTCGACGCGATCTACCACGGCATACGCACCATCGTCCCCGTTCTTGCCATCGCCTTCTTCATGGGCCAGTTCGTCAACTACTTCCAGTACACCGGGCTGGACCGCATGCTCGCCTACACCGGCGGTTCGCTGCTGGTCCAGGCCAACCTGCCTGTGCCCCTGCTCATCGTTCTGTTCGTTGTGCTGGTGGTGCTGGGCGACTTTGTCATGAGTGGCATGCTCAGCAAGTTTGGCGTGCTGGCCCCCATCTTCATCCCCATGTTCATGATGGTCGGCATGAGCCCCGAGCTGACCACCGCCGCCTACCGCATCGGCGACAGCGTCGTCAACATCATCACGCCGCTGAACAGTTACCTGCTCATCATCCTTGTCGTGCTGCAGAAATACAAACAAGACGCAGGCCTGGGCACGCTCATCTCCCTCATGCTCCCCTACTCAATCACCTTCGGCCTGCTCTGGACCGCCTTCCTGCTGCTTTGGTACTACACGGGCCTCCCCCTGGGCACCGATGCGCCGCTGCGCTATGTGCCGGGGATGTAACATCAACAACCCAACCGCCACCGCCCCCTCACCGACCCCGTGGCCCGATCACCGCCAGCCGCAGGCGTTCCAAGCCGTTGATGGCCCGCGGGCGCACATAGAGCGCATCGCCGAAGTGGTGCCTGTTGATGCTCGTCATCACGCGCACAAACCCCGCCCCGGCCAGGTGCGCGTCGATGTCCCCCAGCAGCGCACAACCCTTATAAAGCTCGCGCGTGTTCACCTCGCTGAGCACGGCATCGACCGCCCCCAGCAGCCGGGGCGCACCACGCAGGGCGTGCAGTTCATACCCCTGGATGTCCAGCGTCAGCAGCGAGAAGCCCGAGGCATCAACGCCGTGCTCGGCCAGCAGGTCGTCGATCCGCACCACGGGCACCTGCAGCGTCCCGCCACGCGAGTAGGCGGGGTATTCGTCCAGGTGCAGGGCCGGTTCGAGCAGCGAGTTAGATAGCCCGGCGTTGTTCTCCAGCACGTGCATCGTCGCCTCCCCCGGCGCATCGCCGCACGCAACATTGAACGCCCACACCCCCGCCCGCTGTGGCAGCACACCCTTGAGCCGCTCAAACACCCCCGGCTGCGGCTCAACCCACACCTGCCGCTGAAACCCAAACGCCTCATACAACGGCAACTCCTGCCCCTGGTGCGCACCGATATGCACCACACCCCGGTTGGGCACGCGAAACCGCCGAAGCACAGCCGGGAGCCGGCGCATGAAGGCCATGCGGGAGAATAGCGCGGGGCTGGGCAGAGCGAGCGGGCATGGCGATGGACGGAGCGGATATGTATAAGCGGACATGGAGTTCTTCACTACGAGTAACGCCATGTACGTGGTCCTCGGCCCCGAAGGGGCCGCGGGATGTAGCCACGGGTGAAGCGAAGCCCGGCGACAGCCGGGCGAAGCGCAACCCGTGGACAGCGTGTTGTATTTTCTCGCCTGCCCCGGAGGGGCAGAGGAATCACCACCCAGCGAGAGTTCACGAACGTCCAGACAAACTCCTCCGCCCCTGCCGGGGCGGGTCTGTTGCGAGCCGAAGTTCCACGGGTTGCGTTCGCTCGAAGACTCGCTCGCTCCACCCGTGGCTACACCCCGTGGCCCCTTCGGGGCCGGAGCCAGCGGCTGGTATTGGCAGCGAGCGGTGCTAGATCGTCGAAAGCTCTAGAGGTGCAGCAGGTTGAATCAACACCCAGGTGTCAAGGTCGCCACGCCCTCAGCCCTTCCCACTCATCGCCGTCTCTTTATCCTTCCCCTGCCGCTCGGCACGCTTGCGCATGCTCTCGTCAAGGATGCGCTTGCGCAGCCGTGCGCTCTTGGGGGTGATCTCGACGAGTTCATCGTCCTCGATGTACTCCAGTGCGGCCTCCAGGCTCAGCTTGCGGTGCCCCTTGAGCACCACCGTCGCCTCCTTGGCCGAGACGCGGAAGTTGGTCAACTGCTTCAGGCGTGTGATGTGAAAGGGCAGGTCGTTGTCGCGGTTGTGCTCGCCGATGATCATGCCGACGTAGACCTTGTCCCCCGGCGCGACGAACAGCACGCCCCGCTCGGCGGCGAGCTCGCAGGCGTACCCCGTTACGTCCCCGGCCTCCGTCGCGATGAGCACCCCCTGCAGCCGGTGCGGCGTCTCGCCACTGGCCGGCGCAAACTTCAGGAACGAGCTGTGCATGATCCCCTCACCCTGCGTCGCGGTCAGCACCTTGCTGCGCAGGCCGATCATCCCCTTGGCCGGAATCTCAAAGACCAGGTGCGTGAGCGTGTCCGAGCGTGTGTCCATGTTCTTGAGCTCGCCCCGGCGTGCGCCGATGAGCTCCATCACCGACCCAACGGCCCCCGGCGGCACGTCGATGACCAGCTCCTCGACAGGCTCATGCGGGATGCCGTTGATCTCGCGGATGATCACCTCAGGCTTGCCAACCGAAAGCTCAAACCCCTCACGCCGCATCGTCTCGATCAAAATGCCCAGGTGCAGCAGCCCACGCCCAGACACGGCAAACTCATCGCCCGACCGCCCCGGCGCAATACGCATCGCCACGTTCGTCTCGGCCTCGCGATACAGCCGCTCGCGGATCTGCCGGCTCGTTACTTTGTCCCCCTCCTGCCCACCAAACGGCGAGTCGTTGACGCGGAAAACCATCGTGATCGTCGGCTCATCGATCGTCACCGGCGGCAACGCCGAGGGGTGGTCGACGTGGCAGATCGTGTCCCCGATGTCGCACCCATCCAGCCCCACCACCGCGCACAAGTCCCCCGCGTGCACCTCGTCGGTCTCCACCCGCCCCAGCCCCTGGAAACGGTACAACTTGCCAACCCGGCTGTTGACGTGCTTGTGCCCCTGCCCGCTGTCCCGCTTGACGCTCGTTACCTGCTGGCCCGTCTTGATACTCCCGGAATACACCCTCCCGATCCCGATCCGTCCGACATACTCCGAATAATCCAGCGTCGTTACCAGCATCGCCAGCGGCTTGCTCGGGTCGTCCTGCGGCGCGGGCACCTGCCTGCAGATCGCCTCGAAGACCGGGCGCAGATCGCCACCTTTCTTTGTCCCCGCCGCGGCCTCCATCGCCTCCTCAGCCGTGGCGTACGCCCAGCCCTCCCGTGCGGAAGCAAAGACGATCGGGAAGTCCATCGCCAGTTCCTCGGCACCAAGCTCGATCATCAGGTCAAAGACCTCCGAGTGCACCTGCCCAGGTCGCGCACCCGTCCGGTCGCACTTGTTGACCACGACCACCGGCTTAAGCCCCGCCGCGAGCGCCTTGCCGAGCACAAACCGCGTCTGCGGCATAGGACCATCAAAGGCATCCACAACCAAGAGGCACCCGTCGGCCATCCGCAGCACACGCTCGACCTCCCCACCAAAGTCCGCGTGCCCAGGCGTGTCGATGATGTTGATCAGCATCGGCTCAGTCGCACCCTCGGGCACGTACTGCACCGCGCAGTTCTTGCTAAAAATCGTGATCCCGCGCTCGCGCTCCAGCGGGTTGCTGTCCATGATCAGCCCGTGCTGGCCACCCTGCAGCTTCTCCAGCTCACCGGAGCGGAACTGCCCGGACTGAAAGAGCAGTTTATCGACCAGGCTTGTTTTGCCGTGGTCGACGTGCGCGATGATGGCGACGTTGCGGATACGTTCTGGGGGAAAGTTAGCCATAGTTTCCCCCAAACCCAGGGTGGCCCGAGCGGGGGGGGAAGGTTAGGGGCCGGCGGGGGCAAAGTCTGCTAGCGGGCACAAGAAGATCGTGCCAACGCCCGCCGCCGATGCCGGGCTAGACTTTATACCTAGCCCGGCACGGTCCCCGGCCGGCTGGAGAACTGGTTCGCGTGCCGGCGGTCGGTGGGTGCGGCTGGTTCGTCCGCGATGCGCCCCCTCCTTGCCCGGGGCGGGCCATAACGGAACATCGTTGTGTTGTTTCAACCTCCGGGCAAGCAAGGATTGTGTATCGTGAATATTTATGTTGGCAACCTCCCCTGGTCCTGCACAGAGGCCGAGCTCCAGCAAGAGTTCAGCGCTTTCGGTGCCGTTGCTCGCGTGCAGATCATGATCGACCGCGACACCGGCCGCAGCCGGGGCTTCGGCTTCGTCGAAATGCCAAGCGATGACGAGGCCCGCAAGGCCATCGAAGGGATGAATGGCAAAAACTTCGGCGGCAGGCCCATCACCGCCAACGAAGCACGCCCCAAAACCGAACGCACAGGCGGCGGTGGTGGCGGCGGCTGGGGTGGTGGTGGAGGTGGCGGTCGAGGTGGCTTCGGCGGTGGCCGAGGTGGCGGCGGCCGTCGCGGCGGCGGCGACTCCGACGCCAGCTGGTAAACCCAAGATACCTACTCGCATTGCCAAGATTACATCTGCCGAACCCCTCCCCCAGAACCTTCTGGCGGGGAGCGGCAGGGGTGGGGTTCATATATTCGATCGCGCGATTGATCCCACCGTTCCCCACTACAGACAACCCAACTACACACACAGACGGCCCACCAAGGCCGTCTGTTTTATTTCTCACATTCAAGCACAACCCCCACAACCCCCCCAACCCCTCACCGACCAGGCTCCATCCCAGGCCTCCTCGGCACCGGCTGCACCGGCGGCATCGGTTCCCTCGGCTCACCGGGCGGCAACCCCCTCCCACCCCGCCGCGTCACCGCCACCAACACCTCACCACCAGGCAACAACGCCGCACCCACATCAAACCCCTCAACCTCCAACACCCCACCGCTCGTCCACTCCCTCCCGTCGCTGCTCGTCCCCCTCCACACTTGCCTCGACCCCGCCGTGCCAGGCAACGCACCTCCCCCAATAAACGTCAACTTCCCATCCGCCGACAGCAGCGTCCCACGCCAGCCGTGCCCCGGCAACGCCCCACCAGGCCTCACCCTCCACGGCCCGACCTTGCTGAACGCCAAACCATCCGGACTCGTCGCCAGCGTCATCCCCCCAACATCCCCATCCCTCGGCACGGCCATGAACCACACCTCCCCCATCCGCGCCACCGCCACCTCGCTCGCACCCTCGGCCAGCGACAACCTCACACCAGGCTCATAACTAAAACTCTTCCCACCGTCGCGCGACACCGCCGAATAAACTTCCGCCACACCCGCCGGCCTCCCCTCCACCACCCGCACCGCCGAGAAGTACAGCCGAAGCCCCCCACCAGGCAACGCCACCAGCGCCGGCCCAGCCGGTGCCGAAAGGTCCCCCGGCGCACTCTCAATCCGCACCACCCCCGGCACGCCCCAAGTCTGCCCACCATCGCCCGATGTCGTCAGCACCAGTTCCAACACACCGGCAACCCCATCCTCCCCACCCTTCCTATCCGGCTCACGCAGATACACCGCGTGTACCCTCCCATCACCCTCCCGGCACAACGCCGGCGACGCACCCATCCCCGCCAGCACCCGTGCCGTGCCCACCTTCTCAACACCCACATTGACAAGCACAATCTCCCCGAGCAGCTCCCCCGAGCGATCACGCTTCAACGGCGTGCTCGGCGGCAACGGCTGTGCCGGCACCTTCGGCGGGCGATCGCTCGGCGGCTCAGGCTGAACACCCCCCGCAACGCCCACCAGCGCCAGCGCGCAGACAACACCGCCGACCACGCAGACTCCGGCAAAAACACTCGCTTGCATCGCACGCTCCTTGCGCAGTTCGTTACAGGTGGGCCGCGCCCTCAACCCGCCGCGTGCACAAGGTTATCCATCCCCGCTCACCCCGCCTGCGAGCGCGGGTGTGCCGCGTCGTAGGCGTTCTTGAGGCGCTGGGCCGTCAGGTGCGTGTAGACCTGCGTCGTGCTCAGGCTCTGGTGCCCGAGCAGTTCCTGCACGCTCCGCAGGTCCGCACCGTTCTCGAGTAGGTGCGTCGCGAAACTGTGCCGCAGTGTGTGCGGGCTGATCTTCGGGTCCATCCCCGCCATCTTCAGGTACTTATCCAGTTTCCGCCGAACAGACCGGCTGGACAACCTCCCGCCGTGCTTGTTCATAAACAACGGCTTGCCCACGCCGCCATCAGGCCAAATATGCCCGTGCCGGGCATCGGACTTGACCATCGCGATGAACCGTTTGATCGCAGCCACGGCGTGCGTCCCGACGGGCACAATCCGCTCACGCTTGCCCTTGCCACGCACGCGAAGGGCCTCGCCCTGATCGTCCAGGTCGTCGTAGTTCAGGTCCACCACCTCCGAAACCCGGATGCCCGTCGAATACATCGTCTCGAGCATCGCACGGTCGCGCATCCCCAGCACCTCCGTGTCCGGCGGCGTGACCAGCAGACGCTCGATCTGCTCAATCGTGATCGCCTTGGGCAACCTCTTGCCCTGCTTGGGCGTGCGGATCGGGACCATCGGGTTCGTAGGCGACAGCCCCCGACGCTCGGCCCACTTATAAAACGACCGCAACGTCGCGATCTTGCGAGCCATCGTCGCCGCTGAATACTCATTGCCCGACAAACTCTCCAGGAACAACCTGATCCAATCGCTCGACCCATCGAGCACCTTGTCCGTCAGCGTCCCCCCGCCGATTTTCCCGGCCGGGTTCGCCCCGCCGGTCGCGCCGGCCCGGGCCTGGTACGCCCTCGCCTCGGCACCCTCGTCAATCGTCATCGACAGGCTCACCTGCGCCCACTCGATGAACTGACGCAGGTCAGCCCCGTAGCAGCGCGAGGTATAAGCGCTGAAGTGCCGCTCACCATCGAGGTAGTTGATAAAACCTTGAACGACCGGGAGATTGAACATAGTGGTGCCCTCTATCTAAACTGCAAGACACCCGTGTAATCGGACGCTTGGGCACCACGGTTCAGTCCGCAACCCCCAACAGGGCAAAGAACCCGCATTTTTATCGCGCCGCCGACGCCCGCTTCGTCGCCGACTGCGCAAGTCTGATCCGCTCGGCGTCCATCAGCCTCGCGATCGTCTCGTGCGCGGCAAACTGGGCAAACAGCTTGCTGTTGGCTGTGAACCCCCGCCAGTGCAGGGCCGAGTTGACCTCCGTGCGCCCCATGGCAAACCGCCGAAGGCTCATCAAAACCTCGTGGTTGCGGGCATCAAAGTGCTCGCTGACAACCGCCGAGGGGTGCTGCTCCTTGCCCGTACCGATCTCCGTCGCGCTGGCCGTGACCCGCCGAGCCTCGAGCATGCCACCGGGGACATCAGTATGGTAGATCCCCAATGTTAGGCCGACGGTAGGTGGTTCATACGGGTCATACGCCGTGATCGTCCCGGCTACCACCGCATCAACGCCCAAGGCCCTGGCCAACTCCCTGGCCTGCTGTGGCGTCGTCACAGCGCGCAACCCCATGGCGTTCATCGCCCCCAGCACACGGTTGGTCGAAACCGCCGACAGGCCCCGCGTCTCCTGAATCTTGGCCACCACCGCATCGGTCATCGCCAGCACGTCCGGCACGCTGGAGCCCGACTCATTCCGCAGCGGAGCGACGGCCCACAGGGCGTCCCCCTGCGTGCTGTCGTAGGGGGAGACCAGAACCGCCGGGGGTTCCAGATCATTCTTGGCCGCACAACCGGGCAGCATCACCCCCACGCCCAGGACCATTACCAGCATAAAGCCAGCGATGGTGCGGGTGTGGATTGGAAACGAAAACAACGTCCGCGCAGTTGCCATGCCCCACACCCGCAAACGCCGGGCCGGTTGGTCATCAACTCAACTCGGGCACCCCAACACCCGTTTAGGGGGTCGGGACCGTTGCCATCGGCTCGGTTACCTGGATTTCCTCGGCTGGGGGGGGCTGGGGCGCAGGATTTGCTGAGGGGGCCTCGGCCTTCTGCGCAACCTGTCGGTCCGCGGGCATCACCTGCGCCGGCTGCGGCCTGGTGATCGCCGGCGTAGGGGCGAAGGCCGTCCGCATGTTCGGCATCGGCATCGCCGCCAGGGCCTTGGCGCTGGAGATCGACCACAACTGCTCGCGACCCCCGCGGTCGCTGACAAAGTACAGCTTGCCGTCGTTGCCCCACGTCGGCGAGAGGTTGCTGGAGTTCCCGCTCGTTACATTCACACGTGCGGCACCATCAGCCGAGACGACCCAGACATCCGAAGGAGCCAGGGCCGAGGGGTTCTGCTGGGGCTGATAGTCCGTTGGGGTCATCGAATAGGCGATCAACTGCCCGTCTGTGCTCCAACTCGGGTTGATCGCCGCGGCACCGACGTTGGAGACCAGTTCCACGGGGTTGCCCACGCTGCCGGGCTTGTAATCGATGCTCCAGATGCCAAACGCCCGGTCGGCGCGCTCGCGCCCGCGCTGGAAGACGATCCGGTCGCTCCCATCCATCCCCGTGCCCGCGACCGGGCACCAGTCGGGGAAGAGGCCGTAGCCGATGAACTCAGCCGAGGAGGGGTTGGCCACGGCAACGACCCACAACTCCCAACGCCTGGACATTGAACCAAGCCGGCAGAAGGCCATGTGCGAGCCGTCGGGGCTCCAGGTCGGGTGCAGGGCGTCGCCGCTGTTGTTCTGACCGTCGGTGATTTGCACGGCACGCCCCCCGTTTGAGGGCATGACGTAGATCTGCCATGACCCGCTCCGGTCGCTGGCAAAGGCAACAAGCGTGTTGTCCGGCGAGAGTGCGGGCATGACGTCGTTGCCCGCGTCGGCCGTCAACTGCGTGATGGCCCGCGAGCCGACGCGTGCGATGTACAGGTCCGCCGTCGGGCGGTGCTGGGTGCTGGCAAAGACCACCATCTTCCCATCCCGGCTCACGGCAGGGTCAAAGTCCGCACCCTCATTCGCGAAGGTTACCTGCGTCAACCCCTCTGGGGCATCGCCGATCGAGCCATCGACAGAAGACTGGGCGACAACGTGCGTGCGGGGATCAAAGAACTCGGCACCATTGGCCCCACCAACCATGCTGGCAGGGTCGGCAGGGTGCTCGAATCCAAGCATTTTACTAACAGAGCCTCCCCCCTGTGGGTACCCTGCACGCGTCCCCTGTGGGGGCGTGACTGTGGGGGCAGGGTTTGGGTCTTGGACGGCTGTTTGGTTGGTGGAGCAAGCAGACCCGGCGAGAGCAACGAGGGTCAGGGCAACGAGGGTAGTAGCGCGCATCGAGAGGCTCCTTGGTGCCTACTCAGCCGCGCAGCGTCAGCGTGCGCCGAGAGAGGGGCCTTGCGCTTATCGGGTAGTTGACTTATACTGTTGAGCGAATCTCGGCTGGGCTCTCTCAGGTTGCCGGGCCCAGGCCGATCACGCGGCGCCAGGCGCTGACTTGCCCGAGGTGGTTCAGCGGGTGGGCAACGGTCAGGAACCCGGCGAGGCTCCCGTTGGTGGGGAAGTAGGGGTGGGGCTTCCCATCTTTGAGGTGGGGGATGCTCAGGACCGCTTCGGGTGCGATCTTGAAGGCCTCGATGGCCTCGGCAAGGTTGCTTTCGTAATACGCCGAGAGTTCGGCAAGGGGTGGATAGATCGTCCCGTTTGGGTCATCGTGGCAGGTGGAGCCGTTTTTAAAGAGGTCTTCATACCCAGCCGGGCGTCCGGCGGGCTTGACCATCCCCCCGCTGAGTTCGATGGCGTTGGCGAAGTAATAGGCACAATGCCCGAGAACCCAGGCTGGGTGGTTGCTTTGGATCGCCTTGCCGTTGGCGGTCGCCAGGCGTGCGTAGTTGGCCTGGGTAACACCTTTGAGCACGTTCTGGGCGTACATCCTGGCAATCTGGGCGTTGGCGGCGAGGTTGGGTCCGATGCTCATGGGGGTCTCCTAGTGGGTCTGTGGGTGATCGGGTGTCAGCCTATGCCCGGTGGCACAGGGTAAGTCTGCAAGGTGGGGAGGGGGTCAAACTGCTTGCAATCCGCCTCTACCGAAAAACCCTCGATTGTTTGCCAACGTACATCCATGATTGTTCTGTTTGCGGAACCAGATTCATTCCGGCCGATAAGAGGGTCTATAGATTTGTACCCCTGTCCGATATCTAGCCGGGTATCATCAAGCGGCATTTTCGTTGCATTTCCCCCTTACGGCATCCACCACTGATCCTTTCTCAGTTGATTTTTTTTACCGGAGTTTTTATGGCAGCACTTCGTCCCTCGATCTGGTCCCGCCTGACTTCACCTGCCCGCACGATGCTGGCGATGGTCAAGGCTGCGGGGACAAGTAAGCGGCAGTCTGACATGATCGAGCGGCTCGAAGACCGGTTGATGCTCGCGGCGGACCTGACGGTAACCGGGACGTTTACAGGCGCGACGCTCAACGCCGCGGCACCGGCGGCGTTAGTCGGATCATTTACGCTGAGCAATACCGGTAACGCCTCGGCAACGGCCTTCCAGTTCCGCGTCGTGCTCTCGCAGGATGATGTCTATGGCAACGCCGACGACATTGTGCTCACGCCGGCCGGGGGGTATCAGCCCGTAACGCTGGCGGCGGGCGCAACAACACCGAGGAACCTGGCGGACTTTACGGTTCCCGCCGGCTTGCAGCCCGGGGTGTACACGCTGCTGGTCCGCGCCGACAGCGGCGGCACGGTCACTGAAAACAGCGAGACGAACAACACCTTTAGGGGCGCGACATCGAACATGGTCATCAACGGGCCTGCCGACGGGCCGAACCTCTCATCGACAACAACCTTCGCGTCCACAACGGTCAACCCGTCGCAGAGCCTGAACATCACGACGACGATCCGCAACACCGGCACGGGTGCTTTGCCCTCAACAGCCCTAGGTGCCGGGTTCTTTGTTACGTGGGCGTTGTCATTGTCCTCAAACCTCTCGTCGCCGTTGATCGAGATCGGTACTGAGCAGGTCAACAGCGCGCTGGCGGCAACAACGGGGACGGTCACGCTCTCCAACACGTTCAACCTCCCGGCTGGCATCGCCCTTGAGCAGTATTACCTGGTGGTGCTGACAGACTCGAACCAAGACGTCAGCGAGAGCAACGAGGGGAACAACATCCAGTTCTCATCCGCGCCGGTTGTCAACGTCCGTCTGCCCGACCTGACGGGCACGTTCGCGATCACAAGCGGGACGGCCCCTGTCGGGCCGGGCGGGTCGGTTACGGGGACACTGACGATCAACAACAGCGGTCAGGCCGGGGCAAGCGACTTCTCGGTCTCGTTCTTCCTACGCCCCAACGCGGCGAGCAACAGCGCCAACGACATCGCCCTCGGCACGGCAAACATCGGCGTCAACGCGGGGTCGCCTAATGCGGTCAACCCGTCCTCCTCGCGCGTGATCGAGAACGTTCGGCTGGTGCTCCCGTTCACGGCCCTGCCCGGCGGTTACCGCCTGGTGGTGCAGGTGGACGCGCCTAACGACATCGCCGAGACCAGCGAGGCGAACAACACCGTCGTCAGCGCGATCAACGCGGTGGTTGTGCCGGCGCGGACCGGCACCGACCCGACGTCGGCAGACCTTGTGGTCTTTGGCCCGACGACGGCCGTTACCGCAACGCGGGGCGGGCAGATCTCATCTTCACTGGCAGTCGCGAACCTCGGTGCTGGGACGGCAACGGGCATCACGCAGTTGGTCCGGGTGGTCCTGTCTAGGGACAACGTGCTGGGCAACGCCGATGATTATGTGCTGACCGAAGACGCGTTTGCGGACCTGGGCGGTCTGACGAGCTTGGCATCGGGGAGCCTCTTCGCGGCCGGGCTGCTCGCTGTGCCCAACAACGCACCGACGGGGCAGTTCTTTGTGATCCTGGTTGCCGATCCGAACAACACCGTCGCTGAGCGGGACAACGCCAACAACACCTGGATCAGCCCCCGGCCGTTGGTGACGATCAACAGTGATTCGGTAGGAAGCCCGAACATCGCGGCGACGATCTCGTTCTCCGGTGGGAGCTTCGCGACCGGCACCACGGCCTCGGTGCCGACGACGATCCGCAACACGTCCACGACCACCGCCGCTCCCTTCGCGGTGCGGTATGTGCTCTCGGTTGACAACATCATCGGGAATGCTGACGACATCACGATCGGGACGCAGACGATCGCGGCGGGGCTTGCCGCGGGGGCGACAACGACGTTCACTGCGTCGCTGGACATCGAGCCTGGCAATCTTGCACTGGGGTCCTACTACCTGGCCGCGGTCGCGGATTCCGGGTCGGTTCTCAGCGAGAGCAACGAGGCCGACAATGTGGCCATCACGACCTCGGCATCGCTGATCGTCGCTCGGCCCGACCTGCGGGCGGAGATATCGGCCTCGGCGCAGAACCTCACACCCGGCAACCCGGTTGTTGCGAACATCACGGTGCGCAACGCCTCGGCGGTGCAGACGCCCGGGGTTGTCGTTCTGGTCTACTTGAGCGCAGACGGCACGGTGGGCGCGGGTGATGTGCTGCTGCAGACTATCACTATCGGCACAGAAAGGCTGGGCCTGGCCGCGAACGCGTCGGCAACGATTCCCCTGAGCGTGCCGCTGCCGACGAGCGCGACGCCGGGCACGTACCGCCTCATCGTGGTCGCAGACCCGGACAATGTGGTTTCCGAGTCCAACGAATCGAACAACACGACGGCGACCGCATCGGCGCTGATCACGGTGCCGACACGCCCGGCGGACCCAAGCAGCGCTGACCTGGTAGCGACCGTCTCGGCGACCGCCGCGACGGTGGCGCCGACGGGTAGGTTCAACGCCTCGCTGCAGGTTACCAACCGTGGGAACGTGACTACTGGGGCGTTCGCCGGGCAGTTCTTCCTCTCGCGCGACGGGGTGCTTTCGAGCGACGATGTGCCGCTGCTGGCCTATGGGGATCCAAGTCTGGACATCGACCCCCTGGCACCAGGTGCCATCTCTGGGACGATCGAGCTGACGGTGCCTGGTTTCGCGGCGGCGGGCGCGTACAGGCTGATCTTCCTGGCCGATTCGGGTGGGGCTGTTGCCGAGACCAACGAGAACAACAACAACGCGGTTACGGCGTCGGCGGTCATCACCGTTGTGCGCCCCACTGTCAGCGTGACGGCATCGGTCTCCAACGCGGCCGAGGCCGTCGGGACGGCCGCGGCTGTCAACGGACGCTTCGTCTTCACACGCACAGGGCCATTGACCAGCGCCCTAGAGGTCAACTACGTGCGCACGGGCACGGCCTCGACCAACGACTTCTCGGCCCTGCCTTCGACGATCGTTTTTGCCCCCGGGCAGTCGAGCGTAACGGTGGACCTGGTGCCGACGACGGACAACCTGGCCGAGGAGGCCGAGACGGTAATCTTCACGCTCGACCGTGGCACGGGGTACGACCTGAGCACGTCCCAGCGCACGGCCACCGTTCGCATCGCCGACAGCAGCCCGGTTGTGAGCATTGTGGCTTCTGTGCCCAACGCGGCCGAGGCCGTGGGTACGACCCCGGCCGTCAACGGGCGGTTCACCATCACGCGCACAGGGCCGGTTACGGGCACGCTGGTGGTCAACTATGTGTTCACCGGCACGGCCTCTGTAGACGTGAACAGCGATGGTGGAGGGGATTTTTTGCCGCTACCGTCGACCATCGTCTTTGCCGCCGGGCAGTCGAGTGTTACGGTCAATGTCAACGTGGTGAGCGACACGTTCGCTGAGGACCCCTTCAAGACCGTGATTCTTACCTTGGCCAGCGGCACCAGCTATAACCTGAGCACGACCCAGCGTGCGGCGACGGTAACGATTGCCGACAGCAGCCCACGCGTGAGTGTGACGGCCACAGACGCGGCTGCGAGCGAGGTGGTCTCACCTGCTGCGCCCAACACCGGCACCTTCCGCATCACGCGGACCGGACCGGTCACATCGGCTCTCACCGTCGGCCTCGATTTTACAGGCACGGGGGTTATCTTCGGCGCGGGGGCGAACTACTTCACTGTCTCGTCGAACGTCACCACGCTAGTCGATTCTGGCCTGGTAACGATCCCTGCGGGCCAGAGCTTTGTGGACGTTACGATCACACCGATTGATGACTCGGCCGTCAACACGCCCCGCACCGTCAACCTCGTGCTCGCACCCACCGGTTCCGATTCATACACCATCGGCAACGGGCAGCCGACAAGCGCCACCGTAACCATCGCCGACAACGAGCCGACGGTCTCCATCGTTGCCAGCCAGCCCAATGCCAGCGAAGCGACGGGCACCGGCTCGCCCATCAACGGGCGGTTCACTGTCTCTCGCGTCGGCGGGAACTTGGCCCAGGCCCTCACAGTCAACTACACCGTCAGCGGCTCGGCGACCTCTGCCAGCGATTACACGGCCCTGACCGGCACCGTGGTCATCCCGGCTGGGCAGTCCTCTGTCGCCATCCTTGTTACCCCGATCAACGACACGGTTGTTGACCAGTCTGAGACGGTTGTTGTTACGATCGCTCCCACCAGCAACTACCGCGCCGCCGCAGGCTCGGCTGGTCTTGCAACGGTGACGATCGCCGACAGCTCGCCGCAGATCACCATCACTGCCACTGATGCACAGGCAGCAGAAACCTTCGCCCCCGCAGCGGCCAACGGCGGCACCTTCCGCCTCTCCCGCACCGGGGGCAACCTGACCCAGGCCGTTACAGTGGTGCTCGATATCACCGGCACCGCGCTCATCGGCGCTGGCAACGCCTACACACTGACCGCTCCCACAGCGGCCAACCTGGTCATCAACGGCAGCGGGACCACGGCAACCGTTACGATCCCTGCCGGGCAGACTTTTGTTGACCTCTCGCTGGCGGTCATCAGCAACAGCACCGTCAATGCCGAGCGCACCGCGACGCTGACGATCCCCACCGGCACCACTTACACGCGCGGTGCTGAGGCAACCCGCTCGGCAACGGTGCGCATCGCCGACAACTCACCGACAGTGACTATCGCCGCCTCCGACGCCGCGGCCAGCGAGCCGATCGGGACGACTGCCGCAAACATCGGCACCTTCCGCGTAACCCGCGCCGGCGGCAACACCGCCGCAGCGCTGACGGTAACGATCGACCTCACGGGCACGGCCACGGCACTGGTCGCCGGGCGCGACTACACCATCGCCGCTGGCGCACTGCCAGCGGGGGCCACGGCCGTCCTGACAGACTCGCAGGTGGCCCTGACCATCCCCGCCGGCGCTCTCTTTGCCGACCTGGTCATCACACCGGTGGCCGATACGCTCGGCGAGCGGAGCGAGACAGTCATCGCCACCATTGCCTCGGCCAATACCTACAACCTTGGCCCTGTAGCGCAGCGCACCGGCACCGTTACGATCACCGACGCAGCGCCGGTCATCTCCGTCGTTGCCAGCGATGCCCTTGCCGCCGAGACCACGCTACCCGTCGCGGCCAACACTGGCACGTTCCTCTTCACACGCACCGGTGGCATCCTCTCGGCACCGCTGACGGTTACCTACACCATCACCGGCACAGCCGTCGCTGGCGCGCTGGGCAGCAACAATGACTATGTAACCCTCTCCGGCAGCGTTACCTTCCTGGCCAACCAGGCGACGGCATCCGTCCTTGTTACCCCGCTGGACAACACCACTGCCCAGGGCACACGCACCGTTACTGTAACGGTCGCCAACGACACCTGGGCTGCCAGCCCCACGCAGAACAGCGCAACGGTCAGCATCGTGGACAACGAGCCTCGCGCCACGCTATCGCAGGTCCAGCCGACCTTCACAGAGGGCGTTGCCACGCTCGGCAGCGTGCGCTTCACCAGGCCCACGGGCACCACGGGGGCCTTCGTGGTCAACTTCACCCTCGCCGGCACCGCCACGCGCACGACCGACTACACCGTCGCTGGCGGCGGCGTCTCCTTCGACGGCACCGGCCTGGGCACGATCACGATCCCATCCGGCTCGGCATCTGTTGACCTGACCTTCACGGCCGTGAACGACACGCTGGCCGAGGATCAGGAGACGATCATTGTCGATCTCGTTCCCATCGCCTCCGGCACCGGCCGCTATGGCGTCGGCACCGAGCTGGCCACCCGCCAGGCGACCATTCGCCTCAACGACAACGAGCCGACCGTTACCGTAACTGCTAGCACCGCAACCGCTCGCGAGGCCATTGGCAACAACATCACCACCAACGGTGCCTTCACCTTCACACGCGCAGGCGGCAGCACCACAGCACCGCTGACCGTCGCCTACACCATCGCCGGCACCGCCTCCGCTGGCTCCGACTACACCACCCTCACCGGCAGCATCGTGATCCCCGCAGGCAGCAGCAGCATCATCGTCCCGGTCGCGGTCCTTTCCGATGCTATCGCCGAGGACGCCGAGACCGTCATCGTTACCCTTGCCCCCGGCGGCACGCCCGCCTTCAAGCTCGGCGCCGAGGCGACCCGCACCGCAACGGTTACGATCCAGGACAACGCACCGACAATCTCCGTCTCGGCAACGCGTGCCACCGCCACCGAAACCGGCCCGTCGGCCACGGCACAGCCAGGCACCTTCCGCTTTACACGCACCGGCGGGAACACCTCCCTGGCGCAGACCGTTTCCTACCAGGTAACAGGCACGGCCACCAACGGCACCGACTACGCCACCCTGACGGGCACGGCCGTCATCCCGGCCGGGCAGACGTTCGTTGACGTCAATGTTGCACCGATCGCCGATGTCCTGAGCGAATCAGCCGAGACGGTGATCGTTACCATCGACCCGAACGCCAGCTACCGCCTCGGCACCGTGGCGACACGCTCGGCAACCGTAACCATCAACAACGCCAACCTCATCGACCTGCAGTTTGCCAGCACGAACCTGGCGCAGGTTACGACTATCGCGTACAACCAGGTAGAGGTCCCGTCCTTCTCAGGCACCGCGACCATCTTCAACGCCGGCTCATCCGTTACGGGCGCGACCCTCACGGTCCGCCTCTCGACCAACACCACCTTCGGCGACGCCGACGACACGGTGCTGCAGACCATCGCCCTGCCCGCGCTTGCGAACGGGAACAACACGCAGGCGATAGCCTTCACGCTCGGGCAGATCGCCTCATTGCTGCCAGGTATCAGTTACGTCGGCTTTGTCGTAACCGGCCCGGCCGGCGCGGCTGACATCAACCCGGATAACAACCGCGGCTCCAACATCGCAGGCGGCATCGCGCCAATCACGATCAACACGCTGGAAACAACCCCGGCCACCGGGGCGACGGTTACCTTCGCCGTTACCGACGCCACCGCGGGCGAGACGCTCGGCGGGGCCACGGCCAACCCAGGTGTGTTCACCGTCACCCGCACGGGCGGGAATCTGAACCAGCGCCTCGTCGTCCTTTACAACTTCACCACCCCGACACTCCCCGGTGCGAACAACGGGATCGACTTTGCCCGCCTAGGAGGTCTGGTGATCTTCGAGCCTGGCCAGGCCACGGCGACAATCACGTTGAACATCATCGACGACACGGCTGGCGAGCCTACCGAGGAAGTCCGTCTCGAACTCGCCACCGGTCCAGGCTATACACTCTCAGGCACTACCTCCGGCAGCATCACGATCCTCGACAACGACGCCTAAGCCCAGGGGCAGCTGAACTTGCCGGACTCACCTAGCCGCACGCCTGCGCGGTACAGAATCAATCCACACCCAAGGATTGTTCTGGCCGGTAGCGGTAGGGGTGGAGATGCAGTTTCTTCACCCCTGCCCGGCCCGCAAACTCTGCTACGAAAGATACAAGCCCCCATCACATCGCCGCGCCGGCAAACGCCACGCGCACGCGCTTCCGCCGCGGGTCCGGCTCGGGCACGGCACTGAGGAGGCTCTGCGTGTAGGGGTGCTGCGGGTTGTTGATGATCTCCCCGCGCGGGCCGGCCTCGACGATCTTTCCCTTGTACATCACCGCGATACGCCGGCACATCTGGTTGATGACGGCCATGTCGTGGCTGATGAACAGGTAGCTCAGCCCTAGCTCCTTTTGCAGGTCCTGCAGCAAGTTCAGTATCTGCGCCTGCACGCTCACGTCCAGCGCGCTCGTCGGCTCGTCGCAGACGATGAACCTTGGCCGCAGGGCCAGCGCGCGGGCGATGCCGATGCGTTGCTTCTGCCCCCCGGAGAACTCGTGCGGGTACCTGTCGGCCGCGGCGGCGGGCATGCCGCACTTGATGAGGATCTGCTCAACCTCATGCCGGAGTCGGTCCTTGCCCACGATGCCGTGCACGAGCAGGGGCTCACCGACGATCCCTGCCACGCGCATGCGCGGGTTGAGCGACCCGCCGGGGTCCTGAAAGACGATCTGCATCTGCCTGCGGAGAGCCCGCAGGGAGGTGCCCGAGGCTCCAAAGACCTCCTGGCCGTCAAAGACGACCGACCCCTCGGTGGCGGGGATGAGGCGGAGGATCGAGCGCCCGACAGTGGTCTTGCCGCAGCCGGATTCTCCGACAAGGCCAAGCGTCTCGCCGGGCAGGACGTCAAAGTCGACGCCGTCGATCGCTTTGACGTACCCGACGGTGCGTTGGAGCACGCCCTTGCGGATGGGGAAATAGGTCTTCAGCCCCCGCACCTGCAAGATCGGTGGCGTCTGCGGACTGCTGACAACGGCTGATCCAAGGGACATAGGCGTAACGGTAGCCACACGCGGATGGGCGGGTTGGAAACTCGCCCCGCCGGGCTGTTCTTAGACCGCAGCCATGGCTCGATACACTTGGGCCAACCATGGCCCCCCTGCAGCGCAACACACTCATCGGCCTGCTTGCCAGCCTGGCACTGGCCGGGGGGAAGCTTGCTGCGGGCTTCCTGGGCCATTCCAGTGCGCTCGTTGCCGATGGTGTCGAGTCGATCGCCGATGCCGTCGGGTCGGTGATCGTCTGGCAGGCCCTGCGCGTCTCAGCCCGCCCGCCCGACCAGGCCCACCCCTACGGCTACGGCAAGGCGGAGGCCGTCGCCGCCCTCCTTGTCGGATGCATGCTTCTAGTCGCCGCGGCATTGATCGTCGTCGAGGCCTTCAGGCAGCTCTTTACGCCCCACAACGCCCCCGAGCCATGGACGATGCTGGTCCTGGTCGGCGTGATCGTCATAAAAGAGGTCCTCTTCAGATTCCTGCTCCGGGGGGCCAACAAGCACGGGTCCGATGCCGTGCGGGCGGATGCCTGGCACCACCGGTCCGACGCCATAACCTCGGCGGCGGCGTTCGTGGGCGTCGGGGTCGCGATCTGGGGCACCCGGTGGACCGGGGTGGCCAACCTGGTCTACGCCGACGAGATTGCCGCCCTCTTCGCCTCGGGGATCATCGTCATCACCGCCATGGGCCTGATCCGCGCCCCGCTGCGCGAACTGCTCGACGCCTCGCCGGAGGGGCTTCTGGACCAGGTCCGCGAAGCCGCAGCAGCCGTGCCGGGGGTCCGGCTGGTAGAGAAGGTCAGTGCCCGAAAGAGTGGCTCGGGCTACCACGTGGACATGCACCTGCATGTTGACCCCCTGATGGGTGTTCGGGATGCCCACGTTCTTTCGGGGATCGTTAAGTCCGCCGTTCGGGCCAAGATCCCGACAGTTCGGCAGGTTTTGATCCATGTCGAGCCGGCGGATGAAGCATCCGTAAAGCTCTGAAAATAGACGCACAATCTACTAGTCGTATCGTAAATCCCTGTTTTTATTGCGACATTTGTGCAACTCGGGCAGTAAAGTCATCGGATACTCTTGACCAGGCTCGGCACGGCTGGACAAGTGCCGGCGTGGCAAAGCCAGCCAGCAGAACCAGCGAGACATTCCAGGTAGCACTTCCAGAAGGACGGACCGGCATGAGTGTAATGCCCGCAACCACGGCAGACCTGCAAGAGACCAAGGGTCGCAAGATCGGTCGCGTCTTGGCCAAGCTCGGTAAGACCACACGCGAGCGCGTCCACGAGGCCTTGGCGATCCAGAAGACCCGCAAGGTGCAGTTGGGGCAGTTGCTGGTGGAACTCGGGTATATCTCAGCTAAGGACGTTGCCGAGGCCTTGGCGGCACAAGCCGGGCTGGGGTTTATGGATTTGACGGGCTTTGAGATTCCCCCAGAGGTCCGCGAGGTGCTCCCGAGTGAGTCTGTGCAGGCGTATCAGGTGGTGCCCGTGGCGTACAACGCAAAGAGCAAGCGCCTGCGGATCGCGATGAAGAGCGTGGACAACTTCCGGGCCGTCGACGACCTGAAGCTGCTGATGGGCTTCAACGTTGAGGCGGTGGTGGCCGAGGCCGCGCAGGTCGACGCGCTGATCAAGAAGCACTTCTCCAAGGCCGAGAGCATGACGGACGTCGTCAGCGACCTGGCCAAGGACGAGAAACTGGCGAAACTCGCCAAGCAGGGCGGCGGCAGCGACAAGTCGATCGACCTGGACGTGCTCAGCGAGCTGGCGTCGGACAACAAGGTCATCAAACTCCTGAACCTGGTGCTGATGCAGGCGATCAAGGACCGGGCCAGCGATATCCACTTTGAGCCGTTCGAGGACGAGTTTAAGATGCGCTACCGCATCGACGGCGTGCTGTACGAGATGGTCCCGCCGCCCAAAGAGTTGGGCCCGGCGATCACCAGCCGTATCAAGGTCATGGCGAAGCTGGACATCGCCGAGCGTCGCCTCCCGCAGGACGGCCGCGTGGAGTTGACCGTCGGCGGCGCGCCGGTGGACCTGCGTGTGAGCGTCCTGCCGACGATGCACGGCGAGAGCGTCGTCATGCGTGTACTTGACCGGAGCAACGTCTCTCTGAAGCTCGACCGCATCGGGATGCGCGACGATGACCTGTTGGTCTTCCGCCGGCTGATCAACAAGCCCAACGGGATCGTGCTGGTTACAGGCCCGACGGGTTCGGGCAAAACGACATCGCTGTATGCCGCGCTGCAGGAACTCAACGATATTGAGACCAAGGTGCTCACGGCTGAGGACCCCGTCGAGTACGACATCGACGGCCTCTGCCAGGTGCAGGTCAACACGGAGGTGGAGTTGACCTTCGCCAAGGCCCTGCGGAGCTTTCTGCGTCAGGACCCCGACGTGATCCTCGTCGGTGAAATCCGCGACCTGGAGACGGCCGAGATCGCCATCCAGGCCTCGCTGACGGGGCACCTTGTGCTCAGCACGCTGCACACCAACGACGCGCCGAGCAGCATTATCCGTCTTGTGGACCTGGGGGTTGAGCCGTTCTTGCTCACGGCGACGATCGAAGGCATCGTCGCCCAGCGGCTCTGCCGAACGATCTGCCCCAAGTGCAAGACGGGGTATGCGCCCAGCGAGGAAGAGTTGATGGAACTGGCCCTCAAGCCCGAGATGGTCGCGGGCAAGAGTTTCTATCGCGGCAAGGGTTGCGACAGCTGCTACGGGTCGGGCTACCGCGGGCGCATGGCGATCTTTGAGATCATGGCCTGCGACGACACGATGCGCGACATGATCATGAAGAGCGCCAGCACCAGCCAGCTGCGTGCATATGCCAAGGGTCGCGGCATGCGCACGCTGCGTGAGTGCGGGCTGCTGGCGATCTACGAAGGGCAGACGACGATCGATGAGGTCGTGCGGGAGACGATCGCAGATGAGTAGCGTGGAAATGCAATAGGCAATAGGCAATATGCAATGGGCAATGGGCGCGGGTAGTGGCTTTGAGTGGCAGTGGGGGGGTAGACGGGTCGCGTGGGCTGGGTCGGGCGAGGTTTGCTCTTTGTGGGTTTGCTTTTAGTGGGTTTGGCTGGTTGGTTTAAGGATGAACACATGGCAACGTTTGTGTACAAGGCATTGAGCGGGCAGGGCAAGTCGCAGGAAGGGACCATCGAGGCCGCGACGAGCGAGGAGGCGATCTCGCGCATCAAGGCGCAGGGGTACTACCCCACCAGCGTCCGCGAGCAGCGGGGGGGCAAGAAGGCCGAGGACCCGACCAAGGTCAAGAAGAAGAAGAAAAAAGGTGGCGGCATCACCATCGGCGGGGTCTCTAACAAGCAGCTGACGGCATTCACCCGCCAGTTGAGCACGCTGCAGGACGCAGGCCTTCCGTTGCTCCGCTCGCTGCAGATCCTTGAAGAGCAGCAGAAGTCGGGCAAACTCAAGGCCGTGCTCCAGGAGGTCTGCGAGAGCGTCGAGGGTGGCACCAGCCTCTCGGACAGCATGGCCAAGCACCCCAGCGCGTTCGACAAGCTCTACACCAAAATGGTCGCCGCCGGCGAGGTCGGCGGCGTGCTGGACGTGATCCTCCAGCGTTTGTCCGACTTTATGGAGAAGGCCGAGCGGCTCAAGCGCAAGGTGCTCGGGGCGATGGTCTATCCATCCGTCGTCATCGTCGTGGCCGTCGGGATCGTGATGTTCATCATGGTCTTTATCATCCCCAAGTTCAGCGAGATCTTTAAGGAGTTCGGGGTAACGATGCCCGCGCTGACGCTCTTCCTGGTCAACTCCAGCCGGTGGCTGGCGGGTATGAACCCCGGGCAGACGATCCCCGGCGCGTTGTACGTGGTCTTTGCCCCGGTGCTGGGCTTTATCTTCTGGAAGATCGTGCGCAAGGCCCCGCCGGGGCGGATGATCACCGACCGCGTGGTGATGTTCATCCCGCTCATCGGCGGGCTGGTCAAGAAGACGACGATCGCGCGCTTCACCCGCACGCTCGGCACGCTCATCAACGCCGGCGTGCCGATCCTCGAGGCGATCACGATCACCAAGGAGACCTGCGGCAACGCGGTCTTCGAGAAGGCCCTGGGCAAGGTGCACGACTCGATCCGCGAGGGTGAGACCTTTGCCGCACCGCTGCGCGAGAGCAAGACGTGCGACTCGCTGGTGGTCAACATGATCGACGTCGGTGAAGAGACCGGCGACATGGACTCGATGCTGCTCAAGATCGCCGACAACTACGACGACGAGGTGGACAACGCCGTCGGCGCGCTGGTCAAGCTCATCGAGCCGCTGCTGGTGCTCTTCCTGGGCGTGGTCGTCGGCGGGATTGTCGTGGCGATGTTCCTGCCGCTGCTGTCGATCATCGAGAAGCTCAGCTCGGGCGGGAAGTGATCCCGGCCGGTCGCGCGGGCGTACATGCCGGGTGCGTGTGGCACGGGTGTGTATGGCTTGGTGGTTGGTTCGGGGTTGCTGTCGGAGGCTTTGGCTATGACCTGCGTACATGACACAAACCAGCATCGGATCGCGCGTGTGTTGGCACGGGCGTCGGCGCGCCGCCGGGGGTTTACGCTCATCGAGGTAACGGTCGTCTCGGTGGTCATCATCATCATCGCGGCGTTGACGCTCGTGGCCGCCGGGCCGATCGTCAAGTCCGTTCGCTCCGAGGCCGAGCGGCAGCTGCTCCGTTCGCTGGTAGTGGCGACGGAGTCCTTCCGCCAGCGGTTCGGGGACTTGCCGCCGCTGGTGGATGAATCCGATCCGCCGCTCGTCTCAGTCTCCCTCACGTCTATCAATACCACCCCGTTGTTCGCCGTGCGTGTGCCCTTCTCTGGGGCCGGCGCGACGACACCCCTGGAGGCAGACTGGCAGGCTCGAACCAACGCCTTCCTGGCGTTCTTTGACCAGGCTGGGCAGTCGCGCTCGAGCGTGCTCAGCCCGACGATCTTCCTCATGGGCGTGCTCCCCGGCCAGTTTGACGGCGCCGACGGGCCGCGCATGACCGCCTGCGACCCGACGACGGGTATGTTCAACCGTGGCGGGCCGACGGTCGAGCCGTTGTTTGACTCCTCGTCGGTCAAGGAGCGCCTGGTGCCGTCCAACTTCAACGTTATCGGCGAGGCCTCCCCGGTGCTGCAACTGGTCGACAGGTGGGGCAACCCGATCCGTTACTACCGCTGGCTCCCGACGCGCCATATCGCGAACATCGTCGAGCAGACCAATGTTTACCGCGGGTGGAACAAGTCCGGCGCGTTCGACGCGCCGGCGGTGGGCAACAACGTTGACGTGCCCGGCGAGATCCGCTCGTACAACGTCCCGGTGTTGCTGGGCAACCCGTACGAGGTCGGTGCCGCCTCGCTGCGGTCGGCGGGCTTCGCGTTCCTCTCAGCCGGGCCCGACGGCGAGTTTGATGAATCCCTCCCCCCCGACCAGGGCGTCAACAAGGACAACATTGTGGAGATTGGCCAGTGAAAAAGCCCGTCAATGACCCTTGCGGCCGCCCGTCGTGCACCCGTAGCAGCTGGCTGCACCGCGCCCTTGTCGCCCCGGCCCGGCGTGCATTCACGATCGTCGAGATCATCGTGGTCCTGACGATCATCTCGATCCTCATCGTGCTGGCGGTGCCCGCCCTGATGAGCATGATCTCTACGCAGGAGGAATCCCTGGCCGAGATCAGGCTGCGCGTGGGGATCAACATCGCCCGCGACGCGGCGCTCGCGGGCGGGCCTGGGGAGGACACCGCCGCGGTCTTCACCTATGACCCGCAAGGGCCGGTGCGGATCGTGCCGGTGGTGCGTGCCGGGACGTTCATCGATTCGCCCGGGACAAGCCCACAGCAGTTTGAGCTCTTCGTGCCGATCGATACGGTCGAGCCTGTAACCCTCCCCTCGGGGTGGACTATCCGCGCCTGGGCGCCGCAGTCCGCCTTCGGCGGTTCCTGGTACGGCGGCGACACCGAAGAAGCCAATGTGCGTTACCCCGACGATCAGGCCAACTGGGTCTTCCCCGAGTCTGGTTTCTACAACCACACCAGGGCTGACGACGGGGAGAACCGCCAGACGTTCATGGTCCGATTCCAGGGCGGCAGCGGGCAGCTCGTCGGCGAGACGACCAAGCCGGTGCTGGTGCTGCTCCCACGCCCGAGCAACGTCAGGCGCGATGGGATCGACCGCTCGCTGTGGCCAAACCGGCAGAGCGACTTCCGCCGGTATGCTCAGCGTCTGCTCAAGGACCCCGGCGTCTCTGCCAGCGACCGCTCGACCCTGATCGGGCCGCTCAGCAGCGACGTGGTGCTCACCCGTGCCGTGCAGCTGCTGGCGCTGACCGATGAGCAGGCCCTGGCCGATGGGCTGGGCGTCCGGCGTGATCGGTTCTCGGGCAGCCTGTATCAGGTTCCCGAAAATCAGTTACTACCGGATATCGTCCTCTCGCCGCAGTTTGTCTCCGGCATGGGCACCACGGGCGCAACGCGCGTGAACCGCTGGATCGAGGGATACCGCGACCTGTTGCCGGGTGGTGGGGAGCAGGACCCCCCCGCCGATCTCGAACGCACCGGGCTCAAACTGTTCACCTTCGACCGCTACGGCGGCTCGCTCGTGCGTGTGCAGCAGACGCTCCCAACGGGGACCCCGCCGATCCAGTGACCACCCCGCAGAGATTCACGCCCGCGCCCGCGCGGCAGCACAGGAGCATGATGATGAGTCCGCAGATGACGACAACCAGGCACGCCTTCTCGCTCATCGAGGTGATGATGGCGGTGCTGATCCTCGGCCTGGGCCTGCTGGGCCTCGGCGCGATCATGCCGGTGGTCGTCAAGCAGCAGCGGCAGGGGGCCGACTGGGTGCAGGGGACCATGGCCGCGCAGTCGGCGATGGCGACCGTGCAGGGCAACGCCCGCATCAACGCCGAGTTCTGGCGCACTTGGGCGCAGACCAAGCCAAACTTATCCGGGCTGACCCCTCCGTTGACGCCAGCGGAGCAAAACTTTTCGAACCTCATCCCCGAGGGTTCCAAGTGGTGGGTCCTCCGTGCCGACGCGCTGACCGGGAGCATCGCCCTCGGCCCGTCGCGGTCGACCGAGGACTTCAACAACAACGTCTTCCAGAAGCAGCCCGTGCAGATCCCCCTGGCCGACCGGGTCTATCCCACGGCGTCGGCCGGTGTGGTCAAGCCGAACTTTGTCTTTGACATGGCCGTGCGCCGCCTGGCGCCCAGAGACCTGACCGCAAACCCGCCCGTGGTCCCCGAAGGGTCCAGTAAGGTGCAGGTTGCGATCTTCGTTCGGCGTGTGGACCCGGAGATCCGCGTCTATGTCCCCGGCTCGTCGCCGCCTCGCTACCTCCCATCCAACGCCGACCATGACTTTGCATACTTCCTGGCCCTGACGGACAGCTCCCGCCTGACCGTTGAACGCCGCTGGCCCGTTTCTGAGGAGACCGGCATCGCGCTCGGCGAGCCGACGCTCAGCGGGCGTTTCGAGAACGCGCGCTACTCGCAACTGCTCGGGGTGGAGGTCACGTTCACCCCGGGCGCGGATTGGCCCCGCGACCGGATCGTCCTTGGGGCCCCCTCGCCGAACCAGGATTTGTTCGCCGCCGGCGTCGTGGCACGCAACGTGATCCAGCCCGGGCAGACGCTTGTGGACAACCTCGGGAACGTCTACAGGGTGCTCGGGCAGGACGACCGTGTCTCCGAGCCGTTGGCGATGCGGATCGACCCCCCGGTGCCGCCCTGGGTGCCCGCGACCGCAGCGGGGCAGCCCGGCAGCCTCAGCCAGGTGCTCGTCTCCCTCCAGCCACCCGTGGCGGTGCTGGTCCAGACAGTGAACCCGTAAACAGGGCCCAGCCTGCGGGAAGCGGGGCTTGCGGGGCAGCGGGATGATCCGGTGCGGTGCAGGAAGATCAGGTGCAGTCAGATCGTGCTCGGAGTTTGGTCTGTCAGCGACGAAGCCACTAGAGATGAAGTCAAGAGACGTGAGGATGCCCATGAAGTGCTTGCAAAGGTCCAAGAGTTCTGCCGCCGTGCTGGCCAACCGCGCCGGCAAGGCCGGCCGCGCCTTTACCCTCACGGAGTTGCTCGTGGCCGTTGGTGCCTTGGCGCTGCTGTCGATCGCGGTGGCGCAGGTCTTCTCGCTCACCAGCCGAACGGTCGCGGCAGGGCGCCGCCAGAGCGCCATCAACGCCGCGGCGGCGGCCATGGAACGCCAAATCCGGGCCGACTTCGCCCAGATGACCCGCGACGGGTTCTTGGTCATCCGCAACCAAATCAGTTCACTCGGTGATACGAATGAAAACGGCGACCTCCGCCAGAGCGTCATCTTCCCGGTCCCACTCTCGCCCAACGACCCCGCCCCCCGACCCCGGCGGATGGATGAACTGCTCTTCTTCGCCAAGGGAAACTTTGCCTCTAAGCGCGAGCCTGGGGACCAGGGGCAGGTCGTCAAGAGCGACACCGCCATGATCTATTACGGCCACGGCACCGGGCAACTGCCCGGGATCGACGGCATCAACCCCGCAGCACCATCTGGCTCGGGCTGGAGTACCCCTGTGAACCGGGCCGACCCCAACCCAATCTACGACGGCACCGGGCAGGCGGTCGCACCCCCGCTGGGCTGGCCGATCCCCTTTAGCCCGCAGCGCTACGCCGGCGACTGGACCCTTGCCCGCCTTGAGGTGGTCCTATCCGGGCAGGGCGGCCCGGGGTTGCCGAGAGTCGAGACCGCCTTCGGCGATGCGATCAGCCGCATCCGTCTGCTTTCCAGCGGGGTCGTTGATATCGCGGGCACGTCGCTGAGCGCGGTCCGGTCGTGGGTGATGCGGGCCGATGGGATGAACACCACAACCTTCTTCCCCTTCAGCGACTTTGCATACCTGAATGCTCAGAAGATGACGATACAGACGGAGGCCAACCCGATCCCCAGTGCTTTCAACCTGGCCCTGTTACAGATGCAAGCCCGGATGCTCGGTGCACTTCCAAAGTACCACAGTTTCTTTTTTCCAGAACCTTTTTTCAACTTTGATTCCCCTTACGTCCGCTCGATCTATGGCTTTGACCGTCCTCGCGTCGAGAAGACCGCCCCCAACCTCATCGGGTGGGAGTGGCTCAACGGGCGTGCGACCGAGCAGCAGCGGGCCGACCAGATGATGCTCTCGAGCAAGGCCTTCTTGCCACGCTGCTCGGAGTTCATCGTCGAGTGGTCGTTCGGGCTCGAGCAGAAGGGCGAGCCTCAACGCCGGACGCAGTTTGACCGCTGCCTGAGCACCGCCAACCCACCCGCGCCGGCACCGGGCAAGCCCGCTCCCACACTGCTTGGGACCAATGAGCCATTGACTGCCCCCAACTCGTTGATCTGGCATGGGATGAAAAGGAGGCTGTTGAAAGCAGACCGCACGCCTGTGAAGGATATTAATGATCGCGAATTTCCCCCCTTGGCAGTGCCTTACCGGTCATACTACGACTTCAACCTCTACGGCCAGCCGTTCTCACGCCCCCTGCCCCCGACGAGCGACAGGCCCTTCTGGGAGGCTCTCCGTGATGCGCGGTACTACTCCGTGCCCGTCAAACTCCGCAACGGGCGCGAGCGTGAGATCCCCCACATCGTCCGCCCGGAGTTGATCGAGTTTGACGATGCACCGACCGGCGGCAGGGGGTACCCGAACGTCTACCACGCCGTCTTCGGCTACATCGACCCGAACTGGAGCCCCGAGACGCGCCTGCGCGACCGCGACATCCGGACCCCCGACGGGCAGCCAGTGCTCTCCTACGACGCCAACAACGACGGGAAGTACGACGCCGATCAAGGCGACGTCAAGGCCGTCGAGCTGGTGCGCGATGTCCGTGGCGACGGCGAATACAACCCCGATGAGGGGGACCAGATCATCCTCAACGAGCCGACGACGGTCCCCTGGGCGTGGCCGAAGTTGATCCGCATCACCTTCTCGATCGCCGACCCAGGCACGGGGAACGCCCCCCCGATCGAGCAGACCTTCCAGGTCATCCTCCGCGTCCCCGACGAGGAGCCGAAGGTCGGGTTCTAAATCGCCCGCGCGGGGGGTGCCCGCTGGTTGTTGTTGCTTGGCCTGCTGTTGCTTGATGTGCTGTTTGCTGTGTGGGTAGTTTGATCGGTTCAGATGGTTGCCGCGTGCGTGCGGCATGGAGTGCGTGTGATGTCCCCACGATCTGCTGTTGGTCAACTCAACCTTGCTGCTAAGCCTCTGCCCCGGGTCCAGACCGGGGGCCTGCTCCGCTCTGCAAGCACCGCTTGGCGGCGCGGCTCGGTGCTGGTGCTGGTCATCGGCATCCTCGCGCTGCTGGCGATCCTCGTGGTGGTGTACACCGCCGTGGGCCAGGCCGACGTGCGGGCCGGCAAGTCGGTCGTCGGCAAAGCCCAGACCGAGGACCAGAGCAGGGCCGTCGGCAACTACATCAGCCAGATCATCGGCGACAACGCCACGGCCACCTACTTCCAGAAGGACGCCGCGGTTGGCTCCGCACAGATCCGGCGTGTAACCCGCCAGCAATCCGATTATCCCTCGACAGACCCCGTCGTCCGCTCGGTGCGCACGACCACCGGCCTCCAAGCCATCCCTACTGATGAAGAGTGGCGCTCCAGGCGCTTCACCCCCACCGGCACGCAACGCTACTACTGGTGGCGGGACAGCGACCCGCGCGACCAGGACCCACGTATCAGCAGCGATCCCTGGCTCGCCTCCACCGAGCCGGTCTGGATCAACACCAATGCAACCACGTTGACCCAGCCCAGCGACCTGGTCGCACGCATGACCGACTGGGTACACATGAGCGTCATCTCCCCCGATGGGCGTGGCGTCAACCTGGCGAACCTGCGCGACAACCTTGCCGCACCGTCGGGGTATGGGTCCACCCCGGCTGGTGCGCCGGGCATCAGTCTGAACCTCAACAAACTCAAGGCCCCCACAACCGTCGGCGGCCCAGTCGTCTTTGACACCTCGCCCGATTACTTAAGCACCGCCGACCTCTACAACGCCCCGGCCACCTGGTCGAGCAACGGCATCGGCCTCTTCCGGCATGTGCTCGAACCGCAGGGCCCCACGCCCCTGCTGCCCAGCGATCCAAAGGCCCTGGGCAACATGTTTGCCGACGCCGATGGCGACGGGTATTACGACTCGTTCTGGCAGGAACTCGTCGACGCCAGCGACCCCGGGCAGCCGGTGAACATCCTTGGCCGCAGCGGCCTGCGCCTCTTTGTCGCCCCGAGGATCATCGACCTCTCAGCCCTCGTCAACGTCAACACCGCGGCCTCCTTCGCCGACCCCTTCAGTTCGAGCGGTGCGCAGGTGCAGATCCCCTCGGCCGGCCTGCAGTCTGTGCAAGAGCCCATCTTCCCCGCGCCGAGCCTGCAGTCCGAGACGGCCTTCCGTGCCGCGCCGGTGCGCTACCGCGCGACGGTCGCCAGGGAGCAGATCATCTCCAGCCGTAAGTACGCCATCGAGGCACCCCCGGGCGCGACGCCCGCAGACGTTGACCTCGAACGCCTCCTGACAGGGTTTGACACCTTCCGCTACCTCGAGCGCAGCCCCACGGACTACTTTGGCCCCGCGCCCACCGGTGGGTACGGCAGTCTGGCCGCGCAGAGCCAAGCGCAGTTTGTCGTCAGCCGAGCGGAGGTCGGCGGCTCGGGCTTCTCGAGCCTCATGTTCGCACGCACCACCGGCCAATCGGATATCCCGAACCTGAACGGTTTCCCGACATCCCCGGCAACGTTCTACCCATTCTTTGAGCCCGGCCGGCTCGCGTTCTCGCTCTTCCACTCCGACCGTGGCCTGCCGATCTTCGGGCAGCCTGCCGTGCGCCCCCCAGTTTTCTTAGAACCAGACGATCAGCGGGCCTATGAAGAGGCACAGGGCTCAAACCTCGCGATCCGCTCCGAGCGTGATGTGATCGAGGATTACCGCCTCTTCGTCTCCCCGGTTGACCGCCAGGAACTCTATCTGCGCGTCGCCACCGGGAGTGGGACCAGGTTTGATCGTGCGTTCTCCCGGTCGCAGACCGTCGGCGCTGCCGAGGATGAGTACCTTCAGTACCAGAACACAACCGGCTTCCCCCTGACCGAGGAACGCGAGCTCCGCGCTTACAACGGCGTCAACGACCCCGCCATCACCTCCCCCCTCGAGTCGGCCCTCGACTTACGCAACATTGAAGCCTTCCGCACCCTCGGCAATATCGGGCCCATGCGCTCCAACCGCTCCCTCTATGAAGACCGCGACGCCGGGGGTGATTCAACCGTCGCCAACGTCCGCAACGCACGCCTGACCGCCCGCTTCACCGACACCCGGCACCTGCTCACCACCATCAGCGGCGCCAGGCCCCTGACGATGGTCAGCGAACGGTTCAAACCTGCCTCCGGCGTAACAGACAACCGCACACCCAGCCAAGAGATTCCCATCACCCAACGCGAGGTCCGCCTGGATATCCAGGACGCCATCGCCCGCGCCTTGCCCGGCTTCGCTCGCGACCTGACCCAGCCCAACCAGTTCCGCCCAGGGAGCACCACGTACGACGACAACGTCAACCTCATCGACACCGGCGACGTTAAGGCGGCCAACGAGATCTTCCTGGCCTACGCCGAGGCGCTGATCCCGCTGGCGAACACGCAGTTTGATGATGACGCTCCAAACTTTGACCTGTGGAGCAACGCGGTCAACGCTAACAATACAAAAACCTCAGCCACGATCTACGGCGCGATCAGGTATCCCCTAGATAGTCCCACCGGCACCGCACCGTCGACCCCCTACCTCCGCAACAGGCCCCGGCAGAACACCGAGCTGGCCCTCCGTGCCGCGGCACACATGACCCTCAACCTCCTCGCCTGGCAGGACCCCAGCGACCGCCCCATCGCCGCCACGCTCTTGCTCAACGAGAGATTACGAACCCGGGGGGGGGCCCAGTTGGGGATCTCCGGCACCCCGCGGATCAACGGCCTCCCGCCCTACCCATACTGGACCGAGAGCAAAGCCGTGCTCAATACACCCGCTGGCTCGACCAATCCGAGCAAAGACCAGTGGGTCTATGGCCTGGACTTTGACAGCGAAGCGCTGCGGCCGGACGTGGAAGACCTCGACCGCGACAACACAACCAACCGCATCGAGCGCCTGTCAGTCCAACCACTCTCGCCCACAGACCCCACGATCCCCACGGCCGTCAACATCTTCGCCATCCGCCCCGAGCCGGTTGTAACCCAGGTGCAGAGCTTCATCGTCTATACCGATGCACCAACAATCCCCAATCAAGCGATAACAACAGATGCCCAGGCCGCAGCCAACGGGATCGACCCCAGCACAAGCACCATCGCAGCTGTCCAGACCTTGCTGGACGATATCACTAATGACTTCGAGTACTTCCGGGCGACTATCGACAGCACCCCGGATACAGAGGTGCGTCGCAATATCAAGATCAAGGGCGAGGTCAAGCTAGACAACCTGGACTTCCTCCTGGAGATGGTCGCCTTCCAGATCACCAACCCCTTCGACGTGCCGATCTACCTCAGCGGCAAAGATGACCAGGGCAATGGCCTCAAAGAGCCGATCTACTTCCCCTCGACCCCGCCAGGCCCGACAACCTCAGCCAACTTCCTCGACCCGACCTTCCCGGGCCTCCAGAACCGGATCAGCACCGGCGATGCGCTGGACGGCACACCGCGCCAGCCGTACAAGTATTTCAGCTACTACATCGAGTTCGGCGGGCGCTTCTACCGCCTGGCTGACTACACCTGGGAACCAACAGGGGATTTCAACACCGATAACGACAGCAGTCTGCTGCCCAAGGGCAGGCCCGTGGTGCTGCAACCGCGCCAGTCCCGCGTCTTTTACGTGCTCGGCCAAAACCCCGCCAAAATCGCCACCCGTATGAACGACGCTGGATGGACCGGGTTTGATGCCCAGCTTGTGACGCGCTGGATCAATAACCAACTCTGGCAGCGGTTTACAGTCAATGGCACCGGGGGAACAGAGCAGATCGTGCGCGTCGGCGGCGGATTTGAGCACCGGCCCGTGCGGCTCTTCCCGTTCAACCGCGAGACGGGTGAGCCCATTGTGCCGGTCTCCACCGATCTCGCCGTGCTCTACCCGCAGCGGTCCGAGCTCCCCGGCGGGGACAACGCGCAACTCACAGGTCAAGACGCCGACAACAACTCCGTCAAACTCTGGCGTGCCGTCCGCATGGATATGCCCGCCATGCCCGAGCTCTCATCAGGCCCCAACAACCCGAACAACGACATCCTCGTCGACCGCCTCATCGATCCGATCCTCTCCTTCGCCAACACCACCACGGCCAGGCTCGGCAGCGTCGAACGCCGACTGGGGATGAGCCCCGCCAATTCGAGCAACTCCCGCAGCAGTGGACGATTTGGTACCAACGTGAAGATCACGGATACCAAAGGCGAACAGACACCCGACCCCGACAGCGATAACTCCGGCCTCTCCATCGTCATGTCCGGCGGGTTCCGCAGGCCCGACGACCCCGGCGCCTGGATGGACTTGGATACCACTACCAACTCGGTCAACACAGACTACCGCGGCATCGGCGGTGGCCCGGCACCCGAAGGCTTTGTCAACGACTACCCACGCGGCGTCCTCCCCGCCTGGGCCGTGGAAGTACCCATGGGCGTTGGGGCGGTCGCAACCACTTCAGATGCATGGTGGACCAATGGCATGCCCGCGTTCACGCAAAAACGGTCCCGCAACACCAACTATTTCATGCTCGGGCACCCGGGCCTCAAAGGCAGCGTCGATGGCAGCAACCTCAACAAAGACCTCTTTGATCCCACCAAAGAATTCGCGGCGTCGAACACGAACGCCGGCCAGAACAGGCCCGCCTTTGCCGCCAAGACCCTCATCGGTCCTGAGAACGCGCTCTTTCTCGACGGCCTCTCCGGCAGCATCTGGCCCGTGCCGATTGTTACCGAGATCGCCGCACACCCCTCTGACAAGTACCGCCAGTTGGAACTGGTCCGCAAACAATTCCGCAGCGGCCTGTTCGGCAGCGACCCGTACGGCAAAGTCCAAGACGACTCGCTGACCCTCATCGATCAGTCCATTTACGACGTAGGCAAACCCCCGACGCTGACACCCAACCCCTCACCGTTCGGCGGCCAAGAACTGGAATTCGATGCCGGCACCGGCAACTTCGGCACCGACGGCTCCGACCCGAAAAAAACCTTCGACAAACTCTACACCATCCTCCCCCAATACCCACGCACACGCACGGCATCCCCTGTCGGCGGTGCACCGGGCCTCTCCGAGGCGCCCATCCTCCCCGCGCTCCGGCCCGCCGACGTCCTACTCCCCTGGGCCATCGGCCCCTCGCAGACGCCCAAGAGAGCCAGTGATTTCCCCTCTCGGTCTGCCTACTTAGCCGCGGAGTGGACCACCCTGGCCGAGGCCGCTGCCCTCGCCTTTGACTACATCAAACTCAACGACCTCAATCCGGGCGATCCATCCGACGATCAGAGTTGGAAGCTCGGCATCGCCGCGGTCCTCGACCGTGGCCGACTCCGCATCACCAACGCGCCCGCGCCGTTCAATAACCAGGCCACCGACCCCGCCGAGCTCGGCTTCCCGGATGCTGCCAGTGCGACCTTGAGAACCTCAACACCACCACTGGACCGTGGCATCCCCTCGGCCATGGCCGTCATCGATAAGTTCCGCACCATGCCCCACGGCGGCACCAACTCGCCGGTCTACGGCACCATCAACATCAACACCGCACCGGCCAGCGTCCTCCGCATGCTCCCCATGGCCACGGCCATGGACGCCAACCGCGGCGCCAACGACAACGGCCCTCTCCACTCCTGGATGACCCACGGCCTGGTCGACATCGACATCGACGCCAACGGCCTCGGCACAAGAACAATAGAGAGACAGCCCCAGCAGGACGCGCCGATGAACACCCAGGGCTTTGCCGCCCTGAAACGCACGAGCAACCCCGTCTTTGACTCGCGCTCGATCCTGCGCAACAAGCCCGACACAGTCTGGGACGTTGCCGCCGCGATCGAGGCCTATCGCGACAAAAACGCCGTCTACACCATGCCCAGTTTCGACGGGACCAACCGCTACATCGCCGACTTTGCTGAGGGAAATGTGAACCACAACCCTCCGCTGACGGCCTCACGCTTTGACGACGACGCCCGGCGCTTCCAGAGCGAGCACGCGGGCATCCGCGAGGAGCCAGGCTTCCGCAGTATCGGCGAACTCCTGGCCGTGCGCCTGCGGCCCTCCCCGACGCTCAGCTCGGGCATCACCGACCTCGCCCGCACCAAACTCCCAGTGCCAACAAGGGCCAACGAGGTGCGCGACATGCCCGTCGCCGCCCAGTTGAGCATCGACCGCTTCGCCCGCGACCTGCAACCGGCTGACTACACCTTCCAGCGCCGGGCAAGGGTGGGCACCAGCGGCAGGTTCTCCAATGTCGACCAGGAGTGGCAGATCCCCATGGCACTGAGCGCGCTGGCCACACCCGAGCCACTCAGCACGGCGTTCCTGACCAACTACCCGCTGCCCGACAACCGCCCGGTCGGTTGGCTCCAGGGTGAGACCACACCCTCACCAGCACCCAACCGGACCGGCAAGCCGCCGAAGCTGTACGTCGACCCGGCAACGCTGGCGAACATGAAGCCATCGAGCGTCAAGGACGGGTACGAGGAGAACCTGCTGGTGGCCAACGCGATGCTCAACGCCGTGAGCGTGCGGAGCGATATCTTCTGCGCGTACTTCGTGCTGCACGGGTACCAGCAGTCTGACGTCGAGGGCCTCTCGCGCGACAACACCGGCCCGACGGCCGCCCAGCCGATGGTGCCGACGCTCAAACGCCGGTACATGATGGTCGTCGACCGCTCGAACGTGACCAAGACCGGCGACAAGCCGAAGATCCTGCTCTTCCAGGAACTGCCGATGGAGTAGTGGTGGGTGTTGCGGGCAGGGTGGCCGAGGTTGCGGTTTGGAATCGCCGCCCGGTTGCGCTACAATTAGGAGATAGTGTTCCATGTGGAACAACGCACAGGGCGTAGCTCAGCTTGGTAGAGCGCGGGGTTTGGGTCCTCGAGGCCGCAGGTTCAAATCCTGTCGCCCTGATTGCGGCACAAGGAAGCGGCATCTGCGGCTTTTTCGGGGCGATCCGTGCCACGATTCATGCTCATCGCGGCGTTGGTTCTCCTGTCAGGGCCCTTGTCCGTGCGTATTGTGCAGCATAGTACCAAGCCTGCGGGCTCGCCCGTCTCGCCGCATGTATCAGGAGGCACCGCCATGCGTCTTGGTAACTTTTCGGTGAGCCTTGCCCCGTGAGTGTTGTTGCCCCCACCTCCGCCCCAGACCTGAACGCCCCGCGTGGGCGCGCGGGCAGAGCCCGGCTTGGGCGTGCGGGGTGGGTTGGGATTCTTGCGTTGGTGCTCGTGGGTTTGGCGTGCTTTGCGACGCTCCCATGGACGGCTGTGGCGCGGGTCGAGCGTGGGTATGCCGTGCTTGGGGCGGATGGGCCGATGACGGCGATGTTCGAGCGGCAGAACCGGTCGGCGTTGCGGCTGCCACCGTGGTGGTGGCCGACGGGTGATGCGCGGTTTGTTGCCGGGTATGAGGCCGCGGCGGTCGACGCCGCGATGCGTCGGCGGGCCGATGCCGCGGGCGTGGCGTTTGACCCCCGTTTGCCCGAGGTTGCAAAGGCCGCAGCCGAGAGCGTCGCTGCCAGCAGGCCGAGGTATTGGTTGGGGACCGACCATCTCGGGCGGAGCGTGCTGGCGCGTGTGCTTGTTGGCGGGGCGATCTCGCTGGCCATCGGCGTGGCCGCGGCGGGGTTGTCGGTAACCATCGGCGTGCTGTATGGGGCGATCGCGGGGTACCTGGGCGGGCGTGTTGATGGTGCGATGATGCGGGTGGTTGATGTGCTCTATGGGCTGCCGTATGTGCTGCTGGTGGTGCTGCTGGCCGTGGCGGTCAATGGTGCGCTGGACCGCTGGCAGTCTGGTCGGATGGCGGGGATTCGGGCGCAGAGCGATGCGTTTATCACGCCGATCGTGCTCCAGGCTGAGGAGGTGGCCGTGCGTGAGGGCAAGCGTGGCGATGCGCTGACCGCAGCGGTTGAGCAAGCTAGGCAGGATGCCCGCGAGCAGGCCCGCGCCCGCTTTGGCACCGGGGAGTTGAACCCCGCGACGGCGCAGACGATCAACCTTATTACGCTGCTGGTGGCGATCGGTGGCGTGAGTTGGTTGACGATGGCGCGTGTGGTGCGTGGGCAGGTGTTGAGCCTCAAGGCGCAGCCGTTTATGGAGGCGGCGCGTGCGATCGGCGTGCCTGTGCCGAGGCAGTTTGCCAGGCATTTGCTGCCGAACTTGGTGGGTGTGATCGTGGTGTACGCGACGCTGACGGTGCCGCAGGCGATTTTGCAGGAGAGTTTTTTGAGTTTTCTGGGTATTGGGGTGAAGCCGCCGCTGCCGAGCTGGGGGAACCTGGCGGCCGACGGCCTGTCGGAACTGAACACGGTGCGATCGCACTGGTGGATGCTGCTGTTCCCCTGCGTGCTGCTGGCGGGGACGCTTTTGGCGTTGAACTTTGTTGGTGAGGCGCTGCGGGAGAAGTTGGACCCCAAGCGGATCGGGAAATAGGGGTGCTGGGTTGTATTGGGTTGGTTCGGGTACCACCACGCTCCGCGTGGTGAGTCTTGAATCACCTCACAAACCAAAGAATCACCACGCGGAGCGTGGTGCTACCCAAGACAATCACCACGCGGAGCGTGGTGCTACCCAGGGCAATCACCACGCGGAGCGTGGTGGTACCCGGAGAGGTAGCCGTTAGCCGAAGATGCGCATCTGTGGGCCGGCGACCTCTTCGGTTACGGGGTACTCGACGTCTATGCGGTAGTCGCCGTTGTAGCAGGCGGTGCAGTAGTTGGCGGGTTGGTTTTTCATGCAGGCCAGGAGGCCATCGAGGGTGAGGTAGGCGAGGGAATCGACGCCGAGGTACTGACGGATGTCTTCGATGGTTTTGCCGTTGGCGATGAGCTGTTCGCGCGTGGCGAAGTCGACGCCGAAGTAGCAGGGGTGGCGTATGGGCGGGCAGCTGATGCGTAGGTGGATTTCGCGTGCGCCGGCCTCGCGGAGTTGCTGGACCTTTGCGCGTGTGGTGGTGCCGCGGACGATGGAGTCATCGACGATGACCAGTCGTTTGCCGTCGACGAGTTCGCGGACGACGTTGAGTTTGAGGCGCACGGCCGAGACGCGCTGTTGCTGGGTTGGCTTGATGAACGTGCGCCCGACGTAGCGGTTGGGGACGATCCCCTCGCGGTAGGTGATGCCGCTGGCGCGAGCAAAGCCAACCGCGGCGGAGCGTCCACTATCGGGCATCGGCATGACGTAGTCGGCCTGTGCGGGGCTTTCGCCGGCCAGCCGCTCGCCGAGGGCCTCGCGGACGATCTGGACGTTCTGCCCGAAGACGACGCTGGCGGGGTTGGCAAAGTAGACGTGCTCGAAGACGCACTGTGCCAGGCGCTGGGCGGGGGGCGCGAAGCGCCGGCTCTCAACGCCCTTGTCGCTGATGGTAACGATCTCGCCCGGCTGGACCTCGCGGACGAACGTCGCGCCAACAACGTCCAGTGCGACGGTCTCGCTGGCGACGACGTTGCTCCCGTCGGGCATGGTGCCCAGCACGAGGGGGCGCCACCCCCACGGGTCGCGGCATGCCTCGATGCGGTCGGGGAAGAGCAGAAGCAGCGAGAAGGCCCCTTGCAGGTGCCGCATGGTCGCAGCGATGGGGTCGGGCGTGCCCTGTTGGGCGGGGCTGGCCAGGAGGTGGACGACGACCTCGGTGTCGCTGGTGGTGTGGAAGATGTGCCCGGCACGCTCGAAGGCAAGCTTGAAGGCGTCGGCGTTGACGAGGTTCCCGTTGTGGGCGACGGCGACTTGCCCGCCGATGTACTGCTCGAGCAGCGGCTGGGCGTTGCACGCCAGCGAGCCGCCGGCGGTGGAGTAGCGCGTGTGCCCGATGGCGCCCTTGCCGGCGTGGGGCGCAAGTTTGGCCAGGGTCTCCTCATCGAAGACTTCCGGCACCAGACCCGTGCCGGTCACGGCGTGTAGCGTCTGCCCGTCGGAGCAAGCGATGCCCGCGGCCTCTTGCCCCCGGTGCTGCTGTGCGTAGAGGCCCAGGTAGGTGGTGTAGGCGTTGGGGCCGGTGCCCCAGACGCCAAAGACGCCGCACTTTTCTTTCTTCTCACCCGCGAGGCCACCGGCCAAGCCCTCGGCCAAGTCGCGTGCGATCGTGCCGGTGGCTTGCAGGACGGGCAGTGGCAGTGGGGGGCGCGCCATGCGGGAGGCTATGCGTACCAACGGCGATTGGCGTAGATTGGCCTAGACCCTTGCACGCTCGCGCGGGTGGAACTTGGTGTGCACTTCTTTCAGGTGCGTGCGGTCGACGTGGGTGTAGACCTGCGTGGTGCCGATGTCGGCGTGGCCGAGCAGTTCTTGGACAACCCGCAGGTCTGCGCCACCGCCGAGCATGTGCGTGGCGAAACTGTGCCGGAGGACGTGGGGGTAGACCTTGCTCAGCCCGGCGGCCCGTGCGGCGGCCTTGACGATGTTCCAGACGCTGACACGCTCGAGGGGCCTGCCCGTTCGGCTCAGCAGCAGGTGGCCCTTGCTCAGCGCGTCGCCGCGGTCGAGTTGCGGGCGGCAGGCGAGCAGGTAGGTAATGACGGCTTGCTGTGCCGGTACGCCGATGGGGATCATTCGCTGCTTGTTCCCCTTGCCCGTGGCGATTATGACGCCGAGGGTGGGCTTGAAGTCGTCGGTCGTTAGTGAGGCAACTTCGCTGGCGCGGAGGCCGCAGGAATAGAGGAGCTCGAGGACGGCGCGGTCGCGCAGCTGCAGGGGTTGCTTGTGTGCTTTGCCCTTGGGGGCGGGCTGGGTGGTGGCCTCCAGCAGGGCCTTGGCCTGGCGTGGCGACAAGACATTCGGCAGTTTCTTCCACCGCGTCGGCGAGTCGATCGCCTCTGTCGGGTCGGCATCGACCTTGCCCGTGCTGAGCAGGAAGCGGAAGAAGACGCGGATCGACGCGAGGTGGCGGACGACGGACGCGCCGGTGAGTTTGCGGTCCGCCTTGAGCCTTTGCAGGTGCTCTTGCAGTTGTTGGGGTGTGATGCCGGCGAGCGGGATGGGGCCGCCGTCGGGTGTTTGGCCCAGATGTGTCAGCAGGTCGCGGATATCGGCTTGGTAGGCGAGGATGGTGTTGCGGGCCATGCCGCACTCGACGCGGAGGAACGAAAGGAACAGCGTCAGGAGCGGGTGCGTGAGTTGGTCGCCCTTGGCAGGCCTGCCCCGGCGTGGTGGAGTGGCTGGTTTGCGGGCGATGCTCGGCACGCTGTCGTCATCGGCCCGGGGGTGCGATCAGGGTCAGAAATGAAAACGCCGCCCGGGTTGAACCCGGGCGGCGTGGAGGGAGCATTACGCTATCGCGTAGCGGGGCCAGGCTTAGCCACGCAGCAGCGACAGTGCGGCCTGCGGTGCGGAGTTGGCCAGGCCCAGCGACTGACCGCCGGCCTGCGAGAGGATCTGCCCACGGGTGAGGTTGGCAGTCTCGCTGGCGAAGTCTGCATCGCGGATGACGGACTCGGCGGCGGCGCTGTTTTCAAGGCTGATGCCCAGGTTGCGGATGGTCGA